>Ga0180432_10009808_pt1 | contig 11599 bp, 11 predicted proteins | sample SS_ome_10_FD_132414 | JGI IMG/M metagenome (GOLD analysis project Ga0180432, IMG submission 132414) | Hypersaline lake sediment archaeal communities from the Salton Sea, California, USA - SS_1_MS_2 metaG | ecosystem: Environmental > Aquatic > Non-marine Saline and Alkaline > Hypersaline >... | reverse complement strand
TGGCAGCAACGGAAGACAAGAACACAGCGATCACCAACACACAGCCAACGGTTACCCACCTACGTCTCACGACTCCCACCTCCGTTCCTCAAGTACACACTATACACCGAAACGACCGGCCCGTTTCATGCCCGTCTCTCGGCGCGCCCCCGCTAGCGTGGAGGTCCGACTTCCCTTTCCTCTCGTTTAGGGGGAGCTCGTTGAACCTCGGTACACATAGTTTCTCCATCACGCCTTCACGCCACGCACAGACCCTTTCTCCATTCTTCCCGCCATCTGCCATTGCGGAACCGAGACCAAGGGAGGTGAGAAGGCATGGTGAGGAAGGAAGTCCTGGACAAGCTATCGATCTACATTCCGCAGAAGAGCCTGGAGCAGCGGCCGGTCGAGCGACTGGCGAAGCTTGGCGAACGTCGCGATCGTTCGGTCAACTACCTCGTCGTCGAGGCGATTCTGCAGTACCTTCATCGCGAAGAGAACAAGAGATAGAGAGCAGTCGAATCGCGGGCGGAGCGTGCGTGGCCCCAAGGGGCCACTTCCTCCGCCTGCGTCCTTCTAGTCAGAGGTGGGCAGGCTCTCGCGGACGCGACCCTCACGACCCGCTATCATCGGTACGCAGGAGACAAGTCGATGAACGCGCTCGAAGCGATCGCAGCAAGGCGGAGCATCCGGAAGTTCAAGGCGGACCCGATCCGAGGCGAAGACCTGCGGGAGATCGTTCTCGCCGGTCTCCGAGCGCCCTCCGGCAAGAACCGCCAACCCTGGCGATTGGTCGTCGTTCGCGGAGAGCGGCGGGCGGAGATGGTTCGCGTCTTTCGCGCTGCCCTCGCGGCGTTCAAAGCGCGGGGCGAGGAGACCGGAAGTGCCGAGTGGACGGCCAACGTCATGGAGAAGGCTCCGGTCACCGTGTTCGTCCTGAACCCTCACGGAGCCGACCCGTGGCTCACGCGCTCCGCGGACCAAGCGTTCCAGGAGCTCGTCGACGTCCAGTCGATCGGTGCGGCGATCGAGAACATGCTTCTCGCGGCCCTCGATCTCGGGATCGGGTCGCTGTGGATTGCCGACGTCCTCTACGCGGTGACGGAGTTCAAGGGGTGGCTCGGAGAGAGCGGTCAGCTTGTCGCCGCCGTCTCGTTCGGGTATCCGGACGAACGCCCCGAACCGCGTTCGCGGAAGGGTCTCGACGAGGTCGTCTCGGGGCTCTAGCCTCTGCGGCTAGCGCAACGCCTTCGGCAGAGCGTCGAGGAGCCCGTCGATGGCGCTCTCGCCGATCGTGAGCGGTGGATAGAACCGAATCAGATTGAACTCCTCGTTCATGCCGACGAGGAATCCGCGGTCGAGAAGAGCGCGATAGGCCGAGGCAGCCGAAGCGCGATCCGTGTTGAGCTCCAGGACGATCATCAGACCGCGACCGCGCGCCTCGCGGACGGCGCCCGCTGCGCGCGCGAGGCTCTGGAGCCGATCGAGGAATCGGGCGCCGACGTGCCGGCTTCGTTCGACGAGTTCCTCCTCGCGGATGACGGCGATCACCTCGGTGGCGACGGCGCACGCGATCGGGTCGTTCTGATGCGACTGCACATAGCGGAACCCCGGCGACTCGACGTGCTCCGCGGCGGGCGGCACGAGCGCGACGCAGCTCACCGGATACCCATTCCCGAGCCCCTTCCCGAGCGCGACGATGTCAGGTGAGAGACCGTAATGCTCGAACCCGAACCACTTGCCCGTTCTCCCCATTCCGGTCGTGATCTCGTTCACCACGAGAAGGCCTCCGCTTTCGCGGACGCGTTCGGCGATCCGGCGAACCAGGCCGTCGGGGGGGAATCTGACCGTCCCGTGCATGTTCCCCGAATCGAAGACGAATCCCCCGACTCGTTCGAACGGAATCTCCCGGAAACGATCGCATTCGGGATCGCATTCATCCGCGCTGGGGCAGGACTCGCATCCGCTCCAGTCGAGCCGATGCCACTCGCTCTTGGACTGCTCGCCGGCCGAGCCGTAGGCGGAGAGGTACGCACCGGAAAGCGATAGGAGAAGGGGCTTCCCTGTGGCGCGCCGCGCGGCGCGGACTCCGAATTCGACCGCTTCGCTTCCGGAGCTGAGGAAGACGCAGCGCCCGTCGTCCCAGCGCAACGCCGACAGAACGGCGACGGAAGCCTTCTCGGCGAGATCGTTCGTGTAGCGGTTCCCGACGTGGGCGAGGGTCTCGGCCTGCCTGCAAAGCACGTCGACGATCCGCGGGTGCCCGTGCCCGAGATTGGCGCACCAGACGCCGGCTTCGAAATCCGTGTAGACCCGGCCATCCGCATCGTAGACCGCGCAGTCCCGGGCGCGCACCATGTCGGACTTCACCATGTCGTGGCATCGAAGAACGTGTTTCACGGTTCTCTCACCGGGAGGACGATACCCGAGGGCCGAGCGTCGGGCCAGCCGCCGGGAGGCGGTTGCGGCCGGAGAGGGGACGGGCTAGCCTAGCGATCGCGGGGGGCCGTCGCCGCGCGTCGAGAGGGGCGCGGGGGCCCATGCCGCGGGTGCGAGGAGGGAATCGATGAAGGCGTTCGTCACTGGGGGGACTGGATTCATCGGCTCGAGCGTCGTCCGCGTCCTTCTCGATCGAGGCGTCGGCGTCCGCGCCCTCTGTCGACCCGGATCGAACCGGGCGAATCTGGACGGACTCGACGTCGAAATCGTCGAGGGAGACCTCCTCGATTCGGCGTCTCTCCGCCGCGGGATGGCGGATTGCGAGCTCGTCTTCCACGTCGGAGCCCTCTACTCGTTCTGGGTCCGCCCGCGAAGTCTGGTCTACCGCGTGAACGTCGACGGGACCCGAGCGGTTCTGGAGACGGCGAGGACGCTCGGGGTCGAGCGCGTCGTCTACACGAGCTCGGTCGCGGCTCTCGGCCTGCGGGACGACGCTCAGCCGGCCGACGAGGCGACACCGACGAACCTTGAGCAAATCGTCGGCGACTACAAGAAGTCGAAGTACCTCGCCGAGCAGGTCGCCCTCGAAGAGGCGAAGCGAGCGCCGATCGTGATCGTCAATCCGAGCTTCCCGGTCGGGCCGCGGGATGCCAAGCCGACTCCGACCGGTCAGACGATCCTCGACTTCCTCAACGGGAGGATGCCCGCGTACGTCGACACCGGAATGAACGTCGTCGACGTCGACGACGTCGCCCTCGGGCACTGGCTCGCAGCTGAGAGAGGACGGGTCGGCGAGCGCTACATCCTCGGGGGCGAGAACGTCACGATGAAGGGGATGCTCGCCCTTCTCTCCGGGATCACCGGGCTTCCGGCGCCGCGCATTCGCGTCCCGTACCGGCCGATCCTCGCCCTTTCGTACCTGAACGCGGCGCTCTGCAGGCTCTTCCCACGGGTGATGCCGCGGATGACCCCCGAGACGATCCGCATGTCGAGCCACTACATGTACTTCGATCCCGGCAAGGCGATCCGTGAGCTCGGCTTCCCGCAGACGCCGGCGCGCGAGGCGCTCGCCAAGGCGGTCGCCTGGTTTCGCGACAACGGCTACGTCGAACGCCCGCCGGCCGAGACCGGCTGAACTGCGCGCCCCTCCTTCCCCACGGTACAATCCACCTCGCCTGCCGCCGGCGCGCGGCGGGAACGGAGGAACGGAGAATTGAAGTCCCTACGGTCGGTGCTTCGCCACGTCAGGCGCTACAAGCTTCCCCTTGCCCTGACCATGCTCAGCATGCTCGCCCTCGTGGCGATCCAGCTCGTCGCCCCGTGGCTGGTGCGGACGATGGTCGCTACGGTCACCGACCCGAACGCCGGACCGGAGGCGCTCGGACTGATCGCTCGACTCGCCCTGTTCGCGCTCGCCGTCTACGTGATCCGTGCGGTGATGCAATTCGCGCGGAGCTACGCGGCGCACGTCGCCGGCTGGCACGTCGTCGCCGACGTCCGCGACGAGGTCTACAGGCATCTGCAGCGCCTCTCGCTCCGCTTCTACGAGGACAAGCAGACCGGGCAGTTGATGTCACGTACGGTCAACGACTCCGACCTTCTCGAACAGCTCGTTGCCCACGCGATCCCCGACGTTCTGGTGAACGTCCTGATGCTTGCCGGCGTCACCGCGGTGCTGATGACGATGAGCTGGCAGCTCGCGCTCCTTTCGATGATCCCGATTCCGTTCATCGTCCTCGCGATGCGTGGCTTCGCGAAGTACGTTCGCCCCGCCTTTCGCCAGCGGCAGGTGGAGCTCGGCGAGCTGAACGCGGCCCTCAACGACAACATCTCGGGGATCCGCGAGATTCAGGCGTTCACCCGCGAGGAGAGCGAGGCCGATCGGATTTGGCATCGGATCGCACGATACCGCGATTCGCTCCTCCGCGCGCTCCGGCTGATGGCCGTCTGCCACCCCCCGGTCGAGTTCACCGCCGCGATGGGGACTATCATCCTCATCTACTTCGGCGGGAAGCTCGTTCTTCAGCAGTCGCTTCCGGTCGCCGATCTGGTCGCCTACTTCCTCTACCTCGAACTTCTCTACCAGCCCGTGCGGGCGCTGTCCAACGTGTGGGAGAGCATCCAACAGGCAATGGCTGGAGCCGATCGGATCGCCGAGCTTCTCGAGCAGGAGCCCGACGTCGCCGAAGCCAAGGGTGCGATCGAGCTTCCCGGCCGGTCCGAAGGCGCGATCCGCTTCCGTGACGTCAGCTTCAGGTACAGCGTCGGCGAACCGGTCCTCCAACACGTCGATCTCGAGATTCCGCCGGGCTCCGTCGTCGCCCTCGTCGGCCCGACCGGCGTCGGGAAGACCACGCTTTCCATGCTAATTCCGCGGTTCTACGACGTAGTCGAAGGGGCGATCACCCTCGACGGGCACGACGTTCGCGACCTGACGCTCGAGAGCCTGCGACGACAGATCTCAATCGTCCTTCAGGACGTCTTCCTCTTCCACGGGACCGTTCGGGAGAACATCCTCTTCGGGCGGCCCGGCGCGAAGGAACCGGAGATGATCGCGGCGGCGCAGGTCGCGAACGCGCACGAATTCATCGAACAGCTCCCCGACAGGTACGACACGCTGATCGGCGAGCGTGGGGTCAAACTCTCCGGGGGGCAGCGACAGCGGCTGGCGATCGCTCGCGCGGTGTTGCGAGACGCGCCGATTCTGATCCTCGACGAGGCGACCTCGTCGGTCGACACCGAGACCGAGCTTCTGATCCAGCAGGCGCTCGAACGCCTGATGCGCGGGCGGACGACCGTCGTCATCGCTCACCGCCTCTCGACGATTCGCGGTGCCGACAAGATCGTCGTTCTGCAGGAGGGAAGGATCGTCGAGCAGGGGACACACGCGGAGCTGATGGCCCGCGACGGTCTTTACCGATTCCTCAACCGAGTCCAGGTCGAGGACGATCTGTGGGACGCTCTCCCTGAGCGAGAGTGCTGCGGATCGTCCTCCGTCGGGCCGCATCAGGGCCGAATCGGGATCCAGCGCGACGCCGTCCAGACCGGGAAACCATCGAGCGCCGCATCGGTCGTGAGTTGCGTCTGCTCCGATCCGTCGGCGTTCATCACGTAGATCTCGAAGTCTCCGTCCCGGTCGCTCTCGAACGCGATCCTCGATCCGTCCGGCGACCATGACGGCCCGCCGTCGAACGCCGCGTTCACCGTCAGGCGTGATAGGCTGCTTCCGTCGGCGTTCATCACGTAGATCTCGGCGTTCCCGTCGCGGTAGCTCTGGAATGCGATCCGCGACCCGTCCGGCGACCAGGCCGGCCACCCGTCGGCGGCCGGATTCGACGTGAGGTTCGTTTGGCCGGTTCCGTCGGGATTCATCGAGAAGATCTCGCCCGGCCCGTCCCGATCCGACAGGAACAGGATCTTCGAGCCGTCGGGCGACCACTCGGGGAACCAATCCCGCCCGGGGGCCGTCGTCAGCTGCTGTTCCGCAGTGCCGTTCGCGTTGACGGTGAAGATGTCCGGATCGTCGCCGATCGTTTCCAAGTCGCCCGGGATCACGTTGCGATCTGCGTGGAACGCGATGCGCGCCCCGTCGGGCGACCACGTCGTCCATCCGTGAAGGCCGAAGTCCGTCGTCAGAAGGGTCGTCCCCGAGCCGTCGGCGTCGACGACGCGGACTTCCGACGCCTCGCCCGCTGTGTACGCGATCTTCTCGTCGTCCGGAGACCAAACAGGATAGAACGCCGGAACTCCACCCGTCGTGAGCGCTCTCTGATTCGAGCCGTCAGCGCCCATGATCCAAATCGCCGCCCCTCGATTGAAGGCGATCTGTGTGCCGTCGTGCGACCAGCACGGCCACGCCTCAGTTCCCGGATCGTCCGTCAGACGAATCAGGCTCGCCGCGTCAGGATCGAGCATCCAGATGTCGTGGCCCCCGGCGCGTTCACTCTCGAACAGGATCCCGCGGACGACGGTGAACTCCCCACGACCGACCGTCCCTCCGTCGGCCGTGACGGTCACCGTCGCCGCCGCCGGCTCCCCGTTCGGCGTCGCGACGATCGGTACCGTGGCCGTGACGATCCGGTCGCTCCAAGAGAGAACCGGCGCGGGAACGTCGTCGAACGTCACCGCACCGGTTCCCTGCGTCGCGCCGAAACCCTCCCCGACGACGATCACCTGAGATCCGACGATTCCGCGCGTCGGGCTCAGCTCGAGTACGACCGGCTCGCCGTCGGGTCCGAACAGATCGCAGCCGGTCAACCAGAGAGCCGCAACGAGCAGTCCTCCGAGGAGAACTCGCCGACCCATGATCCACCACCTCCCGTCCTTTGCCGTTTGACGACAGAGGCTAGCACGGAGCGTGGACCGCGCGTGAGCGCCGCTCGGCGGCGGCCTACGGATCTCTCGCCTCGATCTGGATCTCGCCGATTCCCACGGTCAGCTTCGCCGTGCGCGTACCGTCGCCGAGACGGACGTCGCCCGACTTGCCGATGAGCCCGCGGACTCCGCCGATCATCCCGGGGAATCGATCGATCGAGACGTCGCCGATGCGGGCTCTTGCGATCAGCCCGACCGATGCATCCTCGGGGAGCCCGAGCGAGATCCCGCCGATCCCGAGCTCCGCGATCAGCGTCTCGGCGTCCACGTCGGGGAGGTCGATCTTTCCGGCCCCCGCGGCGACGATCAGCGCGGCGGAGCGGACGCCTCGCAACTCGACGTTGCCCACGCCGTTCTCGACGATGATCGTCTGCGCTTCGTGTCCGTCAATCGTGACGTTCCCCGTTCCGTTCCGGACCGTCAGGTCGATCCCCGACGGAATCCGGACGACGTAGTCAACGCGTCCGCGGCCGACTGTGCTCAACCGGGTGCCCGCGTCGGTCGCTTCGGTGACAGCTTGCAGTTCGTCGATCCGCTTCTCGCTGCAGGTTCGCGTCGCCTGCCACTCCACGACGAGGTTGGGCGCCGTCTGGATCGCGTCGATCGGATACGTCGAGATCGTGACGTCGCCGAGCCCGTTCTCGATGGCGATGATCTCGCCGGCCCGGACGAAGAATGTTCCGGCGCTGATCTCCGTCACTTCGACCGTCCCGCTCGGTTCCTCCTCTTCGGGCGTCTCGGGGAATCCGATCCCTCCGAAGACGAGTCCCAGACTGACCATCGGCCCGGAGAGCCGGAGCGACGAAGGCGAGATCCCGACGTCGGAGCCGAACGGGATTCCGAACACCGGCAGCACGTAGCCGATTCGCAACTCGATGCCGAGCCACTGGAGGAGCTGCGCTTCCATGCTGACGTAGGGCTGAATGAACCCGACGGCGAGGCCGACCGTTCGCTCGACCGGCTCGATCACGAGCCCTTCCGGCGTCAGCGAGGAGGGTTCCGCCTCGCCGAGGTAGGAATCGAGGACCATCGCGCCGCCACCCAGGATGGTGCCGACCGTCAGCACCGAGCTGTCGTCCCCGCCGATCGCCGTTCCGAAGTCGGCGCCGCCTCCGCCGAAGACGAGTTCGGCGTACCGATCTCCCTTCTTCGACTCGGCGACGACCCCCCAGCCGATCCCGCCGGCGACCGGACCGCCGATCACTCCGCCCCGGCCGGAGCCTCCACCGCCGAGAAGGAAATCGCTGAACGGATCGAGCCCGCTTGCGGAGAGGAACGCGTTCACTTCGGAGAGATCCGGGAAGAAGGCGACCGCCGTCGGGCCGCCGAATCCGAATCCGCGGGCGGTCTCCTCCGCCGCCGCCACCAATCCGAATGTTCCTACGACCGCGAGAATCAGAAGAACGTTGAGAGCTTTCTTCATTGGTGAACCACCCCTTTCCCGGTAACGTTCACCGGACACAGACCGTCGTCATCTTACGACCGGAAGGAGAACCTGCAAAACGCTTCCTCGGTTCCGTCTCGCGTCCGTTGTGCGAGCGGTGTCGCATCACCCTCGGAAGAGGCCTCTCGATTACGTCGTCAGACGGTGCTTCGGGAGGAGATCCCTCAGGGGGACGTCCTCCGTTTCGCTCAAGATGACCGTGCAGTCGAGGTTTCTTCGATCGATCTAGACCATCGTCTCTCGGCACCGGCCACACGGCGCCAGGACCCGATCGAACGTCACCGCGACGACTGCGCCGATCTGCGTCTCGCGATGCGCGACCATCTGCGCGATCGCCCCCACCTCGGCGCAGAAGCCGAGTCCGGAGCCGAGATCGATGCAGACACCGGTGTAGACGTTCCCGGCGACCGTCCGGATCGCCGCTCCCACTCCGCCGGCGGAGTTCCCGTCTCCGAGGTCCATCTCCGTCACCAGCGCGCGGGCGGTTTCGATCAGCGCGGCCCGATCCTTCCGGTTCATTCCTCCGGACCTTGTCTACGAAGTCCAGCTCTCGGGCGCTTCCCCCGCGGGGCCTCGAGAAACGGACTCGGAAGCCGGAGACCTTCGCCGACGAACGCCTCCGGGTTCGGGCAGGGCCAGATGAGTCGCTCGAGCCACGTCCGCCCGGCGAGCGCCGGGTCGCGAAGCTCCAGTTCCTGGGCTTTCTTGCACCAGTCGACCTTCCATCGCATCTCGTCGTAGTCGAGCTGCAGATAGTGCGACGCGGCGAGGCCGGCGACAGCCGGAAGATCCGCTTCGCCGTGCATTCTCCGGTAGAGAAACCGGGCGACTTGCCGGGGTTCGACGACCCCCTCTTCGCAGAGGGTGGCCACAATGCGCGCAGCCTCAGCGTGGTTCGGATGGGGCCCGTACTCGCCTTCTGCGTCGAGGGAGTGGGCAAAGATCCAATCGGGCCCGGACTCGTCGAACGCCTTCAGGACGGCGTTCCGCATCGTCTCGCGGTCGTTCCGCGAGAACGGGCCGCCGTCCGGATGATCGCGGAACGAGAGGGCGACCGGGCGCACGTCGAGCGACCCGCACCAGTCGACGAAGACCTCCCGCCGCGTCGGTTCATCCAGGCACGTGGCGACGACGGTCCAGTCCCAGCCGAGCGAGCGGGTTCGCTTGATTGCTCCCCCTGCCCAGATCAGCGGGTCGTCGTAGTGGGCCACGATCGCGATGGCCTTGGTCACCTCGTCCTCCTCGCGATCTGTGATCCGCCGGACCTGCTTCCCGAGACGCCGAGCGCGCAGCACGACGGATGCCTGTTCGGAGGATGTCGCAGGGGGCTAGCCTCCCATCGGCTCCAGGTTCGCGTAGGCCACCATCTGCCAACCGTCCTCGGTCATCAGGAAGACCGCCATTCTGGCCGCGGGGACCGTCGTCGTCCGCGTGCCGGCGAGCGTCTCTTCGACCGACGCCATGAACGTCACCACGATCGTCGCGCCCTGACGCGTCGTCACGAAGTCGGTCAGCGTGTACTCGTCGATGTCCACGTTCGCACAGAGCACGAGTTCCTCGTCGCGATTCCGAGCTCCGTCCTCGTGGATGGACTGGAATCCCGGCGCGAGGATGGCCCCCAGGGCCGCGACATCCTGCGTCCGGATCGCCTCCCAGAACGCCCTCACGAGTTGCTCGCCGAGAGCTGCGGGGTCCTCCGTCGCCCAACCGCTTGCTCCGATGGTGACGACCAACAGCACCGCCAGCACGAGAGACACTCCCATCGACCTGCGGCTTCCCACCACGCGCGACACCTGCTTCACGTTCGGTCAACCTCCCTTTCGGTCGCTGTTTCCGGCTTCGCGCGGACCGCTCGCACGCGGGCCGACCGGAACCGTCACAGACGGCTCCGTCGGTGCCCGAGCGCAAACGTACACACTGCGGCATCCGCGCAAACCCCTCCGCGGCGCCCTTCTCAACGGATCGCCCGCCGTTATCGGGGGATCACGATTGTGCCGACGTTCCTCTCGTCGGGGATGAGCATCTTCAAGTTCGTCCCATCGGTCAGGCAGCGCAGAATGCCGTCAGGCGTACCGACGAAGACGTAGTACCCGATCAGGTCGACGGCCACCCCGCTCGGCTCATCGAGGCCGGTGAGGACCGTCTCCTTCGATCCGAACCAGTCCCAGAACAGGCCTATGCGTCGCAGTTCATCACCTGTCGTGTAGTAGAGGTTGCTGGCTCCGAAGCCCGGGACGACGTCCAGGGTCATGTTCTTCGGCCGTCCGACTCCGGTATCGAACTCAGTAGCGAATGGCCTGAACCCTTCGGAGGCCGGGGACACAATCGCTCTCGCGATCGCGCCCTCGTACTCGTCGCCTACGACCGACCAGAGGACAAGCCCGGCGTACGGAGCCACGACGATCCGATCGGCGTACACCGCGGAGCCGGACGGGTACTCGATCAGGGTCTCCACGTTCGTCCCGTCGAGGTCGGCACACCGGAGTCCCCCGTCCCACGTTCGAGTTCCGGCTCCCTCTCCCGGATCGACGAGAGAGAGCGGTGACTCCGGAAGAGACGTCCAGTAGACCTTGCCGCGCGGCAGATCCACGGCGACGTCTCCCAGGCGATTCTCTTCCCGCACAAGCGTTTGGCGATCCGAGCCGTCCAGTGCCGCAGACTCGAGGATCCCTCCGCTCGACAACGTCGTCACCCAATATATCCTTCCGCCTGCGATGTCGAAGCCGCTCGGGGGCGCCGAGTTGCTCGCCACGTCCTCCGTCATGCTTCCGTCAAGCGTCCCACGACGAATCTTGGACGTGGCCTCGGAGATCCAGTACAGCTGGTACGGGTCGACAATCGGAGCCCCCGGAAGCTGCGGATCGACCGTCACCAGTCGCTTCTTGATCCGCGTGATCGGCTCGCATTCCGCGAAGTTGACCGTCAGCATGACGCTGTAGGTTCCGTGTGACGTGTAGACGTGGACCGGGTTCGGCTGGTTCGACGTGTGCCCGTCGCCGAAGTCCCACGCGTACGAGACAGGTGTTCCTTCAGTCTGCGGAGTGAACTGCACCGGGAGTGGTGCCCGCCCCTCGACGGTCGAGGCCTCGAAGTCGACGTCCGGAGACGTCCTAAGAAGGCTACATCCGACGATGGCCAACACGATGAGAGCCAGAATCCCCAAAGAGGGAAACACACGCTTCATGTCCCACACCTCCTGTTCAACGCTTCGAGGCCAGTCAAGTGATCGCAGCGAACCCGGTCGGAATAATCGGATCGTCTGCATGCTGAGCGGGCCTGAGAAACCCGCATGCGACGGCCACGGAAGGCACTCCGACTCACAGGTCGATTGCGAGAGCTTCAGCCTGGACGCCGGGGAAGATC
>Ga0180432_10009807_pt1 | contig 11599 bp, 10 predicted proteins | sample SS_ome_10_FD_132414 | JGI IMG/M metagenome (GOLD analysis project Ga0180432, IMG submission 132414) | Hypersaline lake sediment archaeal communities from the Salton Sea, California, USA - SS_1_MS_2 metaG | ecosystem: Environmental > Aquatic > Non-marine Saline and Alkaline > Hypersaline >... | reverse complement strand
TGGGTTTCTCGGTATTCCTGATGAAGCAGTACCTCACCACCGTGCCTACGCCTCTTCTCGAGGCGGCCAAGCTCGATGGGGCGAGCGAGCTTCGCATTCTGTTTCAGATCGTCATGCCCATTGCGAAGCCTGGGTTGGCCGTATTGGGCATCTACACCTTCGTCGGCTACTGGAATGGCTTCTTCTGGCCTCTGCTGGTCCTCAACAGCCCGGAGAAGCTGACCATCCAGGTTGGTCTGTCCACTCTGCGCTTCAGACATACCATCGATTACGGCCTGTGGAACGCCGGTGCGGTCTTCGCCATGGTGCCGGTGTTCATCGTCTTCTTCGCCTTCCAGCGCTATTTCCTGAAGGGCATCACCGTAGGCGCTCTGAAGGGCTAGGCTGTACATCCAGTATCGAGGTTAAGGAGAGCGTTATCATGGCATCTGAACTGGTGTTCTTGGCTCCGAGACAGGTAGGATTCCGCGAGTTCGATGAGCGCACAGAACTGGGAGCGCGTGAGATCCGCGTCCGTACACTCTTCTCAGGAATCAGTCACGGCACCGAGATGAATGTGTACCGAGGCACCTGCCCGGAGTTCAGCAAGAGCTACGTCGATGGGCTCTATTCTCAGGGCGACCCTGCCTGGACATACCCCATCACCTACGGATATGAGGAAGTTGGCCGGGTGATCGCAAAAGGGGAAGCGGTTCATGAGGTCAAGGTCGGCGACACCATCGCATCGATGTACCACCATCGGGAGTCGGCGGTCATCGACCTTGATCAGGCCCGCTACTTTCACAGAGTGCCTTCCTCCATGGAGCCCCAGAATGCGATCTTCCACGCGCTCGGTTCCGTTGCGTACGATGCCTACTTGAGCTCAGGGATTCGCCTGGGCGAGAGTGCTGTGGTGATCGGATTGGGAATCATTGGACAGTTCATCGTTCAGCTCTGCAAGCTGGGAGGGGTCGATCCTGTGGTAGCGGTTGACTTCATTGCTGCGCGACGAGAACGGGCACGCAAGTATGGGGCCGCGTACGATCTTGACCCGCGTGAGTGCGATGTGGCAACGGAAGTCCGTCGCGTCGTTGGCCGCCGAGGAGCGGATGTTGTCTTCGATACCACCGGATCGTACCACGGACTACAAGAGGCGATTCGTTGCGGTGCGCCGATCTACGGGCGGGTGATGGCTGTCGGGTGGTACCAGGACGAGGGCCTGGGGTTGCGTCTTGGGGAGGAATTCCACCACAGTTCGTTCGGCTTTGGGGGGACCTGTCAGATCAGAGCGAATAACCATCGCCTGCCCCCGGCTCCTGGCAGAGCCTGGGACGTCGAGCGGGTGGCGCAGACCTTCTTCGGCCTGATGGCCCGAAGCGATATCGCGGTAGGGGATCTCATATCACACAGGATACCTTTCCGAGAAGCCGCCAGAGCGTTTCGTCTCATTGACGAACATCCTGAGCAGGTCAGCAAGGTCATTCTCACGTTCGACGCCTAGACTCGAGCCGGTCCCGAACGAGTGGCCATAGATCTGCGAGCGGGAGGTGGCCGGTTGGCGAAGGCTTGGGTGGGACGCATTGCGAAGCCTCTTGAGGGCCGAGGCGAGGGGGGGCGGAATGGGCGAGACGAAAGTCGACTCACAGGCGGGGGTGATTGATCAGGCCGGCCCGCAGGGCTTCGTGTACTATGACCTGAGAGCGCGGGTCAGATCCCACGACATCAGCTTGCTCTTTCCTGATTGGCAGCGAGAGGAACGGGTGATGGTCTTCTCGCCCCATGACGATGATGCGGTCCTGGGTGCCGGATACGCGATTCTGGCCGCGTCTTCGAATGGGGCTGAAGTGTATGTCTGTGTCTTCTGTGATGGCTGGGCCGGGTACTCCGATCCTGACGGGGCCCGTACGATAGTGGCGAGGCGAAGACGAGAGACCATTGCGGCCTACGAGAGTCTTGGCATCCCCAAGGACCACATCGTGCGCCTCGAATACCCCGATCTCAGTCTATCATCCTGGTTGGGTTGGCGTTTGCCTGGCGGCGCCGAGGGCGCTGCTGCGAAGCTACTCCCCAAGATGCGAGAACTACGCCCAACTCGGCTGCTGATCCCGAATGGGTATCGAGAGCACGTGGATCATGAGGCGGCCTTCCGCATGGGAGTGCACCACGGTCCTCAGGTGGGCGGAGCCATCTTGGCTGAGTATGGCTCGAGTGAGCGCATACGCAGCTACCTTCAATACAGCGTAGGCGGGGACTTTTCCCCCGAGGATGCGCTGGCGTGTGAAGCTTCGGCTTGCTTGCGAGCGAACCGTGCTATCGCTGCGCCTGTCGAGGTAGAGAAGCTGATCCTCGGCGCAATTGGGGAGTTTGGGTCTCAGAGTCAGGTTATCGCGCGCAACCTGGAGGCTCGGGAAGTGAATCGGGTGCGGGGCAACAGAGCTCTGGAGGTCTATCTGACGGTGGATCCGCGCCCACCTCTGAGGTATGCGCCGTACCATGACCTTGTCAAGCGGATTAGCTGATGGTCGAAAGGAGCCACGGAGATGGGATTCGAGTATGGCATGGCAACGTTCCTACCTTTTCGGGACAGAGACGTTTGCCGGCGAGTTCGGGCTATTCGAAAGCAGGATATCACGACCCACCAGAATCCTGAGTTTCGGATCAGGGTGGTGGAAGATAGGGGCGATCTGTACCGTGAGTTCGCGTCGGATATCGTCAACAGGATCGTGAGGGCGAATGAAGCTGGTGATCGCTTCGTGGCCATATTCCCTGTGGGGCCCATGCCGCAATATGCTCTGGCCGCACAGACTATCAACGAGTTGAAGATCTCATGTCGACAGGTGCATTCATTCAACATGGATGAGTATGCCGATGAGGAGGGACACTCTGCGCCCAGTAGCTGGCCGGGTTCCTTTCAGAGATCGATGATGGAGCAGTTCTGGGGCAAGGTCGACGAGGAACTCCGACCTCGAGCCGAGCAGATCCATTTCCCTACGAGTGAGGTGTTGCCAGACTATGGGGCAATGATCGAGGATCTCGGTGGGGCTGATGTGTGCTATGGGGGCATCGGTTGGTGTGGACACATCGCTTTCTGGGAGGCTCATCTGGGGGCAGAATTCGATGGTGATCTGACGGCCTTCAGGAACGCCGGCCCTCGATTGGTGGAACTCCATCCTATGACGATTATGCAGAACGCGCTTCATTCCTTCTCTGGTGACTGGTCATGGGTCCCTCCGAAAGCCACCACCATCGGGCCCGCCCAGATTCTGGGGGCCAAGGATCGCTCCTTCTGGCTTGACGGTGACTTGGGAGGAGGCGTGAGCTGGCAACGTTTCATAGCTAGATTGGCAGCACACGGACCCGTCACGCCCTACGTGCCGGGTTCCCTGTTGCAGACGGTGCCGGGGAGCTACACAATACTGGGTGGCGTCGCGGATGATGTGGTCATCAGCATGTCTTGAGTAGGAACGCAAGGATGGGACTCCTGGCTCGCGGTCCCGATCAAGGATGCTTGAAGCGATGCGGGGAAGGTCCGGCGCTGTCCCATCTGGGGCCCGGGGCACAACAGGCGGTGCCTGCGTTCGAGCTCCATGTGCCGGATTCGGTGGTTTCTGTCGGACTGGTGCCAATACCAGAAGATGAGTGCCCGTAGCAAGAACGACGCTGCTCCGATTGGGCTTGGGGCAAGGTATGGACCGCAGGGCGGGAGGATTCCACACCGGGCGAGAGGTCCATCAGAGTCCGAGCGGAGGACGGACCGCCGCAGGGTAGGGCGAGGCCGCCGCCCGGGTCGAAGTACGGAGAGAATGGCGCGGAGGGAAACGCACACATGATCAAGGTTGGACTCGTGGGTTTGGGCTTCATCGGTCGGACGCACCTGACTCGATACCTCGAGTCTGAGATGGCCGATCTCGTGGCAGTCGCGGATCTGAAGATTGAGGAGTTCAGGAGAGGCGATAGCGAGATCATCTCAGATCCGAGAATGCCGTCACTGACGATGCCTGAAGCAGTCGCAACGTTTTCGACGATCGACGAGATGCTGGAGAAGGTGGACCTGGACATGGTCGACATCTGCTTGCCGACCTTTCTTCACGCAGAGGCTACCGTCAAGGCTGCGCAAGCCGGGCGGCATGTACTGTGCGAGAAGCCCATGGCTCTTACGGCAGCCGAGTGTCAGACCATGATCGACGCTGCTAGACATAATGGCGTACAGTTGTTGATTGCCCAGTGTGTGCGCTTCTGGCCCGAGTACGCGTATTTGCGGGATGTTCTTGACAGCCAGCGACTGGGGAGACTGCTGTCGCTGAACATGCGGCGGTTGGCAGCTCCTCCGCTGTGGTCCTGGCAGTCGTGGCTCCTGGACGCCAGTGCCAGCGGCGGGACTTTGGTGGACCTTCACATTCACGACGTTGACTTCATCAACTCCATGCTCGGTCCACCGTCGGCTGTGTTCGCACAGGGAGCTAGCCAGGGGACCACGGGTGGCATCGACGTGGTGCTCGGCAATCTCTTGTACCCCGGCATGCGGGTATCGGCTGAAGCGGGCTGGATGAATGCGCCCGGCTTCCGCTCGCACCAGTCCTATGAGGCGCTGTTCGAGAAGGGGTTGGTGCGGATGGCTCCAGACCAGGAGCAGAGACTCATGGTCTACGAGCAGGGCAAGGAACCGGTTATGCCAGTACTGAGCGGACCGGACGGCTACACGGCGGAGATCGAGTTGTTCCTTGAGTGTTTGTCCCAAGGAAGGGACGTAGGATCGATACTCCCACCGGAGAGCCCCAAGACATCGTTGGAAATCGTGCTGACGGAGAAAGAATCCATCGCCCGTGGTGAGATCGTTCCTTTCGGCTGAGTGTAGGAGATTGACAAGGAGGGTCAGTAGTCATGGAGAGAATAGTGATCATAGGAGGGGGCAGTCCCTACGTCCCGGGGATTCTCCACTCGCTATCTGGTGCAGGTGAGACGCTCGGCGGGAGCGAGATTGTGCTGATGGATGTTGACGACTCCCGCTTGGATACTATGGTGAGACTGGGCACGAGGATGGCCGAGAATGTCGGAAGAGACTTCGTGTTCACGCAAACAACCAGTCTTAGCGAAGCATTGGAAGGTGCCACTTTCGTTCTGACGAATTTCCGCCCAGGAGGGCTTGAGGGCCTTCGCTTGGATGAAGAGATTCCGAGCAGATACCGTCTGTTGGGACAGGAGACCACCGGGCCGGGAGGCACTTTCTTCGCCCTGCGATCCATACCGCAAGTTCTGGAGGTGTGCAGATGCATGGAGAGCGTCTGCCCCGATGCATGGTTGGTCAACTACGTCAATCCGACGAATTTCGTCGCGGACGCCGTCCATCGCGAAACCGGCATCAAGTGCGTTGCCTTGTGTGACGGCGGCGGCAACGGACTGCGGTACAAGCTGCCCGGCTTGCTGGGTGTCGAACGGAGCGAAATCCTGGTGCGAGCGGCCGGTCTGAATCATCACTCCTGGCTGATGGAGCTCCGCTGCGGAGGGGAAGATTGGTATCCTCGCCTTCTGGAGGCATTGCGCCATCCGAAGGAAAGGGGACGCAGCTACCGTCAAGAGGAGCATGATTTCGGGGTCTGGATGCTCGAGCGATATGGCATCTGGCCAGCCAATCTCGGCTACCTGTATCCCTATTTCGAGTTCGGCGATGCTCTGGAGAAGTACACTGCGGGGCATTCGGTGTATCACATGTTCATGACGGATCTTCCGGAGCACTGGGCCAATTTCGAGGCGATGGCTACCGGCGAGGCTGAAATACACATGGACTCGAGCAAGCACCATACCGACATCGAGCATGGTGACTTGGCGGTCAGCGTGATTCTGGCCATTGCGGGCAACGATTGTCAGGAGTTTCACGTCAATGTACCAAACGAAGGAGCCATAACGAACTTGCCGGACGACGCGATTGTCGAAGTTCCGGCTCTGATCGATGCGGGCGGGGTGAGACCCCTATGCATGGGGGCTCTTCCCAAGGGAGTGCTGGGTCTCACTCAGTCTCTGTTGGCCTGGGAAGAGCTGACGGTCGATGCAGCACTGAGCGGAGAGAAGGATCTTGTGGTTCAGGCTGTGATGGCTCACCCCTGGGTGCTGTCCGGGAAGCAAGCTGAAGCCTTGTGCGAGGAGATGTTCGCCTCTCACGCCGCTTGTCTGCCCCAATTCGACTGAGTCAGGTACCGGCCCGGCCAACGATGTTTGTTCCGTCTCATGGCAAGCGGCCGCGCATTGCCGGAAGTGCTACTATGGCGAGGGGCGTTGGTCTGTCAGCTTGAACAGACGGAGTGGCGTGCCTCGGGAGTTTCCCTGGTCTTGCTGCTCGAACTCTCTGTCAGTCAGACCGAAGTCCATGAAAGGAGTTGACCGAGATGCAATGGGAGGATCTGACCGCACCAGATTTTGCTGCTGCGGTGAAGAAGGCGCAGGGGGTGTGCGTGTTGCCCCTAGCCTGCATCGAGAAACATGGCGATCATCTGCCCTTGGGCACGGATCTGTTCCTTGGGATGGAGATTGCCCGACGCGCGGCCGGTATGGAGTCTGCAGTCGTCTTTCCCCCGTTCTATCTCACGCAGATCCTGGAGGCCAGGCACCAGCCGGGAACTATCGCCGTGGGTGGGCTCGTGATGCTGCAGCTTCTGGAGGCGGTGTGCGATGAGATCGGAAGGAACGGCCTCAGGAAGATCATACTGCTGGTAACGCATGGCGGGAATCGGTTCCTGGCGCCGTTCTTCGTGCAGTTGGGCCTGGAGAAACGCAAGGAGTACATGGTATACCTATCCCAGTCATACTGGGACCCTGGCTTCCGTGAGCTAAAGGAAGAACTGCTGGAGTCAGAGTTCAGCTCACATGCTGGGGAGATGGAGACCAGTATGGTTCTGGCCGCCCGACCTGAACTGGTGAGGATGGACAAGATCGATCAGCATTCTGGCCAACCTCAGAAGCGAGGTCGGCATCTGACCGGGCTCATGCCCACGCAGGAGACGCCCATCTGTTGGTACGCCGACTACCCCGACCACTATGCGGGGGATGCTCGCCCGGCTACTGCCGATAAGGGTGAGCGTATGCTTCAGTTCCTTGCTGAGCGCCTCGTGGAGGTCATTAGGTCAGTGAAGAAGGACACGACTACGCAGAAGCTCTACGAGGAGTTCTTCTCACGCACCGAGCACTGACCAGGAGTGTGCACCGCTCTAACTCACTTGGACACTGAGCCAACCGTGTCATCGGTGGCGTGATCGGGAGAGCATGCCTTGAGGGAAGAGAGATCCCCGCGCGAGTTTGGCGCCGGCTTCGCTGCACCAGGGAGATGCCAGGAGAGCTCCCCGACGATGTGACAGGAGGGTTTCCTTGATGAGGCACGGACCGGTCGTCTGTGTGGGGATCATGGTTGCAGACGTTGTAGGACGCCCCTTGAAGGTCTTCCCTGACCGAGGGAGACTAGTGCTGGTCGATGAGATGAGTCTGCATACGGGGGGATGTGCGGTTAACACCGCTACAGCCCTGGCGCGACTCGGCATACCTGTGGAGGTCGTCGGCACCATCGGGCTGGATCCCTTGGGAGACTTCCTGCTGGCCGAACTGGAGGGCAGGGGCGTTGGTACGCAGGGTGTCTCCCGCGATCCTGAAGTCGGAACATCGGCTACCATGGTGATGGTGGAAGAGGACGGCGAGCGTCGCTTCGTGCACTGCATCGGGGCCAACGCACGGTTGACGCCGGCTGTTGCTGAATCGGGACTGCCCGAGAGTGCGTCGATCGTACACGTTGCGGGCGCTCTGGTTCTCCCTGGCCTGGATGGCGAGCCGACTGCCGAGCTCTTGCGAAGAGCGAGGGCAAACGGTCGGACGACATTCCTGGATACCGTATGGGACGACACCGGAAGGTGGATGGAGCTCTTAGGACCGTGCTTGCCGCACGTCGACTACTTCGTACCCAGTCTGGCTGAGGCAAGATCGCTGACCGGCAGGGAGCAGCCCGAGGAAGCGGCCCGGGCGTTGCTCGACCTGGGCGTGTGCACGGTTGGTCTAAAAATGGGCGAGGCCGGATGCCTGGTGATGACTGCTGATGGGGATACGGTGCGTCTGCCGGCCTTCGATGTGCAGGTGGTGGATGCTACCGGAGCAGGCGATGCTTTCGCAGCCGGCTTCATCGCCGGGGTGTGGTTGGGCCGGTCGCTGGAGGAGTCTGCCCGTCTGGCAAACGCGGTCGGTGCATTGTGTGTGACCGGAGTCGGAGCGAGCGGCGGCGTCCGATCGCTGGAGGATACCCTTCGCTTCATGGAATCTGCCCGCGCGTCTCCGTGACACGGGACAGAGAGCGGATGCGTACTATCGAGAACACAGTCTGGTGTCTCTCCTCTCTGGCAACTGCCTGGTGCTCAGTGTCGTCGAGCCTGCCAGGTCGTTGAAGATTTCGGGATGGTCTGGAGGCCGGATTCATGTCAACTACGCGTGTGGGAGACAAACTGGCACGCTACCGGTCGGGTCGTGGGCCTCTGCCTGACGACAACTGGATCCTGCCCCTTCATGGGGCTGGTTTCGCAAACCTGGGTCTGGGTGGGCTTCCGTCTCGAAGGCCCATGCCTGAGTATGATTCGGATGACGCTCCTGGTCCGTCATGATGCGTGCGGTCTCTGTTTCTCAGACACGAAGGTTATCCGTGCGGGGCAGGATCACCCTCGGGTACACAAAGACATGGGATCGGACCCCGTGGTGCTGGGTCACGAGGTGTGCATGACGGTCGTCGGGGTGGGTGACAGTCTCAGAGAGCTCTATCAGCCCGGCGATCGTTTCGTTGTGCAGCCCGATATCTATGTGAACGGTGTGGGCGTGGCCTATGGATACGAGATCTGCGGCGGTCTTTCTCAATACAGTCGAATCGATCGGAGAGTGCTGTGCGGTGATGATGGTAGCTATCTTGTTCCTGTCCGGCCTGACACCGGATATGCAGAGGCTGCCCTCGTCGAACCGTGGGCCTGCGTGTCCGCCGCCTACCGCCTCCAGTACCGCACCGCGCTGAAGGATGGTGGGACAACGTGGATCATTGGGACCTCTCCGGTTGAAGCTGACAGGCCGTTTGTCATCAGTGCAGGGTTCGATGAAGCGTCTTACCCACGACGCCTGTTCCTGACCAACGTCCCGTCCAGGTTCCGCCGTTGGCTGATCGAGAAGTCTGCCGCACTTGGATGCGAAATCCAGGATGCTACTGACCTCGAGTCTCCTCCATTGAGTCCGGTGGACGACATAATCGTGCTGGGCGCCGATCCTGAGACGATAGAGACTGCCAGCCCACACCTGGCGGCTCATGGCGTGTTTGCGATCATGGCACACAGACCTCTGAGACGCAAAGTGAGAGTCGATGTGGGCCGAATACACTACGATCGACTGCTCTACGTTGGAGGCCGCTCTTCTGACATTGCTGCGGCCTATGGGGGTGTTCCTGTCCAACCTGCCCTGAGACCCGGAGGAACGACCTGGTTCGTAGGAGCCGCCGGGCCGATGGGACGGATGCATGTTCAGCGCGCTCTCCACGGTTCCAGCGGTCCATCGACGATACTGTGCACCTCTCTCCGCGAACGGCGTTTGTGCGCCGTGCGATCTGCTTTCGAGGCGCAGGCTCAGGCTCAGGGCGTTGCCTTGACCTGCGTCAGTCGAGAGATTGAGAAAGAGTATCGCCGAAGAGTCGAGGACGCAGACGATCTGGCGTGCGACAATATCGTCGTACTGGCGGCGGCGCCCGATGCCGTTGCAGAGGCCGCCGAGCACCTTGCGCCGGGCGGCACGATGAACGTCTTCGCGGGCTTACCCAGGGGGTCGCTGATTCCTCTCGATCTGAGCGACGTCTACTTGAATGATGTGCGAATCATCGGCCATTCCGGTCTCACTACTGATGACATGCGTCTGATGCTGCAGGAGATGGAGGAGGGCAGCCTTTCGACCGCTCGCTCTGTGGTGGCGGTGGGTTCGCTGGATGCAGCCCATGAAGGGTTGCGGGCGGTAGCGGAGGCGACACTCTCGGGAAAGGTCATCATCTATCCCAACATCCGTACCTTCCCCATCACGTCCACCGCAGACTTGAGGGATCGGCTGCCAACCGTCTACGCTAGACTGCGAGGTGGCGCGGAGTGGACGACTGATGCGGAGGCAGCGTTCCTTGAGGCACTGCTCTGAATCGGACTTGGGAGGGCCATGAGTATTCCATCTGCGGTTGTGTTTGGTGCGGGAAGCGTCGGGCGGGGCTTCCTGGGACAGCTCTTCTCGGAATCGGGCTACGAGGTTGTCTTCGTGGATATCGCGGAACCGATAGTTGCGGCTCTCAGCAGAGCTCGCAGCTACCGGTTGCGCCTGGTAGACAACTCCTCAACTCAGGACATCTCTGTCCATCCGGTGAGAGCCCTTCACGCAGAGGATACTCCCAGAGTATGCGAGGAGCTCGCACGGGCGCACGTTGCTGCCACTGCGGTGGGCACTCGCGCCTTGTCGAGCATCGCTCCTTCGGTCGCGGCGGGGATCGAACTGCGGGAGAAACATGGCATTGGCGCGGCGCTGAACATAATCGTGTGCGAGAATCTCAAGGACGCGGCAGGCGTCTTCCGTTCCAGGGTCGATGAGCTCCTATCGCCTGGTGCTCGATCCTATGCCCGGGAGTATGTTGGCTTCATCAATACAGTAGTGGGGCGAATGATTCCACCTCAGGAAGCGGGTGTGCGAGCAGGGGACGCCGGATTGGTGGTTGCTGAGCCCTACAAAGTACTGCCGGTGGACGCAAGAGGCTTCAAAGGCCCGATTCCCAACGTGGTCGGCATGAAGCCATGTGAGGAGTTCGCTGTCTACATGTCGCGCAAGCTCTGGATCCACAATTGCGCCCATGCCATGTTGGGTTACCTGGGGTACCTTCGGGGCTACGCCTACTGTCATGAAGCACTCCGTGAGACGACCATTCTGAGAGTAGTGGAGCTGTCGCTGCGAGAATCTCAGTGCGGGATAGCCGCTGCTCATCACGTCTCCGAGGAATGGTTGCGGGATCACGTGACTGATCTGCTCCGGCGCTTCGGGAACGCCAGCCTCAAGGATTCGGTTGCCAGACTGGGCCGGGATCCTTTACGCAAACTGGGCCCCTCAGATCGTCTGGTCGGAGCGGCGCGCCTGACGGAGAGTACGGGCGTAAGACCAGAGGGGCTTAGCTGGGGCATAGCTGCCGGCTACTGTTTCGACTGCCCTGATGATCCTCTGGCTCGATCGCTACAGGGGCTGATATCGACGAAAGGCATTGCCGCTGCCATGCTCGAGGTGAGCAGTATCAGGCCCGACGAAACACTGGGCGGGCTGGTGCTGGACAGATACCATCTGCTTCGCACGGGACGGTGGTCGTGAGACCTGCCTTCTGCCTGGTAGGCCGGTCAGGTAGCCGTGTTCTTCCGATGCATGCCCTGCTGGAATGGCTGGGAGTGTCGATGCAGTCACGATTCCGGCGTCTCGCTTCAGTCGTTGGGCGCGCAGCTCTATGGCCGGAGGGAGCACGATGCTGGTCGCTCTCGGACCATGTCTCGATCCAAGGGGAGTCGAATCGCAGGACTGAGATTCGTGGGATAGCCTGGCCTGTTCTCGGTGATCG
>Ga0180432_10009806_pt1 | contig 11603 bp, 8 predicted proteins | sample SS_ome_10_FD_132414 | JGI IMG/M metagenome (GOLD analysis project Ga0180432, IMG submission 132414) | Hypersaline lake sediment archaeal communities from the Salton Sea, California, USA - SS_1_MS_2 metaG | ecosystem: Environmental > Aquatic > Non-marine Saline and Alkaline > Hypersaline >... | reverse complement strand
GCATCGGGCGTTTGGACGGCGCTCGGCCTGGCTCGTCGGTACCATCTGGACCTGCTCCATGGATACTGGGTTGTCCCAGGCGGGACGATGGCCCTCCTGGCAGGCGCGCTGGCGGGTCGGCCGGTGGTCGCAACTGCCGCCGGTTCCGACCTGAATCAAGCGGCGTACCAACCTATTGCCGGGCGTGTTGTCCGGTTCACCCTCAGGCGCATGCATACATTGATGGCTCCCGGCAGCCAGTTGGCCCGGCGCGCGGTCGAATCGGGGATCCCTCAAGAGCGTGTGCAGCTGTTGATGGGGCATTCTGGTATTGATCTGAGCCGGTTTACGGGCGAGCAAGTGGGCGGGTGTGCGAGTGGAGGGAGTTGCAAGGCGCTGGACCGTACGCTTCAGCGCAGTGAAGACTTTCCGATCGTCCTGTATGTCGGCAACCTCTCTCCTCCCAAGCGAGTTGACGTTGTTCTGCGCGCTGTGTCCAGGGTGGTGAAGTCTCTACCGGACGCTCGTTTACTGTTGGTGGGGGACGGCGAACTGCGCATGGAGTTGGAATCCCTGGTGTCCGAATTGGGCATCGGGCAGGCGGTCGAGTTCCTGGGGGCGCGCCCGCACGATGAGATCCCCGGTTGGATGCGCCAGGCCGACGTCCTGGTTCATTGCAGCGAGCACGAGGGTCTGCCCATGGTGATTATGGAGGCCTTCGGGTGTGGTTTGCCGGTGGTGGCGGCTGGTGTGGGGGGCATCCCTGACCTGGTGCGGGAGGGCGAAACCGGCTATCTGCTGGACACTGGCGACGACGTGGGCTTTGCCCGTAAACTGATCAAGTTGCTCTCGCAGCCGGAGTTAGCGGCACGGTTGGGTGCAAACGCACGCGCGTTTGCCGAAACTCACCTGGCGAAGGAGCGGGTGCTGGAACGGGTGGAGGCCGTCTATGCCGCGGCTGTGCCAACTCTTGAGACGTAAACGTAGAGGGGAGCAAGGCGACGGAGTCGAAGGCCCGGTGCGAAATGTGGAACGGAGTGCAGTGGCTGACAGGACTGGTTGCCGGAGTTGGCTCAGAACGTTTTGGCACTTGAGGCACTCCGCTAAGTTCGGGGCCAGATTGGCTCTGGGAATGGGTATCGCAATAGGGCTAGGTTTTGCCAGTGTCTATTTGGTTCTTCAGGCCCGGGAGGTGTTCCAGGGAACCTGTCCTGGGCCATTTGTCTCTGAGCTCTCTGAGCAAGGAGATCCAATTCTTGCCGAAGGACTCTGGCGTGTGGATTGGAGATTGTTGGCCCTCTCCTTTCTGGCGCTTCTGGCGACGTTTGGCTGGCAAGCATGGGTATGGAAGGCGATGCTGAAACGTTTGGGGTATCCCTTGGCGTATGGTCAGGCGTATCGCATCATCCACCTATCTGGTCTGGGGGCGTACGTACCGGGACGTGTGTGGCAGGCCGTGGGCGTCTTGGCCCTGGCCAGACGGGAGAAGATTCCAGCTCGAGTTAGCGGGATGATGCTTGTGCTGTCGAATGGGCTGAATTTGGTGGCGGGTTCTCTTTTCGCGATGATCTGTTACCTGTTGGTTTGGGAGGGAGTCGCCGAGCTTCCCTTTACATGGGAGGGAGTCGCCGAGCTTCCCTTTACATGGGAGGGAGTCGCTAAGCTTCCTTTTGTAGGAGAGGGAAGTGGGCAACCGACCCCATTCCCCCCCGGCGGGGCGATAGGGGTGAGCTGGTGGATGCTGTTGGTCGTGGTCGTCGGTCTGGTGCTTACTCATCCTCGTCTCCTTGAGTATGGCGCGAATTGGATTCTGGCCCGTATGAGGCGCGAGCCTGTTCAGTTGGACGTCGGGTGGAGTGACACACTCGCCTTTGTGGGATTGTACGCGGTCAATTGGATCATGTACGGTGGCGCCTTTTTCCTGCTGGTCTGGGCCGTCGTGCAAGGGCCTGGCTTCTCCGTGTCCTACGTGTCGTGGACGGCGCAAGTCCTCGGGGCGAATGCCGTGGCATACGTGTTGGGCTTCGTCGCTGTGTTTGCGCCGGCGGGCATTGGCGTGCGCGAGGTGACGCTCTCGGGGCTGTTGGCTCGGGTGATGCCCTTGGAAATTGCCGCCGTCATTGCGGTGATCGCCCGTCTCTGGTTTGTTAGCGGGCAGCTGGCCAGTGCTGTGTTGGCCCTGGTCCAGAGAGACAGTATTGGAGGGACAGGTGGCGCAAACGTTCAACTTTGACCGTCTCTATTCCCAGCAGGACACCGGGGACGTTCTGGGACCCATCCAGTTCCTACGGCGTTGGCTGGTGCTGAGAATCCTGCGCTCATATCTGCCGGGCGCTAACGCACGCGTTAACGCACGCGATAACGCACGCGGTCACGCGTCTAATGGCCGGTACAGTGTGTTGGAGGCGGGGTGTGGACTGGGAAATCTGTCCCTGGCGCTGGCCAAGCAAGGGTATCGCGTCGACGCCTGTGATCTCTCTGCCGCGGCGATTCGGAAGGCACGGAGCCGAGTCACGAGGGGCCCCCGACCGAATTTCTTCGTCGCGGATGCGGCTCGACTGTGTCCTCCTGCGACACAGGTGACCGGCACTTGTGAGGCCGGCCCGGAAAGCGACTCTCTCAGGGAACACGTACTGCCTTGGTGCCAAAATCAGCGTAGAAGTGCCGGTCACCTGAACGATTGCCCGGGCAGTGCAGCCCGGTGCTCGGTACGGTGTCGATACGATGCGGTCCTGTGCTTAGAGGTATTGGAGCACGTGTCTGATGACGCCGGGATGGTGCGTAACCTGGCAAAGTGCTTGAGACCGGGGGGAATCTTGGTTTGCAGTGTTCCTCATAGTATGGAGCTTTGGAGCGTGAGCGATGATGTCATGGGACATCTACGTCGCTACACGCGCCAGGAGGTGCGGGGTGTGTTAGAGGGGGCTGGGCTGTCGGTCAAGCGCTTGTTCACCTGGGGGTATCCGTTGGTGAAAACCTATGCCGATTGGCGGCGAACCACAGCACGTCCAGTACGAGGGTACTCCGAGTCGGGGCAGGGAGTGGAAATGTACACACCTAGGGGTGTGCTGATGACGCTTTATCAGCATCTCGCGTTTGTTCTGAATCGGGTATTCCTGCTAGATGTTCTCTTCCTCAATCGAGGCGAAGGGATTGGTATCATAGGAGTGGCCTGTAAGTGAGCAACTCTGCAAGTTTGCAAATCCACGTACCGGGCTGTACAGCCCGGTGCGCGGATGGTGACGTGCGCGATCGTGCACGTGGTCGTCGAGTGACTGGGGCTGCCCGCTGGGGGAATGCCTTCTCTGTCGCTGCCCTGGTGGTGATCGCCATTGGCTTCTACTGGCGCTTGGTTTATCTACGGCAGATCAGCCTCTTCGTGGATGAGTTTACGACGATTTTGGCCGCGCAGATGATCGTAGAGCGGGGAGTGCCGCTGTTGCCGTCAGGGATTCTCTACAGCAACGGCCCGCTGGCCAGCTACGTGGTTGCTGCCTTCATTCGTTTGGTCGGTTTCAGCGAGGCCGTCGCTCGATTTCCCAGTATCCCCTTTAGCCTCTTGAGCGTCGCTGTTACCTTCCGTATGGGGAAACGTCTCTTCGCGTACACGAAAGCCGCGCCTGCGCTGGCCTTGTTGGCCTCGACCGTGTTAGCCCTCTCGCCCGACGCCATCATGTGGGGCGCTCGCGCGCGGGCTTATGCTCAGTTTCAGTTGTGGGGGTTGGTGGGTATATGGGCGTTGGCCGAGGGGATCAGGGGGAGGTGGCGCGGGCGCTGGCGGGCCCTGTTCTGGCTGGCGATGGTGGGGGGGGCGCTGGCGCACCTGGCTGGCGTCGTGTTGATGTTGTGCTCGCTGGCGGCAGCCCTGCCCGCCTGGGTTTTGTGGACGCGTCAATCCCCCTCGCAAGTGGGAGGAAAGGCCCCCCCTCGATCCCCCCCGCAAGGGGGGAAGGCCCCCCCCCGATCCCCCCCGCAAGGGGGGAAGGCCCCCCCTCGATCCCCCCCGCAAGGGGGGAAGGCCCCCCCTCGATCCCCCCCGCTTGCGGGGGGGAAGCCCCCCCCGGGGGGGAGGGGGACCTGGATAAGCTGGGCCAAGGGTCTTGTGCGTTCTAAGTGGTTGGATGGGCTGCTGGTCGTGATCCTCTTGATGGGGATGGCGGCTCTCACCGTGGCCGGGCGTCCTGGGTGGGCTCGACCCATCGCTGGCCCGGTATCTGAGACGAACAACGTCCAGCTTTCAGCTTTGACCCATGTGAGCTGGATAGACCTGATGGGCTTGGTAGGACCGATGGTCCTGGTGCCTGGATATGTGCCCTGGACGATCTTCCTTCTGGTGAATCTCTTGTTTCTCCTGCGGCGAGTCATCACCAGGCGGCTATGTCGGCTGGATGCCATTCCTCTCTACCTCCATGGAGTCTGGATGCTGACAGTCCTGGCCCTGACGGTCGTCAGTCCCTGGCACATGCCGCGCTATATTGTGCCGTTGATGCCCGTCTTCTTCCTCCTGGGGAGTCTGGAGATGACGAACGCGGCCAGGAAGTTGCGCTGTGCCGGGCGGCCCAGCACGGCGCTGGGTGGTCACACTGGAGCAGTTGTTCGTAGTGCGCACTTCAGTGCGTTGGCCGGCGGCCCTGGGTGGTCACGCACGCTGGCTGGCGTCATCGTCGTCTCATGCAACCTTCTGCTGTGGACGGCCTTGCGTCAGGTGACCACCCGCCAGGTGTGCGGCTACGACCTGGCCTTTCACTATGTGCAAGATCATTGGCGCGAGGGCGACGCCGTGATGAGCTCCAGTACAACCGGCAGCTACGTCTATCTGGGACAGTGCGATTACTATCCTATTCAGTTCGACATCTCACTTCTGGACACCCCGGCCGGCCCGGTGGACCGTGCCACGGGGGCGAGCTGGATTGGATCGGTCGACCAACTGGATGGAGCGCTTGACAGCTCCCCCCGCATGTGGCTGGTGATTGACAAAGATCGCTTTACCGAGCGGATCTATCCCGAATTACAGAGGGCGATGCTGGCCCGCTTTGAGCCTGTGTTTGAGGCGCGGACAGTGCGGGTGTTTCTACATGATAACTCGGATGGAGCCGCTAAGCTTCCCTTTGCATGGGAAGGGGTCGCTAAGCTTCCCTTTGCAGGCGATGGAGCCGCTAAGCTTCCCTTTGCATGGGATGGGGATGAACGTCTGGAGGTGCGTTAGGTGAGCGGCCACGATGGTTCGCCGGTGAATCGTGTGCTTAGGACGCCCGGGACGAGGGATTGGGTGGCTGTGCTGTACCGCCCGGTACAGTGGTTGAGGCGATGGCCCGGCGCGGTCTTAGCGCTGACCATCGTCGGTACAGCGGTGCGGTACTATCATTTAGGTGTTAACAGCCTGTGGTTGGATGAAGCGATCAGTGTGCTCATCGCCCGCTTGCCGGTATCGGCGATCCTGAACAACGCTGGACGCTCCAGCCACCCCTGTCTGTACTACTTGTTACTTCACTACTGGCTGCCGTTCGGGGGATGTGACGCCTGGGCCCAGGGTCTGTCTGTGTTGTGGGGGGTGCTGACGCTGCCGGTGGTTGCTGTCCTCGGCGCTGCCCTCTTCGATCGGCGCGTCGGGCTGGTGGCTGGCTTGCTGTTGGCCCTGAATCCTTTCCACGTGGCTTATTCGCAAGAGGTCCGCATGTATACCCAGGTGACGTGTTTGGTTGCCGTGGGGATGCTCTGCTTCCATCGGGCGATGGAGTCGCTAAGCTTCCCTTTACATGGGATGGAGTCGCGCGGCTCTGCTCACCCGGGGCGTCCCCAAGACGGGCGCTGGACGACCCTGTTCGTAGTGCGCACTTCAGTGCGCTGTTTGTCGCTAAGCTTCCCTTTGCAGGCGATGGATCGGGGGCTTTCCGAGAAAGCTCCTGGAAAGGAGAAGCTGGCTGGATGGCGCCGGGGGCCTCGCCTGAGCGGTCACGCATGGTGGCTGGCGATGGGGGTGGTGATGATGCTGGCCGTCGCCACTCACCTCTTCGCCTTCCTCCCGTTGGTTGGAATGAATTTGTACGCCGGCGTGCGTTTGCGCTCGCTCTTGAAGCGGTCTCGTCCTGGGCGTGAACGCGCGCGAGGCGCCTGGATGTGGTTGTTGGTGGTCAATCTGATGGCCGTCGTCGCGGTGCTGCCCCATGGATTGGGGTTGTTGGCCGGAAGTCAGCAGCAGTTGGGCGGGCTGAGGCCGTTGGCAGGTCAGCGGGCTCGACCTAGTCTGTTGTTTCCTCTCACCACGCTTCATCTCCTGCTGGTTGGTTACTCGATTCCCTCGCAATGGGTGCCGGTGGCGCTCTTCGTCAGTCTGGCGGTGCTGTCGATCACGCTGTGGGAGGTCTGGCGAGCGCTTGCTGTACGCTCAACCTCTGGTCTCTTTCTGCTGTCGATCGTCGCCGTCACTGTGCTGGGGCCGTTTGGTCTGGCTGTCGTCCAGCCATTCTTTCTCCCGGAACGGACGTTGATCGTGGCGCTGCCCGCGCTCGTCATCCTCGTCGCCTGGGGGATCGTCGGCGCTGGCAGACGCACACCGCTGCGCGCTCCTTCTCGCTCCCCCTCTGACTCTCTTTTACGCCTTGCCATGCGTAAGATCAGAGGGCCGTTGCCGATCCTGGGGGTTGGACTGGGGGTGGTTATGCTGATCTCACTAGGGGGGTACTACTTTGCCCCCGCTTTTCAGAAACCTCCGATGCGAGAGGCGGCCGCCTTCGTGCAAGAGAGGTTCGCTCCTGGCGACGCTGTGTTGCATACCTCCGATGGTTCCTATCTGCCGTTTTTGGTCTACGCTCATCCGCCGGAGAGCTATTTACTGCGAGGCGACCCGGATTCGCGCAAGCCGGAGGCGGTGTATGAACTGTGGGGAGGGAAGATGGCCGATCGGGGGGACCTGGAGTCACATTTCCATCGCCTGTGGCTGGTGGTCGCATTGGATCATAGCCTGGCGTTTCAGCGGGACGCATTGAAATGGTTTCAGCGCCGCTACGTGATGCTGGAGCGGAATGGGATCGGAGGAATTGGTGTGTATCTCTTTTCTATTCCAAACTCTATTCCAAACTCTATTCCAAACTCTATTCCAAGCTCTATTCCAAACTCTATCCCCAATTCTATCCCCAACCACGGGGAACCTGACCAGGGAGGACTCAATGACGGGTAGTAACGCCAGCGGCCAAGTCACGCGGTCGCAAGCGGTCGCTGTGTTTCCGTGGATCTTCCTCGCGACCGCTGTAGTGATTCTGAGTCTTGGGGGACTGTATTTCTACAATCTGGAAGGCTGGTTGGTGGAGGACGACGAAGGCACAGACCTGTACGAGATCTGGCGGATCAGCGAGGGGGATGTGCCGGGCGTGGATTTGATCACCGAGCAGCCCCCTGTTTTCCTGTTGGGTGGGGTGATGTTGGGGCTTCTGTCGAATTTCAACGTGGCTGTGTTGCGGGGGAGCTCTGTCGCGCTGGTATTGGGGTCGGCCTGGTTGGTTTTCTTGCTCGGGCGTGAGATCTGGGGGGCGCGTGCGGGTTGTGTGGCGACGGTCTTCTACTTGTTCAATCATCTGGTCTATACTCAGGCCCGCCTCTTCCGCCCTGACCCGTGGATGCTGGCTTTCAGTGTCCTGGGTCTTTACCTGTTCGTGTTGGCCCAGACGAGGTCCTTCCACGTCCCTCTCGACAAGCTTCCCTCGACTGTGCTCGATGCGGGCCGGCCGAGGCGCTTATATCTTCTCCTCGCTGGGGTGATTTATGGCCTGGGAGCGTTGTGCAAGCTCTTTGGGTTGTTGCCTTTGGGAGGATGTTTGCTCTTCGTCGCCTATCAAGCTGTCGCTGGTCGAGCCTCGGTCGCCCAGGCTTTGGAGGATGCGGGCTTGTTGCTGGTCCCCTTTCTCCTGGTGAGCGTGGGGGGACTTCTGGTCTTTTATCCCCCTGGTTCTGCTTACTATGACCAAGTTCTCGGCCAGCACTTACGGCTGGGCTCTGGCATGGGCTTTCTTTACCGAATAGAGAAAGGCCTGGTCTATGCGGCTCTCTTCTTGGGACACAACCTGGCTTTTCTGTTCGCTGTGCCGTTGCTCCGGCGTTTTGGGGTCAGTCGTAGGTCTGGGGAGAGAGTGCTGGCGTGTCAGGTGCCGAGTGGGTTGGCCTATTTTGCCCTTTCTCGCCCTGTCTATGAGCGGTATTGGCTTTACCTGGTTCCGGTCTTTGCCCTTATGTTGGGCTACCTGGTAGATCGAGCGTTGGCCTGGATTGGATCGGAGCGGCGCCTTCGGGTGATCCTTGCGGGGGTCTTCCTGGTGGGACTGGGGATCGCTCAATCTGTCCCCATCATCCTGCGGCAGGCAGGTCGCTATGAGGAGGATACGTTGGCTCTGGCTGATTACATCGCCGCACACACCGCGCCTGGCGGGCACGTGCTGAGTGACTATGCCAGTCTCAACTTCCACGCTCGCCGTCCTTCCGTCTATCAGGCTTCGATCATCGCCTGGGGCCGGATCACGGGAGGGTTCGTCACCGGTGCTGATCTTATCGCGGAGATTGAGCAGCGTGACGTGAAGATGGTCCTGCTTCACGTGCCTGGGGGTGACCGTTCCCCCTCGCATCTGATTCATCTGCGGGACTTTGACGCGTTCTATGCCTATTTGAACCAGCGTTTCTGTCGCATGGGTACTTTCAACCGGGCGGGGCAGCTTTTTGAGATCTATCAGATGTGTCCTGGCTAGTGTTCCATCCGTATTCCATCAATGAGCTTGGTCAGGCATGTCAATCTGGCTTGCAGTTGTGCTGCTTGCCTATTGTGTGGTATACTTGACGCATGCGTAAAGACAGGCCGTGCTCTGGGCAGGGAGCCGCGCTGGACCGGGAGCCCTTGGGACGTTTGGGCCGCCCTCGCCCAGAACGCCTCTGAGATAGGGGCTAGGAGCGTCGGACAAGGCACATCCTCAACAGCCTGAGTAGCTTGACAATCTCATGTTCCGTTCGTAGTCGGCGATTCATCGCCGTGTCAGCGCGCTGAAGGTGCGCACTGCGAGCTAAACCGCCTTGCCATACACTGAAACTGGCCTCTACGATACCCTGGGGCCAAACATGACATTGTCGAAGTAGTAACTCATAGGGGAGGGACCATGACGGACAGGATTGAGGTAATGATCGTGGATGATCATCCGGTTTTCCGTCGAGGGCTGCGGAACATTTTGGCTGTGCATCAGGACCTCTGTATCGTCGGTGAGGCAACCGACGGCCCTGAGGCCGTCGAACGGGCGCAGGAATTGCTGCCGGATGTAGTAGTGATGGATATCAACCTGCCGACTCTCAATGGCTTACAAGCTACGCGCAAGCTTAAGTCGCTTTGTCCCGAGATTAACGTCATCATGCTCACCGCCTATGACGACGAGGAGCAGATTTACCACGCGATTCGGGCGGGCGCATCGGCCTATTATGCCAAGGACGTCAGCCCTGAACGGCTGGTGGACGTCATCCGAATCGTGAGCAAGGGGCAGTATCTCATCGGAGGAAAGGTGCTGGATGAGGACGGCATCGGCGACTGGCTTCTGGAGGAATTTCGGCGATTTGGCAGCGGTGTGTTTGAAGAGGAGGGTCAGTTTTTTGCCCCGCTTTCTCCTCGCGAGACGGAGATTCTGGAGTTGGTCATCCAAGGCATGAGTAACCGGGAGATTGCGTATAAGTTGGGGATCAGTCATCAGACGGTCAAAAACCACATGACCTCCATCTTGAGCAAGCTGGGGGTAGCGGACCGGACACAGGCGGCGGTTTACGCCCTCCGGCATGGCTGGGTGCCTTTGCGCGAGGAGAAGAAGGAGAAGAAGCGCAGCCGTGGGGGAGTTCTGGGCGGTGTCCTGGATGATTTCGCGGCTGAACCGTAGGGGCGGGGCTGAGGTCAAGCTTTGGGATGGGATCGTAGGTAGTATGACAGTGAGGAGCGGGTAAGAAATGGCTGTTTCGGGTGAAGCAGATGTAACGTTTGCGCAGTTTTCAGAGGAGTGCACCAAGGAATATGAACAGGTGCAGCGTGAGCTTAAGGAGATCGATCTGCTGATTCAACAGACGACGGCTGAGGTCGACCGTCTGGCCCAGCGCAATACGCAAGTGACGAACCGCCTGCGGCAGATCCAGTCCTCGCTTGCCACTGTTCCACGGGAGGACATACAGGAGGCTTATGAGGCTGTCCTGGACACGCAGCAGCGGCTCTTCACGATGCGGGGGCAGTTGGAGAAGCTGCAGAGCAACCAGCGTAACCAGACCCGTTATCTTGACCTGCTCCGCAGCGTGGTCGATTTCGCCGATCAGACTGAGTACGAGCCCCAGATTGCGGATGAGGGAGAGCCATCGCAGCCACTCATTGTTCGTATCATTGAGGCTCAGGAGCGGGAGCGACAGTTGCTTAGCCGGCAGATGCACGATGGCCCGGCGCAGTCCTTGACCAATCTGATCCTCCAGGCGGAGATCTGTGAGCGGCTTTTCGATAGCAACCCTGAACGGGCGCGGGAGGAGCTTGCCGGTCTCAGGAACGCTGTGGCTGGGACGTTTCAGAAGGTCAAGGGGTTTATTCTCAACCTGCGTCCGATGATGCTGGACGACCTGGGGGTCGTGCCTACCTTGCGGCGCTACGTGGAGGGGTTCTCCGACAACACGGACGTACTGATCAACCTGATGATCACGGGCAAGGAACGGCGGCTGGCGCCGCACAAAGAGGTGACGATCTTCCGGCTCGTTCAGAAATTGCTCAACAACGCGGTCGAATATGCGAATGCCAGCAGTGTTCAGATCAATTTGGATATTGGAGACGATCTCGCCAGGGTGGCGGTGGAGGACAATGGCAGAGGGTTCGAGTTCACCGAGGCGCTTAACTCACCGGAAGCGGATCGCTTGGGTTTGACGACGATGCGCGAGCAAGTCGAGATGCTGGGGGGACAGATTTACTTCGACAGCGACCTGGGGCGAGGCACAAAGATAAGTTTCGAGTTGCCCGTCTCTTAGATTAGTACCAAGTTCCTATTGAAATGCCAACATGGGTATAGTATAATGGTGTCAGTTCGTTGAGGAAACCTGTTGGTGCACTTAAAATCTACGATAGAGAAGGAGGTGAGCAGGATGCTGTTTTTGCCGCGTGAAGAGGGGCAGGGGTTGGTTGAGTATGCGTTGATTCTTGTTCTAGTGGCTGTTGTCGTGATTGTAATTTTGACATTGCTCGGCCCCCAGATCGGCGCGATTTTCAGCCAGATCGTGAACGCCCTTGCAGGAGCGTAGTTGGATGATCGTTGCATAGCGTACAACGCAGCGTACAACGCAGAAATCGCACTGCCAGACAGAGCCTCGCGCATGCGCGAGGCTCTGTTTGTATGGCCGTGGGTTTCTAATAAATCTCTCGTAGTTTTTCGACGTTGTGTGTACTTGTGTGTGCTAAGATGGTATCGCCATAAGTGGAGTGCGGCCATTTGACTCCCTTGAAACTCGAAGTGAAGCCTTGGATTCCTTGTTGTCGGGGGGGCGTCCGACGACAAGGTGCAAGGCTGCTTGCTTTTTATGTGCTCTTAGCAATTCATCTGCCGATAATAGCGCATTTGAGGCCTGGAACCAGTTGCCTGGCTCTCCGG
>Ga0180432_10009805_pt1 | contig 11603 bp, 11 predicted proteins | sample SS_ome_10_FD_132414 | JGI IMG/M metagenome (GOLD analysis project Ga0180432, IMG submission 132414) | Hypersaline lake sediment archaeal communities from the Salton Sea, California, USA - SS_1_MS_2 metaG | ecosystem: Environmental > Aquatic > Non-marine Saline and Alkaline > Hypersaline >... | reverse complement strand
GGGATTTGGACGGTTTTTGATTCACCCGGATTCATGCCCACTACCGCCTGCTCAAAATCCGCGATTAGCTGGCCCTCCCCTATCTTAAATTGCAGGGGTTCGCGTTCGGCGGAGGTATCAAATACCGTGCCATCATCCATTTTACCCGTGTAGTGAACCTTAACGGTATCACCAGTTTTTGCCTGTGCCATGTTTCTCCTCCTTAGCTATATGGGTACTAAGTAATTTAAATTCAGGAGGTGTCTGGGCGTGTCCTGAAATTGAAAGAAGCGATTTGGTGATATTTTGAGGGGAGCTTTGACAGCCATTGCCAGATTAATGGCTGCATATGAGCTTAGAGCAAGTTCAATTTACTCTAACATTTTATTATAGCATACTATATCGTTAGCTGTAAAACAGCGAACTACCCCTTCAGCTTGTCGCCATCATGGGCACCAACCGGAACAGGTCACCGGCGATGATGTTTATTACTTTCTTGTCCTTGCTTTCCTGAGCTCGGAAGCAATGACGTTTCTCAGTACCTGATTGGTGCCTTCATATATCTGGGTGATTTTAGCGTCTCTAAACATCTTCTCAACGGGATAGTCGCGCATGTAACCGACACCGCCAAAAATCTGGATGGCATCAGTAGTCACTTTCATCGCCACGTCTGAGGCAAAAACCTTGGCCATGGCTGATTCCCCGCTACAGTTCTTGGCTCCGCTATCAACAGCTCTGGCGGCAGCATAAATCAGCGCCCGTGCGGCTTCCACCTGCGTGGCCATGTCTGCCAACATATGCTGGACAGACTGGATAGCGAAAATGGGATGTCCGAATTGGACGCGCTGTCGGGCATAATCTACCGCCGCCTCCAGGGCTCCCTGGGCCACGCCAAGCGCCTGTGCCCCTATTCCCGGACGCGAATTATCAAATAGATTCATGGTGGCAATGAATCCCTGTCCCTCCTTGCCGAGTCTGTTCTCCTCGGGGACGAAACAGTCTTCAAATACCAGTTCCCTTGTTGCCGAAGCACGAATCCCCATTTTCTTCTCCTTCCTGCCGAAGGAGAAACCGGGTGTGTCCTTCTCCACTATGAAAGCGGTGGCACCACGGGCGCCTTTTGTTTTGTCAGTCAGGGCAATCACGGTATAAAGCTCCGCTTCACCACCGTTGGTAATGAACCGTTTGGCCCCATTAAGCACATAGCCTCCATCAACTCTTTGTGCGGTTGTCTTTATGCCACCGACATCACTGCCGGCCAGTTCCTCAGTAACGGCAAAGGCGGCCAGTCTCTTTCCGGCGGCAACATCCGGCAGGTATTTCCGCTTTTGCTCTTCGTTACCGAACGCCAGCATCGGCATAACACCCAGGGCAACGGCGGCATAGCTAACGGCAACGCCACTGCATACCCGGCTCAGTTCTTCCGTTACCAGGCACAGGTCAAGGCAGCCGCCACCCAGCCCTTCATATTCTTCCGGGATAAAGACGCGGAACATATCGGTATAGGCAAGGAGTTTCATTATCTCCCAGGGATACTCTTCATCTTCATCCAGTTTCGCCCGCACCGGCAAGATCTTTTCATCAGCTATTTCTCTTACCAAAGCCTTAATTTCTTTTTGTTGCTCACTTAAGAAATACTCCAAGTTAACACTCCTCTCTCTCCTTGAGTCAAATTAAATTATAGGCAGAGCCTTATATCTCCGTCAAGCTGAGGTTAATCAGGATATGGCCTTCAACCTCTTAAGTACGTCACCCACGGTCTGCTCAGCCGTGGATGCCCCCGACGTTACACCTATATGCGCTTTACCTTTAAGCCATTCGAGATTAATATCCTCAGCAGTCTCAATAAGGTGGGTCTCGGTAACCTGAGAGCATAGCTCGGCAAGACGATTGGTATTGGCGCTGGAACGCCCGCCAACTACAAGCATTAAGTCAGCTCTGCGGGCAAGTTCCAGCGCGGCCTCCTGCCGTTCTCTGATATCATGGCATATGGTATCAATAATGCGTATCTCGGAGTCTTTGGTAAGCGTAAAGTCTATTAACTTTTTGACAAATTCAACAAAATAGGCCGGCACCTGGGTCGTCTGTGATAGAATCCCCAGACGGCGAGGCAGGGGGTCAAGTTTCGCAACGGGCTTCCCGTCAAGGGTGGCTAACCCGCAACCCTCCGCCCAGCCAAGAATACCGGTGACCTCGGGGTGCTGAGCATCGCCATATACAATCACGAAGAAGCCTGACTCAGCCAGTCGCCGGGCAGCGACCTGGGCCCGCTGTACAAAGGGGCAGGTAGTACTGATGAAGTTAATGTGCCGGGCCCGAATCTTATCCTCCAGATCCGGGCTTACCCCGTGGGAGCTGGTAACCACAGTGTTGCCCTTTATATCATCAACATCCCTGACCACCCTGACCCCAATTTCAGATAACCCTTGCAGCACCTGCTGGTTGTGTACCACCGCCCCCAGGGTTTCCACCCCACCACGCTCACGGGCAACCTCTTCCAGGAGGTTAATGGCTCGCTTCACCCCGAAGCAAAACCCGGTTTTGCCTGCTTTCTCAATCTCTGGCATTTTCTCCCTCAGCATATTGGCCCTGATATTCCGGCGGGAGAAGTTCGGCGATATGTCTCATCATAGAGTCGGTTAGCCGGGCAAGCTCAGCTTTGGTCAATCTACTGCCGGCTGATGACGGGTAGAAAGGTTGACCGATATTAACCGTTATCCTGGGACGGCGCAGCCACCAGAATGACTCCCTGAGTTTCTCGGTGCCGGTAATACTCACCGGGAGAACCGGGACACCCAGGCGCGAGGCAATCAGCGCCGAGCCGGGGAAGGCTGCCTGCATCTGAATGGTGCTGCTTCTCTTCCCCTCCGGGAACATGATTAAAGACACGCCCTGCTTCAGCCAGTGCTGCGCCAGACGGATTGCTTCCCTATCCACCCCGCGTCGGCGTGCCGGAAATGTGCCAAAGTTCTGGACAAAGTATCGTGAGAACCAGTTACGGAACAGCTCCTCTTTGGCCATGATGACTGCTTTCGTCTTAACGCTGACGGCAACTATAGGCGGGTCAACCACGTGAAGATGATTACATACTATCAACATGGGACACCCTTTCGGCACATTCTCTCGCCCCCTTACCCGCCAGCTTGACAGGGAGAACAGAATTAAATATGCCAGTCCTCTACCGAAATAATATACCCAGTGCATTGCGCCACTCTTTCTGAAGCAGTTTACTACTTTCCAATTATATCCTGCTGATAGAGGTGAAGACAAACGAAAATAGTACGGTGGCAAGATAGGTGAGAAATAGACAGTCTGCGGTAGATTTAATAAGGAACTAGAGGTTTTTTAGTACTCTCTTTATTTCGGGAATGGCGCTCCGGGCCGCCTGCTCGCCTCTTATGACGCACTCCCGGGCCTTCTTAAAATCGCCAGCTCCGATACCGGATAAATCAGGTTCTATTACTATATCAGCATCTTCCAGGTTGTGCCGCGCCATGGCATACGTGGTGATGTAGATGGACTGCATGATGACATGGAAAATACCGGGCTCCTTGCGTCTCTTCTTGACCCGGTCGCTGGCATCAGGTGTCACGTTCACAGCAATGATAAAATCGGCTCCCATTTTCTTGACCACTTGGACCGGCACCGGAGTAGTCAGGCCACCATCAACCAGATACCTTCCTTCACGTTTCACCACGGCGAATATGCCGGGGACAGAGATACTGGCTCGCAATGCTTCCGGTACCGAACCAGTGTCGATTACTACTTCTTCACCGGTCTCTATGTCTGAGGTGACGCAGGCGAACGGTATTTTCAGGTCGCTGAATTTTATATTACCGCCGACATATGATGCCAGCAGACTTTTGATTTTCGTGCCTTTAATGAGGCCGCTCTTGAAAAGGGAGAGGTCAAACAGGGGGGCTAATTTCAACCAGTTTACCGCCAGGACCTCCTCCTTCATCCGGGCAACGTCCTGGTTCCAGGCATAGACAGCACCGGCGACGGCACCGGCACTGGTGCCGGCAATCATATCAATGGGGACGCCCTCTTTTTTTAGCACCTCAAGCACGCCGATGTGAGCCAGCCCGCGTGCGGCACCGCCGCTCAGGGCCAGACCGACCTTCTTTTCGCGCAATTTACTCAAATCATCTATCCCCATAGTTCCTCGATGTCTTTCTCTGCCTGTTCTTCAGTCGCAGACCCAGCGGCGGCAACAAAATCCTTATAAGACTGCGCCGAGCCGTACTCCCGTGGCTGGAACGCCACCGGCATCGGCACAGCATGACCGAAGATGAGGGCTTGCCGTTTCGGCGCCAGCCGGGCGAGCACGGATTTAAGCTCGCTTTTACCGGAGACACCGGCGAGAACGCTGTCAATATCCCTTTCGTTGTCAAGGAGACAGGTTATCTTTGTCCCCATCTGCGACATAACCTCCTCATCGATGCCGCTGGGGCGCTGGTCAATCACCAGCAGGGATACATTGTACTTGCGCATCTCGCGGGCGATGGTGCCGAAGATAGTCTTGCCAGCTACCTCCGGGTTGAGGAACTTGTGGGCTTCCTCAATGGTGATGACCAAGGGCTGGGGCAGAGCGGTATCATTAGCTCTGGCTTTCTCCGACCTGTCCTGGTATTGGGCATAGATGCGACGGGAGAGCATATTGGCAACAAGCATGTAAGCGCTGATTTCGCGGTAGCGCCCGAACTCAAGGACGACGCTAACGCCACGGTCAAGGTGGTCGAGGATGTGCTTGACGGCGTCTTCCGGGGCCTGCGGCACGACGAAGCTGAGCCGTTCGAAGATTCTCAGCCCGCGTTTCAGGCTCTGCAAAGAGCCCTCGTGGATATTAGTGCCTTTGAGTTTTTCTTCAAGTTCCTCGTCACTGAGCTCCAGTATCTGCCGTATCCAGCTTTTACCGAAGCGCCGATGCGCTTGGTAGGCCGCCTCCACCGCCAGGTCGGTGATGTTCAAGGTGGAGCGGAGGATGGAGATGTCCTCCGGCGTAATTTCATCGTAGCCTATCTGGACGGTGAAATCCGTAGGCACCTTGCGTGTCTTTGAGTTTTCTATATCAAGGGTGAAGATGGCTACCCTTGATTGCCCCCATTGTTTCAAGCCTTTAACTTTGGCCGTGCTTCCCTCGCTGCTGCCTTCCCACCCATATTCGTTGTGCATGTCAAAGATCAGATTTACCGCTTTGCTTTTCTGGAGCATGCCGATGAGCAGGATGCGGGTGAGGAAGGTCTTGCCGGTGCCGCTTTTGCCGAAGATGCCATTGGAGCGCTTGACGAATTCCTCAAGATTGAGACAGAGCTTGTTTTCCATGTCCAGTGGATTGCCAACCCAGAACCTTTCTTTATCCTCTTTGCCAAAGACCATCTCCATGTCCTGCTCCGAAGCCAGGTTGACCACCCGGAAATGGCCGGGGATGGTCTTGACCGGCTGGGACCCTTCCAGAAGGCTCTCCGCGTCGCCGCCGATGGTAAGCATCGGCAGGACATGTATCGTCCCGAAAGCGCTGGTGCCGGCCAATACCTCGGCGATAAAGGGGTCGGCGACATCGGGCGGGGTGATGGTGAGCCGGGGGTCGGTTACCCCCAGGCTGACATCGGTTATCATGCCGAAGAAGCGCCTTTTCTGCCCCTCAATGGTGACGTAGCGCCCCACCACCATATCCTCCACCGCCACCGGGCTGTCCAGCCTGACCTCTATGCCTTTATCCAGTGAAGCCGAGGTAACAATGCCGAGTCGGTCGGTCATTTGAGCCTCCCCAGAATGGACTTGAGCGTATCATACTGATTGCTGAGCAGGGTCGCCAGTTCCTTGCCGGCGGCCACCAGAAAGTTTCGCCCGTCTTCATGCGCCCGGCTCATCCGGCGCAGGGCGGCGGCAATAAGCTCGTCGGCGGGAACAGGCAGGCGGGTATTGACCAGAATACTGAGGAAATCAAGGGACTGGCTGAATTTCTGTACCTCCCCGGGAGCGCAGAGATAGACGAAGGAGTGGATGCGTGCCGGATTTGGCGGCAGGTAATGGCACAGCCGGTCGCCATCTTTATGCCCCACCACCACCACCCCGAACTCGCTCCGCAGCAGCTTGAGAAGCTGGGGGCTGGAGCGGTAAATTTCTTCCTCCGAGGCTTCATCCTTGCCGCGAGCGATGGGCCGGCGATTGGGCTCGATACTGGTAGTTTCGGCATTACAGACGATGCCGTAGATATCGCCGGTCTTTACCAGGCTGCCCAGCGGCGGCAGTTCATAAAGCTCGTAGCACTGCGCGGTGAACTGCGTGGTGCTGGCTTCAACTATTTCCCCGATTCTATTTGATGTCTGGTTATTTATTTTTCCCCACCCCCTCGACGTTTCTTATCTTTTCCCACCCTGCCGCCCTCGTATCACCGGCGGCTTAGCCCTTGAATATTACCCCACCCCGAAAATCCCTCTCGGTCTCCCTTTACCAAAGGGAGACGATGTCATTTTCATTTAAAATCATCATTTTTAACCCTCCCTTTTGTCCCCCTTTCGTAAAGGGGGATTTGCAATCCCTTTCAAACTCCCTTCAGGAAAGGAGGAGGGCAAACCTCCCCTATTTTACTATTTCTTCGGGGCTTCCGCCTTCTTCTCCGGCGCCTTCTTGGGTTTCTTTACGTTCTTTCTGCCCTTACTACCCATGACTAGCCTCCCTTTAACGAACCTTTTTATATATTAGGAAAACTACCATTTCTAAAGTCTTCCCTCAACATCTAGATAATTCCTTAAATCCAAAGGATCAAGTAATTCTGGATAGTATTCTGAAGCATAGACCGCCACCATTTGCAGGACTATTTCCTCTTGCTCCTCAAGGCTAATTATAGTAGGCTTTTCAGAAATAGCTAAACCATGCGCTCTTGCATCAGCCCAAGCATTCATGTCTATATTCTCATAAGTATTCCTGTACATATTCTCTGTTAATTCTATGTAGGAGCTGCCAAAGCCTATGCCTTCTAGCCCAAAAAGTTTTATGCTAGGTTCGGCTTTTTCCAAGGAGACTTCCTCATCAGCCGCTTTCATTATCTTTGTATTGCCGGCACTATGGGCTTCAAACCAATCTGCCATACTTAACCCAAAGGCACTCTCAAGCTCCCTAAATAGAATAAATTCGTTAAATGTATCAGGTTCTTTCCCAATCTCATTTCTAAATTTCTCAAGGCGTTCATTTGCCTGTTCTTGCAGCCAATTCAAGAATTCCTTTTCTCGTCCAGGGACTGAAATCATTTTTACTAATTCTTCCATATTATCATGCCTAGCACGCCCTAATATTGCTCCAGTAGTATATAGACATGAAAGAACTTCAATGAAGTTGTAGAAACGTAAATAAGGTCCTCCGAAAGTCCTTGCCTTGGCTGCTTTTGTTACAATGGGGGTGCCCAGAAAGCCCATTAATGTAGGTTGTCCTTCTTTGTATGGCATTTTGTCCTCCCTTCCCCACACTCTTAAAGGTAGCCTTGAAGGGGCTTCCCCCTTCAAAACTTATCCTCCCCCTCTCCTGCTAACCTCGTCAGGAGAGGGGGACACAGGGGGTGAGGTCTTAAAATCACACCCACCTCGTCCGCTTGCTGAAACTCTTGGCGGAGGCGGGGCTGGGCATTTTCTCCGCCACCAGTGATGATTCTACCAGTTCCCAGAAGTTTTCTCTATCAAGGCCGGTGACCACCGCCTGCTCGTGGGCTTCGCTCAATACCACCGGGTAGCCGTGCCCGCGCCGGCACTGGTCTAAGACCAGGCTGTGGGTGAGGTTCAGTAAAGTCTCGTTCTCCGCCACCCACTGCGGAACCTCAACCCTGGCTATCTCGTCATCCACTTTAAGGTAAAAGAAGTAAACACGGTGCTCGCCGTAGCGTTCTTTAATTATATTTGACTGACTGATAAAAAGCGCCGACCTTTCCCCGCTCTCCAGCAGGCTCAGAAACAGCTCGCGGTCACGCACCCCGGCTACCGCCTCGCAGTCCCGCGAAGTGCATTTTTTGCAGAGAGTATCACTGTCGACAACCTCGTGGGGACAGATAGCCACCCTCAGCACGTTGACGACGTCGGTGCTACCGGGGAAGCTGATATAACTGGCGAGAGCCAGCTCACGTTTATCGTTCAACTTCTTCATATCGTCAAGGCAGCGCAGGAAGCCGCTGGTCAGCAGTTCATCAACGACAAAGTCCGGGCGGCCTTCCAGCCCCCAGTTGATGAGCGTGCCGTCAAGCAGCGCCAGGCTGGTACTGCCGGCGGGCTGAGCGGATGCCAGGTCGGCCAGGTGGCGCCATTCCTCAATGCCGCGCTTGATGCCGAGGATGCTGCTGTCTACTAAGCACTCGCGCCCGCCGCCGGGATGGGGAATCACCATGTCCTCTTGATTGACATAGAGACGGGGAGAGCTTGTAAGGGTAGCATCCGGCTCACTGCCGTAACTGATAGCCACCGAGCCGATGTTTATCAGGTAGCACCTTGTGGAGCGGTGCCGGTCAACGTCAATATGGGAGCCGTCAGTGGCCAGGACGGTGAATTCGGCGGGGGTGGGGGGTGCCTGATAATGACAGTCAAGTCCCTCTACCATGTCGGCTACCAGCCAGGTTGTCCGGCTGGCGGCGATTTTTCTCTTCAAATCATCCAGGTCAATAGAACGGCTGCTGAGAATATCTAGGGCAAACCGAAGGCGCTTCTGCCTTTCCTCGCGGGTGTCTCTCAGTCCGGCTATCATGCCGCTGACCTGTGCCGCCACCTTGGTTAAATCCAGTGACACCTCTATCGCCCCCCTTTTGCCTCAGTATAATCCAACAGGGTTTTGAACTCAAGCCGAGCGCAAGATAGAAAATCACTCATAGATGCTATACTATAATAAAAAGGTTATTCTCTATTTTTAAGGAACTTTATGCTGGCGGCATTAGGAACTGTTGTCTTAACTTCATTATCGGGCGTGATGATGCCCGGGCCCATGTTTGCCGTAGCTTTAGCCAAGAGCTATAAATCTCCGTGGGCCGGCACTCATATCTCCCTGGGGCACGCCGTGATTGAAGTCCCTCTGATACTGCTCATATACTTCGGCGCTGCCCATTTTTTCGAGAACAGCGTGGTACGGCTGGTACTCAGCGTGGTCGGCGGTGTCATGATTATCTGGATGGGCATCAGCTTGTTCCGTGCCCGTAGAGAGGTGGCTCGAGGGGGCAAAGACCTGCCCTATAGTGCCTTTGTCGCCGGTATCTCTATGAGCGGGCTCAACCCGTTGTTTCTGGTGTGGTGGGTAACGGTGGGCAGTCTGCTGCTTATGAATTTCCTTGATTTCAGCGGTCCTATGGGGCTGCCCATTTTTATCGTGGTTCACTGGCTCTGTGACCTGGTCTGGCTGTCTCTGGTTTCCGTTACTATCTACAAAACGCACTCATTATGGGCAAGCTGGATTCAGGAAGTGGTCTTCATTATCTGCAGTCTGGGGCTATTATATTTTGGTGTTTATTTTATTGTGTCCGGCATACGGCCGACACTTTAGCAAGGGATAGAGATTATGAAAGCAGGCTTTGTCTACGACCCCATCTACCTCAAGCACGATACCGGGGAACACCCGGAAAATTCCCGCCGCTTAGAGGCAATCGTCTCTCACCTGGAGCAGACCGGCCTGAAATCACGGCTGACGCCCATCAAACCCCGCCCCACCACCACTGAAGAGCTGACCCTGGTGCACCACGAGTCGCATGTAGCCCATGTCAAAGAGATGGCGCAGCGGGGCGGCGGCCGGCTCGACCCTGATACGGTAGTATCACCGGATTCCTATGATGCCGCTTTATATGCCGCCGGCGGCGTCATTGAGGCAGTGACAGCAGTCACGGGTGGGGAGGTTGACTCTGCCTTTGCCTTGGTGAGACCGCCGGGACACCACGCCACCCCCCATCATGCTATGGGCTTTTGCCTTTTCAATAACGTAGCCATTGCCGCCAGGTACGCTATGTCGAAACTCGGGCTGGAGCGTGTCTGTATTATTGATTTTGATGTGCACCACGGCAACGGCACGCAGGAAGCCTTTTACGACAATCCTAACATTCTCTATATATCCACCCACCAGTACCCCCACTATCCGGGAACGGGCAGAGTTGAAGAGACCGGCAGAGGAGAAGGCACCGGAACTACGATTAATATACCACTGCCCGCCGGCTGCGGCGATGCCGAGTACGAGCAGGTCTTTGAGCAAATTATAGCTCCCGCCGCCAAGCGTTTTGAGCCGCAACTTATCATGGTCTCGGCTGGCTACGACGGCTACTGGGAGGACCCGCTGGCCATGATGCAATTGACCATAACCGGCTTTGCCCGAATGGCGATTATTATCAAAGGACTGGCCGATGAGCTTTGCCACGGACGGCTGGTCTTAAGCCTTGAGGGCGGCTATAATCTTGAGGCGCTGGCGGCGGCGATTAAAGCTACCTTTGATGTGCTGCTGGGCGAGACAGAAATTACCGACCCGCTGGGTGCACCACCACACCCATTTGCCCCACCCGACATTGAGTCGCTAGTCACGAAAATCAGGGAAACGCACGGTCTGAGCTAACCTCTTAATCCTTACGTCTCTCGCAAGTAAACGAGCACCAGTCGCAGTTCTCATCGCAGGGTTCCACGTGTATGGTGACATTAGTATTGCCGAGCTTGCTCTCTATGTCTTCCTCCAGGCGGTCGCATATCCTGTGAGCTTCTTCCAGGCCGGTGTCTTTCGGCATTATCAGGTGGAGGTCGATATAGCGCTGGCTGCCGGCTTTTCGCGTGCGCAGCTTGTGAAAGCTGACCACCTCCCCGCCAAAATGTTCCGTGATGGCCAGCTTGATGTCATCTTCCTCAGCCTCGGGTAGCTTCACGTCAACAAGCCCGCCGAAAGAACTTCTTAACACGTCATAAGCTACCTTAAAGATAAACAGGGCGACCAATATCGCCAGGATGGAGTCAATGATAGTGAGGCCGGTAAAGCGCACCACGAGCAGCCCGACCAGCACTGCGGCGGCGGAATAGACATCGGCGGCAATGTTATGCGCGTTCGCCTGTAAGGCCAGAGAGTCTGTCGCCCGCGACACCCTGAACAGGTGACGCGACAGGAAGACGCTAACGACTATGGAGACCAGCATGACGCCCATACCGGCTTCAGTCAGTTCCAGCGTGGCTCCGGTCTGTATCCGGTGCACCGCCGAATAAATGATGGAGCCGCCGGCGAGAAAAATCAATATTGCCTGTGCTGTTGCGGCAATGTTCTCCGCTTTGCCATGCCCGAACGGGTGTTTCTCATCAGCCGGCTTGGCGGCAATGAGGATAGCGAGGAAGGTGACGGCCACGGCAAACAGGTCAAGGAAACTGTCAACTGCCTGCGCCAGGATGCTCAGGCTGCCGGTAATTACTCCTACCGTCACCTTGAGCACTACCAGAACGATGACGACTACTATAGAGAGCCTGGCCGCACCGTTTTTGCTGGAAAACATTGTCTTTTCCTGCTTTTAGGTTTTCACCTTTAAAGGCTTGTGCCCGGGAATAAACCGGCCCCACTCGCCTTTGTCCCACACCAGCAGTAGTGACGGCGCAATAAAAACGGAGCTGAAGGTTCCGGCAACGATACCAATAATGAGAACG
>Ga0180432_10009800_pt1 | contig 11607 bp, 16 predicted proteins | sample SS_ome_10_FD_132414 | JGI IMG/M metagenome (GOLD analysis project Ga0180432, IMG submission 132414) | Hypersaline lake sediment archaeal communities from the Salton Sea, California, USA - SS_1_MS_2 metaG | ecosystem: Environmental > Aquatic > Non-marine Saline and Alkaline > Hypersaline >... | reverse complement strand
ATTTATATTATGTTCTAAATTTTTATTATTGTTAGATGTTTGCCCAAAAACAATTTGGGTAAACAGTTGGCGTCTATATATATAAATAACCGAAGGGATGCTTTGGTTAATATTTTTGAGGATGTTAGATAAGGTGTGGGGCACTCCTACATTTAGGAGCACCCCATAACATTTTCATTAACTTACCATTGGGTAATTAATTGGTAATTTTTCATAATTTTGTTCTAAAAACAAAAGCATGTTAGTTATAAACTTTCTAACCTGGAACTTATCTCATTGAATGAAGGGTTCGGTGTATTAAACTCAATGACCTTCCATCCAGCATCCATCAATCTATTATTTTTATTTGGGTTAATTGCATACTCTTGATTATGCCAAAAGGCTTTAGGAAACTGAATAACGATCTTTAAAATAGGATCACAAAAGTCAGTTATAAATTCAAATCGCATTATTCCACTGACTCCTATTTCACGAATCATATAATCCTTTTCAATGTTTGTAAAATAAGTTCTTAAATGATCGAGAATTTTATTTTTACTTCTTGCCATAATATCAGTTTCTTCTGCTTCTTTTTCAAGTAAAAGATTTAAATCAATTTCTTCTTCTATGTCAGGTTCCTCATTAACAGAAATTTCTTCAATATCTTCATCAGGTAATTCAATTTCTTCCTCAAATTTACTCATTTCTTTTTCAACAAAAATTGTTTTTTCTTTTCCATATCTAGATGAAGCATTGAACTCTTCAGATGATAGTGGCGCTTCGGGAAACCTTAGTTTATATTCACCATATTTTATATTATGGGTTCCTAAATGTCTTGGGGAAATTACAAGATAAGGTTTCCCGCAGATTTGACAAATTACTTTTCCCTGGTCATTAAACATAGGGTATTGATATTCATTCATTGAAATTCTCCTTATTGGTCAATTTATATTTTGTTCTTAAAATGGAGGTACAACAATTGTATGATTTGAAAACAGATTCAAAATTTCCTTATCATTATTTTATTTCTGTTGGGATAAAAACAATGATGAGTGATTCACCTGGAAAGATGTTTATAAAACATGGACCATTGAAATTTACAAATGATGATGTTAAAAGGATGCAGGATGCTTCACTCATGACTAAAGATAAATTATTCAGAACAACAAATAAAGAAGCAATGGCTATGTATGGAGTTGAAGAAATAACTCACGCTGTATGGAGTATGTGTATTGCTGCCGCAGCAAATCAATGTACAGTTCATCATTTTTCATCTGATTTTCAAATAGAAGATGATTATTGGAAAGAATTTGTTGAACGAGCAAACCACAATGAATTTGAAAGGGAGAAATTAAATAATGCAATCATCAATAAAGCTCGTGGATTCATTTAAAGGTGATTATGAAAAATTCAGCAATTTCTATCCGGTGGTTATTCACTTCGAAGGTATAAACTTTCCAAGTGTTGAACATGCATTTGTGGCAGCAAAATCAACTGACATTTTCTTCAGAAAGAGAATCGCAGAGCTACCATCCGAACAAGCGGGTAAAGCAAAACGTATGGGTAGAAAGACTAAACTCAGAATTGATTGGGATATTGTTAAAATCGCTTACATGAAAAAATTTTTAATGCAAAAATTCATGTATGATGAGTTTAGAACTTTGTTGTTATCAACCGGAGATGCACAAATTATTGAAGGAAACTATTGGCACGATAACTATTGGGGTGATTGTTTTTGCCCTAAATGTCAAGATATAAAAGGAAAAAATAATCTTGGAAAATTAATTATGAAAATAAGGAGTATAATCGTATGAATGAAAAAATATTAATAACTGGTGATATTCATAATGAGTTTGGTCAACTAAATACATTGATCAGTAAAAAACGACCTGATAGAATATTCTGTTGTGGAGACTTTGGATATTGGCCAGGCAAAGCAAGACCTCTATCAGATATTAAATTGCAAGGTGCAAAGGAAATTCGTTGGTGTGATGGAAACCATGAAGATTTCTGGCAACTCGCTCAACGTGAAAAGGATGAGACAGATCCCGGGATTATTTACATGCCAAGAGGATCAACTTATACCCTTCCGGATGGGAGAGTTATATTATTTATGGGTGGGGCTGATTCTATTGATAAGCAATATAGAAAACTTGGATACGACTGGTTCCCGGAAGAAATTATTACACAAAAAGATTTTATGAATCTTCCAGATATTAAAGTTGATATATTTATAACTCATACCTGTCCAAGTGAATTGGTTCTTGATTTAAAAAGGGGTTATCCCGAAAAAGGAGAAGAACCATCGAATCACGCACTTAGCGAACTCTGGAAAATATATAAACCAGACTTATGGTTCTTTGGTCATTGGCATCAATACATGGAAGTTAAGATGATGGGAACTCAATGTTATTGTCTTTCCGCACCCGGTCTCGGAGGTCGATGGTGGATGTGGTTACCTGAAAGGGGGTGAAAATTACTTCGTAGTTAAGCTGAAATGTTCTACTGACTCTAAAATTTGAAAGGATTAAAAATGATTCTACTTGTACTAATTGTAATGCTTATCGGTGCGGCAATCATCGTTCCGAGGTTTCTTCCCAAAACGACCACTTCCCGTGATCGCAATGGGGATTACATCGAAAAATCCATGACCTGGTTGGCATGGCTTGTACGTGGAGTGTGTATATCACTCGCCGTTATTTGTTTTCTCTTGACAAGCTGCCTGGTCATTGACTCTGACAGCGTTGGTCATCTGAAGCGTATTTACTTTGGCTCACAAATGCCTCAAGGTCGCATCATTGCTGACTCAAACGAAATGGGCCCCCAGGCAAAGATCCTGCCTCCAGGTTTCCATCTAATCCCCTTCATTCGTGTAACTCACGACATTGAAGAACTTCCCATTCTGAAAATTGAACAAGGTAAATATGGCTTCCTCGTCGCCAGGGATGGTAATGCAATGCCTGATGGTCAGTTCATCGCTCCTGCATGGGATTCAGCGAATGACATGATTGACGCCACCAAATTCATGGGTTATGATACTGATGGTGGTGAAGTCAAAGGTGTTAAAGGTCCTCAGTTGACCGTACTTCCTCCTGGTGATTATCGGGTTAATCGTTATCTTTTTGAGATATATGAAGGTAAATCTACTCCGGTACCTGCTGGGCATGTTGCCGTAATCAAATCCAATGTGGGTGAAGATTATATCGGCGATCCCATTTTGCCGACCGGTATTGAAAAGACCGATCTTTCCGTACCCATCGTTCCAAAGGGATATCGTGGTGTGTGGGAAACAGTCTACAATCCAGGTGAATATTACATCAACACAAAAGCATATGAAGTAACCATCGTTGACACAAGAGTCCAAACCTGGAAATATCTGGGTGGCTACACTCGTAAATGGATTGACTTGACAGTTGGTGATGATGGAAAAATTCAACAGGAACCACATGAAGAAGTCGTGCCAATGCCACAAGATGCGGCTGACTCTGCAATCGTTCTTCGTGTTCAGGGATGGGATGTATTCCAGGATTCCCGTGTGCAAGTTCAGGTAACTCCTGAAAATGCACCATTCGTCGTAGCATCTGTTGGTGGCCTGACTCAAGTTGAGGACAAAATCGTGACTCCCAACTATCGTTCCATTCTACGGAATGTTGTTGCACAAGAAGTAACTGTCACAGAACCTGTTCTGGACCAAGACGGCAACCAGGTATTCAATCTGGCTTTTGATAAAGATGGAGTTGAAATCCCTGACTCTAAGGGTGAACCAAAAATGCAAACCATTACCCGGCCACGTCAGGTGCTTGACCTTCTATATCATCGTGAAGAATTGGAAAAGGCAGTAGCAAAAGATTTGATCCCGACCAGTGCCTTGGCCGGTGTTACTGTTCAGTGGGTACGTTTCGGTGATCCTGCTGTTCCGCCTTCACTTCTGCTGCCGGGCAAAAGGAAACAACTTGCCCAGTCTTTGATCTCTACATATAAGCAGGAAAAATCTGCACAAATCGAGCGTGTTAATACCGAGAAAGAAAGAGCACGTGCCGATCAGCAGGCCAGTCTGATGAAATCTGAAATCGGTATTAAGGTTGCAGACAACAATGCGACCGCCCGTGAGAAAGAGGGTGCCGGTGAAGAGAAATTTATGAAGGCTGTAGCAAGAGGCCAGGAAGCTCAGGCACAGGTCCTTGGTAAAGAAAAAGCATTTGAGTTGGCGTATGTGAAAGAAGTACTCGCAGCCGCTTCTAAGAACCCTCAGATGATCAAGGTTCCAACCACACTCGTTATGGGTGAAGGTTCCAGTCTTGAAGGTGCCGCAGCAATACTCGGTGCAAACAACGTCACAATGGGGTTGAATCCGAAAACGAAATAAATTAACTAATCGGGAGGGGTGAAATTCCCCTCCCATTACTAAGGACTTTTATGAAACGATATACAGCCGCCTTTGATGGTGGCGCAACTCCAAATCCAGGTCAAATGAAAATAGGAGGGTTCATAAAATTATACGGTAAAAATATTTTCAGATATAGTGATTCCATAGGTCATGGAACTAACAACATTGCCGAATATGCATCATTATTAAGGCTTGTTAAAGAAGCACAAAAACTTGATATTCAAAATATTTATATTCAAGGCGATTCGCAATTAGTTATAAATCAAGTTAATGGCGTATGGAAGGCTAAAGATCCCCGCATGAAACAATATAGAGATAGAGTTCTCGCAACACTAAAACATATTAAACAATGGGAACTGAAGCACGTTTTGAGAAACCACAACAAAGAAGCAGATTCACTAACATAGTCATGGAATACTCTGATTCATTGCATGACGCAAACAACAATTGAAAGGATTACAAATGAACATTCAACTTCTTATCATTGACCCGCAGAACGATTTTTGTTGGCCAGGTCTTCAAAATGCAGATCCTCAGCTGGTATCCGCTTTTCCGGACATCGTTAAACCCGGATCTCTTTTTGTTCCTGGTGCCGATGCCGACATGGCACGTCTTGCCACCATGGTCAAACGCTTAAAAGGTAAACTGGATGATATTCATGTCACCCTCGACAGTCATCATTATGTGGATATTGCTCATCCGGTCTTCTGGGTTAACTCCAAAGGACAACATCCCGGTGATTACGACTTCACCATCATTGCCAAAGATGATGTGGTCAACGGTGTCTGGAGAACAACCAACCCGCAGTTTCAGCAGAGAGCACTCGATTATGTGACTGCACTTGAAACCAACGGTCGGTATCCGCTTTGTATATGGCCTCCGCATTGTCGTATCGCCACATTCGGTTACGCAGTCATTCCCGTTCTATCCGATGTTCTTCTGGAATGGGAAAAGGATTTCGCAATGGTCGATTATGTGACCAAGGGATCCAATCTGTGGACCGAGCACTATTCCGCTGTCATGGCTGACGTTCCCGATCCAGAAGATCCAGGCACCCAGCTCAACATTGGTCTAATTGAGGACCTTCAGGAAGCGGATATCACACTACTCGCTGGTGAAGCATTATCACATTGTCTGGCCAACACGGTTATTGACATTGCCAACAATTTCGGAGAAGAGAATATCAAAAAGTTGGTACTTCTGGAAGATTGTACATCGCCTGTTCCGGACCCTCCAGGCACCACCCTGTTCACAGATGCAGCTGACAAGTTCGTCAAGGACATGGTTGCTCGTGGTATGCAGATCTCAACATCAACGGAGTTCTTGAAGTAATGACAAGCTTCGAACCTGAGTTCTATATAGCTGAAGAATTAGATCAATCCTTAGTATATACAGAAGAGGATTGCTATATTTGTAATTTAGATTGTGGAATATTACACAACTGTCAACTGGGAAATGCCCCTAAAACAATTACAATTGAGGATGCTGAATTATGTATTGGGTAATTCACTTGACAGAAACAGACGGAGATGTTATGCTTTGGCCCTGTAAGACATTCACTGACATTCGTGCATATGTTAAATTACAAAATCTACATGCAACAGACTATGCAGTGATTGAAGGGGTAAAAATTAAGGACTTCGATAACTACGTACCACGGATTTAAAAATGAAATGTTTAAGATGTGGATATTGTTGCCATAAATATGCAGTCATGATCGTTGATGATCCCGATAAAGGGCTTGTAGAAGGCAATGTGATTGGCCACATGGGAGAAGGTCCATGTAAACATCTAGATGGAAATAAACCAGGTGAATACAAATGCTTAGTTCATGATAGGAGTTGGTATGAAAAAACTCCATGTTATAGCCATGGACAAATTGAAAGAAGTCCTACCGATGAATGTAGAATTGGTAGATATATTTTAGACAACAACTTAACTGTAACATGAAAGGATAAACATATGCCTCGTTTAATGGCTACAGACGACAACCAGATTATTAACACTCCGGGTCCGGGCAACTTTCAATTTTCCGCAGTTCGAATTGAAGATTTGGGTGCCTCGGAATACACGCTCGTTACCATCGTGTGTGATATCTCCGGTAGCGTCATGAGCTTTGCCGATGAGCTACTTCATTGTATCAAAACCATAGTCGCAGCTGCCAAAAAGAATGACCGCTCAGAAAACCTATTGCTTCGGCTACTCACATTCAATCAGGATATCAATGAGATTCATGGTTTCAAAAACCTATCCGACATTGATGTGGATGCGTATGAACCGCTCAGACCTGATGGATTTACCGCCCTATATGATGCCTCGTATGATGCAATCGGTGCCACCTTGGAATATTCCAAACGTCTGGTGGAACAAGATTTTGATTGCAACGGTGCAATCTATATCATCACCGATGGTATGAACAACCGTGGGAGCATGACTCCTCGTTCTATCAAAGAAAAGATTGCCGGAGCACTACAGCATGAAGAGATTGAATCCCTGGTTACCATTCTTGTCGGCCTGCAAGATCCCAGCAGTCACTGGTCAAGGGAAGTTAAACAGCATCTGGAAGATTTCAAAAATGATGCTGACCTGACCGAGTTTCTCAATGTTGGTGATGCAACGGCACAGAAACTCGCCAAGCTGGCCAACTGGGTCAGTGAAAGTGTATCCAGTCAATCACAGGCACTGGGCACCGGAGCACCGTCACAATCATTATCGTTTTAATATAAAGTATACTATACATTAACAATGTTAACGTACATTAATGCTAACAGTAATATCATATATAGGCGTTACTGTTAGCATTATTAAACATTGTAAAGGATTAATATAAATGAAATATATTAAAGACGTTGCTATATTTATTGCCTTGGTTGTTACTTTAATTATAGCATTTATTATTATTTTACTAACCATGAAATTTGAAGACCTCAAAAGCAGTATTAAGAAAAGGGAGAAACGACATGCAAATGCTTCAGAATCCGATCAACGAAAAGATCTACAAAAAAATCAAGAGCCGCTCAGGTAAAACGATTTTCAATAAGCAGCTCATTGGACATCTCATCGCCGGTGTCATTGACGGAAGAGTCACAATTGGTTACTCATTACTTCACAGAAATGATCTTTATGATGTAGTTAAAGGACAGCGTCGTCCGGGCCACGGTAAAAACCTTGCCCAGATCAGGGCACTCAAATGGGCGGATAACACGTCGATTGAAGTTCCGCCGAGTATCGCCAAACAGGCCAGAAAATTCAAGGACAGATGTGAGCGCTATTACAAAGGCGCCATCGTTCCGGATATCAATGAGCAGGAAGTTGAGTATTACGAAGACAACTTACTTATCGATCTCGACCCCAAAGCCATTGAAATGGGTGCATCGAGGTTGCTCGAAAGACTTTCAAACCTTTAACCAATTACAGAAAAGGAACAAACACATGACAGCACCAAAGTATGTTGCAACAACACTGAAAACGATGATGAACAGCCCAATGACTCAGGCAATACTCGATCGCTCAATGAATATTGAACCGGTTGCCGTTGAAGCATTGGGTTGGTGGGGATACGATCTTATGTCCCGCAAACCGAGTCCGGCCATGGATGAATATGGTGTTTTCAAAGGCACCGACCTCGACCTGGCATGCTTTATGTATGAGCTTGCAGGGCGTGGTGCCGTAATCAACATCCCGACTTACAAAGCCCAAACCGGTGCCAAAGTTCGTAAAGACCAGCAGTTGAAATCCAAGTACAATCGGAATGGTGAACTGTTGAGCGTCGTATCGAATAAGGATTTCTTTTCCTTTAGCATTAAGGTCATGGATCTGAATGTTATTGGGGAAGATAAGGTCGGTGATTATCGGACCTTCTCCTTGACCGGCAAAGATGGTTCCTGGTCGGATGCATGGCAAACGATTCAATTTGAACCCACCCTGAAAGAGAATCGGTTCATCACCGAGAATAAACTATGGACAGGGAATCGCATTGTGTTCAAGAATTTCATTCATCCGAACCGTTGGACTTCATTCTTCGGCCATCACTATGCTATCAGCAAAATACTCATTGAGCGCCTGGAAGAGGAAGCCAAATTCCTCAATGCTGAAATGAAACGGTTGCAGGAGCAGGAAGGTATTACATTCCCTGCAACGGCCGATCAACCGCAAAGTCATGATTATGATTATGGCGAAACAGTATCCAAAACATTCGTGGCTTTCCAGTCCATGATTTACATGCCGGAAAGTCAAGTGTCTGGTGAATATTTAAAGCTGGAGAATACACAGCAGGCATTGGTCGAAGCATATGCAAGACGCAAACGTCTCATGACCGCGGTCGCAAAACTTCGCTTCATGACCAGGGCATCGGAATATGCACACTACATCAACCCGGATCGGATGCCGGCATGGTTCAAAAATGTTCAATGGGAAGACGACTTTACAATTCCTGGTAAACGTATCAAATGGCAACGCCTTAAATTGTTTCAGCCAAAGGTGGGTGAACACTCAGTTTCCATCCTCAAACGGACCTTCACCAAGAAGGCTCGGGTAGCAGCGTAATATTAACGGGAGGGGGAGCAGTTAGCCCCTCCCAACCTTTTTTTTAAAGGAGATTTAATGAACATAGATACATTTTTAGAAATAGGCAGTCAGCACAAAATATGTGAGGACTACATTGTGGCTGGAAACGATCCAGTCCCATATATCATTATATCAGATGGTTGCAGCACATCGGACAATACAGAAATGGGATCAAGGATTTTATCACACTTGGCAAAACAATTTCTGAAATATAATGCAGATGAACTCCATGATATTGATTATTGGAAGCTTGGTTCATGGGTTATTCATAATGCTGAGCAAACAGCCAGACATCTCGGTCTTTCACGGTCATGTTTAACAGCAACATTAATCGTGGCATATTATCTTGATGGAAATCTCCGTATTATGATGTATGGAGATGGTTCATTTGTAACAGTCGGAAGTATGGGAAGTATTGAAATAACATCAATTGAATATGAAAGCAATGCTCCATATTATCTAGTATATTTAATTGATCAATTCAGACATGATCTTTATTCAGAAAGAGGTCCTGTAAAGAAAATCAAAACTACATATGGAGATTCATCAATAACCGAGGAAAATGTAGCATACGATAATCCATCAATTTTCAATATTAATATGAATTTGAATCCATTAGTCCTACCTATGTCTGATGGAATTGACTCCTTTCTACATGGGGGTGATCGACAAACAACTGAGCAGATAATGCCTTTGTTTGTTGATTTCAAAAATACAAAAGGAGAGTTCCTTAAACGTCGCCTTAATAAGCAAATGAAATCATTTGCAAAAAGCGGTATTCATCATTTTGATGATTTATCAATAGGAGCTTTTCTCAAAATAGAGGAACAATAAAATGGCTATAGACGTACCAACATTATTAGATGTAACCAAGTTAAAAGAAGATTACCCCGATTTCAAATCTATTAAGTATTGTGAAACAGTAAAAATCGAACTTGATTATGAAGTCAAGTTACGAAATAATGGGGAAGATTTTAGAGTGAAAGTTGAAGAAATAAATGGGAATCAGATGATTGGTAAAGTTTTAAGGGAGACTTTCTCATTTGATCAACCATTCACTTTCCTTGATGAAATTAACTTTGAAAGGAGAAACGTGATTGATGTATATATCAATTACGGATTAATGTTCTAATGCCTTATTATCATTGTAGAAAATGTCAACATGAATTTGAATATATCGCCTTTGAAGGCGAAGTATTAAAATGTGATTGGTGTGGTACAGATAAACCAATAATATTAGAGGATAAAACCCCACTTGAAAAAATGTGTGATAACTGGGAAACCATTTTAGAGAGGTTAAATGATGGAAGTATATGTGAACGGGAAAGCGATAAACCTGAGTCAACAAAACTTCGTTGCCAAGGGCGGCGAGGGAAAGATATTTCAGAAAGGTGATGTCGCATACAAAATTTATGAACACTTAACAAAAATGATACCCCCTGCGAAGATTAAAGAGTTGCAAATCCCAGATCCAAATGTTATTCACCCGCTAGATGTTATTATGAATAAAAAGAAACAAAACATCGGATTCACAATGGAGTGGTTGGGAGATGATAATATTGCATTGTGTAAATTGTTCACAAGCAAATTTCAAAAAGACCAGGGGATCAATAATGACCAGATTATTCAATTGGTTCAAAACATTAAGAAAACGACTGAAACAATTCATGAAAATAAATGTTTGATCGTTGATGGTAATGAATTAAATTATCTTGTCAAACAAGACTTTGTGACTCCATTATTTATTGATACAAATGCTTGGCAGACTGCATCATACCCACCTACCGCTATCATGCCTTCAATAAGAGATTGGACGACTGACGACTTCAGTAAATTAACTGACTGGTTCTCATTTGCAATTGTAACCTTTCAATTGTTTGTGGGGATTCATCCATTTAAAGGAAAACATAAATCATATCGTAAAAATGATTTTGTTAATCGTATTCGAGATAGAGTATCAGTATTCAATTCACAAGTTGGGCTTCCGCCTACGGTTCGAGACTTCAATTTAATCCCATCACGATACAAGGATTGGTATTATGCAATCTTTGAAAATGGTGATCGAAAACCACCTCCACAACTTCCAGGTGAAATTGGCAAGATGCAAGTCATTGTTAAACTTGTTAAGAGCACCGGTGCATTTGAAATTAAAACACTTCAAGAGTTTGAGGATGAGGTGTTGTTTCACAATCCTGAGCATCAATTCACCAAAACATCAGAAAAAATATATTTAGGAAAAGCTGATTATCGGGTGTCTAAAGATGTTGAATTAATAATTACACCCCTGGAAAAACTTCCAATTCTTGTTAAAGTGGAAGACGGTATTGCTAAATTCAAATGTCTAAAAACAGGTTATGATGTTAAAGGAGCACAGCTCGCCTGTACGGATACAGCAATAATTGACAATACCTTATACTTGAAAAACCGTGAAAAGCTGATAGAAATGACATTCAAGGTTGCAGGGGCCAATATACTACCTGCGGTCAAAACGGTTTGGACTGTTGAACCATTATCGAGTCAAATATTCAGTAATGTTATTTTTCAAAGTGTTTTAGGTAAAGCATTTGTATGCATTCCAATTCCATTCGCTGATAAGAAAAGTCAGTTTCATATAAAAGCAGTTCCTGAGTTAGATAATTATCGAATTATTGAAGCAAAATATCAAAACAATATAT
>Ga0180432_10009799_pt1 | contig 11608 bp, 10 predicted proteins | sample SS_ome_10_FD_132414 | JGI IMG/M metagenome (GOLD analysis project Ga0180432, IMG submission 132414) | Hypersaline lake sediment archaeal communities from the Salton Sea, California, USA - SS_1_MS_2 metaG | ecosystem: Environmental > Aquatic > Non-marine Saline and Alkaline > Hypersaline >... | reverse complement strand
TCCTTTATTTGCCGGATCAAAGATATGTATCTTGAGGAGGAGGACAGACGGGCCACTCGATCCAATGATCTTTGTGCATATCAGGTGGTGTTGAAGGACCTAAACGCGGCCCTTTTGCCGTCGTCGGGAGTGCGAGCTTCCCATTCAGTCAGGAAACCGCGCAATTTTTCCCGGACGCGCTTCATCTGCGTATCGTCGATCAGGTTGTTCACTTCGAGCGGATCGTTTTGCCGGTCGAACAGCATCCCCGGATGTGTCTTGCCCCAGTTCCAGGTGGCATACTTTGACGAAGGCGTAATCCACGTGCCCAGTTTATAGCGTTCGCCAATGACCGCCACCTGCGACCAGTTTTCCGAGATGACATACGATTTCCCTGAGAGAGTCCCACCCGTCAGCAGGGGTACAAGTGAGCGGCCGGGCAGAGAGTAGCTTCCGGCGGGACGCGAAAGGCCGGTTAGCTCCAGCAGCGTAGGATATAAATCCGTCAGCTCGGTCAGCCCATCATAAGTGCCACCTTTTGCAAACTTACCCGGCCAATGAAATATCAGCGGAATCCGCAAGGTATCCTCATAGACGTTATGACCGACGGCGCATTTTTCAACCATGCCGTGGCTCGCCACGAAGTCCCCATGGTCCGACGAATAGATAACGATCGTATCGTTTGCGAGTCCCAGGTCCTTCAGCGCCGAGAGCACCCTCCCGATGTGGTCGTCCACTTCGCTGACGAGCGCATAGTAGTAAGCGATGTATCGACGATAAATCGCGTGGTTTTCGGCCGCCGTACCGCAGTTCCAGGGCGGCTTCGTCCGCGTCCGCCACTCGCGCATTCGTTGCGGGAGATGCTCCACAGGCTCGCTGATATTTCCGGGCAGCTCAACTTTATCGAGTTCGTAGAGTTTGGCCCATTTCTCCAGCGGCGTGTACGGCTGGTGCGGATAGATAAATGATGTCCAGCAGAAGAATGGGCGATCCGCTTGCTTCGCTTTCCGGAGGAATTCGATGCTTTTATCGGCGGCATAAGCGGTCGTGCGATTTTCGCCGGAGGTGTGTGAAATATGGGCCATCAGCGAGGCGCTGTGCGATGCTTTGAAATCACGGCTGTGTGAGTCGTATTCGCCCCGTTCTCGGATCCAGTCCCAATAGTTCTCGTCGGAGGGATCGAGCTTGGGATTGATGGTTGTGCAGGAGGCGTCCCAGTCCCGCTCGTTGAGGCCGCGGGGAAAATGCCTCTTACCGAAACACCCCGTGACGTAGCCGTTCGCCCTGAGCAGGGAATGGAGAGGATGGAGCCTCTGCGGATAGGGTGGTCTATCGCTATTGTAGATCACGCCCGTCGTTCTGGGATAGAGTCCGGTGAAGATCGACGTCCGTGAGGGAACACAAATGCCGTCCGTGCAATATGCCCGGGTGAATCGAGTGCCTTCGTTGGCCAGCCGGTCGAGATTCGGCGTCTTGACCATAGAATGGCCGGCACATCCCATCACACTCGCCTTATGCTGGTCGGTGAATAGGAACAGAATGTTAGGCTTACGGCGTTTGCTCTTCGATAACCTCGCCCCATAACTTCCGGAAGCAGCCACGGCCGCGCCCATCGCCGACACCTTGAGAAATGTCCGTCGTTTCATCGATGCCCCTTTCTACAGCCAATAATCCTCATTATACAGCATTTTTGCATGCGGAAACAAGCATAGAATGTCGGGCTCGAGCGAACCACTTTCACCGGACGGACCTAGTCAGGAAAGAATCAAAACAAACGAAGCAACGCAGTATTATATGAGATGATCCGTTATGGCGTATCGCAAAATCAGGGGCATTCCGGGTTTGGTGTACGAGCCGGAGCCTGATCAGGCCGGCAGCAAGCATAAATGCAGAGACTGCTACTGTTGCCAGTGGTGCAGCGACAGCCGGTGCGGACCGTGCCTGAAAGGCAAAAAAAATCGTCATCAGATAAAGGCTAAGTAATGCACCTTGCCCAAAATCTCCGTTATTTGCTCAAACCGTGTAATTCTCGCCAGGCGTTCATGGTTCGCTTGAGATTGTCGCGGGCGTCGCCGCCGATGCCGTAGCCCTGGAAGCCGATCGGGCCGGAGAAACCGGCATCGTAGAGCGTTTTGAGGAACCGTTGCATGTCGAACGTGCCGCGGTCCAGGGTTTGAATCAGGGTCTTCCAGTCTTTGCCGCCGCTGTCGGCGCCGTTGATCGTGACGACGAACAAGTGAGGCATCGCTTTCTCGATGAGTGACTTCATGTTTTTCTCGTCATCGACACGGAGCCAGTGACACAGATTGAAGGTCGCGCCGACGTTTTTGCGATCCACTTTCTTGGCAATCCTTAGACAATCTTCCACGCGTTCGAGCCAGAAGGCATGATGGGGATAGAGCGCAATCCGGAGGTTGGCTTTCGCGGCTTTATCGGCGATATCCCGGATAATTTTCACGGCGCGATCGTCGCCCGCCGGATCAGACGGTTTGAGTATCTTGCTCCGCAGGAAGAGCCAGAGCATTCCGTTGCCGCCCTTCATCACCTCAATCGCGTCGAGCAATTCCGGGCCGTACGCCGGTTGATCGGGATCGATGTTGATACCGAGGTAAACGCTGAACAACCTCAGGCCGTGCTTATCCAACTCTTTGGCCATCTCAGGTAGATGTTCACCTCCGCGGGAACTAATGCCGTCGTATCCCAACTCACCGAGCAGTGCGGCCTGTTCCCTGGGGGTTTTGTGCTTCTCATCGGTGGCAGCGTTGTCGAATGCAAAAAACGGACTCGGCCCCGCCGGCTCGATCCGGATATTACGATACGCCACCGGTCCATGATCGCCTTGCAGCATAAGGGGGCCTTTCGGTTTCTCGTCCTTATAGGTACTGGCCCGCGTCGGTCCCGTCAACTCGACATCCGCGTGGACTTCGTCACCGTTATGAACCACCTTTTCAAAACGGGCGTTCGATAACTTATTCCCGGCTTCATCGAATCGGGGCGCCCTGAAGATCACATCGAACGTCTGCCACTGTCCCGGCGGTTTTGACGCGTTGATCCACGGTGAATGCCCTTCAAAACCTCTCAGAGTTCTATTCTCATCCCATCGCTCATATATACCGCCGCACTCGATCCCGGGATAATCGGATTGCTTTTGCCAACTGTCGAAGACCTGTATTTCATAGCGACCCATGAAATACACGCCGGAATTCGAATCCTTGGAGACCATGAATTCAACGTGGGCCTTCACGTCCCCGAACTCGGCCGTGCTGAGCAGGTTGGATGTCCGGCCCGTCGGCCCGTTCACGATAACGCCCGTCCCCGGCCTGGCACTCAGCAGTTTTTCATTTGACGGATTCTTGAAAACATCACCCACAACCCGCCATTGCCCCGTTGGACTCCGCCACGCCGACAAATCATCACCCGTTAGAGAAACTGCCTTCGTTGATGATAACCAGGCTAAGCTCAAAACCAGCACCAGGATTATACAATGCCCCTGTTTTCTTCCCTTCATGATTTGCCCCTTCTCAATCATAAATCATAAATAGAAAATCATAAATTTATAGTCTCCACGGGCTTCGCATCGCCCTCGATAGCATCCGGTTGGCTTGCTCGTCGTTAATGAACCGTTCCTTTTCCGGGTTCCACCGGAGTTTTCGACCCAAGAGCATGGACATGTTGCCGATATGGGTGATCGTGAAACATCGCTGTCCGATCTCAGGCGGAAAGTAACAGTCTTTTCGCGATTTAACGCAATCGAGGAAATTCCGCTGCTCGCCGCCTTTGCAGGTATAGAGATGGATTTCGTTGGGGCCGATCACCGAGTCGAGAATGGACTTCGGCTCGGCTTGCAGTTTCGCGCGCCAGCCGCGATTGCCGATCCATCCTTCGGTGCCCTCGAACCGCAGGCTCGGCGTGCCCGATGTCACGATCAGTCGCACACCGTCGGCGTACGTGTATTCAATGTGATATTCATAAGCGGTGTCGTAAAGTCCGTCCCGCCAGAACTTGCCGGTGCCCTCGACTTCGACCGGCCCGGTATGTTCGGTATTATTTCCCCATTGCGCCCCGTCGAGCAAATGCGCGCCCCAGTCGGTCAACATACCGCCGGAGTAGTCTTGAATCCAACGGAAATTCCAGTGGATACGGTCCTTGGTATAAGGCGCCCAGGGCGCCGGACCGAGCCACAACTCATAATCGAAACCTTCGGGCACCGGCATGGGCTTCGGATTGCCGCCCGTATTCGGCCCACTGGGCAGTTCGACGCGGATCGTATGCACCTTGCCGATCCGCCCATTACGGACCAGCTCGCACATCCGGTGATACACATCCACCGACCGGTCCTCCGTGGACCACTGAAAAACGCGGCCGTAACGTTTCATCACGTCGCAGAGCGCTCGACCTTCAGCGATGGTTAGCGTCGGCTTCTCGCACTCGACGTCCTTGCCCGCTTTCGCCGCGGCGATCGACATCGGCACGTGCCAGTGGTCCGGCGTCGAAATCATCACCGCGTCGATGTCGTCGCGCGCCAGGACGTCGCGAAAATCTTTGTAGGTGGCGCAATCGGTATTGCCGTACTTCTTATTGACGGCGTCTTGTCCCTGCTTGAGGTGGACCGGATCGACGTCACAGACCGCGACGGCCTGAGCATCCGGCTGAGCGAGAAAGCTTTTGAGATTCATACCGATACCGTGACTGCCCGTACCGATAAATCCCATCGTAATCCGCTCGCCGGCCGGGACGGTTCCCGCCTTGCCCAGCGCCGAAGGGCGAACGAGGTATGGCAATGCCAGGCTTGTCGTGCCCAGAGTGACCTGCTTGAGAAAAGACCGACGTGATATTGTACGATTCATTTGCGTTCTCCATTAAGGCCCTAAATGCCCAGAGTTGTTCTGACATAGGATCGGCTCATCTTGAGACTGTCCCGCAGAGGCCGTGTGGGTTTGAAGTCGCGCTCATGGGCAAGCTCGATCACGGCATCGCCGGAGAAGCCCACCGCGCGCAGGGCGTTACCGATGGCGACGTAATCCATGTCACCTTCACCCATGGCTTCGGACCACGTCCCATCAACGTTCTGGTCTCGTAGATGCAGGAACACGATACTCCGGCCGTACGTTTCGATGAAAGTTGCCGGATCAACGCCGCCCCGCACGAGCCAGTTGAGATCGGGACCCAGTTTAACCTCCGGAATCCGTTCGAGCGTTCCTTTCAAATCGTGCATGTCGTTTTCAACTTCGTACGTGTGATTGTGCAGATTCAGTTCGACGCCGTTGTCGCCACAGAGTTTCATGATCCGGCGCAGAAGTTCCGCCTGCGCATCCAACTGTGCGGCGGTCTTGGTTTTCGGTGCCCGGCCCACGGACGTGCCGAACGTACGCCCCCCCAGCCTGCTTAACCGTGTCACAACGATACGGGCGTCTTCAAAGACGGCCTCATGCTTCGTCCGATCCCACATGGCTCCGCCGAAAGACGTACCAATGACGGGTAGGTTGTGGTCCTTCGAGAGGGCCCCGATGCGCTCGACCGCGTCGGGGTAGCGCAGCGCCGTGTGCATCAACTCGATGCCGTCCAGGCCCGCATATCGCATGTCGGCGAAGATCCCGTCCAGCACAGGATAGATGTCGTAGTTCGGCTGCGTCGCCGCATAAACCCAGGGATGGCCCCCGACGAGCACTTTCTTCGACTTTTCACGACTCCGTGTACGATGACAGCCCGATCCGAGCATCCCGCCCGTCGCCACGGTTAGCGCAGCGGCCGCACCGGAGCCGAGAAAGCGGCGTCGATTCAATGTCGTGTTCTTTTTCATTTTCTCGTTTGCTCCATCAAATGAGTGACATAAGGAGGCTTAGAATGACAACAGCAATTGCCATATGTACGTGTTCCCAAGGGCGTCGATATCCTCCCAGATTCTTTTGACCATAGCCGGGTCGCCGGTGATTTCGGGCAGGTCCTTGACGCGCTGCTCCCAGGGGAAACACACGCCGGGCTTGACCCGCGGCGTCGGCCGGCCCGTGATGCCCTTGACGTTGTCGCGCGATTCGATGGACGCGGGCAGATCGCACGGCGGCGTGTCGGTCGGCGTCTCATAGCTGCCCGATGAATAGACGCCATGCTCGCGGCAGACCTCTGTCATCATCTTCATGTTCTCGATGCTCGTGTCGTCCTGCATAATCGCCCCGGCGTCCATGATATAACCACCGTCCCCGGCCACCTCTTTGATGACCCGCAGACAGAAGTCCCGCGTTTCCTCGGGCGTGCCCCAACTCAATATTCGGTTCGGGATACCGCCGCTGATCGCGAATTTGTCGTGCAGCTTGCGATGAACCTCGAAAATGTCGTCCTGGTCGCAATGATACACGATGCTTTTATCCGGCAGCTCGCGGAAGCTGTCGAACTGAGGCATCCACTTACCTTCGGCGTAAAAAAGCGTCTGGTGGCCGTTCTTCCAGAACTCTTCGATGCACGGTTTGAGTGTCGGCCAGTTGTGGGACGCGAATTGCTTCGGGTTGAAGAACGGCACGCACCCCCGATGCATCCAAAAACCGATCGGCACGTGGTGGGTGGGGTCGGAGGTCGTCAGACCGACGTGCACGAGGTGCGGTATAAGCGCCTCGCACGCCTTGAGCACCTTCTTGGGTTGCGTCTCCATGTCATGGACCAATCCGAGATAGCCGCGCATCTTATCGGCGATGATGTCGAACGGCGCCTTGAAAATCCCGGCGATGGCCGAGCCGGTGCCGCACTCGGTTTGCAATCGCGCGACCTGCGGGCCGAAGGCGTAGAAATACTGCATCATCGCCATGGCGCTTTTGACCAGTGCGAGGTTGCTGTGGTAGGTGGACGCCTCCCCGATCTTAGTGACCTCGGTCGAGACGCGCGGCAGCCAGGTGTTGTAGAGAAAACCGGTGGGGTCGTCAATCAGTTCATCGTATTCGTCCGCTTTCATGAAGGCCTTTTCTTCGGGCGGCTCGATATAATTGAAGCCGGTCGTGGGGGGGATATTGATGCCGGGGATGCCGTAGTAGCGCAGCCCGGCCGACAGAGTCAGGCCCGTCCAGACGTAAACCATATTGGCAACCACCGCGTCCCAGTCGAAATCCTTCGCGCACTTAACAGCCGCCTCGAAGGCCTTGTTATAATCATGCGCCACGTCCTGGCAGGTATAACCGGCGTATTTCGCTGTGAACTCGGCCACAAAAGGCCGAATCGGGATCCTGTCCGGCTTCTCATTTCGCATCGCCGTGATGTAACGCTTCATTCGCTCGGTGTATAATTGTCCCATAGACTCGGCCATTTTGTTTGCTCCTTTTTTGTGTCGATAATCTGGATTTTACAAACGCAATCGTTGCCCACAAAAATAAACCAATTCATCCGGAACATCAAGCTTAATTGGTGCCAATCATCGCGCCCCACGTTTTATCATCACTCCGAGCGCAGCCGAGGGCTCTGGCTATGAATCAAGCCCGTTTTATCAACCCAGACCGGAGTTGAGGTAAGATACGATTTTTTTTCTTGCCTTGCCCCTCGACTACTGCTACGATCATCGCAGTAGTCGAAGGGAACCTGGATGTGGCGAGTGACCGAAATCGATGAACCGAGCAATAACATCTGTGGCCAAGGCGAATACCGACAGACAATTAAGTGTCGGGTTCCACGGGCAAGCCGACGCCGGCGCCATAGACGATGGTTTTTAAGAATCCTGAGCACAAAACCATTTACTGGAGGCTCTTGTTATGACGTATGAGGCCGAGACGAGGAACATGGCTCTTTTCTGCGACTTCGAGAACGTCGCTTTGGGTGTTCGCGACGAAAAATACGCCCAATTCGACATTGACAAGGTGATCGAGCGGCTTCTGCTCAAGGGCAATATCATCGTCAAAAAGGCTTACTGCGACTGGGCTCGCTACGAAAAATTCAAATCAGTGATGCACGAAGCGTCCTTCGAGCTGATCGAGATCCCGCACGTGCGCCAGTCGGGCAAGAACTCCGCCGATATTCGCATGGTTGTGGACGCGCTCGACCTTTGTTATACGAAAGAGCACGTGGACACCTTCGTCATCATAAGTGGTGACTCCGATTTCTCCCCGCTCGTCAGCAAGCTGCGAGAGAACAACAAAATCGTCATCGGTGTCGGCGTCAAGAATTCGGCCTCGGACTTGCTTGTCGCAAACTGCGATGAGTTTATGTATTACGACGACCTCGTTCGCCCTCATCCGCCCCGCAAGAAAACCCGCGGCAAGGAGACGAGCCGAAAGCCGGCAAAGGGCCCGGTAGGCAAAGCCGTCAAGCCGGCCGGAGATAAGAAGCAGGAGGCATGGGATCTGATTGTCGAGACCTACGAAGCTTTGGTGGAGGAACGCGGGGAGGGGGAGAAGATATGGGGTTCCATGATCAAGCAGACGCTGAAGCGTCGCAAACCCGGCTTCAGCGAATCCTATTACGGCTTCCGGTCTTTCGGCCAGATGCTGGAGGAGGCCGGAGCGCACGGCATACTTGATCTGGAACGTGAAGAAAAATCAGGCGGCTTCATCGTCAGGAGTTGTCACGCTCCGTAACGGCCGTTAAACCGATGGAGTATCAACTCACCAAACACGTCGCAGAGGAACCGTTATGAAGAATATATCCGAGACGTACGTGCAAGAGTTTGTCGCGGCCGCCCGCCGGGTTGCAGAGCACGGCCTTGTGCTTTGCAGCAGCGGCAATCTGTCCCGGCGGGTGGATGATGAGCGCATGCTTATTACTACGACGGACTCGTGGATGTCCACGATGTCCAAGGATCAGGTCGCCGTGTGCCGAGTCGCCGACGGTGAAACTCTCAATGGGAAACAACCCTCGAAAGAAATTGGTTTTCACGCCGGGATTTTCCGAGAACGTTCAGATGTGAATGTGGTTTTGCATTATCAATCGCCCTACGCGACAATCCTGTCTTGCCGCCAACAACAAGTCGAAGACTATTCTGTTATCCCGGAAATACCCTATTACATCGGCCCGGTGGCCGTGGTGCCCTATCTGACCCCCGGCTCTCACGAACTGGCAGACGCCATCACTTCGGCAATGAAGCGGCACGACGTCGCCATTCTGCGCAACCACGGACAGGTTGCCGTTGGGAAGACCTTTGATGAGGTCATAACGAAAGCCGTTTTTTTCGAATTGGCATGCAAGATTATCCTCCATGCCGGGCAGCACGTTCAAGTCATGTCAAAAGAAGCGATTGCCGAGCTTCAGCAGAAGGGCAAAGCGAATCGAACCCGGCACAGTATCTGAACGACAAATTGAGACTTTTTCCTATGTTTATGAGGTACGATGACCAAAATTACCTGAAATCACGTGGGCTACAATATTTTTTCCTCTACCCCGGTAACGAATCTTCATTTCGTCCGTCTATTCTTACAGGCTTGATGGCCCTATAGAAAAAGCGTATAATCACAGAGGTGATCTAACGTGAACCTGGGAGAAATGAAATGAAAGACAAAATGACAACTCAAACGACGGCTGTCGCACTTATTACCTCCTTACTGATCGGCTTGGGCGGTGGGGGCTGTTGCGAAAGCACCCATGACAACTGTGGCGACTTCCGGCTGCACCCGCTTTTCGAAGAGGGGATTAAAGGCGCCATTATCGGGGGTATTGTCGGCTACCAATCCCATGAGGAAGGCGAAGGTGCAGCCATTGGAGCGGGTCTGTTTATCGTTGCAGAACTGCTCCAACAAATCGACAGAGACCAAAAAGAAAAAGAACGTGCGTACAAGAAATCACGTGCAACCACCACCATCGTGGAAATCCACAATGACAACGGCTCCATCACGCCCGTCAAACTCAAGAAAAAAGACGGCAGCTATATCGGGCCGAAAGGCGAACGGTACGATCAGCTCCCCACCGAAGAGCAACTCAAACCGCTTTACGGGCTATAATAAGGAATGAATATGTCTAACCTGAAAAGTAGAATACTTTCAGCATTCGTATGCGCGGTGATGCCGGGAATACTCGGCAATGTAACTCATGCGGCTCAACCTATCCAACTGCATTCGGCCAATCCGCATTACTTCCTCTGGCGCGGCAAGCCGACGATCCTCATCACGTCCGGCGAACATTACGGGGCTCTTCTCAACCGGGCATTCGACTATAAGAAATACTTCAAAACACTCGAATCACTGGGCTTTAACCTGACGCGGACCTTTAGCGGCGCCTACTGCGAGCCTGTCGGCGCCTTTAAGATTCAAAACAACACCCTGGCCCCGGCAAAGAACAAATTGATCTGTCCCTGGACCCGTAGCAATGAGCGGGGCTATGCTAATGGCGGCAACAAATTCGACCTGACGCAGTGGGATTCGGCATATTTCAAGCGCCTGCGTAATTTCGTACGCGAGGCAGACAAGCGCGGTGTCGTCGTCGAGCTGGTGCTCTTCTGCCCGATGTATAAGGACGACATGTGGAAACTCAGCCCGATGAACGCCGCCAACAATGTCAACGGCATCGGCAAGATGGAACGTACCGAAGTGTATACGCTCAAGCATCCAAAGCTCCTGGCCGTACAAGATGCAATGGTTCGCAAGATCGTCAAAGAACTGAAGGATTTCGACAATCTTTACTATGAGATCTGCAACGAGCCGTACTTCGGCGGCGTGACGCTCGAATGGCAAGCACATATCGCGCAGACCATCGCCGACGCTGAAGCCGATTTCGAATGTAAGCATCTCATCGCTCAAAACATCGCCAACAAGTACGAAAAGATCACCGATCCCAATCCGCTCGTGTCGATTTTCAACTTTCATTACGCCAAGCCGCCGAATACGGTAACGGACAACTACGCCCTGAACAAGGTGATCGGGGACGACGAGACCGGCTTTGCCGGCAGCGAGCCGACGCCCTACCGACTGGAAGGCTGGGACTTTATCATCGCCGGCGGCGCCGTGTACGATAACCTCGATTATTCCTTTACCGTCGGTCACGAAGACGGCACGGCCGAAATCAACGCCCCCGGCAGCGGCGGCGCTGTTCTGCACAAACAATTGCGAATCCTCATTGACTTCATTAACGGCTTTGATTTTATCAAAATGAAGCCGGATAACTCGGTCATCAAAGGCGGCGTACCGGACAAAGCGACCGCGAGGGCCCTGGTCCGGGCCGGTCGCGCCTACGCCATTTATATCAACGGCGGCAGCCGGACTCCATTGAAGGTGGACCTGCCCCGCGGCAGATACGTCGCCGAGTGGCTCAACACAAAAACCGGCAAAATCGACAAACAAGAAGCCTTTGAACACACCGGCGGCTCTCGAACCCTCAAGTCCCCGAAATACAAGGATGATATCGCCCTGCGAATCCTGCGCCCCGATTCTACAACTTTGTAGGTTATTGCGACATAAACCGGGAATTTTGCGCATTTCTTATAATATTTCGGGACCCAACCCCGTCTATTAGTATGAGAGCATAGGTTTTGACAAGCTTGTTGTGCTCTTTGACATGATAGCATTTGGAGGGGTCCGGGTATCCCCATGGTATGTATTTTCAGTCGTTTTGAAAGGTCTTTATTATGATACAACAGCACGCCGGACTCGATAAACGGACGGGCAGAGTGAATCCGCGATATGATGCCCTTCCGGCTTTTACTTTCCGTAACGGATATACGTTACAAACC
>Ga0180432_10009798_pt1 | contig 11608 bp, 10 predicted proteins | sample SS_ome_10_FD_132414 | JGI IMG/M metagenome (GOLD analysis project Ga0180432, IMG submission 132414) | Hypersaline lake sediment archaeal communities from the Salton Sea, California, USA - SS_1_MS_2 metaG | ecosystem: Environmental > Aquatic > Non-marine Saline and Alkaline > Hypersaline >... | reverse complement strand
CATCGCCGATGCGGCTCTGCTGGGGTGGGCCCTCTGCAACACACCAATGCCTTAGCGATACGATAATTAATCAAGTAGATGCAAAGGAGTTTCCGATGACCGAAGAAGATTTCTCGTGGGGAGACAGGCCCGAAGAGACCTACAGTGGCCCCGAAGGCGAGCAGGCCTACCAACAATCCATGCACAGGGGCAATTTCGAGTACGAAATGTCGAACCAGCCCGATCCCCGGCACGAGGATTACCAACAGGAAATTCAAGAATCGTACGAGGACGGGGCTTACGAGGAAGACGACGCCTACGATCTGGACGGCGCACAGAGACTATCCGTGGATGAGGCCACACTTAGGTTGGAACAAGCCAGGCTATACGAGATGCTGATCAACTTCGACATGTTCGGAGACGTCAACGTGCACCCACAGGCTAAGAAAAACGTCAAGGAAGAGCTCAAAGACTTCCTAGTAGACCGGCTAGAGGTCTTGCTTGGAATGAAGAAAGACGAGACCGGCGGGGCGAGACATTTCACCTCTATAGAAGTGAAGGCCCTGAAAGAAGTGGCGCTGAAGATAACCGGAAACTACCAGCACAGGGAGAACGTGTACGATCACCGTGAGGAGCCGGAGCCGGAACAGACCGGCCTGAGATCCCTGGGCTCCAAGAGGGTGACCAAGCCGCAGCCGGCGAAAGTCGAGGCCCCCAACAGGGCGCCGCAAAGATCTCCCCAGCCCAAAAATGTGCAGAGAAATGACGTGCCGAAGAGGGAGGCGCAGCCCGCAAATAAAGTCACGAGGCCGCTTAGGAAGAAGGCGAATTCCACACCGAGGCCAGCCCTACCGAAGGGCCGGAGACCGCTCAAAAAGCACCCCTACGAGATGACAGAAGAGGAGCTGGTGGCAAGGAACGCCGAGATAAACCGGATCAAACCGGCCGAACCTAGCTCGGGTAAGATGCCGATGCCCTCCTTCGACCAGGAGTACGCGCATCACCAGGTGACACAGTCGGACCCGAAGACCTTAAACCTGCTCAACATACTGAAAACAGCCAAAAGAGTATAGGAGGAGACCATGGATAAAGAGAATAACATCAAGAAGCTGACGCCCAAGAAGGCGCCGGAGACCAACAAGAAACCCGGAGTTGCCGGTACCCCGGGGAAGCCCCAGGGGGAAGATCCGTGGAGCAACCTGACGGCCACGGAGAGGATCGAGGTGTTGAGAACAAACCAGCTCGTCATGCTGGAGACACAGGATGCGCTGATGCAGCAGAACTCGATGCTCGTGGGGCACATAGAGAGGTTACAGGAACAGGTGCGCGCCATCGTGAAGATAGCGGACGACGGCAAGGACCTCAGCTCCAGCACGCTCAAGACCACCGTGGAAGAGAGGAACGTGGCGGAGCTCAGTAAGAAGGTCGATGACCTAGTCAAGAGCGGCATACTAGAGAAGGTGGACGAGCCCATCGGTGAGGAGTCTTTCGTGGTGGGGTTCGTGAAGGACGACGCCGGTGAGGTTATAAACCCAAGGTTGCAGATGCTCGTCAAGCAGGTGCTCGGGAAGGATTACGAAATCCTGATCGGAAAGAAGGCCGGGGAGAGCTGCAAGTTCGAGGGCGGCGGTATCTTCGAGATCCAGGAGGTGTACCGGATGACGAACATGACACCGATCCCCCCGGGCAAAGAGAAAGAGGTGGACAGGGCCATCGAGGAGGAGGAATCCAAAATCGCGGAGGACGGCATACCACAATCCCCTGAGCCTGCTTAATAGACTAACCCGAGAATAATGGATCGTCGCCTGTCAAGCCTAAATCTTTTTTTAGGGTGTAGCGTAGTTATTTCAGCGATACCCCGGAGGAAGACCTAGAGGATGGAGAACAGGCCAATAGACAACCTCCCTGCAATGTCAACCACCAATCACAGAACGTACCGAGAAAAGACGACAATTTTAGGGCCGCTTTCGAGCTGCTCGGTCTCCCGTGCGACCAAGGAAGGGCGCATCGCCACCACGGAAGGAGGTCACGGGAGGTTTTAATATAGCGCAGGAAGCGCGCACGGAGGGACGGCACACACCCCTACATGGAAATAACTGATTTTTCAGGAGGAAAAATTATGAAGACTAAACCATGGACACCCGAAGAGATTGACTCGCTAATCAAGCTGCTCGAGAAGAGCACGGAGCTCAGGGAAGCCATCGTCAACCACAACAAAGTGTGGAGAACCGGCCGTACCCCGCAGGGGACCCTAGCGAAGTTCAAAAGAGACGGGCTGAGCAGCCCTCACAGCTACCTCATCTTCGAGAAAGATAAGGGTGGCGACACCGACCTGGGTAAGGTGAAAAGGCTGATCGGCCTCGTCAAGGGATCGATCCGTTCGGTGACCGACCTGTGTAATGAAATGAACATGTCCCCGAGGAACCTCTTGGAGCTGATAGAGTACGCCCAGCACAAGGGGTACAACATAAAGCCCAAGGACAGGGAGAACGTGTTCTTAGACCTCAGGATACCCAAGGTCACCGAGATCCGGCACATACAGATAAAGCCGGTAGCCCGCACGTTCAAGTTCGCAGCGTGCGGTGACATACACAAGGGCGCCATACACGCCCGCCACGCGGAGTTCGAGGACTACATCAACCTGGCCTATGATCAAGGTGTACAGGATGTGTTCGTGGCAGGGGACATCCTGGCCGGGATCAACATGTACCGCGGCCAGACGAACGAGGTGGAGGCCTGGTCCGGGGAGAAGCAGATAGAGATCGCAAAGAGGACCATGCCCGAGAAGAAGGGGATGACGTACCACCTGATCGGAGGGAACCACGACGAGTCGTTCTACAAGGCCAGCGGGCTGGACGCGGTGGCGCAGCTGGCCCACGAGAGGGACGACATGGTCCACTACGGATTCCACCAGGCGCTGGTGGACGTGAATGGCATAAAGATAGAGCTTTTCCACCCCGACAAGGCGGCCGCCTACGCGATAACGTACCACCTGCAAAAAGGGATCGAGGCGACACCTAGCGGCATAAAGCCGCACATCGCCCTGTACGGTCACACCCACCAGTCGGTGTACCTGCCCTCTTACCGTGGCATCGCGGCGTTCTACGTGGGGTGCTTCGAGGACCAGAACCTGTTCCTGAAGAGGAAGCACATACAGCCCATGATCGGCGGTTGGATAATCGAGGTCGGGCTCACGGAGGACGGCGAGATCAGGTTCATCAAGCCGACTTCCATACACTACCGGCACGGTACAAGGTACGAAGGCAACCCGATCATGGGTAGCAAGTAGGTGGCAGTCAAGAAGTACCTCGAGAGCGTCAGGCCCCCGAAGAGGGGCCGGCCCCCGAGGCCGAAGAAGGATACACCACCAAAGCTCAGGAGGGAAGGCACCAAGGGCAAGTCACCCAAAGAGAAGAACACCAACCAGGGCGCCTACGAACTCAAGGAGGAGAACCGGAAGCTGAAGAGGGAAGTCTCCGCGCTCAGGAAGGAGGTGGTCAAACTCAAGTCAGAGTGCAGGACGTTGGAGAGGGCCTTCAAGAAGACCATCGAGTTCTACGGGGGCAAGGTCGAGAATAGGAGGCTGGAGGAGATGATAGACGCGGCGAATAGGGGGCGCTTTGGGAAATGATCTCAGGAGGGAGCTGGAGAAGAGGGTGGACGCCCTTTCTTTAGACAAATGCGCGGCCCAGCAGGATCTGGAGAAGGCTGAGGCGCGGGCGGAAGGCGCCTCCTGGAACATACTCCGCCTGGAGAAGGAAATGGAATCCCACCAGGGGAATGTGTTCGAGCTTCTCGTGTATAGGTTCAACAAAGGGCAGATGAAGAGGCTGCGCAAGCACCTCAAAGAGCAGGAGAGGAAGATCGCCGAATCACGAAGGAGGCTGCGAAAGCTATCCGCACAATACCAGCGCGCCTTGAGTGATCTCGATATAATATTGCATGTGGAAAGGGAGCGCGAGAAGATACTAAAATTCCCGTCCGGAGACGTTAAGGATGACCGAGAAACGTGAGAACCCGGCACCGGCCGAAGAGAAGTTGACCGAAGAGGAGATATTGACCAGGATCATAGACGATCCAGATTTCATACACTGTCCTGAGACTGAGAATTCCTGCCGTAAATTCGTTGAGAGGAACCCAGACGGAGTCGGGGATGACAAGATAGCCAAAGTCTTGAGAATAACCTCCGATGAGGTATCCAAGATATACCGCATGGCAGTGGTGAAGCTCCGTTCGATAATGAAAGTCAGTTAGGACTAAAAACAAAGGGAAACCATGGCCTCCTACTACAACTGTTTCGACACAGAGACGGGCGGTCTCGAAGTCAAGTATGCTCTACTGACTTTATACTTCGCCGTTTTCGACATGGAATTCAATTTCTTGGAAGAACTGGACATCGCCACGGGGCCGAGCCGCGACGTGGGGGACTTCAAGGTGACGAAGAAGGCCATGGAGATCAACAAGATCAACCTGGAAGAGCACGTCCGCAGGCCGGACTTCCTGACGTACGACGAGGCGGCGGCCAAGCTACGGTCGTGGTGCCAGGACATGAAGGCGAAGCTCAAGCCGGGGAGGTCCAAGCTTTTCCTTCCTTTAGGCCAGAACCTGGGGTTCGACCTCAAGTTCATACACCACTACCTGGTGCCCATAGACGAGTTCGAGGAGTACTTCCACTACAACATCAGGGACACGCTATCTAACGCAGTATTCCTGGGCGACGCTGGGATCATGCCCAAGGGGTACAGGAAGCTCGGGGACCTGGTAGACTACTTCGGCCTGAAGATGGAAGAGGCCCACGTGGCCAAGGACGACGTTAGGATGACAGCCAGGGTCTACCGGAAGCAGCTGGACCTGCTCAAGGGGGTCAAGAACCAGATGAGCGGCATACCCGCGGACGTGCTCAGGATCATAGAGGGATGAAAAACTTCGTAGAGCCCATGGTACACCCCTCTAGCCCCTGGACCGGAAGCCCCTCGGAAGACCTCGTGGACGAGGTCATCAGGTTGGAGACTGGGTACTTCGCCTGTGCTGACCACGGGTACCTCATGGAGGTGCTCAAGACGTACAGGGCTGCACAGAAAAAGGGCGTGAAGTTCATACCCGGGGTTGAGATCTACTTCAGGGACGACGACTGTCCGTTGGCCAGGAACACGGAGAGCGAGAACCTCAAGTACTTTCACCTAGGGGTCCACTGCAAGGACCAAGTCGCCTACCAACACCTGTGTAACGTGATGTCTGGCATCAAGAAGACGGTGCACGTCAGGGACACAGAATTCCCGCTGTTCGGCTGGGAGGAGCTGGCGGATCTGTGCAAGACCAACGTGACACTCATGAGCACGAACGTCCAGGGCATGGTGGCCAAGCACCTATTGGTGAACAGGCCCGACGTCGGCGTGAAGTACTATGAGAGGCTGAAGAACATGGTCGGGCCGGGCGATTTCTACACGTGCGTGGTGCCGCTGAAGTTCGACTCCTACTGGAGGAACGAGGTGGTGGTCAAGCTCAGGGGGGCCGACGGGGAGTTCAAGCTGGACGCCAACGACATAATAGAGACCAACAGGTCCTCGAGGGCCAGGGCGAGGTACCTCACCGACAGGAACACCCGCCACACGCACCTGATCGCGTTCTGCTACAACAGGGTACGGTACGAGGTCAACAAGGACGTGGAATACGCCAGGGGTTCCAAGGGATTCTATGAGCTGGGGTTCGACATACAGCTAAGGGCGAACCAATTCCACAAGGCGCTAGCCAATAGGTACGGCGACAAGTTCCTGATATCCGCCTACCCGTACTTCTCCAAACCCGAGAACAAGCTCGTCCAGGACATGAGGCTCGGGGAGGACTTCCGGCACCAGGGTTGCTACCACGTCAGGGGCAACAAGGAGGTGGCACTGTACCTGAGAGATAACCTGGGCATGGGAGTGGAAGATATCAAAAGAGCCATCGAGGACAGCTACGAGTGGGCCGCCAAGTTCGATGGCTTCAAGCTAGAGTACGACTACGCCCTACCAGACCCATGCGGCAACCCGACGGAGATCCTGGTCGACATAGTCAAGAAGGTGGGCCGGATGAGATGGGACGACCCAGTGTACGTCAAAAGGTTCAAGCACGAGCTGGAGACCATACGCGACAACTCCATGACAGACCTCATACCTTATTTCTTCCCCATCAGGGATGTGCTAGACCACTACAAGGAGAACGACGAGCTGGTCGGCCCGGGCAGGGGCTCCGCCGGGGCCTCCCTCATAGCCTACTGCATGGGGATAACTCAGCTGGACCCCGTGTACTATGACCTGCCGTTCTCGAGGTTCCTTTCTGCACGGAGGATCGACAAGGGCGACTTCCCGGACATAGACGTCGACCTACCCCACAGAGACCTGCTGGTCGGCAAGGACGGCAACGGTGGCTACCTGTACAACAGGTGGGGGGACAAGGCGTGCCAGATATCCACGCGCACCATGATGAGGCTGAAGTCGGCGATCAAGGACGTCAACCGGTTCAAGAACAGGGGGACAGTCGAACCGGCCGTGGAAAAGTTCGCGGCGGCATTAGAGACGCCGCCCCAAGGGATGAAAGACAAGGACTTCGTATTCGGCTACGAGAAGGACGAGGAGCACGTCCCGGGGTTGTTCGACAAATCCAAGGAGCTGCAGGAGTACGCCAAGAACAGGCCCGACGAGTGGGAGGTCGTCTCGAGGTGCCTGGGGATACCGAGACAGAATTCGAGGCACGCCTCGGCGTTCATAATCGCCGACAGGCCCGTCAGAGAGGTAGTGCCGCTCATGAGGGTGGGCGGGGTGAACAGCGTCAGCCAGCCCGAGGCCGGCGAGGTGGAGTTCGCCAAGCTGATAAAGTACGACTTCCTGGTCATCAGCATGCTCAAGGACATAGGCATGTGCCTGAGACTCATAAACAAGAGGAACGGCGACACGCTCCCCATAGGCACCTTCAAGCACAAAGGCGAGGAGACATACATCTGGAAGCTACCTGTGGACCGAGAGGCGAACGAACAAATGTGGAACGGCCACACGGAGACCACCTGGCAGACCAACACGAAGACCATGAAGCCGTACGTGATGGCCATCAAGCCCGGGTTCGGAGCCAAGACGACCAAGGACATAATAGTGGACTACGCCACCATCGGCGCGCTTGTCCGCCCAGGGCCGCTGGACTTCGTGGACCCGAACACGGGTAGGAACATGGCCCAGGAATACGTCGAGAGGAGGTTCGGGAGGTCGCAGCCTGACATACAGGTGCTGGCCGACTACCTGCCCGAGACGTATGGCGTAATAGTCTTCCAGGAACAGATAACCAGGCTGGCCAACGAGCTAGCCGACATGCCCGTGGACGATGCTGAAGATCTGCGTAAATTTCTATGCAAGAAGAAGAAGGTGCAGATGCTCAAGCTCAAGCCCTCGTTCATGGAGGGCGCGGCCAGGAAGATTGGACAGGAGATGGCGAATTCAATCTGGGAGAGGATGGAGACCTTCGCACAGTACGGATTCTCCATCATACACGCGACCGAGTACGCGCTGATAACGTACGCATGCGTGTTCCTGAAGCACAACTACCCTCTCGAGTGGTGGACCTCGGTCCTCACCAACGCCGACGAGAAGGAGATCGTGGACGAGTTCTGGAAGTACGTCAAGGACAAGGTGACGGCGCCAGACATCAACCTCTCGACTGAGAAGATGGCCATAGACTACAGGACCGGCACCATCAGGTCCAAGCTGTCCATGATAGAGGGTATCTCCGGCGGAGGGAAGATCATCAGGAAGATCATAGACGGCAGGCCGTACAAGGACATCGAGGACATGGTGAGGAAGAACGTCGCCGGCGCGGCTTTGATCAGGAAGATGATAGTGGTGGGAGCATTGGACAGTCTGTTCCCGGAGGGGATCAGGGGGAGCATGGAAGACAAGATACTAGAGCACGACAGAGCGGTCAGGAAGATAGAGCACGAGGGGAAGATGAAGGCCTACCGCGAGAAGATCAAGCTGTACGAGATCAAGCTGTCAGACTGGGAGAAGGCCAAGGCACTAGGCCAGAGCCACAAGAAGCCCATGAGGCCCAAGGAGCCGGTGGAGAAAAAACCGACCGTGGACCCCATCTACTCAACCATGACACCCATGCAGGAGATGCAGCTCAAGAAGGGTGCGTTGCCGTCGCTGGTCATGGACCTCAGGAAGCTGATGCTGAAGCACGTCCGGCACCCCGACACCAAGGTGTGGGAGGCAAGCGGGGAGATCATGCTGGGGTACGTCAACTCCTACGGCGAGGACAGGGAGACGGCCTTGGTGGCGGGGGACAAGCTCAAGGAGATGGACGAGGAGCCGGTGAACAACGACGTCACGTTCGCGGTTGCCGCGTACGTGCTCGAGGCGAAAGAGTTCACCTACCACCAGGTGAAGAAGGCGTTCAAGATGACATTGGACGTTGACGGGTACATCAACGAGAAGATAATCTGGCCCGACATAAATTCGGGCAAGCTTAAGTACCCCGAGGGCATAAAGAAGGGCGCCGTAGCGGTGTTGGTGCTCAAGAAGAAGGTTGCCAAGGACCACGTCAACGTGAGAGAGGTGTGGGTCGATCACCCACCGCTGGGGAAAGTATGAGAATCGCAGAGATGAGAAAGAAGATGAGGCCATGGCACTCCACCTGTTCTAGCATCAAGACCAGGATAAGGGCCAGCTCGAGGGAGATGGGCAGGTTCAAGAACGCCAGGGACAACACCGACAGGGATACAGAGTACGTCTTCTGGTGCGCTTACTCTGCCGGCATCTTGGATGAGGCTAGGAAAATCTCAAGATTGACCAGGGAGCTCAACAAAGTGAGGGAGAAGATAAACGAGGCCGAGATGACCATAGCCGATCTGAAATACGAGGAGAAAAACAGGAGCGAAAGAAGCTGGGACGCTGCGATGAACCCGTTGTATAAATCCTAGTAAACATTATGAAATTATAAAAAACTCAAAAAAAGTTTGCTTTTCGTACTAAATTATGTTATAATAGTAAGAATGGAGAGGTACATGAAATGCGAAAATACTCATAAAGCAGGTTGCCGATGAATAAGTTACTCCTAGCAATGATAACAATGATAGTTTTCCTCCTATTCCTGATGGTGAACGAGCCACGCAAGAAGGTATACATGTTAGAGAGTGGTTTGAAATTGACCAAGTCGCTGAGGCCGTACCTATGCAAGTACCAACACAAGTCATTCCTCGCTAACGATAGCTGGAGGAAGGACGACACCGGCCACGGCACCGTCATGGCGGAGACCATATCGAGGTACATGGACCCGGACAGGGAGTGTTTGGTCATCTACAAAATGTACGACGGCAAACCTCAACAGAAGGCGTACCTGGATGCCCTTAAGATGGTGGCAGACAAGGGCGACGCGACAGCGTTAGTGGTCGCCATAACCGACGTCACGTTCGACACGTCAGAAGTAGAACTGTACAGCAGGATATCGAAATTCTCCGAAATCTTCGTGTCCTCTGGGAATGAGCGTAAGGTCCTGAGGAAGGGGAAATGTGACGTATTCCCTGCGTGCCTAAAGCTGCTGGTGAAGTCTCCCAACTTCAAGGTGGTCGGGGCCAATGTCGAAGGTTACAACCACGGGCCGCTCGTGGACGAGAATCACAATCCCAAGGTGACGATAAAGGGTACCACGCACGACGGCACCAGCATCTCTACCGCCAGGGCGGCGGGCGAATACCTATCATCCCTCTAGCCGATCCCGATAGAAATTTCTCGATATTTAAAGATAAAAGTTCCGCATAGAAGGGAACCGATGCTCGCAGAGATTCTGAAGGAGATAGAGGAAGCAAAGAAACTAGCCACAACGACGGTCGACCCCGAGAAAGACCACGCCACCTTCCACGTCAAGATGGGAAACATAAGGCGTGCCAAGGAGTCGCTCGAGGGACTCTTCATGGAGTACAAGGGGGCACTGCAGCCCATGCTCTTGCTCATAGTCACCATGGGAAACGGCGGCAGCAAGTTCGCCGAGATATGCGAAAAGAATAACTGGGGGTACCAGTACGACGCATCGGACTTCTACAAGGACCTCGTAAAAGAGATCGACCCGCTGAACTACATGAACAAGGCCTTCAGCCCGAACATGTGCGACATCATAAACAGGGCCATAGAGGACAAGGCGGACGAGTGCGATATAGTCCAGTTCAACATGCTCCTCTTCAAGGACGAGCACGCAAAGGTAATAAATTCAGAGGAAGAACTCGTGGAGCACCTGATAGACATGTTCAACGAACAAGTGGGAGTCGAGTTCATGGCGGTGGACATACTGAACAAGATGGCGATCAGGGGTGTGGACGACGAGTTCGATGGTAGCTCGCAGATAATGCCGGTGATAGTCAAGGTCGGCTCCAGGGTGAACCTAGTCAGGGAGATGAGAGAGAGGTTCTGCAAAATCACAGATAACGTATTCTTCGTGTCTGCCGGCGTCGCCGTGCCGAAGGAGATGGGGGAGCTCGCCTTCCACAAGATGCAGAAAATAGACAAGGATAGCGTGATCAAGACGCTCAAGAAGATCCGAAGCGCAATACGATAAAAAATTCACGAAATGCAAGGCCAAAGAATAGGCAATAACGCCATGACGAAGGCCAAAAGGAGATAGTATGGACGACGTAAAGATCGGCACACCCAATCACTCGGGCAGGAAAATCATCGACGAACTACAACCCGGAGACAACATTTTCAGGATCATCCCACCCTGGGGACGACTGGCAGACACGGGCACGTACCGCGCCTGGTACAGCCTAGAATACGGCTACAGGAACAGCGAGAAGAGGCTCAAGCCATTCCAGGGGTCCACGGTGATAGGGAAGAACAAGCAGGTAGAGGTGGCAGGTGCCGCCTACGTCCGGCGCATGGAGCTGGAGAAGATCAACAAACAGGTAACCGACGAGATAAGGAGGTACACGGACGCCGGGTCTCCGGTCCCGCACGAACTTTCTGAGAGGAAGGAGAGGCTGAAGAAAAGCATGAGGGCCTACAACAGGCGGGGGCTGCACGTCATCAACGTCAAGGACCTCAAGGGAACCCTCAAAACCCTCAAGCTGGCCTCCACGGCGTGGAAGGACCTCAAGAGGGAGATAGATGACGTCATCGCACGTTATAGCTTCGACCCCGTAGGGGTGGAGGGGTGCTACATGGTGATCACCAAGTCTGGGAAGGGTCTCGACACGACCTACACGGCGAAGGTATTCACGGAGCCGGTACCCGGGCAGCCAGGGCAGATGCAATTAAGAATGGACACCTTAACCCCGGACATCATCCGGCGGCTACCTAACGAACTTCACGAGCTAGACAAGATCTGGCCCACCGTCACTCAGGAGGAAGAGGAGAGAATCGTTCATGAGGGGCCCGTGGCAGTGGATGCCATACTGGGTGCCGTACGGAAAGACTCGATCTCGACCCAACAGATGGCCCAGGAGCAGACACCAACACAACCCACACAACAGCCTCCGGCTAACGTGAATGTGGGCGGTACGGGCAACACACCAGAGGAACCGTCCTTCATGGACAACGACCTGGACTTGGGCCCGACGAACCCACCGGTAGGTGAGACCGCACCGGCACCCTCCCAACCTGTCAGCCAACCGGTT
>Ga0180432_10009796_pt1 | contig 11610 bp, 9 predicted proteins | sample SS_ome_10_FD_132414 | JGI IMG/M metagenome (GOLD analysis project Ga0180432, IMG submission 132414) | Hypersaline lake sediment archaeal communities from the Salton Sea, California, USA - SS_1_MS_2 metaG | ecosystem: Environmental > Aquatic > Non-marine Saline and Alkaline > Hypersaline >... | reverse complement strand
GACGCGGATCAGGGCCGATCGGTTGGTAAGCGCCCAGCAGACATAGACGGGCGCCTCGTAGCCGGGGGTGAGCCGCTTGTACGAGTTCACCGTCGGTGCCACCACGGCCGTGAGCGCCGAAGCGTGCTCGAGTTGTCCGGCAATGAACTGGAAGGCCGGTTGTGATAGCTTGTGCGCGTCTCCGCCGTCGAAGAAGGCGTTCTCGCCGTCGGGGTGAAACAGGCTTTGGTGCACGTGCATCCCTGTCCCGTTGATACCGAAAAGCGGCTTCGGCATGAACGTGGCATAGAGCTCGTGCTGAGCCGCGACGGCCTTGATCGTCTGCCGCAGGCTCATCACGTTGTCGGCGGCGGTCAGCGCATCGGCGTACTTGATATCGATCTCGTGCTGTGCGGTCGCGACCTCGTGGTGTGCTGTCTCGCCGCTCATCCCCATCTTCTCCAGCGCGCGCATGATGTCGGCGCGAACTTCGGACGCGAGATCCTGGGGTGAGAAGTCGAAGTAGCCTCCGACGTCGTGCGGCACCGGCCGGAGCGGAACATCCGCACCCCGGCGCTCGCCGTTCTTCTTGAAGAGGAAGAATTCGAGCTCGGGGCCGGTCATGAACGTGTAGCCCATCTGCTCCGCGCGGTTCAACACTCGGTGAAGCACTTGGCGAGGATCACCCTCGAAGGGGCTGCCATCGGGCTTGAAGACATCGCAGATCAGACGTGCGTGGCGATGCCCGGCGCCTCCCCATGGTAGCACGCAGTAGGTACGCAGATCGGGGTGCAGCACCATGTCCGACTCGTGAATCCGGGTGAAGCCCTCGATCGAGGATCCGTCGAACCAGATGCCCCGTTCGCAGGCTTCGGCCACCTTGTCCGTTGGGATGGTGACACCCTTCATCGCCCCCAGAACGTCGGTGAACTGCAGGTTGATAAACTCGACGCCATCGCCGCGAATGCGCTCAAGCAAAGCTCGGGACTCCATGAGCTCACTCCTCGTGTGGTTGAAGCCTCTCGACCGCTGGGAAGAAAGAGCACGTCTAGCACGATCCCCCGCGCGGGGCAACCGGTCGACCCGCTGGCGGGCAGGGCGGCAGCTGGATACAGCCCAATCGCCTTTTCGGATAGAAGTTAGCGTGCCGCCAAACTCGCGCGCAACAGCCTCCTTTGCTCGTGGGGCCGGCGGCTACTTGAACATGGCCTTGATGGCGCCCCACGTCATCTGATTCGATGGGGTGTGTCCGCCGGCGATGCCGCGGAAGCTCAGGACGTAGTCGAACTCGGGATGGTCATCCCAGCCGGCACAGCCCGCCCAGACCCACACTTCCTCCCCAGGCTCGGCGATCAGTTGCAGGGTGACCATCTCGTAGTTGCAGATCACGACCGAGGAATCCACCGTGACCTCGCCATCACAGCGTTCGATCGGATCAAAACCAAGTTGATAGAGGTAGATCGGATGTCGGGTCTCGCCCGTCACGTCGAATGGGTCGGAGGCCTTGTAGACGACAAACCAGTCCGTGTCGCGGTAGGCCATACCTTGTGGGGATCGCAGCCCCTGGCCGCAGTGCCCCTCCTATGAGAGAATCCCCCCAACCAGGAGGAGATGATGATCCGTATCGCCGCCGTCCAGATGCACCCGGCCTTCGGGGATCCGCAAGGCAACCGCGCTCGCGCCCGTGCCCTCATCGAATCATGCGAAGCCGACCTCTACGTGCTGCCCGAGCTGTACGCGACCGGCTACCTCTTCCTCGATCGCCAGGAAACCGCGTCCTACGCCGAGCCCTTCCCGGACGGCGAAACGATCCGCTCGCTTTGCGAGCTGTCGGCCGCGACCGGATCGGTCGTCGTCGCCGGTTATCCCGAGCGCTCGGCTGAGGGTCGAGTCTACAACTCCGCCGCCGTGGTCGACGCCGGCGATCCCCTTTTCAGCTACCGCAAGATCCACCTCTTCGATCACGAACGATCCTGGTTCGATCCCGGGGACCGCCCGCCGCAGGTCATCGAGACCTCGGTCGGACGGATCGGACCGATGATCTGCTTCGATTGGATCTTCCCCGAAACGGCGCGCTGTCTGGCCCTCGCGGGCGCACAGATCCTCGTCCACTGCGCGAATCTCGTTCTGCCCTACTGCCAGGATGCCATGATCACCCGGTGCATCGAAAACCGCGTGTTCGCCGTCACGGCCAATCGGATCGGAACCGACGAGCGCGGAGATGCCTCCCTCACCTTCACCGGCCGCAGCCAGCTCACCGGCCATCACGGAGAGCGGCTGGTCCAGGCTTCGCTCGACCGCGAAGAAGTGATCGTCTCCGAGATCACGCCCGAGGAGGCGGACGACAAGCAGGTGACGCCCAGGAATCACATCGTCAGCGATCGGCGGCCGGGGTTGTACGGACAGCTGACCCGGCAGCGGATCTGATCGTTGGCGATGGGTGGGTCGCCGCTAGTTTTCCGATCCGCGGAAGAGCGCCTTGACCTCACCCCAACCCAATCGCCGGCCCGCGGGCGGTTCGTCCACCGTCGCCGCCGGGCAGGCTACGGGCCAAGCGCCGATCAGATCGCACGCCTCGTTGGGAGGCGAGAAGGGCGCGCAGGGAGAGTCGATGTGCAGGGTCAGATCACCCTGGGACGCGTCACAGAAGAGTGGATCGGCGCAGATATTGCCGTTCACGCCCAATTGGTCGGCGATCGCCCCCACCCAATCGCCCCCCGCGTTGCCGTAGCTGTCGCAACAGGAAAGCGTCATCTCGGCATCCTCCGAGCAGTAGATGCCGCTCCCCTCGAGACTGAAGGCGAAGATGCACCTCGAGACGCTGGTTGTCGCCTGGCAGGAACAGAAAAGCCCGGCGGCATCGATCGAGCTCTGATTCCCCTCGAAGGTGCAGCTAGTGAAAACCCCGTACGCATGCCCGCAGACGGAGGCCGATCCGCCGGGCCCGATGTTTCCAACAAAGGTGCACTGATCACAAGTCACCGGATTGCAGTAGTGATCCACGACCAGCCCGGAGCCCTGGCGATCCGCCGTGTTGGCGTGGAAGAAGCAGCGGGTGAGGATGGGGGTCGCGCTGTCGTAGACGCAGAGCGCGCCCCCCTCGTTGTCGCTGTGGTTGGCCTCGAACACGCAGTCGGCGAGGGTCGGGGACGAGGGACCTTCGGTGACCAATCCACCTCCGCCGAATCCCGCCGTGTTCATCTCGAATCGGCACTCCTGGATCTCGGGGGCGGCGGTCCCACCGATCAGCATCCCCCCGGCGTTTCCCCCGTGGTTGCCGGTGAGGATACAGCCCCGGATTGTCGGTGACGTGTAGCGGATCGTCATGCCCCCTCCTTCAGAGACATCATAGCCGCCACGGATCGTGATCTTCTCGAGGACCGTCGCTTCGCTCTCCCCCTCGGTCAGGTTGAAGCCCCGGTGCGGTTCCAGCGCCTCTCCCTCGCAGTCGATCACGCAGGCTTCGGGGTTGCCGCTCTGTGAACGGACCGTGATCGCCTTGCCCCACAGGTAGAGGTCGCGATTCCCCTCCCCCACGAAGGTGCCATCCGCCAGCTCGACGACGTCACCTTCCGCCGCTGCATCGATGGCGGCCTGAATCGTCGGGTAGTCGCCGCTCCCGTCGGGGAGAACCAGGTGGATCTCCGCAGGCGCCGCGTGGATCCCGGCTACCGCGAGCCCCCCGGCGAGGATCAAGAGACGCATGTCTGCCTCCTTGCAAGCAGTCCGAATCGATGCGATGCGGCCGAGTAGTATTGTAGCACATCATCACGGTCGACGCTGGGAGACTCCGGCTAGTACTCCCGCAACACCCGCGCAAACGCCGTTCCGAACCCGAACCGGAGGTATTCCTCCTCGACCCCGTTGTCGGCGAGCGATCCGCGCTGGCCGTAGGTGCACATAAGGTCGACGCTCCCCCGGGTGCGTCGGATCGGGATGCCCACCCCAAACGTGAAGCGCCGTTCGATCAAGTCATCCCCGCTCGCATCCCGGTAGTACCACGGCACCATCGCGATACCAGCGCGCCAGGCGAAGCGGTCGAGCAGATTGCCTGACGCACGGTAATGGGGCAGGCGCTCGATGCCCACACCCCACCGAAGGGTCGAATGCAGCTCGTCAATGCCCGCCTGCGGCATCGGGGCCCCTCCGATCTCGACGTTGTCCCAGCCGCGGTAGTAGGCATCGCCGGTCAGGCGAATGCGCTCGCTGAGGAAGACCGAGATCCCGCCGCCGAAGCCGAGGGGATAGTCCATCGTCGTCTCGCGGTCAGCCTCGGCGCCGCCTTCGAGGTAGTAGGTCTCCTCCAAGGTCAGTCGACCTCCTCCCGACATCGCGCCCCCGATACCGATCCGCTCATGCGGAGTGAACTGGAAGCCCCAGCCGAAGGTCCAGGTCGGGGGAACGCGCATCGTTCGGCGGTCCTCGGTGTCGACCCAACCGCTGTCGGGCAGGGTGTACTCGACTTCATCCAACAGGGATCCGGTGAGGATCCCCGCGCTCACGCCGAGAGCCCAGGACCGCCCGGCGCGCCAGGCGACATCAGCCTGGTAGGCGAGGAAACCGCGGGTGCCGGTCAGGTCGCGGTAGTTCCGCTCGGGCGTCTCGGAACCGGTGGGCACCAGCTCGCGCAGCGCATAGGAACCATCGGTGCGTGGCCGGAGGGAGAAGCGCAGCGCCAGACCCTGACCGATGGGGACGCCGAAGCCGACGCCGCTGATGGTGCCCGCCAGGTGGCGCGATTCGTTCTCCCCATCCTTGGTTCGCGTAGCGGAGCCCACCAGCCCCAGGTAGCCGTGGGCGCTGTGCGCGAAGGCAACCGAGGCAGGATTGGCCAAGCAGAAGCTGAACGGGTCGATCAGCCCCAGGCCGGTCGCCCCCAGCGTCTCGCCGCGTAGGTCGTAGCCTTCCAACCACTCGCCGATCCCCTCGCGCGCGAAGACGCCACCAGCCTGCGCCGGCCCCGCGAGGACACCGGCGAACAGGACGAGAAGCTCAAGTCTCAATCGCCTCATCACGACTCACCCTCCAAGCGTCCCGGCGAGGGGCGGGAGAAGACCATGCGGATCTGGGGGCGGCCCACGAGCGCTTGTCGTCCCCGGAAGACGATCGTCCGAAAGACATCGACCTCCGACGTGCTGCGGATCAGCAGGCTCAGGTCCTCGCCTTCAACCAGCTGCTGGACGACGTGACGGATGTCGAGGACCGCCGCCGTGTCGTCGCCCGCGATCGTCGCGTAGGAAATCCAGTCCGTGTCGGCCTCGATCTCTTCCGGGATCTCCCCCTCCGACCACTCCGATGTCGTCGTCATCGCCTGGATCGTCCGCTCGTTCTCCGGCGCGAGGCTCCATACCTGATCCGGGTCGAGCCGGAGGCTCAGCGTCGCGGCGTGAACCATGATGCCCTCGGGGAAGCGCGCGGGATCGGAGGCGAGAAGATCATCGACATCGAGCCGGAGAAGGATGCGCTGGACGAAGCCGCTGCTCATCAGAAGGAGCGAGTCGGCGACCGTGATCACCCCATCCTCACCCTGGGCGGAAATGATCCAGCCGTCCGCGATCGGCTCCAGGGTGATCGATGTGTCACCCGAGGTCGTGGTCATCTCGAGCACGAGGGCGGGCGTGCTGATCTCGGTGGTGTACCCCTCTGGCGTCCCCTCGCTGCTGATGAAGCGCAGGAGGCCGTCGGGAGAGGATCCGGGCAAAAGGACGACACCCAGATTGGAGGACGAGTCGGCCTGCCAGGCCTGAACGTGCGCCAGGAGCGTGTCCCCCCCGAAGACGGAGGTCAGCAGGGAGTCGGTGTCTCCCGAATAGCCGGCCAGCGTGAGGGCTCGGCCCCTCATGAGCAGCGTGTCGGCCGGGGCGGGTTCCTCGCCCAGACCGAGATCCCCCTCCTCCCAGCTCGCGGTGACGGCGCGCATCTCGAAGCGGTAGGGATCGAGGGAGGTCGAGTCGGCGGCCTCGATGTCCCGCAGATGAACGTCGATCGCCGCCTCGGTAATGTCTCCCTCGGGCAGATCGGTCAGGTCCCAGCGCAGATAGGTCTGGGCCGTGATCGCCTCTTCCTCGCGGGTGACCGAGCCGATCGAGAAATAGGACGACGTGCCGGTGGCCCGCACTTCCGGGTAGACCGTCTCGGCCACGCAGAGGGTATCGGCAACCAGGGTATCCGGGGAGTCGCCCAGGCCGCCCCGGTTGGCGTCATCCCAATCGAGTGGATTGAGCTCCTCGGAGCAGGAAGCCATGCCGAACACGATCCCGGCGGCCGCCGCCAATCCTAGGCACCGCCGCCATACGACTCTCATCTTCCGACACCTCCTGTCACCCAGGCCCAGACCCGCGCATCCACGACCCAACCGCGCGCGGCCCAGGCTTCCAGGCGGCCCGCGAGCTCATCATAAGGAACCCGCAGCACCGTCGTCTGCTCCCCAATCGTCCGCATCGGTTGCGGATCGCGATTCTCGGGGTGGTTCTCATCAATCTCTACGTCGACCAGATAGACCTGCTCCGACGTGAGCCCGCAGCTCGATCCGACGCGCGCGCTCACCCGGTCCGCCTCGCCCCGGTACCCAGTCTCCTCCCGCAGCTCCCGGATCGCGGCCTGCGCCGGCGTCTCGCCCTCATCCACCAGTCCGGCGGGGAACTCGACCGCATCGGCGCCCAGGGGCGGCCGGTACTGGCGGATGAGAATCACGTCGCCCGAGGGGCGACAGATCGGGATGGCGAGCGCACCGGGCTGCATCCCTGCCCGGTCGACGTACTCCCACTCCCGGATCCGCCCGAACCCATCCGGTACGTCCACCACCCGGTAATGCACCCACCGGCCGGCGTGAATGGTGCGGATGTTCGGGGTGTCGGCCACGGGACCTCCTCGGCGGAATCCGACGGCGGAGTCTAGCAGCGCCCGGGGGGCGGGGCAATCGCGCGACCGGGCCGGAAAAAGGTGGAACTTCCCAACGGACCCGGTGAATAACCCTTCTTACGAATGATTCCCAATTGGACCGGTGGGGTGGTAGGCTCCCGGGGATGCTTGGCGCCCGACCGGTGGTGCGCGGACGGTGAAGCGCGGGTCCAGGAGGCTCGCCAGGGAGGAAGCCACCATGCCCTTGAAGAAACTCGAGCAGTTCAGCGTCTCCCACCTCCAGATCCTGGATGAGGAGGGAAATGTCGACAGAGACCTGGAGCCCGACCTGACCGAGGAGCAGCTGATCCAGCTCTACCGCACGATGAACCTCGCGCGCGAGCACGACCAGCGGATGCTGAAGCTCCAGCGCCAAGGCCGGATCGGGACCTTCGGACCCTGCACGGGGCAGGAGGCTTGTTCCCTAGGACCCGCCTTCGCCATGTCGCAGAGCGACTGGTTCGTCGGGGCCTTCCGCGAGCTGGCCGGTCGGCTCGCCATGGGTGAGCCCCTCGAAAACTCCCTCGTCTTCCACAACGGTTTCGAGGAAGGCAACGCCAACCCCGACTCGAAGCGCAATCTCCTGCCGATCTCGATCATCGTCGCCTCGCAGTGCTTGCACGCGGCAGGGATCGGCTACGCGCTGAAGTACCAGGGTAAGAAGAACGCGGCCGCGGTGACCTTCCTGGGCGACGGCGGCTCCTCGCAGGGGGATTTCTACGAGGCGATGAACTTCGCCGGCGTCTGGCAGGCACCGGTCGTCTTTATCGTGCAGAACAACCAGTGGGCGATCTCGGTCCCGCGGAGCAAGCAGACGCACGCGGCAACGATCGCGCAGAAGGCGATCGCGGCCGGCATCCACGGCATCCAGGTCGATGGCAATGATATCCTCGCCATGGTCGTCGCCACCCGCGACGCACTCGACCGCGCCTACGCCGGGGAGGGCCCCACCCTCATCGAGGCGATGACCTACCGATTGATGATGCATACCACCGCCGATGATCCTCGCAAGTACCGCTCCGAGGAGGAGGAGCAAGAGGCCTGGAAGCGGGAGCCGATCGCCCGGTTCCGCACCTATTTGGAGAAGAAGGGGATGTGGGACGCATCCCGCCAGGAAGCGATGGAGAAGGAGATCAAGGAAACGATCGACACCGCGGTCAGGTCGTTCGAAGAGCGGACCGATTTCAAGCCCGACCTTTGCTTCGATCACGTCTTCGGTACCCGCCATGAGGAGATCGAAGAACAACGGGCGCAGTTCCTCGCCGACCGCCGGCTCGATGCGGCGAAGGAGGCCTCCGATGCCTAAGCTGAACATGGTACAAGCCATCAATCTCGGACTGGATCAGGAGATGGCCAACGATGAGCGGGTCTTACTCCTGGGCGAAGATGTCGGAGTCGACGGCGGAGTCTTTCGGGTCACCGACGGCCTGCATGCCAAGTACGGGGAAGCGCGGTCGATCGATACGCCGCTCGCCGAATCGGGAATCCTGGGAACCGCGATCGGTATGGCGCTCGCGGGGTTGCGACCGGTGGCGGAGATGCAGTTCTCGGGGTTTTCCTACCTGATGTTCGCCCACCTCGAGGGGCATGCCTCGCGCTACCGCTCTCGTACCCAAGGGCAATACACCGTGCCCCTCGTCGTGCGCATGCCCTATGGGGGCGCCGTCAGGGCGCTGGAGCATCACTCCGAGAGCCGGGAGGCGAGCTACGCGCACTTGCCCGGCACCAAGGTGGTCATCCCTTCCTCGCCCCGGAACGCGCGTGCGCTGATCGTCGCCGCCATCCGCGATCCGGATCCGGTCGTCTTCATGGAGCCGAAACGCTCCTACCGCGCTTTCCGGGAGGAGGTGCCGGAGGAAGAAGAGGTGATGGAGATCGGGCGCTCCCGGATCGTCCAGGAGGGTTCGGATCTGACGCTCGTCGCTTGGGGCGCGATGATGCGGCCCGTGCTTCGCGCGGTCGAGGAGCTGCAGGAGGCGCGGGACGTCAAGATCGAGGTGATTGACCTGCTCACGATCTCGCCCATGGACAGCAATACGATCGTCGAATCGGTCAAGAAGACGGGCCGCTGCGTGGTCGTTCAGGAAGCCCCGAAATCGCTGGGCGTTTCCTCCGAGGTAATCGCCCGCATCAACGACAAGGCCCTCCTCTATTTGGAGGCGCCGGTGAAGCGGGTGACGAACTACGATGTCGTCACCCCCTACTTCGGGCGGGAGTTGGACTACATTCCCAACCCGGCGCGGATTCGCCGGGCGATCGAGGAGACCTTGGACTTCTAGGCTGAGGAGGCCGGTCGTGTTCGAGTTCAAACTGCCCGACCTGGGAGAGGGCATTGCGGAAGGTGAAGTGCTGAAGTGGTACGTCGCCGAGGGTGACGAGATCGCCGAGGACGCGCCGCTGGTCGAGATCGAAACCGACAAAGCGGCGGTGACGATCCCCTCGCCCCGCGGGGGGAGGATCGCGAAGCTGAGCGGCATGGTGGGCGACATCCTGGCCGTGGGCCAGGTGGTCGCGGTGATCGCGACCGAGGGGGAAGCGCCGCTGAAGCCCGCCGAGGAAGAGGCGCCGCCCAAACCCGCGGAGGCCGCTCCCGCGGTCGCCGCCCCTCGCACCACCCGTCCCGTTCCCGCGGCGCCCGCCACCCGCCGCCTGGCCCGGGAGCTCGGGGTCGACATCAACCTCGTGCCCGCCACCGGACCGGCCGGGCGCGTGACGCCCGAGGACGTGCGGGCCTTCGCCGCCGGGGCGCCGACGGAGGCCGCTCCCGCGGCCGAAGAGCCGGCCGCCGCGGAGACCGCATTCGCCGCCCACACCGCCTCCGCCATCCCGTTCCTCGACATCGAACCGCTTCCCGACTTCTCGCAGTGGGGTCCCATCGAGACCGAGAAGCTCCGTTCGATCCGCCGCAAGGTGGCGCACAAGATGGTGACCTCCATGGTTCTCGTCCCCCACGTTGCCCACATGGACGAGGCGGACGTCACCTTGCTCGAGGATTTCCGCCGCAAGGAGAAGACCCGCCGCGAGGGTCAGCCCGGCGGACGCCTGACCTTGCTGCCCTTCATCGTCAAGGCCGTCACCGCGGGCCTCCGGGAAGCGGCGTCCTTCAACGCCAGCCTCGATCCCTTCCGCGAGGAGATCATCTACAAGAAGCACTATCACATCGGGATCGCGGTCGACACTGGCCGGGGGCTGGTCGTGCCGGTCGTGCGGGACACGGACCGCAAGAGCATCGTCCAGATCTCGGCGGACATCGAGGATCTGGCCACCCGTGCGCGTGCGGGCGAGCTCAGCCCTGATGAGATGCGGGGCGGCACGTTCACCATCACCAACGTCGGCCCCCTCGGGGGCACGGCGCTGATCCCGACGATCAACTACCCCGAGGTCGCGATCCTTGGAATGGGGCGCGTGCAGGAGAAACCGGTCGTACGCGACGGGGAAATCGTGATCCGCAAGATGCTCCCGCTCACGCTCGCGTTCGATCACCGCATCGCCGACGGCGCCGATGCGGCGCGCTTCGTCTCCGAGATGATCCATCAGCTCTCGGATCCCAATCTCCTCCTCATGGAAGCCTAGGAGGGCGCGAGCCATGGTCATGGGAAGCTTGCGAGAAGAGACCGAAGTCGCGGTCATCGGCGCCGGTCCGGGCGGCTACGTCGCCGCCCTGCGCGCGGCCGACTTGGGCAAGGAGGTGCTCCTGATCGAGGAGCGCGAGCGTCCCGGGGGCGTTTGCCTGCTCGAGGGATGCATCCCCTCGAAGACCCTGATCCACGTTGTCGAGCTGGTTGCCTCGGTCCGCCACGCCAAGCACATGGGCCTCTCTTATCAGGACCTGGCGATCGATCCGGCCGGCCTGCGCGCGTGGACCGACAAGGTGATCGGCGAGCTCACGGGGGGTATCCAGAGCCTGCTGAAGCGCCGGGGCATCGAAGTCGTCCGCGGCCACGCGCGGTTCGCCGACAGTCACTCGCTGGCCATTGAGGGGGGCGAGGTAAGCGGGGTCGATTTCCGGCAGTGCATCATCGCCAGCGGCTCGCGGATCAACGAGCTCCCCACCGCGTACGAGAAGCCCGTCTGGTCGTCGGCGGAGGCATTGCGGATCCCGGAGATCCCCGAGCGACTGTTGGTCGTCGGCGGCGGCTACATCGGCCTCGAGATGGGCCTCGTCTACGCCGGCCTCGGCTCGAAGGTGACGATGGTCGAGTTCTTCCCCCGGCTCCTCATGGGCGCAGATTTCGATCTAGTCGACGTGGTGATCAAGAACGTCACGGAGCAGTTCGAGTCGGTGCTGGTCGAGTCCAAGGTCGTCGGCGTCGAGAAGACCTCGAGCGGCTTCGATGTCGAGATCGAGCATCAGGGCGAGAAACGCACCGAGCAATACGACCAGGTGTTGGTCGCCATCGGGCGCAAGCCCAACACAGATGATCTGGGGCTCGAGAACACCAAGATCTCCCCCGATGAGCGGGGCGTGATCCCGGTCAACCACGAGATGCGCACCGCCGAACCCCACATCTACGCCATCGGCGATGTGGCCCCCGGCCCGATGCTGGCGCACAAGGCGAGCCGCGAGGCCAAGGTGGCCGCCGAGGTGATCGCGCAGGAGAAGTCGGCCTTCGACAACCGCGCCGTACCCGCGGTCGTCTTCACCGACCCCGAGATCGCCTGGGTCGGCCTCACCGAACGCGAGGCCGAGGCCCAAGGAACGCCGGTCACCGTCGGTCGTTTCCCGCTGCG
>Ga0180432_10009795_pt1 | contig 11610 bp, 7 predicted proteins | sample SS_ome_10_FD_132414 | JGI IMG/M metagenome (GOLD analysis project Ga0180432, IMG submission 132414) | Hypersaline lake sediment archaeal communities from the Salton Sea, California, USA - SS_1_MS_2 metaG | ecosystem: Environmental > Aquatic > Non-marine Saline and Alkaline > Hypersaline >... | reverse complement strand
GTCGTCGCATCTTCGCCCGTTTCGAAAAAACGGCAATTAATTTTGGCGGTATGATAAAAATGGCATTCATTCAACGTTACCTCAAACTTGCATCAATATAGGCTTTTCCGACAGAACCTAGCATAATTGGTGCAAATATTACAATAAACCGACCAATTCGATTAGGACAAAGAATGGTTGGAACTCGTTTTTTCTCGCTCGGCGGCGAATGGCTGAGTATATTACTACCATGAGAATAATTGCCGGTTCAAAACGAGGAATGAAACTGCTCAGCCCCGCGACACGGGCTTCGCGGCCGATTACCGACAGGGTCAAGGAGTCGCTTTTCAGCGTTCTTTACAAATACGACCTGCCGGCCGATGCGGTCGTGGCCGATCTGTTCTGTGGCGTCGGCTCGCTGGGGCTCGAATCTCTCAGCAGAGGCGCCCGCTTCGTGACCTTCGTCGAGCGAGATCCCAAAACCGTCGCTACTTTGGAAAGAAACATCGAGAAAGCCGGCTTCGTCGAGAACTCCAAGGTCATAACTACCGATGCATTCAGAGTCGCCCCGGCCGTCGGTACGGGCGAAGAAGACTATAACCTCATCTTCGTCGATCCGCCGTATGCCGACTCCATGGATGCCGGCCCCGATTCTCCCCTGGCACACCTTCTCGATCTATGGGTAGATCAAACAGCCGCCGACGGAATCGCTGTCGTGAGGACCAGCAAGCAAGTAAATCTGTTGGACCGGTATGGAAGCTTCCAAAAAGAAGAGCGCCGCGAATGGGGCACAATGGCCGTAACCATTCTGACCAAAAACAAAACGTAGACGGCAGAACTTTTAACGCAGAACGCAGTACGCAGCACGCGGCACGAAAGAATGGCAAACAGGCAAACAGCAATCAAAATCGTCAAAAAACTGCACCGTAACGGCTTTCGGGCCCTGCTTGCCGGAGGATGCGTGCGCGATATGCTGCTGGGACGCCGGGCCAAGGATTACGACGTCGCCACCGAAGCGCAGCCGGAGGACGTGATAAAATTGTTCAGACGCACGCTGAAAGTCGGCGCGAAGTTCGGCGTAGTGATCGTGCTGCTGGACGGCCAGCAGGTCGAAGTAGCAACGTTCAGGACCGAAACCGGCTACGCCGACGGCAGACACCCCGGCTCGGTAGAATTCTCGACCGCCGCCGAGGACGCGAGCCGCAGAGACTTCACGATCAACGGCATGTTCTACGACCCTCTGCGGAAGAAGGTAATTGACTACGTCAACGGGCAGACCGATCTCAAGGCCCGAGTAATACGAACCATCGGCAGGCCGTCCGAGCGATTCGGAGAAGATTACCTGCGAATGCTGCGTGCCGTACGGTTCTCAACACAACTGGGCCTCGAGATCGAGCCGGCGACCTGGCGGGCGATTCGCCGCAACGCGGCGAAGATCACAAAGATAAGCGGCGAGCGAATCGCAATGGAATTAGAGGGCATCCTCGTCGATCCCAACCGCGCTGCGGGGGCGTCGATGCTGATCGAAAGCGGCCTTGCCGAGACGATCTTCCCAGCCCTGCCGCGAGCGCAGGCAAAGAACGCCGTCGACGTCCTGCAGCAACTGCGAGAAAAAGTTGATTTCGCTCTCGCATTAGCAGGATTCTTCGCAGATGCTGAAACAGACATTGCAATTCGCAGTTGCCGCATCCTGAAACTGAGCAGAAATCAGAACAGACATATAAAGTTCCTCCTGTCCAGCCGAGGCAGGCTCCTCGACGACAAGATGTCCCTGGCACAACTAAAGAAAATCCTTGCCGAGCCGTACTTCCGGGACCTGTACGAACTGCAGCGAACGATACAAAAAGCAAAGGGCGACAGCAGAAAAGCCATCACTCCGTTAATACGCCTGCGCAGGAGAATCAAAGCTCTGGGCGATGCCGAACTAAAACCCAAACCCCTGCTAAACGGCCACGATCTGATAAAATTAGGCGCCACACCCGGCCCCGCCCTCGGCCAATTAGCCGAAGAGATGTACATAGCCCAACTCGAGGGGACATTGCAGACGCCCTCACAAGCCAAAGAATGGGCAAACCGCTGGCTTCAAAGGCACGCGTCCCACTAATAATCTTCTCATTGATTTTAAGGCGTGGCAGCCACTGAGCGAACGCAGTGAGTGAAGTGGATGGTTTCTAAAGACACACCCGCTCGGCCAAGAGGATCAGACTGCACATCGAAACATAGCATCCCGGACAGGCAGGCTTGCGGAAAGCTCTGGCATAGTCGCTACATTCCTGTTATCATTCTGCGTTGACACCGAGTGAAACTCGATGATTGACAATCGAATTGCTTCCCACGAGGAGAGAATATGGATTGGACACGTCGGAAATTTCTAAAGGCCGCAGGTATCGGGGCGGCGACGTTGGGCATGCCGTCATCTTTGCCTGCCGCCGACAGTAGAAAGCCCAATGTGCTGTTCATCGCCGTGGACGATCTGCGTCCGCAGCTTGGCTGTTACGGCCACAAGCAGATGATCTCGCCCAACATCGACAGGCTCGCCTCCGAGGGCGTCACATTCCTGCGCTCGTATTGCCAGGTGCCGGTCTGCGGGGCGTCGCGCGCCAGCCTTTTGACTGGAACCCGACCCACTGCCAGCAGATTCCTCGGTTACTCCACCTGGGCCGAGAAGGACCTGCCGGGCGCGCTCAGTGTTGCCGAGCACTTTAAAAACAATGGATACCACACCATCTCGAACGGCAAAGTTTTTCACCACAGGAACGACTGCAGGAATAGCTGGAGCGAAAATGCATGGCATCCGACAGGCAATTGGCGCAATTACATGCTTGAGGAAAACCAGAAGCTTAATAGCCAAAAGCCAAATCTTTGCGGCCCGCCTTACGAGTGCGCTGACGTCCCCGATAACGCCTATTTCGACGGTAAGATCGCCGATAAGGGAATTTCCGACCTTCGGCGGCTGAGCCGGGAGGATAAACCGTTCTTCCTTGCACTTGGATTTTTGAAGCCGCATCTGCCGTTTAACGCTCCGAAGAAATACTGGGACATGTACAAGCCGGAGCAGATCGATCTTGCAGACAATCCGTTCAGACCCAAAGGCGCGCCCGACGCCGCACTGCACAACTGGGGCGAGCTGCGGAACTATCATGGCATTCCTCCGAAAGGTCCGCTGTCCGAGGAACTCGCACGCAAACTTGTACACGGGTACTACGCCTGCGTCAGTTGCACCGACTCGCAGATCGGCAGAGTCGTAGCCGAGCTTGATCGCTTGGGCCTGCGCGACAATACCGTCGTTATTCTCTGGGGCGATCACGGCTGGAATCTCGGCGAGCACGGGCTGTGGTGCAAGCACTGCAACTTCGAGACGTCTCTGCATTCGCCGCTGATCGTAACCGGCCCCGGAATCGCCGGAGGAAAGAAAAGCAACGCTTTAGCCGAATATCTGGACATCTACCCCTCGCTTTGCGAATTGTGCGATGTGCCGCAGCCCGGGCACCTTCAGGGCAGGAGTTTCGTCCCGCTGCTGAAGAATCCGAACTTGCGATGGAAACAGGCCGTATTCAGCAGATACTTTAAGGGCGATTCGGTCAAGACGGACCGTTATCGCTATACCGAGTGGCGCGGCAAGGACGGAGGCGTTAACGCTCGAATGTTGTATGATCACAAGGTGGATTTGGCTGAGAACACAAATGTTGCCGAACTGCCGCAGAACAAAGAACTCGTCAAAAGATTGAGCAGGATGCTCCGGGAACTGAGAAGCTAATGCAGCCGTTTACTTTATTGATAAAACCTTCCGGTTCGGATTGTAACATCGATTGCAAGTACTGTTTTTATAAGTCCCGCGCCCCCGAGATCGGCGAGGGCCGCCAGCGGATGAGCGACGAAGTGCTCGAAAAGCTGGTCAAGGACTACATGGAATTGCGTTTCGGACTGGCCGGTTTTGCCTGGCAGGGAGGCGAGCCGACGCTGATGGGGCTGGATTTCTACAAGAAGGCAGTCGAACTGCAGAAGAAGTACGGCGTCACGGGCCAGGAGGTCGGCAACTCGATACAGACCAATGCGATCCTGTTCGACGAAAAATGGTGCCGATTCCTAAGCGAGAATAAATTCCTCGTCGGCGTCAGCATCGACGGGCCGAAGGAGTACCACGATTACTACCGCGTCGATCATTCCGGCGGCGGAACGTGGGACCGGGTGATGCGGGCTATCGACAACTGCAAGAAATACAACGTCGAATTCAACACGCTGACATTGCTGAACGTCAAGAATGCCGACCATCCGGATGAAATCTTCGATTTTCTCGTCGGACTCGGCGTAAAGTTCCTTCAGTTCATTCCATGTGTCGAAGTCGATCCCGAGACGGGCGAGATCGCGGATTTCTCGGTCACGCCCAAACAGTACGGCGATTTTCTATGCCGAGTTTTCGATCGCTGGTGCAAATACGGCCCGCTGGATCTGAGTATTCGCGATTTCGATTCGTTCTTATCGTATTACGTCCAGGGCAGGCACACGATCTGCACGTTCGACCAGCAGTGCAGCCAGTACATCGTCATCGAGCATACCGGCGACGCCTTCACATGCGATTTCTTCGTCGAGCCCAAGTGGCGTCTTGGCAATATCTTCGAGACGCCGATAAAAAAATTAGCCGCGAGTAAGAAAAAACGCGCTTTCGCAAAAGCCAAGCGCAACCTGTGCAACAAATGCCTCGTCTGCCGCCATCTGGCGATCTGTCGGGGCGGCTGCATGAAAGACCGCGCCCCGTTCGACAAGGAAAACTTCGGCAGGGAAAGCTATTATTGCGAGGCCTACAAGCAGTTCCTCGACCACGCAGCGCCTAGATTCATGCAATTAGCCGCGGAGGTCAACGCCCGGCGAGCAGCCCAGGGCCAGCCACCCGGACGTTCGTAGTGTGCCCGTAAGGGCATCTTGAAAATAACGCCTTACGGCATCACTACAAACAGTCTGAGATACGCTGGTAGCCGGCAGGGTGTGCACCGCACACCGTAACGTGGCATTAGAACAAGAGTGTTTCAATAATGGAGATGAATTATGGATTCCATAAAACGCAGAACATTCCTTAGTAGCTCCATCGCAGCCGCAGGCGCTCTTGCGCTGGCCTCGGATCGAGCAAATGCCGTCAAGCCGGCGGCGAAGTCACGCCGTCCCAATCCTATTGCCGTCTCGACGTATTCGTTCTGGCGCTTCAAGAAGGGCATGAAGATGCCCATTGAAAAGTGCATCGACGAGGCGGCCAGAATGGGATTCGACGGCGTGGACCTGCTGCTCCGCCAGATGGAGACCGAGAGAAACCGCGACATCCCAAACAGCTACCTCCAGAAGATCAAACGGCACGCCCTAATCAACGGCATGGACCTCTGCTGCATGTCCACCCACCAGGGTTACGTCTATCCCGACGAAGATAAACGCCGGGAGAACATTGACCTGACGATCAGACAGATCGAAACCGCCTACAGACTCGGCGTTCCCATCGTCCGTCTCAATACGGGCAGGTGGGGAACAAGCGGGAACTTCGACGAACTCATGGCCAATCGCGGCATCGAGCCGGTCCTGCCGGGCTACACCGAAGAGGATGGCTTCAAGTGGGTCATCGACAGTATCGAAAAGTGTCTGCCCAAGGCCGAAGAGTGCGGCGTGATTCTCGGCCTGGAAAACCACTGGGGCCTGGCCCGCACGCCGGAAGGATTGCTGAGAATCGTCAACGCGATTGACTCGCCCTGGCTGGAGATACTGCTCGATACCGGCAATTTCCTCGAAGATCCCTACGACAAGCTGGAAATGTGCGCCCCGCAGGCGGTGTTCATGCAGGCAAAGACGTACTACGGCGGCGGCTTGTGGTACACTCTCGATCTGGATTACCCGCGCATCGCCCGGATAATGCGAAAGCACGGCTTCAAAGGCTACGTCTCGCTCGAATTCGAAGGAAACGAAGACTACAAAACCGCCATCCCAAAAAGCCTCGCTCTCCTGCGAAAGGCCTTCAGCTAAAAACCCGAAAAGCAACGGATATTTCGGGCACAAGTTTCACGGATTTGTAGTAGCCGGAGCCTGCCCTTGCTTTCGGTAATGAAATCGATACATTCGGCGGTCAGAACATCAAAGCCACACAGACATCCGGGTCGGCGGCGTCCGGGTTGTTGTAGATGTCTTTCTCTTATTGCTGGACTTTTGCAAAATTGAAGTTAGGCATATATTATTTCAGAAAATCGGCTTCACGATTTTCTGAGAATAATTGGGCCTCTCGATCACAACCTATTGTTAATCCAGAGCTTAAGCGTGGCTTTTCTTCAAAGAAAAAATCGAGAGACAAGATTTTTTCTTTTCAAAAGTATGCCTAACTTCAATTTTGCAAAAGTCCAGTTATTACTGTCTATATTGACTCCCAGCGGCACACGCCCGCTGTAACTAAGAAGGATTTCTTATCGTCTCCGACGGCGCAAATATAAGATGATAGTACCCCGATCCTAACTTGAATCTTGAGCGTCCGTTGCGTTCGGCGATTTTTTCCACGCCTTGCGAGTCGGCGGCGGGACGACCGTTTTCGGTGATCGTGCCGGCCGCCGGCAGAATAAGCGTTGCGGACGTATTGACCGGAACACGGAGATCCATCGCTACACGGTCGCCCCGGCGTTTCCAATCGCAGGTGATCGGGCCGCGGATGGATCGATAAGTGCAGCGCACCCAGCCCAGGCCCTCGATGAATTGCGGCTGAAAGCTAAACTTGTCGAATCCGACGGCGTCGACGTCCGGTTCAATACCGCCCAGCCAGTTATAAAACCACTGGCTGACGGAGCCAAACATCGGGTGGTTATGGCTGTAAGTGTTATCGCTGAATTTCCAGTGTTCCCACAACGTGGTTGCGCCCTGGGCCAGCATGTTGCCCCAGCCGGGGAAGTCCGGGATATTGACCATGTCGTTGACAACTTCGGCATGGCCCTCTCTACTCAAAACATCCAGCATATACCTTGTGCCGAAGATGCCCGTTGTGAGATGGCCGTTGTGTTTGTCGATTATGTCCCTCGCCAGGTGCGCCAGGGCCGCCGGGCGTTCGGCTGCCGGCAGCATATTCAGGAACAAAGCAAATGCCTGCACGCTTTGAATCCCCGATCCCGCCATGCCGGTTCCCGGGACAAGGAATTCTTCGACATACGCCTTCCGGATATTCTCGGACAACCTGTCGTATTCGTCCGCCTCTTTATCCTTGCCGAGAATACGCGCCAAGCGAGATAGCATACGCGCGGACTCGCAATAGAGCGGCGTGATCATTGGCGGCGACTTTTCCCTCTCAAGAGCCTCATGATCGTGAAGCCCCTTCCGGACGATGTGATCCGTATTCTGACTGCGCACCAGTTCCAGCCATCGTTTGCTGGTGGGGTATTGCTCTTCGATGATTCGCCGGTCCGCGTAATAACGGTACAATTGCACCTGGAGGTGCGGGTGTGCCATCGCCCATCCGACCCCGCAATACTGAATTCCCACCGAGGGTGCGGTGTCGGTTAGCATGCCGTCCGGCAAGGCGCTGTCCTGCCAGTCACGAGCGGCTTTGGCGTAAAAGTTCGCCATGTCGTAGTTAAGCATGAAGGCGTCCGAGGTCGTGACCAGATCGCCGCCGTATCCGAAGCGCTCCCGGTGGGGGCAATCGGACTGCACCCCGAACAGGTTGCTGAGAAACGTCCATTGACACATTGTCTGGATGCGGTTGAACAGTCCGTTGGAGCATGAGAACGATCCAACCGGCTCGACGGCGGAATTCATGCGAAGGCCCTCGACGTCATCCACCGACGGGCGGGCCGGAAGGCCCGTGATCTCGACGTACCGGAAGGCGTGAAACGTAAAACGGGGCGTGTATGTCTCCGGACCGCCGCCCCGGGCTATGTAGGTGTCTGCCTGCCAGGCGATGGGGGGAGATCCGTCTGCGGTTGGTTTCTTGCGCTTGATCTGACCGCACACACTGGTCATCGGATTGAGCGTGCCGTCTTCGTACAGCAATTCGCCGTAGCGCATTGTGATCTCCGTCCCCTCGGCAACGTCGAAGTTGAAGCGCGCCCAGCCGGCGAAATTTTGGCCCATATCCACGATGTACACGCCATCGGAAGGTTCCGTAACACGGACAGGTTTGACCGAGGCCGTGACCTTGATGGGCGGCAGAGGTTGGGCCTGGAGGGGGCCTTCGGGAGCCGGGGCGATCCGGGCGGAGCCCCATGCGCGATCGTCCAGGCCCGGCTTGTCCCAACCCCTGACCGCCTTACGGGCGTCGACCTTCTCACCGAGATAGATGCTGTTTCGCAGGATCGGGCCCGGAGCGACTTTCCACGCCGAATCGCTGACCAGTAATTCGCGGGAGCCGTCTGCATATTCGATAGCGAGTTGAGCAATGAATTGAGGGCGTCCAACCGGCAGGCGCTCGCGCAGATTGACGCGTCCCCACATCCGCAGCGGCAGGGGATTGTACCAGCCGTTGCCTAACGTCACGCCAAGGCAATTGTCACCGCGGGCAAGGTTTTCGCTCACGTCGTAGACACTGTAAAACACGCGCTTGTTCGGGCCGGTCCAGATCGGATCCAGGTGATGATCTCCGACGGCGCGCCCGTTCAGCGTTGCGTGGACGTATCCCAAAGCACTGATATACAGTCGCGTGTTTCGAACCGGTCCGGACACTTTGAATTCCCTGCGGAACAGCGGGGCCGGATCATCCCGGTAGAAGTCAGCATCTTTTTCCGGCAACGGTTTCCCGTCGTTGATCCAGCGCCCCTTCCAGTCGCCGGCTTTCAGTAGTCCCATTTCCCAGAATGAAGGAGCGCTCCAATCGGAAGGCTTGCCGTTTTTATCCCAGATCTTGACCTTCCAGAAGCAACGTTGGCCGGAAGCGAGCGCGTCCCCGGCGTAAATAATATTCACGCTTCGGTTCGACTTCACTTTGCCACTGTCCCAGAGATCCCCACGACCAGCGTGCAGGGCTTTCATACTGCGAGCAGCCAAAACACGATACGCGGTCTGTTTTTGCCCGCGTACGGGGGATTCAAGCGTCCAGCTCAAGCGCGGCGCCGGATGGTCAATACCGAGCGGCCGGTCCCGGTACTCGCAGCGCAGCCGCTGAATCCGGATGGATTTTGATACGCGTTCGGATGAATCCGATTCCCGTGTGTTATCCACTTGCTCAGCCACAGCGGAGATCGAAATAGCGACAAGCAGAAGTAACATGATTGAATGTGTGAGGTGTCGTTTCATAGATTCTTTCCCGTAAGTAGTGTTTTCAACAGTTCGGCGTTTGGGTGCTTTACGAGCCAAAGCCGCCAAGCCACAAATAACTGCTCGCGTTACCGTCTATTTAGTTCCTTTCGCCATTACTGTCCGCGATATTTCTCGCGAAGCTTCAATTTGTATTCTTGTGTAAGGCCATCAAGCATCATGGTCGCCAGCGTACAGCTCATGCAGTAATCCCTGACACCGATACCCCTGCCAGAAATCGAGTCGTAATGTTCATTGATGCCGTTCTTGATCGCATTGGCGACGGTCTTGTCGGCGATGCCGGCCGCGAGAGTTTTGTGTCCATAGTCGGCCAGCCCTCGAGCGATTTGATAGTTAGTCGAGGGCCAGACGTCTCCGCGCCAGAAGCCAGTGGATTTCCATCGCGGATCCGTGCGGTCAACCGTCGGGACCGGAAGGGGCGTCTGCCAGGCATCAGCGGCGAGCACTTCGGCCATGCGCTTTGCCATGGCCTTGGTGGGAACGCCCGCTGTCAACGGAATCCAGCTACCGATAGTTGCGACCGGAATCTTTTCCATCGTATCACGCTTAACCGACAAAAACGCCCCTGCTTCTTCGTCCCACATGCGGTCGCGCATCGCCTTGACAGCTTTTTCGATCCGTCGCTTTCGGCGCGCCGCCATTTGTCGATCTCCGACAATTTCCGCCAATCGGGCGAGGCTTCGTTCGCCCATAATGAGGTATGACGTGTTACCCGTCACACAGATGTCGCCATACCATGCGCCTTCGTCGGGGCCTTTGCGCGAGGGATGAGTCGTCAGCTTCAGCTCGTCCATATTGCATTCATAGTCGAACGTCTCCCAGCGTGCATGTTGCAGTTTCCCGCTGTATGAACCCACCGTGACCAGTCCGATATTGGTCACATCCCGCTCGCGCCAGTACCAGTCGTGAAACCGTTCGAGCCGGCCCAAACACTGTTTGAGAAGCTGCTCGTCACCGTTGCGGCGATACACACGCTCAACGCCCCAGGCCAGGATCGGTATCTGTGAAAACTGCCGGACCTCTTGCGGTTCTGTCTTGATCGCGACGGTAATCATGTCCTGCGCATAGTCGGGCATCTTGCGGTTCCAGCGATCCTGGAAGTCCCAGTAGTTCTGAAAGATGTCGCGAATCACCTTCTTCTTGCCGGGCAAGATAGAAAGTAGATCGACTACGAACATTGTATCCCAGATCCACTGCCCCTTATAGTACGGCCCGCCCGGAACGATCCAGGTGTTTTTCAATGGTGGTGTTGGCGGCCTGATCTTATCCAGGATGCACTTGTAAAAAACATCCTCGGTAAGCTTCAAGGCGTTTTCGTTATTCGATTCAAACAGAAAGCTAATATCAACATTTGTACCGTCACCCAAAGCATCGGCATCCCCGACACTGCCAACGGCGGCAACGACCGGTTGTTCAAGCCAGGGCGAAAGTGCTATTCCGCCACCGATGGTTTTTAGAAAGCTGCGTCGTTTCATCGGATATCTCCCGGGAGTAATTGTCAAACAGTCTATCAGCTACTGTTCAGCAAGCGGCTCGCTTGTTATCAGACCAATACCTCGCCCCTTATTGCCAACGGCATTGTAGAACATGTAGTAGGTTTCGTTCACAGGGTTCCAGATGAGCGATATTTTATGGGCATATTTCTTGTCCAGCCCGGACGGATTGCCGCCAGCCTTGTAAAGTGGTTCAGGATCCACGGTCCAATGGTATAGATCGCGTGAATAGCCTGCCATAATATGCGCACCACCTTTGCCTACACCGAAGAAGAAATTGACCCAGTGATCCTTGTCCCAAAACACCTTTCCGTCGGAACAGAACTTCTCATTATAACTGCCTTTTGGCCCAACTGGTATCACAGGATTCTGTTCATGCCGTTTCCACTCAAGGATGTCATCGGAAAGTGCAAGCCCCATTTGTTCTATGTGCCCGTCTGCCGCATTGTAGAAATTGTAATACATACCCTTGTGTTCAACAAGCCAGGGCTGATAAATGCAGTCTTTTTCCCACTTGCCGCAGTCCTTCTGATGTACCGAGAGAATAGGCTTGTCTTTTGCCCGATTCCAGGTCAGGCCGTTATTGCTTGAGGCGACGCCTTCATAGCCCGGTCGCAGCTCATATCCGCCCTGCCGCGGGTAGGCGCCATAAAGCGAGAAAAACCTGCCGTCTTTTTTCTTCAAAGTCCGCGGCGCCTTGATATCGTAATCCTCATACAGGTAGGCTCCGAGCACGACTCCTCCGTAATCAAAAGCACCCTCAGGTCCGTAGCCCATGGCAAGATGCATGTTAGCCCATCGAAGAAGATCGTTGCTTTCGGCTATAAACGATTGGTATCCTTTGCCGTCAAAACCAATAAACGTCATATACCATCTT
>Ga0180432_10009793_pt1 | contig 11612 bp, 8 predicted proteins | sample SS_ome_10_FD_132414 | JGI IMG/M metagenome (GOLD analysis project Ga0180432, IMG submission 132414) | Hypersaline lake sediment archaeal communities from the Salton Sea, California, USA - SS_1_MS_2 metaG | ecosystem: Environmental > Aquatic > Non-marine Saline and Alkaline > Hypersaline >... | reverse complement strand
CCATGGAGGCCGGGTACATCGGAGCGAGGAACGGGTCGACGGCGGAAGGGTGCCCCGGCCATTGCACCGGCTTTCTCAGCTACCTCGACTGTGTGGACATCTATCAGAAGCCGGTGACTTGGGGACGCACGCCGAACGATTCCTCCGAGGCGTGGTGCCGGCAGCGCATACGGAACCGAATCGCCGCATGGAAGGCGGACCACGAATGGGCCACCTTCGGCGCCCTTCACACGCAGACCGACTGGGACTCGGCCCATGTGGACTGGGCCTTGGACGAGATCACCGGCGACGGCGGCGTTTGGGTCGCCACATTCGGCGAGATTTGCGAGTACGTACGACAGTTTCATGTGACCGTGGTGAACCCGGTGGAAGCGGGAAACGACTCCGCCACCGCATCGGCTGTTCTGTGCGGGCTCCCGGTGGGACAGTGGATCTACGTCGTTGCGGTGGCGTACGACACTTGCGGTGTGGAGAGTGGTTGGTCGAACGAGGTCGCATGCGTCGCCCAGGAATGCCAGTCGGCCGTCGCCTCCGGCCCGGCGGGATCTCCCGGCTCGTTCCGGCTGGGAAGGCCCCGCCCCCAGCCGGCCAATCCGGGGGTGAGCGTTCCGATATGGATCGAGCGGCCCGGCTTCGTCGATCTGCGGCTCTACGATGTGCGCGGGCGGCTCGTCCATGTCTTGGTCCAGGATCGGTTGCCGTCCGGACCTCATACGATCTCCTGGGACGGGCGGGACGCCTCCGGATCGCCCCTTCCTTCCGGGCTCTACTTCTGCCGACTCTCCCTCCCTCACGGCTCGGCCGCCGAGCGCATCGTGCTGATCCGCTGAGCGTCTTCTCCCGCGCGCCGATCCGGCTACCGGTTCGATCCGCCCCCTGCTAAGATCAGGTCCACCATGATGGAAAACCGGACCGGCGTGGCGACCCTCCTCATGAGCACATTAGTCCTCGCCGCCCTCGCCTGGGTGGCGGCGGGCTTCGCCTTCTGGGTGGTCGAGGCGGTGCGGCAGGACTACCTGCACCTCGGCATGACCGGCCTTCTTCTCTGGAGCGCCGTCGCGGTCTATCGGGGCCTTCTGCCGCCGGTGCTGCTCGGGTGGGCGCTCTTCTCCGTTCTCCTTCTCCTGGTTCGACGGATTCCCGAGCGCCGCCGCCTTCTCGCGTTCTTCTCGCTCCTCTCCGCCGCCGCCCTGGCCGCACTGCTACGCTTCGCACACCACTTGAACCGTTATGCTTTTGTCGGTTTCTGGAAGGATGTGCGGAATGAGGGAGGGCTTCCCGGCTGGCGCCCAACGGGGGAGGTGGCCGCCGGCAACGCGGGCCTGGTCCTCCTGATTCTCCTGATCGCCCTCGTTCTGGCCAAGGTGGGACGCCCTCTGATCGGGGCCGGCGGAGTCCGCCCCCGGCGATTCCTCTCTCCCAAGGCGGGCGCCGCGGCCCTTCTCCTGCCGGCCGCCCTCTTCGCCGCCCACCGCGCGCACCTCTCCTTTCCACCGGATGCGCCCAACATTCTGGTCATCGCCCTCGACACGGTGCGGCAAGACCACCTCACCTTCTGCGGTTACCCGCGGGAGACCTCTCCCAGCATGAGCCGGCTCTCCCGGGAGGGCGTCCTCTTCGAGAACACGATCTCCCAAGCGCCTTGGACGCTCTCCTCGTTCGCCTCGCTTCTCACCGGGCTCTACCCCTCGTCCCATGGCGCGTTCATCGGAACGGAACATCGGCACCTCCGGCGGGATCACGTTCCCTGGCTTCCCAAGCGGGTTCCGACGCTCGCCGAGATCTTCAAGAACAGCGGTTACCGAACGCTGTGCGAGGCGACGAACACGTACCTCCGCTTCGGTTTGGAGCAAGGATACGATCATTGCCGGGTGGAGCTCCGTCCCGCCGAGGAAGTGACGGACGCCTTTATCGACGGGATGGAGCCGATCGCCCACCGCCCCTTCTTCGCTTTCCTGCACTACAACGACGCCCATCTCCCGAACGCGCCGCCTCCTCCTTTCGATCAGGTCTTTCCGGCGGGCGACCGCCGCCCCCATACCAACGAAGAGAAGTGGGAGATGCTCTTCACCAGCGGGGAGGACCTTTCCAGCGAAGCATTCCATTCCTTCCGCGAGCATAAGGTCGCCGTCTACGACGGCTGCATCCGCTACATCGACCACCAGATCGGGCGCGTCCTGGCGTGGCTCGTGGAGAAGGGGATCGCCCGGCGGACGTACGTGATCGCTCTGACCGATCATGGCGAGGAGTTCTGGGAGCACGCCGAGATCGAGCGGGAGAGCTACGTCGACCCTCGTGGTTTCTACGGCGTCGGGCACGGCCACACCCTCTTCGACGAGCAGCTCCGCCTTCTCCTCCTCCTCACCGGACCGGGGATTCCGCGAAGCCGGATCGTCTCGAGCGCGGTTCGCGGGATCGATCTGGCGCCCACGCTCCTTCAGCTTGCACAGATCGATCCGCCCGCCCCGGTGGAAGGGAGCTCCCTCCTTCCCCTCGCCCTGGGGGAGGAGAGCGGGGACCGTCCCGCCCTTTCGGAGGCGATCATCTTCGGCTCCGACCGGCGGTCCCTCGTCAAGGAAGGCTACAAGTACGTCCATTCCCCCGACGAACCGGATCTGCTCTTCCACCTTCCCAGCGACCCCGGCGAGACGGTCAACCGGATCGAGATCGACCGGGAGAGGGCCGCGGAGCTTCGGGCGGAGCTGGAGGCGTGGCGCGAAGCGCGCTCGGGCCGGGGGGCGCGAACACGGGGCGACCTGGACGAGAAGACCCTGGAGGAGCTGAGGGCGCTCGGCTACATCGACTAGCCCGGACCGGAGAATGCGGTCTGGACCGGAGCGAGGCGCCGCGCTACACTGCTAACCTGCATCGAGACGGAACCGAGGTCTTACCAATCACGGAGTGGAGTTGCATGTCAGAAGATTTCTTCGTGCACGAGAGAGGGATCTGCGAGTCCGACACGGTGGGCAAGGGAACGCGGGTGTGGGCCTTCGCCCATGTCATGAAAGGGGCGATGGTCGGCGATGGGTGCAACATCGGCGAGTGCAGCTTCGTCGAGGCGGGCGCCGTGGTCGGCAACCACTGCACCATCAAGAACGGCGTCTCCGTTTGGGACAGGGTGACCTTGGAGGACTATGTCTTCCTCGGCCCGAACGCCGTGCTCACCAACGATCTCTTGCCGCGCTGCCGCGTGAAGAAGACCCCCGACGAGTTTCTCCCCACTTTGATCAAGGAAGGCGCATCGATTGGTGCGAACGCCACCATTGTCTGTGGTGTCACCATCGGCCGGAACGCGCTGGTGGGTGCCGGCGCGCTGGTGACGCGGGACGTGCCGGACCACGCCCTCTTCGTGGGTGTGCCCGGCCGTCAGAGAGGTTGGGTCTGCGAATGCGGCCGCCGGCTCATCCCCTCGGAGCGGTGCGTGTGCGGCAAGCTCTACCGGCTTCGGGAAGGAGCCATTGTCGAGGCTTGATCCGATGGATCGCAAGCTGGGCACCTTTCTAGGCGTCTACACGCCTACCGTTCTGACTGTTCTCGGAGTGATCCTCTACATGAGGCTCGGGTGGCTCACCGGGCACTTGGGATTGCTCCGGATCCTGGCGGTCGTCTTTCTCGCCAACTCGATCACCGTGATCACCACACTCTCCTTCTCGGCGGTGTCCACCAACATCCGTGTGGGGGGCGGCGGCGCGTACTACATCGTGTCGCGCAGCTTGGGAATCGAGATCGGCGGCGCCATAGGCCTTCCTCTCTTCCTCTCGCAAGCGCTCTCGGTCACGCTCTATTCGTTCGGTCTGGCCGAGTCGCTCCGGATCGTCTGGCCCGCCGTGCCGGTCGCGGCGGCGGCGTTCGTGATCGTCCTTCTCGTTGCGCTCATCTCCCTTCCCGGCGCGCGCCTGGCACTGAAGGTCCAGCTTCCTCTGATGGGGCTCGTCGGGCTCTCCCTTCTCGTGCTCACCTTGGGCGCCCTCACCAAGCAGGCGGGGGCAATCGAACCGCCCCCGCCTCCGTCGGGCGAGATCGGCTTCTGGGCGGGCTTCGCCATCTTCTTTCCCGCCGTCACCGGCGTTATGGCGGGTCTCGGTCTCTCCGGGGATCTACGCGACCCGAGCCGCTCCATACCGGTCGGGTCTCTGGCGGCGGTGCTCACGGGTTTCGTCGTCTACGCCGCCTTCCCCGTGCTTCTCTCCTTGGGAGCGCCTGTCGAAAGCCTGCGCGAGGAGCCGCTCATCTGGACGCGGGTCGCCATTCTCGGGCCGGTCCTCGTGCTCCCCGGCCTCTGGTCGGCGATCTTCTCCTCGGCGGTGGGATCGATCTTGGCGGCGCCCCGGACGCTGCAGGCCCTCGCGCGGGACGGGCTGGCGCCCCGCTTTCTGGGGGGCAGAACGGGAAGGAGCACGGAGCTGCTCCCCGGCATCCTCATCACGTTGGTGATCGCCTTGGGAGCGGTCGTTCTGGGCGATCTCAACCGCGTGGCGGCGCTGGTCAGCATGTTCTTCCTGACCGTCTATGGGACGACCAACATCGTCGCCGCCTTCGAGGCGCTGAGCGGCGACCCTTCGTGGCGCCCGAGGATCCATGTTCCTTGGGGAGTCAACCTGGTCGGCGGCCTCGCCTGCATCGCCGTCATGTTCCTGATCAGCCCTCTGGCGGGACTGGTCGCGCTCGCGGCGGAGCTGATCCTCTGGATCGTGCTCTCCCGGAGGGAACGAACCGCCCGGTGGGGGGACGCCCGCCGCGGCTTGTACGAGAACCTTTTGCGCTGGGCCCTGATTCATCTGGCGCGGCGCACGATGAGCGCGAGGAACTGGAGGCCCCATGTCCTCGTCTTCGCCGAGGAGCCTCTGGCCGAGCTCGACCTGATCCGATTCGCCAACTGGTTCAGCCAGGGGCGCGGGGTCGTGACGGTCTGCCGCCTGGTGGTGGGCGATCTTCTGGCGGAAGAGAGGCCGGACATCCCCGAGCTCCAGCGGGAGATGCAAGAAGTGCTGGACGACCAGAGGCTCACCGTATTCGCCGAAGTCGACATGGTGAGCGAGGTGGTGGACGGAATCGTCGGGGTCGCCCAGGCGAACGGAATGGCCGGGCTCGCGAGCAACATGGTCATGGTGGGATGGCCTGATGACCGCGTGCTCCGTGTACGCTTCCTCGAAACCATGCGCCGCCTGGAAGTCTTGAACAAGTCGCTCGTGATCGGGCGGATTCGGCCGCGCCACCTCTTCCCGCCGGAGAGCGAAGAGAGAACGATCCATGTCTGGTGGGGAGGGCTCCAACGAAACAGCGATCTCATGTTGCTGCTCGCCTATCTTCTCACGCGCAATCCAGGGTGGAGAAACGCCAAGGTTCGCGTGATGAGCATCGCCTCCACGGAGCTGATGAAGGTGCAAACCGAAGAGTATCTCAAGAAGCTGATTCCCCAGATCCGCATCCACGCCGAACCGAGGGTGATCATCAAGCCGAAAGAGATGCGCGTGCGCGATCTGATCCACAGGGAGAGCGCTCAAGCGGAGGTCGTCTTCCTCGGACTCGCCACGCCGGAGCCGGGCCAGGAGGAAGAGTACGCCGAGAGGCTCGACACCTTGGCCGGCGATCTTCCGACGGTCTTCTTCGTGAAGAACGCGAGCCTCTTCATCGGGGAGCTTCTCGGAAACGGGGAGCCCGCCGAGATCCCGCCGGAGTAGACGTGCGGCGCCGGCCCCGCGCGGCGCGCCGATCTCGAAGGTGATTGTGTGACGCGTCATTCCGCGCTAGAGTGACGGGGTGCCCCGGAATTCCGCTTCCAGGAGACCTGTCATGAAAGCACTCGCTTCGCCGCCCCCGCGTCCCTCCTTCTTCCTTTTCCTCTTCATGCTCGCCGCCTTCTCTTCGCTCCTCTCTTTCGACGGGGAGCGGGCGAAAGGAATCGTTGACGAGATCGCTTCGGACCGGTACGAAGGAAGGAAGAGCGGCGTCGAGGGCGGGCGGATGGTGGAAAAGTACGTGGCTTCCCGTTTCGAGGATTGGGGCTTGGAGCCGGCGGGCGAGAGCGGCGGTTTCTTCCATCCGTTCCCCATGCTTCTCACCGTGGAGCGCGGTTCCTCTCTGCAGATGACGGGCGGTCCGCTCGGTCCCGTTTCCTTCTTGTGCGGGGACGACTACACCATGATCACCAACTCGGGAAGCGGCGACGTGAACGGCGAGGTGGTCATCGCCGGGTACGGCCTCTCCGACGAGGAGCGGGAGTGGAACGACTACGGGGAGATGGACGTGAAGGGGAAAGTGGTCCTGATCTTCCGCGGGAAGCCGGAGAACGGGTATGACTGGAGCGAAGCGGACGCCCGCGATTCCACGCTTCACGAGGCGGTGGGGCGTGGGGCGGCGGCGGTCTTGTGGAACCAGAGGGACCGCGCGATCTACGGCGCCGCCGTTCACGAGGGGTCGTACTTCCCCGATGTCCCGACGGCGTACGTGGCGAAGCGCTTCGTGGACCATCTCTTCCGCGGGACCGGATACGACGAGAATCGTTATCGCGACGAGCTGGCCGATGGTCCTCTTCCCTTCGAGACGGGGAAGCGCGTCCGGTTTCAGGCGGAATTGGAGCTCGTGGAGGGAGCGGAGGCGCGGAATGTGGTGGGCCGGGTGGCGGGCGCCGACACCGCCTTGGCGGACGAGATCATCATCGTGGGCGGCCATATGGATCACCTGGGCATAGATGGCGAGGGCCGAATCTACAACGGCGCGAACGACAACGCCTCGGGCACGTCGGTGGTGATGGAGCTGGCCCGATCCTTCGCCCGCGGCGACGATCCGGCGCGGACCATCGTCTTCATCACGTTCGCCGGTGAAGAGCAGGGGCTTCTCGGTTCGATCGCCTTCGCGGAGAACCCGACGTTCGACTTAGGCGGCGCCGTGGCAATGATCAACTTCGACATGAACGGCCACGGCAACGGCAAGGTAGGCATCGGCGGAGGAGAGTACTACCCGGAAGTGTGGAGTGCTTTTCGCGCCTCCCTCGATTCGGCGGAGACGGAGGGACTGCGCGTCGGCCGGTCGTGGAGCGGTGGAAGCGATCATCTTCCCTTCCGCCACGAGGGAATTCCCACATTCAATGTTTGGAGCGAGGGAGACCATCGCTTCTACCACACCGTGGAGGACGATCCGGAGTGGATCGACGAAGAAGTTCTCGCCTCGGTGGGGGGGATGGCCGAGCGCTGGATCCGTTTTCTCGCCGATTGGCCGGAGCCGCTCCTCTCGCCGCACCGGGTGGGGCGTTCTTTGCTCTACGCCTCGGTGCAGGTCGATTTCGACGGCCTCTTGCACGGGCCGCCGCCCGGTTACGTGCTCGGGCGGGTCCGGTGGTTCGACGCCGGGCTCTTTCCACAGGAGCCCTTCCTCGACGGGATCGGCGATCTCCATCTTCACGCCGATGACGGGGACTCCCTCTCTCTGATCTACGACTTGGGCGAGGTGCGCACCGCCGCCCGGCGCGGGAAACGCTCCGCGCTGGTCGGGGTGATGACGGGCCACGAGAGAAGAGTTTCGGCGAGAGACATTCCGCTTCTGGGGGACCTGAACGTCGGTTTCGCGCGCTGGCAAGGCGATCTTCCCGGAGAGGAAGATCGTGAGTATCTCAAGCAAATATCCGGCGAAGGCGTCGCCTTCTTGACTACCGCCGAACCGGCGTGGCGGGAGGGGCTTCCCGAGTCGTGCAAGCGCTATGTCCGTTTCTTCCCCGGCCGCGGCGAGAAGCCGGACGATCCGGAGGCGTATCCCCGGAAGAACGCACTGTTCGTGCTCGCGTTGGACGGCCCGCCGGAGATCGGCTCTCTTCTCCGGGAGATCGAGCGGCTCCGGTGGGACCGGGTCCATCTCGATCTGGTGCCGTGGGTGGCCAGCGGCGGGGAGGAGGAGATCGCCGCCTTCCTGGAAGAGCTGATGGAGTCGGGCGGCTTCCGGCCGGGACAGATGGCCGGCCTTCTGGGCGAGAATCTGAACCGCCTGTGAGGCGGAGCGCGAGAGGGAAGGGAATGAAGGAGAACGACCGGCGGCCGCGCGGGGGAGCGCGGGGGAAGATCGACGTTCTCGCTCACAACCGGGATGCGTGGGACGGGGAGGTGCGGCGCGGCAACCGGTGGACCGTTCCCGTGACGAGCGAGGAGATCGCCGCCGCCCGGGAGGGGCGGTGGGAGATCGTGCTGACGCCCTTGAAGGCGGTCCCGCGGGAGTGGTTCGGCGGGCTTGCCGGCGCCGACGTGCTCTGCCTCGCATCGGGCGGGGGACAGCAAGGGCCGATTCTCGCCGCCGCGGGGGCGACGGTCACCGTTCTCGATCAATCGCCGGAGCAGCTCGCCTCGGACCGGAAGGTCGCGGAGAGGGAGGGACTCGCGATCCGAACCGTGCAGGGGGACATGGCCGACCTCTCCTTCTTCGATGACGAGAGCTTCGACCTGATCGTCCATCCCGTCTCGAACGTGTTCGCTCCCGACGTCCGCCCGGTCTGGCGGGAGGCGTTTCGGGTCCTCCGTCCCGGGGGCGCCATCCTCTCCGGGATCACCAACCCCGCCGGCTACATCTTCGATTGGGATCGCGTGGAGAAGGACGGGACTCTCGTCGTCCGCCATCCACTTCCGTATTCCGATCTGGAGCACGCGCCGGAGGATGCTTTGGAGAGGCAGCTTCGCGACAAGACGCCGGTCGAGTTCAGCCACACCTTGGACGATCAACTCGGCGGGCAGGTCGACGCGGGGTTCGTGATCGCCGGTTTCTACGAAGACGATAGCGACGATCCCGGCAACCCACTGGCCCAGTACATGAAACAGTTCTTCGCCACCCGCGCCGTTAAGCCGGAGCGGTGACGATCGGAGAGAGCCGATGCAGCCGGATGCCACGCACCTGATGAAGCAGATCGATCTTACCCTTCCCTTGGTCGGGCTGTACGACGCCCCCGACCCGGCGCCCTTCGCGCCGCTGGTCGCTCCGAAGGAGGGAAGGTGGGCGTGCGCCTACGGATTCTTCCAGAGCTGGCTCGACGGGAAGACCCTGCGTCTGACCAAGGAGAACTTCGGGTGCGGAGGGGCGGGCCGCGCCCTGTGCGGCGTGGAGACGAGGGCGCGCGGCGATTTCCTCGACTTTCTGGTCGGGGAGGAAGGGCTCAAGGCGTCCACGGAGCTGATGGGGAAGTGGATCGACGACAGCCCGCCCTACCGTCAGGAGCACCCCAACCTTCTCATCGGTTCGCTCCGGCCGGGCGAATACGGCCACCTCCGGACGGTCACGTTCTTCGTCAATCCGGACCAACTCTCGGCGCTCGCCATCGGGGCTCAGTTTCACGCGGCGCCGGAGGATCCGCCTCCCGTGATCGCGCCGTTCGGATCGGGGTGCATGCAGCTGATCGCGGCTTTTCGCGATCTACATGCGGCGCAGGCGGTGATCGGGGCGACCGACCTGGCCATGCGGGTCTATCTTCCTCCGAACATCCTCGCGTTCACCGTGACGAAGCCGATGTTCGAGCGCCTTTGTTCGCTCCGCGAGGAAAGCTTTCTTCATAAACCGTTTCTGACGAAGCTCCGGAAGGCGAGGGGGATGTTGGCGTAGCGGGTTTCGGGCAGAGGACGGGCGTCGGTGGAGCGTGATGCGAATTCCCGACGAGAAAGTGTGGGCTGTGGTGAGACGGATCCCCCGCGGAAAGGTGGCGACCTACGGGCAGATCGCTCGCCTGGCCGGCCTCAGTAACCCGCGCCACGTGGGCAAGGCGCTCAAGGCTCTGCCCGAGGAGAGCGATGTTCCGTGGCACCGCGTGGTCAACGCCCGCGGCGAGGTGAGCGAACGGCGGCCGCCGGGATGGGATGACCTGCAGAGGATCCTTCTCGAAGCGGAAGGAATCGAGTTCCGAGGAAAGGGGCGGATCTCGTTCGATCGTTATCGATGGAAGCCGGAGGGAGGAGAAGAGGAGTGACCGCCGGCGTTTGGGTCGCGCGCGTTCTGATCTTGGCGCTGGCCTGGGCGCCCGCCTTCGAGGCCGTTGCCGCGGAGCCGGCTTCGGCGACGGCGGGGGCCACGCTGCAACGACTCGAGGAAGAGATCGCCCGGATCGCGGAGACCGTGGCTGGCGACGTGGGTGTGGCCGCTCTCCATCTCGAGTCGGGAAGTTCCGCCCACTACCGCGCCGACGTCCGGTTTCCCATGGCGAGTGTCTACAAGATCCCCATCGCTGTGCAGGTCTTGACGCGGGCCGGGCGGGGAGAGATCGCCCTGGATTCGCTCCTCTTCATCCAGCCCCACGAGCTTCGTCCCGGGAGCGGGTGGATCGCCGATCTCCTGGTCGCTCCGGGGGTGGGGCTTTCCGTGGAAAACCTGCTTCGCCTGTCGATCATGGTGAGCGACAACACCGCCACGGACCTCCTCCTTCGGACCGCCGGCGGTCCCGGCCCTGTCACCGCCCGGCTCCGGGCGCTCGGCATCGACGAGATGCGGGTCGACCGTTCCACGCTGCAGATCATCCTCGCTTCCGACGGTATCGAAGGAGCGGTCGCCGACGACGCCTATACCGAAGAGGCGTATATGCGCGCTTTGGCGGCGGCGCCGGCGGAGACCCGAAGAGAGGCGGCCTGGCGCGCTTTCACCGACGTGCGGGACACCACGACCCCGCGGGCGATGGTGGAGCTGCTCCGCCGGATCTGGGCCGGCGAGGCGGTGCCCGGGGAAGGGCGCCGGATCCTCCTGGAATCGATGGTGGAGAGCACGGCCGGGAGACGGATCGGAGGCATGCTCCCGCCGGGAACGGCCGGCCCCACGCACAAGTCCGGAACGATCTGGGGAGGCGGTCTCTACACGGTGAACGATGTGGGTTTCGTCGAGCTGCCCGGAGGCGCCGGCCACGTGGCGCTCGCCCTCTTCATCGGCCGCGCCCACGGGGAGGTGGGCGACCTGGAGACGATCCTCGCCCACCTCGCCCGAACCGTGGTGGACGGATTTCTCCTCTCCCGCCCGTGAGCCGCCGGGACCCTTCGCCGTAACAAACTGAATCACAACGCGTTACAAGGAAAGAGACTTTTCGCACGGCTCCCTGTATCATGGAGATCTGGCCAATCGGGGCCCGGCCCCCATCCGGGCCTGTGACCGAACCACTTCCGGCAGAGCTCCGGGATACAACTAAGGTGAGTGCAGAGTGACACCGAACAGCGCCGTGGAAGATCCATCGAAGAAGAAGAGGACCTTCGGTCTTACCTATTGGATGCTGAACAGCATCGAGATGTTCGAGAGGCTCGCCTACTTCAGTGTCCGCGCCGTCGTTCCCGTTTACATCATGCAAGCCGACGACCCGGGAGGGCTGCACTTCACCGCGGCCATGAAAGGGACCATCTACGCGTGGTGGTTCATTTTTCAATCGATCCTGCCGACCTTCACCGGCGGATACGCCGACCGTTACGGCTACAAGAAGACCCTTTTCGTCTCCGTGACGATGAACATCATCGGCTACCTGATGATGGCGAACCTTCGGACTTACCCCGGCTTCTTCGCCGGTGTGATCGTGCTCGCGTCGGGAACGGCCCTCTTCAAACCGGCGCTGCAGGGCTCGCTCGCGCAAAACCTGACCAAAGCGAACTCTTCGGTGGGCTGGGGGATCTTCTACT
>Ga0180432_10009791_pt1 | contig 11614 bp, 7 predicted proteins | sample SS_ome_10_FD_132414 | JGI IMG/M metagenome (GOLD analysis project Ga0180432, IMG submission 132414) | Hypersaline lake sediment archaeal communities from the Salton Sea, California, USA - SS_1_MS_2 metaG | ecosystem: Environmental > Aquatic > Non-marine Saline and Alkaline > Hypersaline >... | reverse complement strand
TTGCCGAGGAACACGATTACTACAAGTACCTGCGTTATCCGAGCAAGCTCGTTCCCGGCGTGGGCCTTGACAAGGTCGAGCAGGAGGGTGGACCGAACGCCGTTGGATACAAACGCCGCACCGTGCAGTGGTGGCCTCGCAAAGGGCAGGACATCGTAGACATCCCTGAGGGAGCGCCTCTGCGCACCTGGACACGCAATAAAGGTCAAAAAGACAAGGAAGCCTTGGCCGGCCTCGCTCGCAACTGGACCGCGTCCGACCCTGAGACGTTCGATGCACACCTGATCGCTTTTCGGGGGGTAGGCACGTCCACCGTCAATCTGGATCCCAGCAAGAACCAGATCCTCATCCCCGCAGCCGTGCTTCGTATGGAAAACGGCGAGCAAAGAGCCGTGATCAACTATGGGCCCGTCAGCAATATGATCAGCGCGGAGGATCATGACTTTATCCACAAGGCGTGGGAGGAAACCTACCCGCGACTCTATGCCACAGTTTCCCAGGAGGAGCATATCAGGCGGGAACCAGAGAAGGAGTGGGTCCACGAAGTATGGAAAGGGGCTTACCCGAGATTCAACGGTATCCCTTCGCGGAAAGAAGAGGCGGAATTCCCCCGCTGGAGCAGAACCGACAAAGAGCTGATTTTTGAAACCAAGCATTTCGGCATTTGCTCCGGCACAACAGCAGAAGCGACCGGCGGGTGGATACGGCCCGACGACATCGAGCGCCAGAACCTCAACCTGAAACGCACTTTCGAGTTCGTCGAGAATTTCTGGACTTATATGGAGGCCGCGGGCGTGTCGATGCCCTACTGGCGCCGGCCCGGCCCCAACTACAAGTATCACATCCGCGTGACCCCCAGGGGTGCCGGGGGCGGTTTCTCCGTTTGTGCCATCGGCGCTTGCAGCGGTGTGGCCCTGGCGCACGAGTTCTTTCACGGCCGTCGGTGGGGTAGTTGGCCGCCGAACTATTTTGACGAAACCATGTGCAACGCCGGACAACACACGGCTTTCCCCGGCGAGTTGCAGATGTTCAACGGCAACTTCCGCTATCCGTGGCGAAATGTGAACCGGATGAAATATCAATCTTCACTCTGGTGTTTTGTGCTGGGCGACAACCCCAACTGGGGCTACGGCATCCCGGTCGTTGCCGGATGGTTGGCCAGCCCTGCGGAGACGACGCCCTATCACACTATCGCCAGGCTGGGCCAGAAGAAGGGCCTCTGGAAGAACGGCATCAAGGGTTTCGGCGATTTCTTCGGGGAGTATGCAGCCCGCATGGTCACGTGCGACTTCGTTGAGCAGTATCTCATCAGGTCCAAGTATGGGATGCCCGAACAGAGCTATGTCTATCCGGTGTATGGATACGAGAACCGCTACCGGATCTCCAACGCCGAGGCTCCCAGGTTCTGCGGATTCAACATCATCCGGCTGAAGGCCGACCCGGAGGTCGAGCAAATCACAGTCGACTTCCAGGGCATCCATGAGCCGGCACAGTACAGTGATTGGCGGGCCTGCATTGTAGCTGTTGACGGCGCCGGGCGGGCGCGCTACAGCCCATTGTGGAACAAGGGTGAGATGTTGTTCGTGCTCAAACCTTCAGACAAGCATCTGTGGTTGACCGTGTCCGCCGTTCCGTCGGCGTTTCCGGAAACAGTCGATGCCGTCCATACTTCCGGCGCCCCCGGCTATTTGTGCGGGCCTCATGCGCCGCGCTACCCCTGGGAGATAACTCTGACTGGCTGCGAGCCGGGCCTACCGCACCGCAGGCAGGGCGACGTCGTCAACTTCGATGAACTCTACGGCATGACCGACGGCGGCAACACGTACCTGAACTACTCGGTGAAGCAGGAAGTACCCATACCGCTGGCCAAAAAAGACGGCCCACTTGCCCAGGCAAAACTGGCGGCGATGTTGCCTCGCATCGAGGCTTCCTCCAAGGCACTCGAAGAGAAGATCGCTGCCGGCCTATACGGTCGCGGCTATTGGGAGCGCAAGAAGACCATGAGATTGGGCGATCTGACCCGACGAGTAAAGTTCCTCCAGAGAAATGCCAACGGCCGCCGCCACGGCAACGGCGGCGGTTTCGTAGCCGAGGGCGCGCACGTTGCGGCCACGGCTTACGTCGGTCCGAACGCCATGGTCCTCGACGGCGCTCATGTCAAAGACAACGCCTGCATCAAGGAGTTTGCCGTCGTTCTCGGCCCCAAGACGGTCATTGAAGGCAACGCCAAGGTTGGCGGCCGGGCATGGGTGTTCGGCGACATCAAGGTCGGCGGCAATGCCCGCATCCTGGAGGCGACCACGGTCAGCACGATCAGGCGCACGCCCAGGTCGCGCTATGAAGGCCGGGCGGAAATCACCGGCAACGCGGTGATTAAGGGTGAGCATTTTCTGTTGCTCGCTCACGCCACCGATCAGACGCTGACCGGCGGGGTCGTGATGGACTACACCCCGAATCTCAGCAATAACAAGAACGGACTTTTCACGCGCGGGAGATTCTGTGGAAAACAAGGGCTAAGCGAGGGAACCGACGCCGGGGCTCTTTGTGCCAACTGGCAGTTCAACCAGCCGAAGGCCGTGCTGCTGGAAGACTCCTACGTGAATAACAATGGCGTCCTGTACGGAAAACCGGGGTTTGCCGACGCCGGCGAACACCGGTACATCGTGTTCAACGGCAAGGATCAATACGCCGAAGCCCCGCCGTCGGTGGCGGATTTCGGAGAGCTGACCATTGACATGATGATCAACGTGTCAGAAGGTGGGGGAGGGCGGATCTTTGATTTCGGGACCGGTGAGGATGCCTGCTTCTACCTTACGACCACCGGCGGCAATGGAAGACCGATCCTTGTTGCCCGGCATGGAGACCGGGGTCACCGCCTTGTCGCATCCATCGCTCTTGATACCGACACGTGGGTCCGGGTGCGCGTCGAGATGGACGGCGCCGAAGCGGCCATCTTCATCAACGGAAAGCCGGCCGGGCGGACGAAATTCCCCTTCCAGCCGCGGGCGGTCTTTGTCGGAGACCGTCCGGAAGGGAATTTCATTGCCTGCGCCAGGAACAAAACCGAGTTCTTCAACGGAAAGATGGACCACTTCCGCATCTACCGCGAGGTTCATGACGACTTCGACTCTCTCGGCGAGATTCCGTCTCCGCTGACACAGATACACCTAGGTTCTGAAAAGACACAGCCGGTGAAACATCACACCGCCGCGGACTGGGAGGACAGAACGGCTGAGGAAATGGCCGGCAAAGTCCCGCCGAAGATGAGAAAGTGGCTACTTCGTGTCAGGGGTTACTAGTCAGGGCGCGGTGGAGGATATGTTCTCGGCAGTAGGCCGGCAACGGGGCTTCCGTCCGTTCGGTCGATCATACCTCCGCATCCATGAGGAAGCCGTTGTCAAGATCGGGGCAAAGGCAACACGGCACTCGAGGTACGTGACGTTCCAGTTGGCCGAGGTAGCCGTGTCTCAGCGATTGTTTGCCGCGATCCTCGACCGGATCGCCCAGTTGGCGATTCCACCGCCGAGCGTCTGTGAGTGTGCAAATTGAGCAAGTTGCCCGGCGAAGAACATAGCCAACCAGGGAGAAGTACGCGCCGATCGAGGTTTTCAGGTTGCTCTGACGAGGCACCAGCCGCCTAGCCGCGCCTGTGGAGGCTTCCGGGGCGGAAAAATTCCAGAAAATTCACCAGCGCTATACACGGGGGGCCGTTATGTTAAGATGGGAAGCGATTTAGGCTTGGAGCGGTTCCAGGCTCAACCCGAATGGGAAATCCCGGTTTGAAGTTCGCTTCTGAGGCCCCTCGTACGGCCGGCAAACTGGAACAAGATTGGCTTCTAAGACGTATATGAATTGATTTCGCCGGGTGTGTCGCGACGCACCATGCGGACCATTAGACACGGAGACTGGCGCCACGCGCCGCGATGAATACGACATGGATATGCTTTGTGGCAACGCGGTTTTGCTGGCTGAAGGTTCTTCGTGGATTGGTGCTCCGCTGGATTGGTTGCGATCCATCTCGACCACCTGGATCAAGCCGCTGTGGTCGGTTGGCTTGGGTACGATCGCGGTCCTGATCGTTCTGATCGCCGGCTGGTCGGTTCTGCGATTGTTGGTTCCGAAAATCGCCGCCGTCGCCTGGACCACCGCGAAGGAGGCCCTTTCGCAGCCGCTGTTTTACGTTCTGTTGACCGTCGGCATGTTCACGCTTCTGCTGTTCCCCTTCATCCCGTACAACACGTTCGGCGAAGACGTGAAGATGCTCAAGGACGGGGGCCTGACGGTTATCAAGGTGTTGGCGATCATCCTGGCACTTTGGACGGCAAGCGTGTCGATAGCCGACGAACTCGAAGGACGCACGGCGCTAACGGTGCTCTCCAAGCCGATCGGACGGCTGCAATTCATCCTGGGCAAGTTCCTGGGAATCATCGCGCCGGTGGCCATCATGTTCATAGTTCTAGGGACGCTGTTCCTGGCGACCGTTTCCTACAAGGTGGTGTACGACGCGCGCGAGTCAGCCATGCCTGCGCCCGTCTGGCAGGAATGCGAAGCGGAGATAATCCAGGTCGTCCCCGGGCTGGCTCTTGCCTTCATGGAGGCGATGACATTGACGTCGATTAGCGTGGCCGTTTCCACTCGTTTGCCGATGATGGCCAACATGATAATTTGTTCGGCCGTTTACGTGTTGGGGCATCTGGTTCCAATGCTTGCCGACTCGGCGGTGGGTCAGTTTCAGATAGTCTCCTTCGTGGCCAATCTGTTGGCTACCGTTCTGCCCATGCTGGACCACTTCAACATCTACGACGCCATATCGACCGGCGAGGCCGTTCGTCCCGAGTATCTTTTGTGGACCGGAGCCTATTGTCTCCTATACTGCACAATCGCCATGCTGGTGGCCTTGGTGCTGTTCGAGGATCGCGATTTGGCGTAATCGGCCTTTTCTGGCCGTTTGCGGTCGGAATGAGCCTCCCCGGGTGGCCCAGATGTTTTTCCGGAGTGGGTTATTTATCCAAGCTGACGATTTCGGATTCAAAGAATTGACACAGGTGCAAGCAAACCCCTCTGGAAAAACTAGTTGTGCCGCAAGCAACTGGTGCCCAATGTGGGAGCCATGCGATCAGAATAGACAAGGATTTCTTTACCGCGGAGCCGATGATAAATGCCTATTGGGCGGAGTGCCGAGCGGCGGGAGGAAGATCGCCGTGGAGACGTATTTGTCTAGTGGCTGGATTGGGGGCAGTCAGCGCAGTCGCGTGACACAACGTGACAACTCTCCCGCGAATCGACGCATCGTTCCAGGTCCCACGTTCTCGTGGATGTGAAGAAGTTGCCCTATTGTGAAGCCCAAAGAAATGGAATAATGGCCTTTCCTGGAGAAGAAGAGAGTCGTGAATCATTTGTGATGGAGTTGCCGGATAAGGAGGAGACAATAATGCTCGTGGGGTAGCGTTTCAGGTGGCTTTGTTAGTACATGCAAGTGGCCGCACTTGAGTGGTCAAGTTCCTGATAGACGCCCCAGTTCATTAGCTCCGACACCACAAGTTCTATTTCCTCTTGCCACTCGGCTTGCGTCTTGATCCCGTCGTCAAGCAGCCGACGCGCATTTTCCAAGGCCTCGCGAATATCCTCGTTGGATTCTATGCCCGATAGACTACCAGTCAGCAAAACGGCACCCACGGCCGCCGTTGGCCATGCGCCGACGGTACCCTGCAATAGCTTCGACTCAAACCTGCCCGGCATCATCTCTTCGCGCCGGTCAATCGGCGTTTGAGTCAATCTTTCATACAGGTCTAACACGTTCATTTTGGGAACCTCCGTTTTCAAGTAGCGATAACTAACCATTGTCCGCCAATCTATCTTAGGCGAGTTAGCTGCTTCAGTTGGTTACGTAAGATTCGCGTTAGAACTTTTCGCAGCGCAACGAGCGCGTTTTGTTGCAGAAGAAGAGCCCCGCGGGCCACTGGGTGCCCGCGGGGCTCAACCGTTGTCACACGGGGGTTGCACAAGGTGTTACTTAGGAGTGTCTTCTCCTCCTGGCTAGGGCCAGTAGTCCTACAAGTCCCGTGCAAAGCAAGGCTACAGAAGAGGGTTCCGGCACGGCGGCCGCACCTTGCATAACGGTGAATACGTCGGTGTTATCGACATAGGAACCGTTCCATCCGCCGGTTCCGCCGAATTCGTCCCAGAAGCCGGCCGCGGTCTGGTCGGTGCCGTCGATCAGACCGGCGAACATGTCGGTGCCCTGGCCTCGAACCCACAGGGGTACCAGAGCGTTGGTGTGTCCACCGCTGGTGTATTCCATGCCCGGCATGTTACCGACCCCGTTGTCCATGACGTTTTGCCAGGTGCCGTTGATGGTGTCGTCCGTGTGGTCACCGGGGGTCCCATTATTGTCGAGAATGGTTCCCTGTCCCCAGATTCCGCCGGTTTCGTGGTCGGCGGTAACGATCAGAAGGGTTTCGTCCCAACTGCTGTTTGCGTCGACCCAGTCGATCACGGTTTGTACGGAATTGTCGAAGTCAACCTGTTCTCGCATCATCAGCGCGGCATTGTTGTCGTGGTTCTGCCAGTCGATGGCGCCGCCTTCGATCATCATGCAGAATCCGTCGGGATCCTGGGAAAGAACATTCAGCGCGCCCTGGGTCATGCTGTTGAGTGTGGGATCGGCCCGACCGTCGAGCGTGCTGCCATCGAAAACGCCGGCAACCTTGGCACCGGGATTGTAGGTACCGGCGGCCAACGCGGCGAAGTCCTGCCCGGCGGGGCTGTTCTGGTCGATCACGGCGAAGCCGTTGGCCACAGCGTCGGCCTTCCAGCCGGCTACGTCGCCACCGTTGCCGTGGTCCAGATAGTCGGTCCCATCGATATAGGCGTCTCCACCCATGATCACGCTGAGGTCGCTGGTGACCATGTCGTGTCCCAGATCGTCCTTGTTGTAACGGTAGAACGAGTGGGCATCGACACAGGCCGGGGTAGCGTGGTTTAGCTGCACGCTGCTGACCGAACCGGTGGCCCGACCGGCTTCGGCGGCATACTCGAAGAAGGTCTTCATTTCCTGGCCGGCAACGCTGTAGCTTACCGAACTGTTATAGGTCTTGCCCCCGGTGTACAGAGCGGTAGCGGCGGCGGCGGAGTCGGTAAACTTGTTGTAGTCGCCGCTGTCGGTACCGCGATGGTAGTTGAAGTCGCTCCACATCTGGGTTTGGTCGTACCCTTGGGAAACGGCGGTCCAGTTCTTCGTTGCCGAATCCTGGCCCGCGGCTTCATCCTTCGAATCCAGGATGCGTCCTAAGTCGTTGTCGTACACGTTGTGCATGTAGGTTGTCATGCCATAGAACTCGAAATCGTCGTTGTCATAAGGCAGACTGCCTTGGTAATACTTGGCGGCTTCCCAACCGTTGAAACCAAGCCCGTCGCTGATCATCAGAATCACGTTTTTGGCGGTTCCTTGCGCGGCAACGGGTCCTGCCGCCAAAGCGAACAGCATTGCGGCAATCCCGGCCGAGCAGCACATTCTCCGAAAAGTCATCATAGCCTCCTTAATTGGGCGTAGCGCGCGGCGGCGCCCGCACCTTTCTTCCTTACCCGGCGCACCCGCGTCGGGTTCCTGTTAAGTTCACGAATCGAGGAGGAGCTCGACGGAGCCCCACGCAATCCCGGCCGGGAAATTCGCGCTCCCCAAGACTTGGATCACCTCCAAGTCGAGCGATAATTTATCGGTCGCCAATTAGACCTTGATGAACCGCTTGTTAGAATGCGAAGAGATTTTGGATAGTTGTTCGTGTAACGCAATTTCACTGCGCCGCTCTCGAAAACTGACTTGGCACCTTGGTAAGTGATAACCCTTGCTCCGCCCACCCTGGAACGACAACGGAAACCGTTTCAAGGTGACCCGCATGTTAGAACAGGCATTCCAAAACGCGCGGGTCGTTCAGCAGGAAGGAACGAAAGAGATGGGTTCGCGCACGGAGATGAGATCGCGCAAAGGGGGATGAAAGAAGGTGCCCTCCAGTCCACCGGGATACATGAGACTGGAGGGCAACCAATTCGTGAAGCGTCATGTCGCATCACATTCTTCGGCCGTCACAACGACAATTGGGCGTGCTTTCGAGACCGTAGGCCAAGTCTCTCGGCAACGACGGTGCCGACCGCCGGACGGGCCGTTAGGCTCGCCCGGCGATGACGCCCTGAAGTTTCAAATATGTCGGCGTTTCCGCGAAATGAACGTACCTGCCGCGGCAACGATAAGCATAAGAACCGTGCTCGGCTCGGGAATGATCTCGTGGTGCAGCGGACTGACATCCAGATACATCGTTCCGTAATGACCGGTATCCGGATCGCGGAAATCAAGGTGTATTTTTCGGAAGTATGGTTCGCCAAGCGGCGGCAGCGGATCGGAGAGGTCTCCCCAGTTCTCGTAGTCGGCCTTTATTCCGCTGGTCAGCAAATCGATGCTCATCGCGCCGTCGATCTCTTCCGGCAAACCGGAGACGATGACTACCTGAATTCCCCAATCGGGATCGGTCCACCTCAGGTCCACTCCTTCCTCGGTCGGCAAGGCGAGACTGCTTAGTGACATAATGGGAACCACGACGGAACCGCCCAGTCCTCCCACTTCGGCGTCTCCGGCGTATCCGTCGTCCTCGCCGGCGGGCCCACGTCCTAATACGCCGTCTCCGTTGCTGTCCAGACCGAGCTGCATGGCCATTTTCTCCGAGAGGATCGGAGCTCCGGCACCGGTGTCCAAGAGAAAGTTGGCTTCCATCCAGGTTTCGTCGTAGTGGCACTGAGCGGTCAGGAAAGGCACGTCCGCCCAAGTCGGCAAGGGAGAACCGGGAAGCTCGAAATTGGGCCGCCCCTCCTCCGCTTGGAAACGAAGGTCGTTGTTCAACGGAACCGTGTAGCGGTGGCCGTCGGCCGGGGGGACTTCGTCCCGCAAGACCACGCGAAGGTCCGGCAGGGCAAACAGATCAGGTGTGTCGATCCAAGCACTAGTACTCAGTCACGTTTTAATTTCCGGGTAAAGCTGTTTCAGTTTGGTCCGTGCCTTGGGGGTAGTGAACTGCCAACTGACTGTGGCTCCCGCGGCATTTCGGTCGCCTTCCCATTTCCCGGCGCGAGTGGCGAGAGTGGTCGCGTTGGAAATCCTGGCATTGAGGCATTGTCGGGCAAGGATGCTTAGTTCGATTTCGGCCATGTTGAGCCAACTGCCGTGCTTAGGTGTGTAATGGATCTCCAATCGCTTCGCAATCCGACGAGCCTCATTAGGCGAAAACGCCTCGTAGAGAGAGCCTATCGAATGTGTGTTCAGATTGTCCATCACCAAAACAAGCCGGGTTGCGTCAGGATACCAATCGTCGACCAACTCCCTGACGCAGCGAGCCCAATCGACACGAGTCCTCGAAGCGGTAACTTTCACTCGACGCCATGCCGCGAGCGGTTCGAACATCATGAACACATTCGCCACGCCGCAACGACGGTACTCGTAATCAAAACGCCGTTGACGGCCCGATCGCATGGGAATCGGTTGTCGCGTCTTTTCGGTCAACTGCTTGGAAGTCTCGTCCAGACAGACAACCGGTCGACGCGGATTGTAACGACGCTTATAGACCTCCAGGACGTCCTCCATCGCCGCGACAAATTCTCCACTCGCTTTCGGCGGGATACACCACGACTTGTTTTGCCAGGGCTTCAGCTTGTTTTTTTCATCGTTCGCTGCACCGCCATTCGGCTGCAACTATCGACCACCTCCAACTCCACCAGCTTCTCCGCCAAGAGCCGCAACGTCCAACGTGTTCGACCATCTGGCGGATCGCTGCAAGCCAGTGCAGTGAGTCTCGCTTCCGCGTCTCCATCCAGCTTCCGTGGTCTGCCGACCCCTTCGCGCCGCCGATCCACTGCAACTTCAATCCCCTCCAGCACGAATCGCTTGCGAACATTCTCGACCGTGGTCACATGGCATCCGAACGCCTCGGCCACGGCCGCGTCTTTCCAAGTCGGACCGTTGGCGTCGGCTTTCAGCAGGATATTTGCGTGCTTGATCTTGTACGCCGCCGCCTTGCCCACTCGAACCAGAGAGCGAAGTTCGCGTTGCTCCTCGGCCGTCAGTTCAACAATATACTTCTTCATTAGAGGCCTCCTTGCCGTTGTAAGGACGCCTATATACACACTTTCTCCGAAACACGCCACCCTGAATTATTAACGTGACTAAGTACTAGGGTCGAAAGTGGTTACCCGATTTATCATCGCGGGCATTCCGGCGATGCCTGGGGCGGGTATGAGGCTGTTGGCCAAATTGTAAAGCCCCAAGTTATCCTGCGAACCCGAAAGGACTCTAACATGGTCGTCGTTGCGCGGCAGCGAGTGCCTGACGCCGTCGCTGTCTATGACGTCGAAGCCGTAGGCCTCCGAAACATTCAAGTAGGCGAGTCCCGCCACGCCGAGTTCCTCGAACTGCGCCTCGGTGCTATAGCCGTGAATCAGTTCTGTGGCTTCGAGATCGGCGGCTGACTCGGCAACAAAGAGAATAGCATTGGCGCCGGTGTCGAGTATCAGATGGTTGTGCTCGATCAGCTCGCCGGTCAACAGCGAAGTGGTCGAGCCGTAAGGTCCGTACCTTTCCATGTCGGAGTGGTACAGTTCCACGTGAACTTTTCCCCAACCGTTAGCTTCGGTTGCCCCGCCGAACTTGATGTATGGCTCGGCCGATAGGCATGCGACAGTCACACTCGCAAGGATACATCCGAAACCGCTTACTCCCGCAAAACGCGTCAGTTGCATCGTTCCTCTTCTCCTTCCGCGGGATTGTTCCACTGATGTCACGTGCGGCATCACGGTCCGCCCAACCCCAATCAACGCGTGGATTCTATCGCGGGTTTGTAATCTGAGCGTGTTCTGAGAACAAGTTTTCCGTTAATCTTTCGTTAGTCGGCCCGAACAAGGAGAGAATCGTGGGAGCAACGGTTCACCCCGCGTATTTGCCTTGTTCCGCGAGGGGGGCTAGTGGGATTTTGCCAGCGGTCCGGCGTCAAAGTCGGAGATGATGCACCTCGGACCAACGGGTTTCCTCGACCGCCACTTTCGGCAACTTGCAGTAGCGCAGGCATTCCTGCTTTGACGCGGAATGGATGGCCTCATGGAGGTACGCGGGAATGCCTACCCTACTGATGAACGAGAAGACTTCACCCGTCTACATCAACCGTCAAGGCCAATCTGACTAAGAGGCGTCCACCGCGACGGATACTAACTTGTAGTTGAAGGTCCCGTTGCCCGGAGCGGGTGTCGGTACTTTCGCTTTGTCGTTCGGCTCGCCGTTCCACAGTTCGTCGAGAGAACGTTCCCACGTCCGTCGAGCCGCGTTCCGCAAAGCGCGTCGGCGCATCTCGGCGTGAAGCGTTTGATCGTCAATGAGTCTAGCCATCGCCACCATCAACGCGCCCGGCTGTGAAACGTCGACCACGATTCCCGAAGCTTCGAGTTCAACGATTTCGCGCGGGCCGCCTTGGTCGGATACGATTGCCGGCAAACCGGATGCTTGGGCTTCGAGTACCGCATTGCCGAAAGTATCTCCGGTGGAAGGAAATACCAGCGCCTCGGAACTGGCCAAAGCGGTAGC
>Ga0180432_10009790_pt1 | contig 11615 bp, 8 predicted proteins | sample SS_ome_10_FD_132414 | JGI IMG/M metagenome (GOLD analysis project Ga0180432, IMG submission 132414) | Hypersaline lake sediment archaeal communities from the Salton Sea, California, USA - SS_1_MS_2 metaG | ecosystem: Environmental > Aquatic > Non-marine Saline and Alkaline > Hypersaline >... | reverse complement strand
GGTTGGACCAGCCACCAGCGCCTCCCGAGGCTCGTGCAGCCGAACGTCCGCAGGCAGGCCTGCAAACTCATCCTCCCGGACGTAGGGCGGATTGCTCACGATGAAGTCCCAGGGACCGGCCGCTGCGTCGTGGTCGAGCAGGTCGGCGACGACGAGATCGACCCGGTCGGCCACCCGGTGTTTCCGGGCATTCTCGGCCGCCACCGCGAGCGCCGCCTCGGACAGGTCGGTCGCCAGGACGCGGGCAGCGGGCAGCCGGGCGGCCAGTGTGATGCCAATGGCCCCCGATCCGGTGCCGACATCGACGATCCTGGGGCCGGCCGCTGCTTGCCGCGGTTTCCAGAGGTCGAGCACCTTGACGACAAGCCCCTCGGTCTCGGGCCGGGGAATCAGCGTCGCCGGGGTGACGGTAAAGGCGAGCGAGAAGAACTCCCGGCTGCCGACCAGGTAGGCGACCGGTTCGCCGCCGCCGCGCCGGCGGACAAGTTCCCGGAAGCGGGCCCGCTGCTCGTCGTCGACCGGCTCGTCAAAGGCGGTGTAGAGCAAAATACGCGGACAGCCCCGCACCGTTGCCAGCAGCACCTCGGCGTCGAGTCGGGGCGAATCACTGCCGCGGCCGGCCAGCCAGTCGGTCGTCCAGGTCAGCAGCCGGCCAACGGTCCAGGCCTCGGGCTGATCGGCCGCCGGAGGAGACGGGGAAGGAGCATCTGCCATTGTTGCGACACTTTCGATGTGGTCGCCGGCCCCAACACCCCGTGCGGGGCCGACCCGCGGTCAGCCGGCGACAAGACCGCCCCGGCGGTCCTGCCGGACCCGCTCTTCGAGGGCGTCGAGCACCAGCCCGAGCCGGCCGGCGAGAATCTGGTCGAGGTTGAAGTTCTGGTTGAGACGATGATCGCTGAGCCGATTCTGAGGAAAGTTATAGGTGCGGATTCGTTGGCTGCGGTCGCCCGAGCCGACGAGGCCACGCCGCTCGCTGGCCCGCTTGTCGTGCTCGATCTGCCGCTGTCGCTCATACAGCCGCGTCTTGAGCACCCGCAGGGCCTTGGCGAAGTTCTTGTGCTGGCTCTTCTCGTCTTGGCACTGCACCACGATGCCAGTCTCAAGATGAGTCAGCCGCACCGCTGAGGTGGTCTTGTTGACATGCTGCCCGCCGGGCCCGCTCGCGCAGAACAGATCCTTGCGGTACTCGTCGGCGGCGATCGAGACCTCGACATCCTCCGGCTCGGGCAGCACCGCCACCGTCGCCGCCGACGTGTGCACCCGCCCCTTCGCCTCGGTGTCGGGAACCCGCTGCACCCGGTGCCCGCCGCTTTCGTACTGCAACCGGCGGAAGACATCGCCGCCGGAGACCGCAATCACCAACTCCTTGAAGCCGCCGAGTTCCGTCGGGTTGGCATCCATCACCTCGATGTCCCAGCCGATCTCGGCCGCGTAGCGGCGATACATTTCGAAGAGATCGCGAACGAACAAGGCGGCCTCATCGCCCCCCGTGCCGGCTCGAAGCTCGATAATGCAGCGGGTCCGGTCGGCGTCGGGATCTTCCAGGCAGGCATCGAGCAACGAGTCCCACTCGGCATCGCGACGCCGCCGCAATTCGGGAAGCTCAGCCTCGGCCAACTCCCGCAATTCGATGTCATCGCCCGCCGCCATCTCGGCATGCTCGGCGATCTCCCGCTCGACGCTGAGAAAATCCCGGTACCGACAAGCCAGCCGGGCGAGGCTGCCGTGCTCGCGGGCCACGGCCGACATCTTCTGCGAGTCGGTTTGCACCGCCGGGTCGGCAAGCAGTCGCTCAAGCTCTTCAAAGCGGGCGAGTTTGCTGTCGAGTTCTTCCCGCATCATCTCTCCCGCGGCTGCAACCCTCGGCGCCGAAAGGCCGGCCGCACCGATCGCTGCAGCAGACCGCCGACTGGACCACCGTCACCGTGGCCGTGGCCGTGCGACCCGGGACGCCGTGCTGTCCGCCGCGTTCAGGCGGGTCAGCCGGCGGGGGCCTCAGCCGGCTTGGCGGCCTTTTTCCCCTTCTTGAGACTCGCATAGCCGCTCGACCCGAATTTCGACTTGAATTTCTCAATCCGGCCGGCGGTGTCGACGAACTTAAGTTTGCCGGTAAAGAAAGGGTGGCACATATTGCAGATATCGAGCTTGATTTCCGGCACCGTACTCCGCGTCGTGAAGGTGTTGCCGCAGCCGCACTTCACGGTCGCCTCGACGTACCTCGGGTGAATGCCGTCTTTCATCTTCCTGCTCGTCCTGCGGTGCCAATGGGGAAACAGCACGGATCGACGCGACGCCACCAGAGCTGAGGCTCCGGACCAGCCGTGACTGCCACCGTGAAGATCTGATCATACCGGTCGAGGTTTCAGTGGGCAATTGGGAACCGGCCGATTCCTGCCCGCCCGCGGCCGTTTCCTGCTCGGCCCGCGCGGCCCGCAACCGGCTGCCGAACCGCTGGGGCGACCGGTCGTCACGAAGCAGGGCGACTGCCGCTGCGGTTTCGCCGAGGGCGAGTTTCGCGGTGGCCAGATTCAGCCGGGCGGCAGCCGCCCAGCGGCCGTCGGGGGCCGCCTCGAGTGTCATTCTTCCGAGATAATCGCTGGCGGTTTGATAATCGCCCTCGGCGAGGGTGACGAGGCCGAGAAAATACGTGGCGTCTTCCTTCATCTGCTCGTAAAGACGACGCACCCGGTCGCGTTGCGGCTCCGGGGCTCGCTCGGCGAGGTCGCTGATGACCGCGGCGGTCGGCCGGGCCATCAGGTAGGCCTTTTTCGCACCTTCCGGCCCGGCGAATTCACCGCGAAATTCCCGGAGTCGGCCCGCGTAGAGCGGTCGAATCACCCGGCCGCGGCCGCGCCGTCCCGGGGCCGCCCGCCCCTGCTCAAACGAAACGGCCATGCCGGCCAGTTCACGGGCAGCGGCCCTGGCGATGCCGGCTCCGCCGGTTCGTTGTCGTCGCCGGACCTCAAATGGAAACTGCCAAAGAGCCGGCGAAGCGAAGTCTTCGGCGCGGGGAAGGGCGGCGATGGCCGCTGCCGCCACCGCCGATGCGTCGACCGCCAACCGGACCGCGTTGCCGCCGAGCAAATTCTGCTCCACGAGCCGCATGCGGCGGGAGAGCGACTCAGGGTCGGCACAGACCAGCACCCCAAGGCTGAGCATGTCGTCCGCAGACAGCGGGTAGGGCCGGTCCTCGGCATCGAGCCGATCGAGGATCGCCGGATCGGCGGCGGCCTCGCGGACGGTCGCCACCCCGGTGCCGTCCGGGCCGGGGATCGGCAGGCCGTAGGTCGGTTCAAACAGGTAGGCTTCGCCGCCCGAGATGAGGGCCGGAGCCCAGGGCCGCAGTCCTCCGCCGGCGTCAATCGTCGCCAGCATCACTCCCTTGAGCCCGGCCTGCCGCAGCAATTCAAGAAAGATCCAACTCCGCTGTGCCGGGCTGCCGCGTCCGGCGAGCAGAATTTCGCCCCGCCCAAACCAGCGGTCCCCGGCAGCCGAACGGTCGGCCGCCAGCGGCGGGTCGCTCTCGATCGCCAGCGACCGGATCGTCCAGCGGAACAATGCCACGGCGATGTCGACGTCGTCGACCGCCTCGCCCCGCGCAGATTTGGCAATGTCAGCGAGCCAGCGGCAGTCTCGCAACGCCATCACATCGCGACGGGCATCGAAAACCGCGCTGCCGAGTTGCTCCGGGTCGCAAAGCTTCCGCAGCGGCTCCGGCAGCGTTTCCGCCAGCGGGTCGATCCGCCAATCGCGGCTCGCCGCTTCATCGCCGACGGGATCGGCGTGAATCCATTGATTCAGCCGATCGAAGACCTGAGCAAACGCCGATGCCTCGTCGTACTGCTCGAGCCGGCCGAGCACAGTCATCGCCCCGTTGAGCAGTTGGCCGCGAACCTCCCGGGAAACCGGCGGCACGATCCGGACCTCGGCGGGCGGGGGGGCTGGCGGCGTCTGCGGACAGCCTGCCAGCAGCGGGCCGCCGAGCAGCATGCAGCCGAGGCCGAGCAGCGAAAGCCGGTGGTCAGATCGTGTCATCGGTCGGCCGTCTCCCCCCGCGTGCGGTCGGCTCCCTGGTACGGTTGCTGCTGCGTTGGTGGCCGGCGGCGACGTTCAGCGATCCGCTACCGCCGCAGCCGCCGGCGGCAATTCTCCGGCGGCCTCGGCGCGAACCTGATGAATCTGCAGGACCCGCTCGATCACACCCCGGAGTTCCGCCAACGGTACCATATTGGGGCCGTCGCTCGGGCTCAGGCTCGGATCGGGATGCGTCTCGAAGAAGACGCCGTCGATCCCAACGGCGGCGGCAGCCCGCGCCAGCGGTTCGACAAGCGTGCGGTCGCCACCAGTCGCGTCGCCATGGCTGGCCGGCTGCTGCACTGAGTGGGTGGCATCGAAGATCACGGGGACACCGAGCGCCCGCATCGTCAGCAGCCCGCCAAAATCGTTGATCAGCCGCCCGTAGCCGAAGAACGTGCCTCGCTCGCACAGCAAAATATCGCGGCAGCCGCCGGCGAGCAGTTTCGCCACGGCATGCTTCATGTCGCCTGGAGCCATGAACTGGCCCTTTTTGACATTGACCGCCTTGCCGGTTTCGGCGGCGGCCAGCAGCAGGTCGGTCTGCCGGCAGAGGAACGCGGGAATCTGCAGCAGGTCGCAGACCCGGCCGACCGGGGCCGCCTGCTCGGGCAGGTGAACATCGGTCGTGACCGGCAGGCCAGTCGCCGTGCGGACCCGCTCAAGCACGCTGAGCCCGCCGTCGAGTCCGGGGCCGCGGAACGAGCCGGCGGCGGTGCGGTTGGCCTTGTCGAAAGACGCCTTGAAGACAATCCGAATTGGCAGCTCGCGGCCGATCGCAGCGAGGTGCCTTCCGATCTCGAGACAGGTTTCCTGATCTTCGATCACGCAAGGGCCGGCGATCACCAGCAGCGGTTGGCCCGGACCGCAGCGATCGTTTCCGATCCGGGCGCGACGATTGGGGTTCATGCGAGCTGTGTTCCCAGATGCGATCGAACCGTAGACGGGCAGCCGAAAGCCTGCGCGGCCGCCGCAAATTGCAGCAACTTCCGCATTTTGCTCCAGCGGAACGGCAGCGGCGAACCCCAGTTTATAAAAATGCGACACCCGGGGGCCCAGCCGCGGCCCGCAGTTCCCAGTAACGAATCACCCGCTCGACCCGACTCCGCGATCGGCCGCGGCGGCGGGCCCGCGGGTCGTTCGTCGCGGAAAAATCAGCTGGTTTTCCGCCACTCTCCCTCGGCTGCGGCCGTTCTTTTTGGATCGGCGAGCGGGAAACGCGGTGCCCCCTCAACGCGGTCGCGCAGGCGGAGAAAAATTTTTCTCGTTGCGCAACAGATTGGCACGGCGAATGCAACTGCTGTCTTCCCGACGAGGAATTCCGGTCCTCGTCACCCACACCATGAAAAAGTGGGGTCTCCGACTTTTTTTGGTCGAGCGGTCGCCTTGCCCCTGATCCGCTCGACTTTGGCAGGACGCTCCTGCCGGGTCGAGACCCCACTTTTTCTTTTGCTTCCCGGCCACTTGACTCTTTGATCTGCTCTGCGCTACTTTGCGGAGTCCGGCTGCGGCGGCTCTGCTCGCGTTTCGTGGCCGAACGCCAGCGTAGCTTCAATTGGCAGAGCACCGCATTCGTAATGCGGGGGTTGTGGGTTCGATTCCCACCGCTGGCTTTCCACTCGTCCCCGCCTGACCCCCTGGGAGCGAGAATGGTTGTTCCGGCAGCCCCTGCCACTTTCGAAAGGCAATATTTAGCGATGCAAGCTCTTCCCTCAGCCCTGCCGACCGTCGACGTGCGTGAACTGCTCGCCGGCAACGGCCCATTCGGCCCCGACGACGTCCGGGCGATTGCCGATTCTCTTGGGACGAACCCCGCGACGCATCAGGCCCTGCGGCAGACGGTGCAGGAACTGCAGTCGGCGGGCGAGCGGAGTCCGGCGACCTCGGTTCGGCTCGGGGTGGGGCTCTACCTGCTCGGCCGTAGCAGCGAGGCGGTCGTCGCGCTGAAATCGGGAGACGGTTCGGCGTTGGCATTGTTCGCGCTCGGCCTGGCGCAAGCCGCCCTCGCCGCGACCGACGAAGCCTGCGCTGCCTTCGAGGCGGCGCGGAACTCCGGGTACCCCGCAGCTGCCTGCACAGCGGCCATCGCCAACTGCCTCCGGGCAGCCGGCCGGCTCGATGAGGCGGTCGCCGCGATCGACACCGTTGCCGCCGAGGACGCCGATGCTGCCGAGATTCTCGCGGCCCGAGGGGCGTTGGGGCTGGAAACGTCGGCCCCCGCCGCTGAAATCCTCGAACTGCTCAACCAGGCGGTCGCCGCCGATTCCGGCCAGCCACTGGCGCTGTTTTGCCTCGGCGTCCTCCACGACCGGCTCGGCGATGACGACGAGGCGATCGACTGTTATCAACGTTCGCTGCAGCGGTACCCCGCCTCGGTGGGCGGACTGATCAATCTCGGGCTGCTCTACGAAGACCGCGACGAATTTGCCAAAGCCCAGGAATGTTATCGGCGGATTCTTGACGGCCTGCCGCACGATGCCCCAGGTCGGGAACAGGCGGTTGCCCGAGCGCGGCTGTTCATGAAAGATTCCGCCGCGTCCGGAGACAGACTGCTCGATGAGCAGGAGCAGCGCCAGCGGGATCGTCTTGAGCACATCATGCAACTCCCCGTCAGCGACTTCGAACTGTCGGTCCGCAGCCGCAACTGCCTCGCCAAGATGGGAATCCAAACGCTCGGCGACCTCGCCCGGACGAGCGAGGCGGAGGTTCTCGCCAGCAAGAACTTTGGCGAAACCAGCCTTGTCGAAATCAAGGAGATGCTCGCCAGCCGCGGCCTCACCCTGGGCCAGTTCGCCGAGCCGACCGCGGCCGTCGAGGCTCCGCCCCCGTTTGCCGAACCGGCCGAGGAGGAGACCGAACTCCACGGGCTCCCCGTGACGGAACTCAACCTGTCGGTGCGGGCCCGCAAATGCACGACGAAACTCGGCATCACATCGATCGGTGAACTGATTCGTCGGACCGCCGAAGATCTGATGGAGTGCAAGAACTTCGGTGTCACCAGCCTCAACGAGGTCCGCGAGCGACTGGCGGAACGCGGCCTCAGGCTCCGAGGCGAGTGAATGAGGCCGACATCGATGTGTTCGCAAAACCAATCACATATTGAAAGAAAAGCGTCATTTTGTGGATTTTTAGCTTCAGTTTCTCTCAAATAGGACGGAATTCGTTCACACGAACCGGCAATTTGCGTTCATCATCTCTTTTCGATACCCTCGCGACATAGGTTGAGAGTCGCGACTGGGTGCCGGTCGCTTCCGACGCAACGCGAGGCCCGGTGAGCCGGGGAGGGAGAAGACCAGATGACGACCGCAACCCTCAGGGAAAAGCCGGTTCGCGATCTCGCCAAATTGGCGAAGCAGCAGGGCGTCCCTGGCTGGCATTCGATGCGGAAGGACCAGCTGATCAAGGCTCTCGTCCGTCGGGCCAAGGCCGCCCGCCCCGCCGCCGCGGCAACGAGCAGCGGCATCGTCGCGGCCCGCGCCGCCTCCGGCGCGCGGAAGGGGGCGAAACGGGGAACGTCGAAGGATCGGTCTGCATCCAAGACTGCGGCCGGGCGGGGAACCGTCGCGGCCGCCGCGGCAACCGCCCCGAGCCGGAGGGCTTCGCGAAGCCGGGCCGCCCCTGAAAGCTCCCGCCAAGGGCTGCTGGCGCGGCGACGGGCAGCGGTGAGCGAACGGATTCGGGCAGCCCAAGACCGGCTTGCCCGGGAGAAGAGCCTCGCCAGCCGGCCTGAGCCGAGCCGCAAGCGGGCGAAGATCCGGGATCGGGCCGTGTTGATGGTTCGCGGTCCGCATTGGCTGCATGCGTTTTGGGAGGTGACGCCCGAAAGCATTCGGCGCGTGGAGGCCGCGCTCGGCCAAGAGTGGCATGCCGCCCGGCCGACGCTGCGGGTGCTGGAGGTGGTCACCGCCGCTGCGGGGTCGCCGTCGGAAAAAGTCGTCCGTGAAATTGAGATTCACGGTGGCGTGAAAAACTGGTTTATCGATGTCCGCCAGCCGCTGCGCTGCCGGGTCGAGATCGGTTATCGATCGCGTCACGGCGACTTCCAGAGCATCTGCCGCAGCAACATCGTCACCGTGCCAGCCGGCTCGCAGGGCGACACGCTCGACGCCCACTGGGCCGATATCGCGTCAAACTGCGACAAAATCTACGCGATGAGCGGGGGCTTTTCGCCAGAGGATCACCCGCAGGAATTGCAGGAACTCTTTGAGGAGCGACTGAAGCGGCCCCTCGGCCCTCCCGAGTCGAACCGTTCCGGGCTCGACGAGGGGCTGGAACGCGGGGAACCGCTCGGCTTCCCGCTGGAGGTTGAGGCCGAAATGATCGTCTATGGCATCACCGAAAAAGGGGCCTATCTCACCATCCAAGGAGAACCGGTCGAGGTGCAGGATGACGGCGGTTTCCGGGTCCGGGTGGAAATGCCCAACAAGCGGCAGGTGATTCCGATCATGGCCCAGTCGGCGACCGGCCTTGAGCGGCAGACCGTCGTGCTCGCCGTCGAGCGGAACACCAAGGTGATGGAACCGCACCTGCGGGAAGCGGACGAACTCTGAGAAGGCTTCGTTTCCAGCCGGCGCATCGACACGACACGGCCTCGCTGTGCAAAAAGTCTTCAACGCCACCGCCGCGGCTCCGGCTACACTAAGGTGCTGTCGGCCGCCGCCAAGAGCCGCGAGGTGACGGGGCGGTAAGTCGTCTGCCATGTTCGTGCTGTGTCGAACCTATGCCGGTGAGCTCTTAACGAGGCTCGTCGGGTGCCAACCATGGCTTCGGTCGCCTGCGTTGCCGACCGGAACGCCGCTTCGGCGTTGCGGATTCGGATGCAAGCCCCGGTGCTGAGGCACCCTCCTTTTTTTCTGGCGAGCTCTCCGCATTTCGCGACACCACGGCATTGCGGTGGATGGCCTATCGCCCCGCAGCCTCGCGGTCATCCGCGGTCTGCCGCGTTTCCGGCGGCAGTCTTCCGGCGTCCTGCCGGTCGGCCTCGAGTGTCAGCAGGCCGGCTGCCACCGCTGTCGTGACGACGGCGGCCACCCAGGCCAGCCCGACCGCCAGACCGATCCGGGAACAGATGGCCCCGCCCGCCGAATCACCCGCCCCGGCCAGCAGTCCGCCGAGGGCCAGCACCAGCACGATCACCAGCGGCAACAGGACCGCCAGGGCAACACCCCAGGCGAGCAGGCGGCGGACAGTCGGAAGCATCCGGCGGAACTCCAATGGCAGACAGGGAAGGCTGGGCAGACCTTGCAGCCCCGCGTCGATCGCCGCGGGGACCTCCGGGTCGACTGCCGAATAGTGTACGCTCGCGGAACCGGAGATGGTGGAGGCCTGACGGGTGGTGCCAGAGACGCTTCGATCGGAACCCCAACAGAGCCGCCGTGAGCCCGGCGGCACTCGCTCAGGCCCCCGGCCGGCCACCGCGTGCCGGGCGGTTCTGGCGGCGTTTTGCCTCGGCGTCGGGCTGGCGGCGGCAGCCGACCGGGTTGACCTCGACGACGGTCGATCGCTGAACGGACGCTTCGCGCTGATGCCGGGGGTGGGGCTCGATCCGGACGAGCGGGAGGGCGAGGCCGCCACGGCGGTTATGTGCGACGACGGGCTGACCCGCACCTTCGTGCCGCGGCGGCGGGTTGTCGACGCGGAAAAGAATCCAGTGGCAGCGAGCCTCGAACGGATCGAAATCCCCCAGCGGGTGCCGGACGGCGGCCGCCGGGTGGCCGGCGTCGGCGGGGTGCTTGCGGCCACTCCCTTCGACGAGTACGGCCGCCGGATTCTCTCCCTCGCCACCGCCTCGGGACAGGTCGATGTCGTCCAGGGGATCACGACCATCACGCCTCACTGGATTGCGGCAGAAGGCCTGCTGACCGAGCAATCCCTGCGGATCGACATGCGGCTGGCGACGTCGTCGGTCCCCCGGGAGACCCTCCGCCGGGTCATCGAACGGTCGCTCGACAAAGACGACTTCGACCAGCGGCTGCAGTTCGTTCGCCTGCTGCTTCAGGCCGCGCGGTACCGCGAGGCGGCCGCGGAACTCGAACGGCTGGAAGCCGACTTCCCCGCCGCGACCGATCTTCGCGACCAGCAACGCAGCCTGGCGGCGCTGGCGGCAGGGCAAATGCTCGATGAAATTCGCGTGCGGCAGCGGGCCGGCCAGGATCGGCTCGTAATCCGGCTGCTGGAAGACTTTCCGGCGGCAGAGGGCGACGGTGAACTCCTGCAGGCTGTCGCCGAAATTCGCGACGATTACCGCCAACGGCTCGACCGCGCCGGCCAACTCGTCGGCCTGCTACGGCAGCGGGCCGCCGGCATCACCGACGCCCGAGACCGGCAGGCAGCACAACGGCTCGTTGAGGAGATCGCCGCCGAGCTCACCTTTGCGACGCTCGGCCGGCTGGCGGTCTTCGAGCGGGTCGGCGGTGGCGAGCAGCTGCCCCCCGACCAGAGCCTCGCCCTCGGCCTGACCGGCTGGCTCGCCGGAGCGGACGCCGCGGAGGTGAATCTCAAACTCGCCCTCTCCACCGCCCGGGTTCGCGACCTGCTGCGGGCCTACCTGACTGCCGAAGTGGCCGAGCGGGCCGACCTCCGCCGAAAGCTCGCCGACGAGGAGGCCTTCGACACGCCGACAGTCGCCGCCCTCGCCGCACACATGCTCCCCCCGCTGCCCCCGCCGGCCCCCGAGGGCGAAGGCCTGTTCGCCCTCGATGTCGCCCGACCGGCCGCCGGGGGCGATGCCCCCGAAACCTTCCGCTGCCTCGTCCAACTGCCACCGGAATACGACGCTCATCGACGGTATCCAACAGTCGTCAGCCTCCATGCCGCCTGGAGCACACCGCTTCATCAGATCGAATGGTGGGCGGGGATGCCGGGCCCCGACGGTCACCGGTCCGGCCAGGCGGGACGGCACGGGGCGATCGTGATTGCGCCGGCCTGGGCCGACGCCAACCAGCAGCACTACCGATTCACCGCCCGGGAACACGCCGCGGTCCTCGCCGCGGTTCGGGAAGCATCCCGGCGATTCGCCGTCGATTCCGACCAGATCTTTCTCTCCGGCCATTCGCTCGGCGGCGATGCGGCCTGGGACATCGCTCTGGCCCATCCCGATCTCTGGGCCGGCGCGATCATCATCGCCGGCAAGGCGGGTCGCTACATCAACCACTACCATCCCAACGCCGAACGGCTGCCGCTGTATGTTGTCGGCGGAGGCCTCGACCAGGCCAACTTCACCGCCAACGAGATGGACCTCGACCGCTACCTGATCAAGGCCTACGACCTGACCTATGTCGAGTATCGCGGTCGCGGCCACGAGCACTTCTCGGACGAAATCGTGCGGATTTTCGACTGGATGGGCCGGCGGAAGCGGGACTTCTTTCCGCGGAATTTCACAGCGGTCACCCTGCGGCCCTGGGACCGGTTCTTCTGGTGGCTCGAACTCGACTCCCCACCGCCGCGGACGATGATTCTGCCGACTGCCTGGCCAGCTGGCCAAAACATCCGTCCCCTCGGCATTTCCGGTCGGACGACGACCCGCAACCGTATCGCCG
>Ga0180432_10009789_pt1 | contig 11616 bp, 8 predicted proteins | sample SS_ome_10_FD_132414 | JGI IMG/M metagenome (GOLD analysis project Ga0180432, IMG submission 132414) | Hypersaline lake sediment archaeal communities from the Salton Sea, California, USA - SS_1_MS_2 metaG | ecosystem: Environmental > Aquatic > Non-marine Saline and Alkaline > Hypersaline >... | reverse complement strand
GAGACGGCCCGAGCGGACGACGCGCGCGCCGATGATGACGCTGGCTCGCTCGCGAAACGGGTGGTTCGTGTCCGGCTATGCGCCCGATACGACGGTCGAGCTGCGCTGGCGATGGCCCCAGGGCGCTCCCATCCTGCTCGGGCACCAGGCAATCCTCAATGACGGCTATGCCACCTATCGCCTTCCGACGGCCTGGCACTGCGAATGCCGCCTGATGCTGGACAGTCAGCAAAGCGGGATCATCTCGTGCATCGAGCGCTCGCCCGAAGAGCTGGGGATCGCCCGCCGCTGGCTAGTGACGGGCCTATGCGATGCCACCGTTCACTTCTATCCCGACCTGGATCGCGTCGAAGGCCTGAGGCTTGTGTGCAATAGCGCGCGCTACCATCAGCGAACCAACATCCCCTTCCGCTGGCAGGACGACGGCACGGGCCGGCACGCCGTTGCGGAGCATGTCACGGGCGATCTGACTGTCATGTGGTGAGAGGAAACGTGATAGGGGAATAGGCCTCGCAACGCATGGCGCAGACCCGGGGCGAGATCGATTCCCTACTCGAAAACCTCCACCGACGCGGGGAGTGGCCAACTTATCGGCTGGCCTTGGCGGAGCAAGCGCGCTTCGGTGTAGCCAACGCCATCCACTCTGGCTACCACGTCTCCATCGTCGAGCCCCTCACCGATGAGCCTCTGGGCCTCTCGCCACGCTGGCTCGCGGTCGCGGTTTAGGGCCTCGACGCGATTCTCGTCAGCGAAAAGTGTGTACATGCCCGCAAGAACGATCTCGGCCAGTGCCCTCTCTGAGACCGCCGGCTCATCGAGACGGATCGCATACAAACCGACGGCATCAGGCGCGTGCGCATCGGAAGTCGCTACCGTATGGAGGTCACGAGCGGATGCTAGCCGAACGGCCTGCTGGTGCGCACCTAGGTGCATGTGCAGGCTATAGATCTCGGCGGCGTCCAGTGGTAGCTTGTCTAGGCCTTTGGTGCCATAGCCAGCCCGATAGGGATGTGCAGCGATGACGATGCCGCCTCGAGCATGCGCTTCTTCCACGGCAATTTCGGCGGGCATCCGCGGCGCGAACCAGTCCGTTCCCTCCGCGCCGATGACTAGGAGATCGCCCGACGCCTCGGTGCTGATCTCCACGCCAGTGAAGAGACGGACCGAGGAGAACTCATGCTGGAGTTCGGCGAGCTCTTCCTCTCCCCATACGACATGGTGCTCTGTGAAAACAATGGCATCCAGCCCAAAGCGGCGTGCTGCGGCCACCATCTCTTGCGGCTCTGCTCGGCCGCACGCCGAATGGCGCCTCGTGTGCACATGCATATCGATCAGCAAGGCGAGCTCCCTTTCGTGGTTATCTCGTCACTCTTCCGCCGGTGCCAGCCCACTGTAGATCTGCTCATTGCGCAGGTGCTCTTCATAGGTGCGCGCAAAGACGTGCTCGCCAGAGCCATCGCGCTTTGAGTAGAAGAACAGATAGTCGGTATCGGCGGGTTCCAGCACGGCCTCGATGGAGGCGATACGTGGGCTGCAGATCGGACCTGGCGGCAACCCGGCATGCAGGAACGTGTTGTAGGGCGATTCGACGGTGATGGCCTCTTCCTGCACCATCGGCTCCCAGCACTTTAGCTCGCCCGCCTCGTCCTCTCCCGTCACACATCCCTTGGCATACTGCACCGTGGGGTCGGCCTGCAGCGGCATCCCCTGCTCGATGCGGTTCAGGTACACGCTGGCGATGATGGGGCGCTCCACGTCCAGCACCGCCTCGCGCTCCACAATCGAGGCCAGCGTCACCACGTGGTACATCGTGAGGCCCCGCTTGACGGCCTCATCGGCCATCTCATTCGTCACCTGAGACACCAGCAGCGAGACCATCCGCGTGACCACCTCTTCTGGCAGGCTCCCGGTATCGAATTTGTAGGTTTCAGGATAGAGGTATCCCTCCAGCCCCCCAGGGGCCCCGTCGGGCATCCCCTGCATGGCCGTGTAGCGCAGCTCGACGGTGGACACGGCATCCAGGAACTCGCGCTCCGACCGCACCACGCCCATCTTTGCCAAACGTTGAGCCACTTGCTCGGCACGCCAGCCCTCAGGGATGGTCACCACCACATCGGGCACGCGCCCCACCTGGAACTCGCGCATGATCTCGTCCATGGTCATGCTGGGACGTAGCGCATAGGCGCCGGCCTCGATCTGGCGGTCCAACCCCTCGGATTGGACGACCCTGCGGAACACTGTCGCATCGCTGATTAGCCCAGCATTCGTCAACCGCAACGAGACCGACCAAAGCGTCTCGCCTCGTTCGATGACGAACGTCTGAGCCGGGCCGTCATAGCCAGGAGCTGCGGGCGTCAGCACCAGATCGCGCTTGGGCAAGAGGTACACGTCCCAAAACGCCTTCTCGAGCTTGTCCGCCGTCAGCGAGACGGTCACGGGCACGTCGTCAGAGCCATCGGCGGCGGCAGAGCTTGCCCATAGGTAGATACCAGCACCCCCCAGCACCACGCACACCGCCGAGATCCCCACCACCAGGGTCACCAGGCGGAGCAGGACGCGGAGTATGTAGCCCAAGCGGTTCTGACCACGGCTATGAGCGCGGCGTTCGTTCATGAATGTCCATCCTCACCCTGTTGTGGACGTGCGGTGGCGTGGATGGCCCTCAGGCGGGCCACTCTCACCTCCTGGACCTCTTCCATCATACGCAAGGCCAAGGAAAGCGGGCAAGGTATGCTGCATGCTGTGCGCCTACCACGCTATTCAGCCCTCTCATTCAAGAATTCCTGCAGGATTACCGCGGCAGCCAGCGCGTCGAGATTGTCCGTACGGTGCCCTCCACCAGCCCCGGTGCCGACTGCGGTTCGCACCGCGAGCTCCCGCGCCCGCGCGGTGCTATGGCGCTCGTCATAGCGGATGATGGGCAGATCAGTGTGACGCTGCAAGCCCCTGATATAGGCAGCTGTGGACCGCACCTGGGCGCCCTCGGAGCCATCGGGCAGGAGCGGCCATCCCACCACGATGCCTACCACGCCCATGTCGGTGCCGGCGTCTCCGCCATCGGTGGCGCCGCCATCGGTGGCGCCACCATACGCCTCGATCAGTGCCACGATCCGACGGAAGCTGGCTGCGCCGCGCACGCGTGGAATCACCTCCAGCGGCCGAGCGATCAGCCCTCCCGCGTCGCTTACGGCTACGCCGATGCGCTCGTCGCCCACATCCAATGCCAGGTAGCGCACTAGCCCGCTCCGGCTCCCAGCGCGGGTCCTGGCCCGAATCCGATCGCGGTTCCGACGGCGGACATGGCCACATCCACTCGACCCGGCAAGAGGGGCAGGCGCCCCCACCAGCTCGGCCACACGCGAATTGTCGGCTCGTCCACCAACTCCATACGATCTACCAGCAGCTGGGCGGCCTTGTCGGGATCCTTTCCGCGCACCCAGGAGCGCACCTGCTCCTCGGTGATGTCGGGCCCGAGGCTTCCGCGGGCCACCACATCAAAGACCAGCCCGTCTAGGTTGCTGGCGTGCGTGGCATCGGGTGCGCGAATCACCACCAGGCTATCAGGCAGGACGCGAAAGCCGTCGGCGGCCTGGCCGGCCGTAGCTTCCAGCATGGCGATGGCTAGGTCGTTGAGGGCGTTGCCGTCCACCGCCAGGGCCTTGGCCACCACGCGCATCTCGCCCGTGGCATAGTCGCTGCGGGCACCCCACGCTTGATCGGCCTCGAAGGACATCACTTCCACACTGTCCTGGGACATGCTCTGGATGGGGACGAACTCGCCCGGCTCGATCTGAGCCTTGAGCTCCTCGTAGGCCTGGCCGTAGAGCCGTTGCCAGAGGGTGTCGCGCAGCATGTTGATATCGTCCGCTGCTACCACCGGCACGGACTCTTCGGCGCCGCCGCGTGTTGGAGCGTCGTTGATCACTTCCACGCGATTGGCGAGCTCCCCCTCGACCACCGTGATGGTCAAGGCGTTGACGTTGCCATTGGATCCGGGCTCCATGGCTATGACGCCCACACGCCGGTGAGCATAGAGCTCGGGTGGCAAGGTGACCTCGGCTAGGGTGTAGAATCGCACGACTCTGCCCGCGGCCGATCGCACGATGGTTCCTTGAGGGATCACCAGCTCTTCGCGGGTACGGTTGACGAGCACCACCTCCCCAGAAGAGTGCTCGGCCGGCACCGCCACGACCTCCGAGGCAGGCACCTGTCCTCTACCCGAGACGATGACCTGGATGTAGCGCGCGGGGATCATGGCCCGGCCATAGTCCGTGGTGAGAAGCCTTGGGTTGGCGGTAGCGGTGAAGGAGACCTTGACGTCGCGCACGACGGGGTGCACGGTGACCTCGGCACGGGGGATGAGCAGGAGCAGAGTCCCCGCAGCCATGGCTAGCACCAGCGCGGTGCCGGCCAAGGCCAGCAGCACGGGCCCGAGCGCGAGGTTTCGAGGACGCCTGCGCCAGCGCCAGCCAAGGCCAGTCTTGACGGGTTGCACGCGCGCGGCGGCGTGGCCCTCTGCCGGCGAGCCAGGCCTGGCGCGCCGGTAGCGACGCAGACGCCAAGGAACCCAGGCATACACGGGGATGCCGGCCTCGCGCGCCAGCATCCGCGTGTGGCTGTGGATGGTGACCAGGCGAAGGTCGAGGCCGTAGGAGCGCGCGACGCGTGCGATGAGCTTGAGGCGTAGCAGGTCGTTGGTGAGGCGCATGCCCCAAGGCGCTACGAGCCACACCTGGGCTCCAGGGGTGGCGCTAGCCAGGAGCTCCCGGATGGTCTCGATGCCGTCGGCGGGCGGCGCCTTGGCGCCGAGGCCGGCACCCCTCAGGTAGATGACTTCGACTCGCTGACGGTGTTCGCGCCGCTTGCTATCGTCGTTCACGCGCCCCCTCTTTTCTTGGGCAAGGCCCGGATTCGCGGACGAGGTGCGGATTCACCCGGGCAAAGGGATAGAGCTGGCCTCGGCCTACCGCCAAGCCGCGGATGGCCTCACGGCTTCCACTAACAGGCGATCCAGATTCGCGGCGCCGCCGGAGCTCTCGTCGTCTCGGTAGATCCGAGCGGCGTGGCGCGCCAAGGCACGCGTGAGCCGAAAGCCCTCTTCGCTGGCTTGGGCCGTGCAGTCCAGCACGTTGGCGATCGCGCCCGAACCGCCTCCGGGGCCGAGGATCGTCTTGACTTCGGGGCACCGCCCAAAGGGTAGGGCGCGCTCCCAGAAGGGATGGGCGAGCGCGTTCTCGGCCTCGGGCATCCGTCGCGTGGCGTCCACAAACCAGACGCGATGGGGGTATCCCTCGGCGGGATAGGTGTCTTTGACAGCCTGAGCGAGCGCAGCCATCCATTGCCGCAGACCCTTCCAGTAGGCTAGCGCGACCCGCTCTTCTACGTCGGCCCTGAGGTGCCGGGCACGATAGACGCGCATCAGTGCGTTCACCTGACGCTCCGCAAAGTCGACGCCCTTGGCGATGACACCGAGCACGTGTTGCTCCCCAAAGGGGACCGTCAGCACCCAGCGCGGACGACCGCGGACGATCTCGGCAGCCACGGTGTGTTCTTCGCCCAGGACGACGAGGAGGGCGCGGGCATCAGGGACGGCCGCGGATAGAGCTATCTCGTCGGGCACGATGCAGCACAGGTCGAGCTCGAGGCGCTCGGCGACGACTTCGAGGGCCCGGACCCAGAGGTGGGGGGCGGTGGCAAAGCAGGCTCGGGCCTCGAGGAGGCTGCCGTGCAGGCCGACGGGGTCGAGGACGATCTTGCCATCCACCAGCGTCTCGGCAAGGCCGCCCCAGATGATATCGCGATCCATCTTGGGGCCCGCTGCATCGAGGCGATCCTGAGCCTGCCGCAGCGCCCGCTTGACGACAGTGTTCAGCTCTTGCTCACTGATGCGCTCTCGCGCGTTGCGGCGTCGATCCGCCGAGACTGAAAAAGCGTTAGCCAGCGGCGCAGGCAGCGAGATGCTCGCAGTGTCGGCGACCACCTTGCGTCCCACAGCGCGGCGGGTCATCTCCTCTGCCTCGCTGAGAGCACGCTCGCACCCGGCAGCCAGCCGATCGACGTCGGGTTGGCCTGATGGGCCCAAGTCGTGCACCGGAGCCGTAGCTACGCCGAGGAGCTGCGCGGCGCCGTCGCCTAGCTCCACCACGGCCGCTCGCACGTGGTGCCGCTCCAATACCAATAGGCTATGGTAGATACCCGTCTTACTTGAGCCGGCCGTTGAACTCCTGAGCCAACGCATAGTCCCCCGTCCCGGATCGTTGCTGCACGTGGCATGTCAGCGGCGATAGTGGCTTACCAGCGGGACAGTAGTGTGCAGAAGCCTAGCCAAGCGCCTGGGCTATCAGCTCGGGGATGCCAGCGATGGCCTTATCCAACGCATCCACGTTTCGCCCACCCGCCTGAGCCATGTTGGGTCGGCCGCCGCCACCGCCGCCCATAGCGCGAGCCGCGGTCCCTGCCAGATTGCCCGCGTGTAAGCCCCGCTCGACCAGGTCATCCGTGATGCCCACGACCAAGAGCGGCTTCTCGCCGATCACGGCACCCAGTGCCACCACGGCGCTACCTAGCTTGTCGCGAAAGCGATCGACCATCTCGCGTAGCGCATCGATGTTGGCGGCATCCACGACTGCAGCCAGGACGGTAGCGCCTGCGACATCCTGCGCCTCTTCAACCATCGCATCCACGCGCCGAGCAGCCAGTGCGCGCTCGAGCTCTTGCACGCGATGCTGTAGTTCCCGATGCTGTTCCTGGAGCGCCGACAGGCGTTCCACCTCTTTGCCAAGCGCGCTCCCTAGCTCTTCCCGCATGGCATCCAGCGTACGGAAGCGCTGGCGAATCAGCTCCTCTGCCGCTTCTCCCGTGACTGCTTCGATGCGCCTAAGGCCGGATCCGATGCTGGACTCGGAGATGATCAGGAACATCCCGATGTCGCCAGACCGAGAGACATGCGTGCCGCCGCAGAGCTCCTTGCTGAACCCCTCGACGGACACCATGCGTACCCGGTCCCCATACTTTTCCCCGAATAGCGCGACCGCGCCCGCGTCTACCGCTTCCTGAAAGCCCATCTCGCGTGTCATCACGGGGCGATTGGCACGAATCTCGCGGTTCACAATGCGCTCTACATCGTCGATCTCATCGCGGGTCATCGCAGAGAGATGGCTGAAGTCAAAGCGCAGCCGATCCGGCGTCACCAGCGAGCCGGCTTGTGCCGCGTGTTCGCCCAGTACCTCACGAAGGGCTCGATGGAGCAGATGCGTGGCCGTGTGATGGCGAGCGGTCGCCGCGCGACGCTCATCATCGACGCGTGCCTCAACTACGTCGCCCACGGCCAGGCTTCCCTCGACCACCTGGCCCAAATGCGTGGTAAGGCCGGCCACTGGATGGTCGGCAGAATCGACTACCACGCGTCCATTGGAGCCAACCAGGGTCCCGTGGTCGCCTACCTGCCCGCCCGACTCCCCATAGAAAGGCGTGCGGTCCAGAACGACTTCAATCTCGTCCCCTTCGCGCACCTGAGGTACGGACGACCCATCAGCCACGAGGGCCACCACCCGCGCCTCGCATCTGAGCTGATGGTAGCCAACGAAATCGGTCGGCGGCGGCGCGAGCTCGCGGTAGAGTTCGCCGCGCTCGTCTCCCGCGAACTGCTGCGCAGCACGTGCACGCGCTCGCTGCCGCTCCATGGCCTCGCGGAAGCCTTGCTCGTCAACCGAGAAGCCTGCCTCTGCAGCGGCATCGCGTGTCAGTTCCAGAGGGAAGCCATACGTGTCATAGAGACGAAAGGCCTCTTCGCCCGGCACGACACTAGACCCAGCCTCGCGGGCCTCTTCCAACACATCATCGAAACGCGCCAGCCCCACCTCGAGCTGCGAGAGGAACCGCTCCTCCTCCTGCCGAACAACATCCCGAACAAAGGTCGCACGTTGGCGCAGCTCGCCATAGTGATCGCCCATCGTCTGGATCACCGTGTCCACCGTCTCGGACAGGAAGGGCTCCAGGAAACCCAGCCGGCGCCCATACCGCGCGGCCCGCCGCAGGATCATGCGCGTCACATACCCCCGCCCCTCGTTGGATGGGAGCACGCCATCGGCAATCAAGAAGGCAATGGCGCGGCTGTGGTCCGCGATGACGCGATAGGCCACTAGTTGTTCGCGCATCGTCGACTCGTCGTGACCAAGCAGCTCCCGTGTGCGCTCCATGATGGGGACGAACAGGTCCGTATCATAGTTGTTGTCGGCGCCCTGCAGAATGGCGGTGATTCGCTCGAGCCCCATCCCGGTATCGATGCTCGGCCGCGGCAGCGGCGTCATCTCGCCCTCTGCGTTACGATCGAACTGCATGAACACCAGGTTCCAGAACTCTAGCCAGCGATCACACTCGTACGCGGGGCTGCAATCCTGTCGACCGCACGTGCACGCCGCTGGGCCGCGATCGTACATGATCTCCGAGGAGGGGCCACACGGACCCGTATCGCCCATTGACCAGAAGTTCTCCTTGGCGCCGAGGCGTGTGATGCGCTCGGCAGGGACCCCTGCGATGGTCTGCCATAGCGCAAAGGCCTCGTCATCATCCTCGAACACTGTGGGCCAGAGTCGGTCTGGGTCCATACCTAGCTCTTTGACCAAAAAGGTCCAGGCTAGCTCGATAGCCTCGCGCTTGAAATAGTCGCCGAAGGAAAAGTTCCCCAGCATCTCAAAGAACGTATGATGGCGCGGCGAAGGCCCCACCGACTCGAGGTCATTGTGCTTGCCACTGACTCGCATGCACTTTTGAGACGAGGTGGCCCTGCTATAGCCGCGCTCCTCCAAGCCAAGGAAGACATCCTTGAACTGCACCATGCCAGCATTCGTGAACAGCAGCGTTGGATCATTCCCAGGCACTAGCGAGCCACTGGGCACAACCGCGTGGTCTTGGGAAGCGAAATAGGCGAGGAACTTGGCGCGTATCTCGGCGCTCGTCAGCATACGACCTCTCTCTGAGCCGCGTGAGGTGACCGATGTCGCATTCTAGGGTATCGTTGGGAGAGTGTCAAACCTTGAGGCGCTCTACGATGCCGAATGGCGCCGAGGCATGCTGCCTCGGCGCCATTCGGTCGCATGTAGAAGGCGGACACGCCTGGTTAGGCAGCAGCGTCCACCGGCTTGGGCGTCGCGTCGCGACGGTTGCGCACCGCGTCCTCGCTCACGACATAGTGAGAGACGTCTGGCCGCGAGGGCAGCTCGTACATCACGTCGAGAAGGGTCTCCTCGATGATCGTCCGCAAGCCGCGCGCACCCATCTTGTAGCGAATGGCCTCCTCAGCGGCCGCCCTCAAGGCTCCTTCGCTGAACTCTAGCTCTACCCCGTCTATGGCAAACAGCTTGGCATATTGCCTGACGAGGGCATTCTTGGGTTCCTGAAGGATGCGCATCAGCGAATCCTCGTCGAGCTCGTCGACGCTGACCACCACGGGCAGACGCCCCACAAACTCGGGGATCAGGCCATACTTCAGCAAGTCTTCCGAGTTCACCATGCGCAGCAACTCGGACGGCGTGCGCTCGTCGCGCCCACGCCCCGCCGCGGCAAAGCCGAGCTCACCCTTGACGCGACTGCGCCGACGCACGATATCGTCAAGGCCCTGGAAAGCTCCCCCGCAGATAAACAGGATGTTTGTCGTATCAAGCTGCAGGAACTCCTGATGGGGATGCTTCCGCCCGCCTTGAGGTGGCACGTTGGCGACGGTTCCCTCGAGGATCTTGAGCAGTGCTTGTTGGACGCCCTCGCCCGACACATCCCGCGTGATGGACGAGTTCCCGCCAGACTTGCGCGCGATCTTGTCGATCTCGTCGATGTAAACGATGCCGCGCGACGCCCGCTTGAGATCAAGATCCGCGGCCTGGATCAGGCGTAGAAGGATGTTCTCCACGTCCTCGCCGACGTAGCCGGCCTCGGTTAGGGCGGTTGCATCGCTGATGCAGAATGGCACATCCAGCACACGGGCCAGCGTCTGTGCGAGGAGCGTCTTGCCGCAACCCGTCGGCCCGATCAGCAGGATGTTGCTCTTTTGCACATCCACATCGTCGTCGTTCTCGATGCCGGCGCGGATGCGCTTGTAATGGTTGTAGACAGCGACAGAAAGCACCTTCTTCGCGCGGTCTTGGCCCACAACGTACTCGTCCAACGCCGCATAGAGCTCCCGTGGCGGTGGCACATACAGATCCTCGTCCTCGGTCTCCTGCCCTTGGTCTGCCACCAGGATCTGCTCGCAGAGCCGGACGCAGTTGTCGCAAATGTGCACGCCATCGGGGCCAGCTATCAATCGTCGCACGGCGTGCTCGGGCCGCCCGCAAAACGAGCAGCGCGGCGCCCTAGCTTCTTCGGTCATGTCTAGTCCTCTTTGTCACCCTTTTCGGTTGGGGTGAGCACTTTGTCTACCACACCGTATTCGCGAGCGGCCTCGGCATCCATGAAAAAGTCTCGGTCGGTGTCGCGCTCGATGCGCTCCAACGGCTGGCCCGTATGCCTGGCCAGAATGTCGTTCAGTCTTCGCTTCAGCCGCAGAATCTCTTCAGCCTGGATCTGCAGATCCGACGCCTGTCCCTGGGCCCCACCCAAAGGTTGGTGGATGTGGATCGTCGCATTAGGCAAGGCAAAGCGGCGACCGGGCGTCCCCGCCGCGAGCAGCACCGTTCCCATCGAGGCCGTGCTGCCCACCGCGATCGTCTCGATGGGACACTGCACCATCTGCATCGTATCATAGATGGCAAGACCGGCGTACACGCTGCCGCCCGGCGAGTGAATGTAGAGATGGATCTCCTGCTCGGGGTCTTCGCGCGCTAGGTAGAGCATCTGCGCTACCACGACGTTGGCCACGTTGTCGTCAATCGCTTGCCCTAGGAACACGATACGCTCCTTGAGCAGCAACGAGTAGATATCGTACGCGCGCTCGGCCCTGCCAGTCGATTCTACTACCATCGGGATCAACGCATTGGGGCTCATGGACCCTCCTCTGCCAGCGGCCGTCACCTAGCTAGGCTTCCTGCTCGGTATCAACGTCGTCGGCGTCCGCGGATACGGGCTCAGCATCTGCCTCTGCCGGCGGCTCCTCGGTCTCGGTTGGCTCCTCCGCCTCATCGACTTCTGAGGCCTCGTCGGTGTCCTCTTCCCACGGCCGCCCCGTGAGCTTGGCCACCAAGTGACGCAATGCTTTCTGCGTCAGGAGATCATTGTAGAGCGAGACCAAGTTGCGCTGGTCGTTGAACTGCTCGAGGACCTCCTGGGCGTGCTCGCCGTAGCTCACTGCCGTCTCATAGATGCCTTGCTGCAACTCGTCGTTACTGACCGACAGAGACTGCGCCCGGGCATACTCGTTCAGCACCAGTCGCTGCTTCAGCCGCCCCTCTGCCACAGGCCGGACTTCCTCCATGAGCGACTCCATGGTCTGGCCGGATATGTTGAGATAGGTGCTCAGGTTGAGCCCCGACTGGGCAAGACGCGATTCGAAACGCCGTAGCTCGTACTGTACCTCTTCGTCCAGCGCAGCCGCCGGGTAGGCGATCTCGGCACTTGCCAGCAGTTCCTCCACGGCAGCATCGGCCTCGCGTTGGCGGGCATCGGCCTCCAGTCGGCGGCTCAGGT
>Ga0180432_10009787_pt1 | contig 11617 bp, 17 predicted proteins | sample SS_ome_10_FD_132414 | JGI IMG/M metagenome (GOLD analysis project Ga0180432, IMG submission 132414) | Hypersaline lake sediment archaeal communities from the Salton Sea, California, USA - SS_1_MS_2 metaG | ecosystem: Environmental > Aquatic > Non-marine Saline and Alkaline > Hypersaline >... | reverse complement strand
TGTTGGTCACAGCGACCAGCACACAAAGTATACCACGCAAGGCCACAGAACGCAAGGCCTTGCGTGGCATCTTTTGTGTGCTGCTAGATTTGACCACGTGGCACCGGATGTGCCTGGCCCAGAAATGGCAAGTCCACCTGTAGCGCTCTGGCGGCCTGCCTTGTCAGGTTCACCTCGCGCTCCGTGGTCAGGGCCGCGATGGTCGTAGGGCCCGAGAGCCTGCGGAGCCAGTCCAGCCGATGCTGACTGTGGGCAGCTTCGCGGACACGGGCCCGTTCCAGGACGTGCGCCAGAGGTTCCGTACTCATGAGCATGCTCCATTGTCCTTTCTCGCTGTGGCCAGTACCCGGCCGGACACTGGGTCCAAGGCTCGGGCCAGTTCCGCGGCCTCGCGCAACAGTTCATCCCAGGAACGGGATGTGCTGCCCGCTGCGATTTGCGTGGCTTCCTGCACTGTCATTCTTTCTCCTTTCTTTGTTGCGCACACAATGTGCGCTCTTCTTCCTCTTGAACTGGAACTGACTCTGGCGCCATGACAGACAAGGCTAGAGCCAGAGCCAGCGCGTGGTCTACATCAGCACTGCTGATTTCTTCGCCGTTCACTGCTTGTCCTTTCCGCTACGACCGTGCCTGTGCACGTGCATGCACGTGCCCATGTATGTAGAAGCAAGATGCATGCCACATTCTAAGTCCCTGAGCCCCAGTATGTTAGCACTATTCTTACGTGCGCAATATTCCCCAAAGTGACAGATTTCTGCCACTTTGTCAACTTCGGCCTGTCAAAGTGACAGATTTCTGCCACCGCTGCTAAGATGTACCGTAGTGTGCGCTCGGGCGCAGTGTGCCTCGGGGGCGTATATAAAGTAGATCGGCCGCGCGCGTGGGAAGCAAGAACCATGCCAACAGTCCCCACTCCGTAATAGTGTCGTGGTGTGAATATGGCCTTGGTGGAAAGACCCCCCTACGGGGGTGCGAGCGTGGCGTGAGTACGTTCTATTCCGTTCTAAATTTCTAGTAGTAGATTAAAGTCGACTTTCAGCGACCGAATCTCGACAACGTGCCTACGGCCCACCACGGGCACGAAGTCCGTGGGCACCGAAGGTACCAGCCCGCCTGCCAAAGGCCCGCCACGGCCAGCCACGGCCCACCCACGGGAGTCCGACCTACGGATGCCCCACCCGGCTTCGACTTGCCTCCGTAGGCCATACCATATCTTGGGTAGGCAAAAAATGCCCACAACCGCTTGACTTCGCCCGGCCCACCATGGTACAATACCTATAGAAAGGCACGAAAGCCGCATCTAGCAAAGTAAGGAGTAGTAGTCATGGAACTAGGACCTGTACGGCGAAATACTCCGGCCCCATGTGGCCATGAAACAGACCGCCTGAAGGCGCGTCATGCCATGATAGTACGGCTCCACACTATGGGATGGACAACGAAAGATATCGCCACGGAGATGGGAGTGCATTCCAGTACTGTGCGTAATGCCCTACGTAGTGACGTTGGTCGTCGGCGCGAGGGCGTACTTCAGGTAGCGGCTGACCAAGCCGCCGTGGATATACAGAAGGAGCTTCGGGGTCTTGCGCCCCGAGCGCTTCGGGCGCTAGAAGATGTGCTGTGCGAAGACAGTGAAGCCACGTTGGCCTTGCGTATGAAGGCGGCAGAGTCCGTGCTGGACCGGCTTGGGCACGGCAAAGTTACGCGCAGTGAGGTGAACATGCGGCATGGTAGGCTGGCCGAAGTCGGGGAGGACGCCTTAGCTCGGGCAGCCATGCAGGCCGGGGTTCTTCCTGCACCTGCGCCAACGTCGGCGGCAGAAACCATAGACCTTGTCCCTGTAGGAGCGTAACATATGGCATACGTACAAAGCCATACCCAACGTATAGCGCAGCTTCAGCAGTGCAACAAGATTATGGCTGCCATTACGGCCTTAGCCGTGCGTGCACGCAAGGTGTACAACGCGATGGAACGGGCCGGGACGTTGTACTCTACCATAAATACCACGGTGCAAGGCATTCTGGATGAAGCCGAAGGCCTGATAGTAGTGCTTCTTAGTACCTTGCAACTTGTACGGTGGGATCTCAAAGTGACGGCTAAGCCAGTCAGTAAGTACTTGGCGTTGCCTACGTACTACGCTGTTGAAGCGGATGCAGGTGGAGCGCATGCTGGGGAAGCAAGGATAGCTTCTCCTGTCAGCGTCTTTAATGGTTGGTTAGCTGGGGACACGGTAGAAATTTACGATGCTGAAGATGACGACAATAACAGGAATCCAAATACCACTACGAAGTTCATGACCATTGCGTCGGTGGGCCTTGCGTATCAGGACATCTACCTAACAACTGCGCTCAGCTCGGACAATGCTACAGATGAGAGCATTAGAATAGTGTTACGTACCAGATAGTTCTTACGTGTGGTGGGAAGAAGAAAGGAAGAAGAAATGCCGAAGACCAAAGTTACCGTGATACCCGAAGGCACGTCGTACTACGATGCCACGGTGAAGCGGAAGGAAGATGGTAGCGCCGTTATTATGACGAAGGAGAAGAAGGAAGTGGTGTTGCCTGCGGGGTCCTTTGAGGAAATCGCAGTGAAGACATACGAGCGTAAAGCCGGTGCTGCGGTGCGGTGACTGCTATGGGTAACCTCACAAAGAACTTCAGTGCCTGGGAGTTCGCGTGCAATCACTGCGGCGAGGTCAAGGTAATGCCGGAACTCGTGGAGCGCTTGCAGGCGTTGCGAGATGTGGTGGACCTTCCAGTGGTGTTGTCCAGCGGATACCGGTGCCCACTACACCCGAAGGCAAATCCGCAGTCTCAGCACAGCTTTGGCAAAGCGGCTGACTGCACGTGCTCGTTGCCTCTGCGGGATTTCTTTCTTGCAGGGTGGCGCATCTTTGGTGGTTACGGTGGGGTTGGTTTGTACGACGAGGACTTTCTGCACCTGGACGTAGGACCCCCACGGACATGGGGCCGCCTGCATGGGGTCTACGTGGACATGCGAACTGCACAGCGGGCCATCTTCGGTGAGGTGCTAAAGCTGGAAGGAGACTCGGAAGATGGACTTGAATGACGCCCAGTACAGCGCGGTAAAGACGTTGTGGAAGGCGGTAGTGGCTTTTGTGGAGTCCCTGCTTGGAGTCTCCACGGGCATCTTGGTGGTACGTCCGCCAGAGACCTTCTCAGACCTCAAAGAGACGTGGCCCGCTTTCTGCATCGCGGTGCTCGTGGCGGTGGTGCGGGCGGTGCGAAACTACCTTAAGCAGAAGAGGAAAGCTGCATGAGTGTAGAAATAGTGGTTGCCATCCTTGGTGTCTGCGGTGTGGTAATAGCAGCGGTGCTTCGGTGGAAGCCGGGGAACGGAACCTATGTCAGTAAAGAGGTCTGTGCAGTGCAGATAAACTCCATAAATAGAAGGCTAGACGAGGTAAACCGCCTACTTTCATTGGTTATGACAAAGCTGGACAAAGTGTTGGAGGCAAAGTGACGAGATGATAACTCATCCACATGCAGTAGCCATATCCGGTACCAACGCCGCTGTGACGGCGGGTGCCACAGACGTGGTGGTAACACAGGTACTGGGTCCGGCCTGTGACCGTATTCTGTTCGAGGTCGCAAATACCGGGCAGAACTTGGACGCCTTTGACGTCCAGGTGCAGGCTGTGTACGGGGGGACGTGGATTACGTTGCAAAGTACGTGGGCCGCCACGTCTCCCACACTGTTGATGTACTCTGGAGACTTGGCCGCGTTGGCCACAGGCAGTGCAGGCATGGCATGCCTGCGAGTGTTTGGTGCCTACGCCGTCCGGTTCCGTGCTTCCGCTGCTGCGGCAACCACTTCGGTGACGGTAAAGGGAACCGCTTTCAGTGCCTCCTGAACTTCCGCAAACTGGTAAACTGTCGCTCAATGACGAGCAGGTTGCGGCAATCTCTGCCAGGTGCGCTTCGAGTATAGAAGCGCATTGTAAGGTCTTCTACTCTTCCAGGTTCCACCGGCCTTTTACGAAGGCCCACCACAAGCTCTTCGAGGTCATCGACGACAGCTCTGCGCAACTAGTGTTGGTGCTGGCGTACCGGGGGTTCGGGAAAACGTCCTTCTTCAACTACGCCCTACCGTCTCAGTACGTGACGTTTCGGAAGGGCAAATTCATCGTGCAGGTAAGCCGGACGGCAGACCAGGCGCTATGGGACAGCGAGAACTTGAAGAAGTCCCTTCGGACTTCTCCACTCTTCCACTACCTCATAGGGGACATCAAGGACAAAGAGATGTTCTCTCAGAAGTTCTGGATAGGGAATGGCGTAGGGGTAATGCCACGTGGAGCGGACCAGAAGCACAGAGGCTGGACGTTAGGAGACTACCGCCCAGACCTTATAATACTTGATGACTTCGAGGATGATGACGAGATAAACTCGCCGGAGCAGCGGGAGAAGTACAAAGAGCGGTTCCACGCAAGTATCGCGGGGATGGTGGATGTGGGGAGGGAGGACTGGAGAATAGTAGTGGTGGGGACACCGTTGCATGAAGACAGTTTGTTGGAAGACCTCCGCGCGGATTCCTCGTGGGTGAAGGTAGAGTTTCCACTGTGTGACGAAGGGTACAAGTCCTTCTACCCGCAGCACGTAAGTGACGAGAAGCTGGCTGGCCTCGTGCACCGGTACCGCACTTCGGGCCGGGAAGATGTGTTCGCACGGGAGTACATGCTCCAGATTGTCTCGAAAGAGACTGCGGTGTTTCGGCGGGAGTACTTCAAGTACTACGACGAAGGTGATGTGGATTTCTACGCACCGGGTGTGGACACCGCTGTCGTGGTGGACCCCTCGAAGGGTGGTGCTGGGCTGGGAGCGTACAGCGGTATCGTGGGTGTCAGTGTGGTGCACCGGGAAGGCATGAACCGTATATACGTGCGAGACTGTATTCGGGCACGGGTACAAAATGACGAGCTGTACCTTGCAGCATTCGAGCTGGCAGAACGGCTGGGCACGCCGTATATCGCGGTAGAAAAGACGGGGCTAGACATGTTCCTGACAAAGCCGTTTGTGGATGCGGCGGTGAAGTACGGTTACGGGGATGTGGAGTTCATCTGGCTCACGCCAAAGCGAGGTCAGGGTCCGTTGTCTGCAAAGTCTCGTGGAAAAGACGACCGCATTGGGGCTCTTGGACCGTACTACCGCATGGGCCACGTGTACCACAACGCGGCTGTGTGTGGGGACCTGGAGCAGGAACTACTTATGTATCCCCGCAGTAAGTACAAAGATCTGTCTGACGCGCTTGCGTATGTCATCCAGCTTTGCGACATAGGGGGTAAGTTCTTCTCCCCAGAGAGCCAGCCTAAAGAAATGTACGCGCACATGCGAGAGCGTCAGGCAGAGGCCGCTTTGCGTCGGGATGTGCAGCGGTCGACTCCGTACAAGATGGATTACGTCAAGCGTGGATACTTTGGTCCACGGCTTGGTAGAAAGGGCCGTCATGGCTCAGCAACGAATTTCATTCGGGTCTCTTGAAGACTGGCATCTGTACGACGACGCGGAGTTTCACCCGCTGGTGCTGACTGCGGCGGCGTTAGGCCAGATCTTACGGGCCAACGTGGCCGGAGAGTTTGAGCCAGACAGTAGCGTCACGACGCTGGAAAACACCAATGTGGTAACGAATGACGACGGGTACGCGGTAGTGAATGATGACGCGGATATTGTGCGGACGGACTGGGTACTGTAAGCTAAAGGTGGTAAGATGGCGTTCACTGTAGACCAAATACTGAAAGCGACAGGAGCTTACGAGTGCGAGAGTATCTCAGTTGCGGCGCTGTGGACTCTCGTGGGCGGCGCTGTGGACATCGACGGCGGAACGCTGGCTGGCGTAGAAATTGATGGCAACCTTACAGCCAGTGGAACGCCAGATGTGGGCACTGCTGCTGCACCGCTTGGTGGCGTAGCGGCATCGGGGTTGTATAGTGTTGGAGCAGAAAGCATTCCTACTGGGGTAGATTGCGTTGGGACATATTACGCAGCAGGGTCTGGATATCTGTACAGTGGTGACCCAAAGGCTGGAGCTCCGGCAGCAGCAGATTACAAGCCGCTACGTATCTACGGAGAGCTTATCTACCTAAATACCGACGTTGCCGGAGGTGGTACGGTAGTAGTAGACGGCAACATAGGGCCACCCGGAGATGTAGACCTCTTGGAGCTCAGTGCTGACCTTCTCACACTGAATGGCAGCTTGCTGGTAGACGACAGTGGCTACATTGGGTGCGACAGCGACACCGATTTGTTGCAGATTACGTCCGGGGCGTTGGTTGTAAATGGAGACATTAAGCTGGACCCAAGTGCCACTATCGGTATTGATACTGACGTGGACCTCATAACGTTGGTAGCGAACGAAGTCCGGGTGACTCCGGGTATGCGGTTGTCTGTGGCGGGTGGCGGCGGTGCACGAGATTGCTACATCGACTTCCGGGATGCGGATGTCTCGCATGGTATGACAGATTACGGCGATGCTTCCACATTTCTCTTCCTTGCTAACACTCATGCCTCGGATGGCGGTGGCCGAATATACGGACTGTCTGCTGCTAACACCACAAGCGGGCTGACTTTGGACGGTGCTTCGTCTGCCGGTAGTGCTACTATACCGGTGACCATCTTGCGTGGGTCGAAGGAAAGTGGTACTGGCTGGGGCGCTTTGGGTGCTGGCGAGTTGGCGGTAGAGTTACGGGCGTATGCTACGGTAGGCCTTCAAGTGTGGGGTGACGGCGAAATTCAGGTGCCGCCAGGCGTGCTTACCGTGGGGGTGGCGGCTGGAAGTCAGGCCGGGCATGTGAATCTGTTGCGGCAAAATGACGGAACTACAAATCCGAGCTACCTCCATTTCGAGACCGAAGACGGCTCGGACTGGTATCTCTTTATAGAGGATGACGGTACGGTAAAGGTACATAACGCGGTGCCTACAGCGAACGGCGATGGTTCTGCTGTGGGTGATCAGACAGACTAAAGGTGGAAGGGAAGGTAGAAAATGGCAGACTGGCCTCTTGAAGCACTTGCAGTGTGTAAGATACGTGAGAAGCCCCAGTTAGTAGCAGACACGTTGGCACAGCACCTTACGCAGGCGCAGTTAAATGCTTTCTTTAACTTGCTGGTACCAGAGCCCACGAACAAAGAAAAATGCGTAGCGTTGGAGCATGCATTGCATTACGCTTTGTGTGCTGGATACCGGACAGATGACGAGGTAATAGTGGAAATTCAGGCCGCTTTGGCAGGGTTGGAATGCCCTGCTGGTGGGGAGTCGTAGAAAGGAGAGCGTGGGAAAATGAAACTTACTCCAGAGGATGCAGTACGAGCGTTGGATTCGGTGGTGGCGAAGGTGGAGCTGGACCGTCCGACTCGGCAGGTAGCAGAAGTCGCGCTGAGGATGGCCGCTGGCGCATTGCAGGAAAAGGCAGAACGTGAGGAAAAGGCAGAACGCGAAGAAGTCGCAGGAATACCGTTAGGTAACGTAAAGAATGCTGAGACCACGGACGATTAATCCAAATCGGAGCTTTGACGGGCGATACCGTGAGCTGTATCCCGAAGGTGTGTACCTTAAACCGGGGTCTAAGAAGCACGAGTTCCTGGCTGGTGAGGTATACACCCGTGCCATAGAGTCTTCGGCATGGATATCTGCGCGACATGGTACGTGGGATGCTGTGGATGAAATGCTTAAAGCGTACATCCCGCTGGATGACTACGAAGCGGCAAGGCAGGAAGAGGATTCCAGGCTTCCTGTCAGTATAGTGGTGCCTGAAGCGTATGCGGTGCTGGAAACGTATCAAAGTTACCTTCTTACGGTGTTCGGACAGGACCCGTTGTTCTCGTATGCGCCAGTGGGACCAGAGGACTCAGTGGGTGCAGCACTGCTGGAGAATGTGGTAAACCAGCAGGTGGCTCGGGGGAAGGGCTTGCTACAGCTTGCCACACACTTTCGAGATGTGGTGGCATACGGGCTTGGTGTGATGGCCGTGCCGTGGGATGTGGTGGTAGGGAAGCGGACAAAGACGGTACCAGACGGTGTTATGGATGACTTGTTGGGGTACATTCCGCAAGGCTTTCGGAAGGTGACTGAAGACAGTTTACTCTTCGAGGGCTCGCGGTTGGAACCTATAGACCCACGAGCGTACCTGCCAGACCCCACAGTGGATATCGCGGATGTACAGAAAGGCGAGTACGTGGGATGGGTAGAACAGACTACGTACTTGGCTCTGCTTCGAGCGGAGGCTGCACCAGACAGTCCGTACTTCAATGTACGGTATCTGGAGGATGAGTACTCGTTGTCCTCCTTCGCGGCGGACCACCCCAGTACCGGGGAGGACCTGGCGTCTGCATCGGGCGTGTGGCCATCTTCCAGTACGCAACGGGTGGATGTGGTGCATATGTACATTGACCTCATTCCGGCGGACTGGGGCTTGGGGTCCGGACGGGAGCCCGAAAAGTGGCGGTTCTCGCTGGCCGGGGACACTGTACTCATCGCGGCCATGCCCATGGACTTGAACCACGAGCTGTTCCCTGTAGTGGTAGCGGCTCCGGGGACAGACGGGCATGGAGGGACGCCAAGCTCAAAGTTGGAGCTCACTCATGGGTACTCCAAGTATATAAACTTCTTATTTAACTCTCGCGTGGTGAATCTGCTGGATGTGAACAACCGGTTTTTGGTAAACGAAGACGATATTAATATGGAGGACGTACTGACTGGGAGCCCACTCATACGGGCTCGCCGGAGCGCGTTCAACAACCGGCCCATAACAGACAGCTTCCAGCAGCTCAACATTCAGGACGTGACTCGTGGGAACATGGCTGACCTTGGTATGGTACGGCAGCTAATGCGGGAGACCACGGGTGCTGTGGATGCCCTACAGGGTACGCAAAGAACTCGTGGAGAACGGGTAACGGCGAAGGAGTTCGGCGACACCAGGGCGGCGGCCATGGGCAAGATGGCCTACTTTGCAAAGATACTCAGCTTGCAGTCTTTGTATGACGCGGCGCTGATGTTTGCTTCGCATACGCAGCAGTTCATGTCCGAGGCCACGTACACACGGACTACTGGAAGGCTGGAAGAGGTTCTTCGCCAGGAGTACGGCTTCGACATAGAGCAGCCTTATGTGAATGTGCGACCCTTTGACTTGGACGTGGCATATGATGTCCGTCCACATATGGCGTCGTTGCCAGGCGGAGACAATACCGACTGGGTCACCGTACTCAGTATAATGATGAAAAATCCAGAAGCCGCGCAAGCTTTTGACTTGACGCGGTTGGTACAGCATGTGCTGCGAAAGCTGGGGGCAGAGAATATTCATGAGTTTCGTCGGAAGGCTCCCGTAGGTGGAGTGTCTGTGCTTCCGCAAGAACAGCTAGCCGCTCAGGCGCAGCAAGGAAACTTGGTGGCAGTATGACCGAACGTGACATACAAGAGTTCTTCGGGCGGGAAGAAATGGCGTTGTTTCGTAAGGTAGTGCAAGCGTACATCTTGGTGGTAGAGAACGATTTGTACAAGCCGGATATGGCACACGAAGAAACCCAATATAATAGAGGCTTCCGACACGGGATGTTGGCGGTTCTGGAGATAAACGCAGAGACATTGGTAAGGAGTATGAGAAATGGCACCGAAGACAAAATTAACGGGGGAGGCAGCAAAGGCAGCAGTGGCAGCAGACCAAGCCTCTCTGACAGAGGTACAACCGTCCCAGGCAGAGCAAGCCGATGTGGCAAAACTGCTGGCAGCGGCGGCAGTAGCGAAGCCTAGATTTGCGTTCGAGACTGAGGACGCAGAAAGTGGGCGTGGGTTGCATTTTGCACCGCAGGAGGACGCAAAGGTCCCGGTACAGGAAGAAGAGGTACCAGATGAAGAAGCTGAAGAAGGTCTTGCAAGTAGTCCGGCTGACGTGGCACCTGGTACGGCTGAGGTGGACGCTGAGGAAGATGAAGAAGGAGATGAAGAAGGAGATGAAGAAGGAGACGGAGAGGATGTAGAAGACGGTGGTGAAGATCTCGACGAACTTGCTACGGCCAAGGCTCAGGTAGAGCAGCATCGGCAGGTGCTTAACGACATGGCCGCTGAAATATTGGCGCTTAGGGCTCAGCTAGGTGGACTCCCCGCCGCCTCTGAAGCATCCCCCGCTCCAGCCTCTGCTGAAGCTGAGCCCGCGCCATCTTCTTCTGCACCGTTGTCGAAGCTGGTAGAAATCGACGACGAGACATACGAGAAGGTGTTGACAGACCGGAAGGAGTTCTCTCGGTACGTCGGAAATGTCGCGGCGCAGGCAGCAGCAGCGGCACAACAGAAGGCTATGCTTAGTGTAACTGGTATCGTGAACACTATGCTAGATAACAGAACGCGGATGGCCTCGTTCTTTAACCGCAAAGACAACCAAGACCTCGTTGGAGTAGTCCAGTTCGTTGCAGCAGAGGCAGCTCAGGTGGAAAGTGCTCACCCCGAGTACACCCTAGAGCAGACGCTGCAAGCAGCCGCAGATCAGACCAGAGCAAAGTTACGTGCTGCCCGTGCGGGTGGCGCGAAAAAGAAGAAAGCCCCGTCACGGCAGTTTGCCCGTGGGACTGGGGTTCGGACACAGAGTAAGAAACAGAAGGAAGAACTTCCGCCTGACATGGAGGCTCTCACTAAGACTGCCTTTGCTAGGCGGATGGGAGGTATGAGCTAATGGGACAGAGTGCTCTACATCTTGCTGCACAGATGTTCACCGTGACGGACGTGAAGCGGGTGACAGAGGCTGCTACTCTCGCAGTGCGGGAGCAAGCGGTCGAAGCGAACGGTACTAGCGGTAACTACCAAATAACGTTGCCGCCAGTAGCAGACGCGAATGGACGTATTTACGCGGTGTATCTGCACACGGCGGGTGGTAACACTGTGACGGTGGCCAGCGGTGAAGCTGCACCGCAGATTACTGCGGCCCTGACGGCAGACGATGACTTCGTGTTGGCGTTTGCCTTTGGTGGCCGGTGGTATCTGCTGGAAACAACTATCGGCGGCACCCGTAGTTAGAAGGGAGGTCGATATGAGTTTCGCAGGAGATCTTCGGGACTACGGTATGGAGACAATACTTGGTGCACTTAATGTGTACGACAGACCACTACAGGTAGCCGGGGCTCCGGTTCTGCCTGCTATAGGTTTGGGCAAAGGTAGTGTCTTCTACGTAGACCCCGTGAACGGTTCAGACAACAACGCGGGAAATACTCCAGATGAAGCCTTTGCTTCTACGGCGAAGGCGTTATCTGAGTGCACCGCGTGGGCTGGCGACGTTATTGTGAGAATGAGGGGTACGGAGCAGCTTGCCACGCAGCTTGAGTTCAACGTGGCGGATGTCACACTCCTTGGTCTTCCGGTACACTGTGGTAAGCCTGAGTGGTGCTTGTACTACAGCACCGCAGGGCTTACCACGAAGGCTCCCATCTACATCACGCAGCCGTGCCGTATTATCGGCATTGAGGTGGCGAATCAAGGGTACCTTGCGGGTGCTGCCATCCACGTGAAGTACGACTCTGCGGCCACAGAACGTGGGTACTGGGTCGAACTGCGTGATGTAAGTTGCGTGGACTGGTGGGGTAATGCCTACGGTATCTACGCTGAAGGTGGCTCGCACATGCGG
>Ga0180432_10009785_pt1 | contig 11618 bp, 12 predicted proteins | sample SS_ome_10_FD_132414 | JGI IMG/M metagenome (GOLD analysis project Ga0180432, IMG submission 132414) | Hypersaline lake sediment archaeal communities from the Salton Sea, California, USA - SS_1_MS_2 metaG | ecosystem: Environmental > Aquatic > Non-marine Saline and Alkaline > Hypersaline >... | reverse complement strand
TCGAGATAGCTACTAATAGAAGGCTCTTTTTCATTTTGGTGTTTCCATATTTAGTTTCGTGTTGGCAACAACCACAATAACTTTTTTGTGGGAATTAGTCAAGAAATATAGAGTGCGCAAAACTGTTAAAATTACACAAGGAGCCTGTCGGAGAAAAAATCTTTGGTTCATCCGATTAATGCGTACCTGAGCTAAAGGTTAAAAAGTTATTTTATAGAAGAAAATAATATATTTGACTTCATTGCATATTTCTTTTTATAATATGTCTGAATTAGCCCTTTAAAGTAATACACCCGTTTCCTGCGGAATACTCATCATTTTGAGGTCAATTATGTCTGAAGAAGTGAAAATGGCCACAAACATGGCCATCAGAGCGGTTATTGACAGCATCGGTGAGATTTTGGGGCAGAAGGGAACCGGCATAATTTTTAGAAATATCGGCTTTTCGGACATCTTCGAGAATCCCCCGGATTACAACTGGGAACCCTGTATCCCCACCACCGAGCAGGTAAAGATCTACACCGAATTGGTAAACCTCCTCGGCCTCAACGGGGCCATCGGTATTTGGAGAAGAATCGGTCATACCAATATGAAATACGGTGTAGAGATGGCACATGTACTCGATCCATTTGAGAATCTTCCACCGAAGGAAAAATGCTTTGAGGCCATGAAACTCTTTTGTTTCGCCACGGGGAAAGGAAGGGCGATCGTAAACGAAGAGACAGGGGCGGACCTGGATGTCTTCGACTGCTTGTTGTGTGAAGGCTATACATCCAAGAAACCTATCTGCTCACTATACGAAGGAGTCATGCAATATATCTGCGACTGGGCTTTTGGAAAGGGCGTATACATACCGAGGGAGATCAAATGCATGGCAAAGGGTGATGATGTTTGCTACTTTGTCTTTAAAAAGAAGGAGTTAGATTAAAACGACCGATTGGTTTATCTCGAACAAAAGGGGCCTAAAACGGCCCCTCTCTTCTTGTTTAAATATTGAAAACTGAACTCTGTCTTTCTACTGCAATTCTCCTACCCACATCAATCCACGGCGATCATGACGTTGCTCGCCTTTATTACCGCGTAGACCTCTTTACCCTCGGCCAGATTCAGCGACTCGGCGGAAGTCTTGGTGATGATCGAGACCACCTCCACATTGCCTGTCAGCTCCACGATTACCTCGGTATTGACGACTCCGGGGGTGACCTTATTGACCTTCCCCTTGAGTACGTTACGGGCGCTTATCTGCATTGTTCTCCTCCTGCCATTGATAACTTATAGTATTAAAGATGCTCCAAGGGGAAAAAGGGTGCTTTTGTAGCGCTTTTTCATTCGATATCAAATCGAAAACTCAGGGAAAATCGAGGCGATCCGCCGACGTCGTTTCGATGGGGCCGCGACGCTCAATAACGGTTGAGGATAAATCCGCGCCTCGGTTGGCGGCGATACTGCGATACTGATATTAGAGGGAGGTCAACAAGACCAAGAGAGCGTGGACTGCCGCCACGGCAAAGGAAATGTAGGCCATCCTCGGGTGCCACTTGAAGGGGATAAACCTGATCTTTCTCCTGTTCAGGATCGATATGCTTGCTGTCAGGGCAAAACAACATATGGCAATAATCCCCAGCCATTTCACCAGGGGCAGGCCCAAAATGTTGTAGTAGGCGATATCTACAAACATATTTTTGTCCTTTATAAGGGTGTCAATTGAGTTTAGAATAGTGGGTAAAGGGAAAAAAATCAATCTTTTTTTAAATCAAATGAATAACCGTCCAGTTTAATAATTTCATAAACCTTGCAGGCAGGTCAATAATATTTTACATTACTGCCAAAGTATGTATAATATTGAAGTAATGTAATTGTAAAATCAAGTTTTCCGGGCAAAAAATGTACATCGCCATAGTCGACGACGAGCCGGACATTTTAGAGATGGTCTCTATCAACCTGAAGAAATCCGGGTACGATGTGGACGGCTTTCTTGACGCAGGCGGCTTCTATGAAGCCCTGAAACGGAAGAAGCCCGATCTTGTCGTCCTCGACCTCATGCTCCCGGATGATGACGGCCTGGAGATATGCAAGAAGCTTAAGGCGGATACCGCCACTTCCGATATTCCCATCATCATCCTGAGCGCAAAATCGGACGAGTCGGACAAAATCGTCGGCCTCGAGCTGGGGGCGGACGACTACGTCACGAAGCCGTTTTCCCCAAAGGAGCTTGTTGCCCGTGTAAAGGCGATCCTCAGGAGAAAGGAGCGGAAGGAAGTATCAAAAACAATTGTTGTAGGCAGTGAAATAGTGGTCGATGAAAAAAAGTACGAGGTCTCGGTCTCCGGCGAGAAGCTCAACCTGACGACAACCGAGTTCAGGATACTCGCGCTGCTTGCCTCGAAGAAGGGTATAGTGTTTTCGCGGGATCAGATACTGGATCATCTGTGGGGGGATGAAAAGATAGTCATCGACCGAACTATCGATATGCATATTAAAAACCTGCGCAAAAAGCTCGGGGAGCACGCTCACTTCATTAAAAATTTGCGCGGAATTGGTTATAAGATAGAAGAATGAACAGGACTTTTTTTGTAAAACTATTTGTAAGCTTTTTCTTCATCACTCTCCTTTTCACCTCCTTCTTCATCATGCTGACGTTCCCGCTGATTAAGAAACATTACATAAATACCTTGACCGATGAATTAAAAGAGCTCGCCTTTGTCATACGGCCGCAGATACTTCCCCTGATAAAGGAAAGCCGTACCGACGACATCGACAGAGTGGTAAAAGATCTGAGAGAGAACATTGAAACGAGAATCACCGTTATCGACCCGGACGGTGTTGTCCTGGGCGATTCGGATGAAGAGCCGGGCACCATGGAAAACCACAGCGACCGCCATGAAATCATATTGGCATTGAAGGGGGATATCGGGTCTTCGATTCGCTTCAGCGATACCCTCAAAAAAAACATGCTCTACGTTGCGGTTCCCATATCAGACGGCGGCTCTGTCCTGGGTGTTGTCCGCGTAAGTCTTTTCTTGAGCCACATCGACGTCCTCATCGGTGAGCTGCAAAAGAGGATTTTTTACATCGTTATGGGGATCGTACTGGTTTCCCTTGTCGGGGCGCTTCTCTTTTCACACGCCCTTTCCAAACCGGTGAGGGAGATAGAAAAAACCGCCCAGAAGGTGGCCGACGGCGATTTTAAGGCGCGTGTATTTCTCAAGCAAAGAGACGAGCTCGGGAAATTGGCGAACCGCTTCAATTATATGGCCGAGCGGATCGACACTCTTTTTACCGAATTGACACACCAAAAGGATGAGCTTTTCAGCATAATCTCCTCCATCGAGGAGGGAATCATCGTCCTCGATCGTGACGGGAAGATCATGTTGACCAACGAGAGCTTTCAGACAATTGCGGGCATCGATTCCCCTATTGGAACCTATTTTTGGGAGACAATGAGAAAACCGGGGCTCGATGAAATTGTAAAAGAGGCCCAGGTGAAAAGAGGTTCGACCCATCGGGAGATGGTCTTTGATGAAAGGGTATTTCACGTGGGTGCTGCCTACGTAACTTCCAAGGACGAGATCGTCCTGACATTTCACGATATAACCGACATCAAAACCCTCGAGGCCGTAAAGAAAGAGTTTGTTACCAATATCTCCCACGAATTGAAGACCCCGTTGACCGCCATCAAGGGCTTCTTGGAGACGATGGGAAAAATATCGGACAAAAAAAACGCTCATTATTTTAATATCATCAAGAGAAATACGGAGAGGCTCATCAGCATCGTCGGGGACATTTCGCACCTGTCGGAGCTGGAGGAGCGGAGTATCCTGCCGACGCTGGAGCGGGTAAACATCAACCGAATCATCTTGGATGTCATCTCCATCTTTGAAACCCAAATAAATGAAAAGGGGATTACGCTGGTCACCACCCTCGAAAACAAGAAAACCGTTATTACGGCGGACCCCTTCCAGATGGAGCAGATGATAATAAATCTTATAGACAATGCGGTGAAATACACCAATGAGGGCGAGATCAAGATATCGACAAAAACAGTTGACGGCTGGTTCACGTTGAGCGTCTCCGATACTGGCATTGGAATTCCTGATAAAGACCTCCCACGGATTTTCGAGCGATTCTACCGTGCCGACAAGTCCCGCTCCCGCAGGCTGGGCGGCACCGGCCTGGGCCTTTCCATCGTGAAATATATAGTACTCCTCCACAACGGTATCATTGATGTAAACAGTATCAAGGGATCCGGAACTATCTTTACAGTTAAGCTCCCCGCGGGAAAACGCAAATAGCTCCCGCTCCTTCAGCCCAGAAAAAATTTACACAGAATTTACACAATCTTTATTTGAGCCTCACAGAGAAACACTATTTTACTTTAACGATAAGCGATGATTTGGCTTCATCGTATATATCAAATCTCTAAGGAGGATTTAAATGAAAAAGACGACGATGATACTCATGGTATTTGCCCTTACCCTGGGGCTTTCGCTTCCGCTCACGGCGGCGGGTACCGAAATAATCGGGGCGGGCGCTACCTTCCCCCTGCCGGTTTACACAAAGATGTTCAGCGCCTATAACAAGGAGTTCGGCGTTAAGGTAAACTATCAGGGTGTGGGGTCCGGAACCGGTATAAAGCAGTTGCTGAAAAAGGTAACCGAGTTCGGCGGTACCGATGCTTACATGAGCGATAAGGATATAGCGGCCGCACCCGCTAAAATCGTGCACATACCGACGTGCCTCGGGGCCGTGGTGGTGACCTACAACCTCCCCGGAAATCCGACAATAAAGCTCTCCCAGGAGGTGCTGGCCGACATCTTTCTGGCCAATATCACCAAGTGGAACGATCCCGCAATCGCGAAGCTGAACCCCAAGGCGAATCTTCCGAAAACGGATATTCTAATCGTCCATCGCTCCGACAAGAGCGGGACCACAAAGAACTTCACCGGTTATTTGACACAGATCGATAAGGAGTGGGCCGATGAGGTCGGCTCCGGTAAGACGGTGGAATGGCCGGCCGGCCTGGGCGCCCCGAAGAACGCCGGCGTAGCGGGATTGATCAAGCAGACGCCGGGATCCATAGGATACGTGGAGCTGGCCTATGCCCTCGAAAACGACATGCCCGTGGCGGCTCTTGAAAACAAGAGCGGCAAATTTATCCTTCCCACTGTTAAGTCCACCAGCCTCGCAATCCCGAGCGACATACCGGCGGATACCAGGACCTACATCTCCGATACCGCGGCACCCGATGGTTATCCGATTGCGGCTCTCACCTGGATCATCCTCTACAAGGAGCAGAACTATAAAGGAAGGTCTTTTGAGCAGGCTAAGGCCCTCCTGGATCTACTCTGGTGGGTGTCCCATGACGGTCAGGTGCATACGACCGCGCTGAACTACGCGCCCCTGTCCGACGACATGGTAAAGAAGGTCGAAGCGATTCTCAAATCCGTAACCTATGGCGGAAAACCGATTTTAAAATAAGGCGGCGACATGAGAGTATCCTGGAGGTGGGGACCTCGGTCCTCACCCCAGCTTTAATATTTGATCGCGGCGGTTTTTTCCTAAACTATTTTGTAATATGATAATACTATTCCAATATTAAAATTAATATGTTTAATATGGCCGGCAAGAAAAGCAGACAGGAAAAAGATGCTTTCACCCTAAAGGAAAAAGTCTTCAGGGGTCTTCTCTATTCGGCGGCGATTGTCATCCTTCTTCTGCTCCTCGGCTTTTTGATCACGCTTCCCCTAAACTCCCTACCGTCGATAAAAGAATACGGTTTCGGATTCGTTTTCGGGAAGGTCTGGAAGCCCACGAAAGGCGAGCTGGGCGCCCTTCCCTTCATCATCGGCACCCTTTACACGTCGTTTTTCGCGCTCCTGCTCTCGATTCCCTTTTCCCTCTCCATCGCCCTTTTTTTAGGTGAGTATTTCAGGGAGGGGGCCGTTCCGGCGTTTTTGAAGAGCTCCGTGGAGTTGTTGGCGGGAATGCCCTCGATCATATACGGGTTCTGGGGGATTTTCGTCCTCGTTCCGATAGTTCAAAAAATCCAGCTCTCCCTCGGCATTGCCCCCTACGGCGTGGGGATTTTCACATCATCCATCATCCTGACGATCATGATACTTCCCTACTCGGCGTCCATCGGGAGGGAGGTGATCCAGCTGGTTCCCGACGACCTGAAGGAGGCCGCCTACTCCCTCGGTGCCACGAGATTCGAGGTAATCAGAAAAGTTATCCTCCCCTACGCCCGCTCCGGGATCTTCGCAGGGATTATCCTCTCTCTGGGCCGCGCGCTGGGGGAGACAATGGCGGTCACGATGCTCATAGGAAACCAGAACAAGATACCGAAAGGGATCTTCAGCCCCGGCAACACAATGGCCAGTCTCATCGCCAACGATTTCGCCGAGACGACCGAAGAGCTCTACCTCTCGGCAATTATCGAGATCGGCCTGATACTCTTTCTGCTCACCATGATAATCAACCTGATAGGCAGAATAATTATCAGAAAGACGAGCGTGACTTAGGTGAGACTTATGGGAAATACACGATTTCGTATAGCGGCAAACAAAATCTTTCAGGGGATCGTTGTCTTCCTCTCGTTTATCATCATCGTTCCCCTGTTTTTGATCATTCTTCACATTGTAATCAACGGGATCTCCGCGATCAACTGGGACTTTCTCGTATCGCTCCCGGCCCCCGTGGGAGAGGAGGGGGGCGGTATCGCCAACGCTATAGTGGGGACCTTCATCATAATTCTCATCTCATCGATAATGGCCGTACCGGTCGGGGTTCTGACAGGCATATTCCTCTACGAGTACCGGACCTCGAAGCTCGCCGAGGTGGTCAGGATATGTGTCGAGGTCTTGATGGGTGTCCCGTCGATCGTCCTGGGCATCGTCGGATACCTCTGGATAGTGTTGACGTTCGGGAGCTTCTCGGCCCTCTCCGGGGGGGTGGCCCTGGCGATCATGATGCTTCCGGTCATCATTCGCTCCACCGAGGAGACCCTCGGGCTCATACCGGATACGCTCCGGGAGGCGTCGCTGGCGCTCGGCGTCCCTTACTACCGGACGATAATCAAGGTAATAGTTCCCGCCGGCTTCAGTGGGATTATGACCGGCATCCTCTTGAGCGTAGCCCGAATCGCCGGCGAGACGGCGCCGCTCCTATTTACCTCCTTCGGGAATCCCTTCATGAACCTCAACATATTCAAGCCGACCGAGACGCTCCCACATATGATTTACATCTATGCGACGAGCCCTTACAAGGAATGGCACACCGCCGCGTGGGGGGCCTCCTTCATACTGGTCGTTTTCTTATTTGCCCTCAATTTTATTACTAAGATTCTGGCAAGACGATGAACAAAACAATTCTAAAAACAGAAAAGCTTTCCGCCTTTTTCGGAAAGGAAAAAGTCCTGAAGGACATCGACATTTCATTCCCGGAAAAGAAGGTGACGGCGATAATGGGTCCCTCCGGATGCGGGAAGACAACCCTCATTCGCTGCATCAATCGAATGCACGAGCTGATCGCCGGAGCTACAATCACGGGAAAAGTCTATCTCAAAGAAGAAAACATCTCCGATCTCAATCCGATCCTGGTCAGGAGGAAGATCGGGATGGTCTTCCAGCGCCCGAATCCCTTTCCGACGATGAGTATTTACGAAAACGTGATTGCCGGCTACAAGCTGAACGGATTGAGACTGCCGAAGGATGATTTGAACATCATCGTCGAGGATTCTCTCAAGAAGTCGGCCCTGTGGGACGAGGTCAAGGATATCCTTCACCGGAAGGGGTCTTTTCTCTCCGGCGGTCAGCAGCAGCGTCTCTGCATCGCCAGGGCCCTGGCCATGAAGCCGGAGGTGATCCTTCTGGACGAGCCCACATCGGCCCTCGATCCGAAGGCGACCTCGAGGATAGAGGAGCTTATCGTGGAGCTCAAGGACACTGTCACGATTTTGATCGTCACCCACAACACGGCCCAGGCCGCCCGTGTGTCCGATTTCACTGCCTTTATGTATCTCGGCGAGCTCATCGAATTCGGCGATACGCAAAAGATGTTTATAGCTCCCGACAATACAAAGACCGAAGAATATTTAACCGGTAAATTTGGGTAGGAGAAAAATGATAATAAAAGAAAAAATTCTTACCTTAAAGAGAGAGCTTATCGAGTTCGCCTCCCTGGCGGAGAGGATGATCGAAGACAGCATCTCGGGCCTTCTGAAGAAAGACGGTCAGCTCCTCAAGGTGGTTATCGACCAACACGAACCTAAAGCCAACAAGTTCGAGATTGAAATCGACGAGACGTGTGTCGGTCTCATCGCGCAATACCAACCGAAGGTAAAGGAGCTTCGAACCATCCTGATGGCGATGCAGATGAACAACGACCTGGAGCGAATCGGCGACCACGCGGTGAACATCGCGGAAAGCTCCCTGTTTCTTATCGCGAGGCCGGCGGTAAAACCGCTCATCGATATCCCGAGGATGGCCGAGCTCTCAATAAATATGCTTAAGGAAAGCCTCCGCGCCTTCACCGACGAAGACACGGAGCTGGCACGAAACGTGTGCGAGCGGGACAACGATGTCGACGCCCTCGGCGAGCAGGTCCTGAGGGAGCTTATCACGTTTATGTCCGCCGACACAAACACTATAGAACGCTCCCTTCATCTGCTTAGAATCTCACGAAATTTGGAGAGGATCGGCGACCTCTCGACGAACATCTGCGAGGACACAATTTACATATCCGAGGGAGTGGTCATCAAGCACCACGCCGAGTGATCTGATGACAATGGAAGCCGCTCAGATTTCAACGGTGATATAATACGGCCAACGGGAACCGCCGGAGGCGTGACTTCCGCGTGATTTACGATATAATCTTGTCTTGTCTTTTCAATCGAGATTCTACTCTCGGACAGCTCTGATCCCTGTCCGATCCGCCGCAAACCGCTGCAAAAAATATTAAAGGGCCGATATTTATCCCGATATTTATACTCAAACCCCGCGATGCCCCGCCATAAACGAGTGGGCAGTTACACTTCACTACGTCATCAAGACGATTGCATATCTCCACGTAAAGTTGTACAATATCACTAAATTTGTGATTTTCGTGAAACAATTATCGAATAGAGGAGATGCCGATGAAGTTTATAAGGGAAATTATAGAAAGACTCCTCAAGGAAGCCGATATCCCCATAGAGGTGGCCTACTGGGACGGTGAAGAAAAGAAGTTCGGCGGTGGGGCGGCGAGACACAAAATCACCTTCAACTCACCCAGGGCCATGATGAGATTCGTATTCGGCCTCGGCATGGGATTCTGTGAGGGCTACACAGACGGGAATATAGAGATCGAGGGAGACCTTCAGGAGCTCCTCACCATACCCTACAGGGTGGATTTATCGAATCCTGCTCTCAAGCACCTGACGAACCTCTCCGATTTTATCGCCTCGCTGAGAAGGAGAAACACCCTCTCCGGTTCGAGAAAAAATATCTCGCACCACTACGACATCGGAAACGACTTCTACAGGCTCTGGCTCGACAAGAACCTCCAGTACACATGCTCCTACTTCAAAGACACCGACGTGGATCTGGACTCGTCCCAGATAGACAAGATGGATCACGTCTGTAAAAAGGTCGATCTGAAGGAGGGGGAGGAGGTCTTGGAGACCGGGTGCGGCTGGGGGGGGCTTGCCGTTCACGCCGCAAAAAACTACGGCGTCAGGGTCACCGCATATAACATCTCCAGAGAGCAGGTAAGCTACGCCCGAAGGCTCGCGGAAGAGGAGGAGGTGGAGGGGCTCGTAGATTTTATCGACGACGACTACAGAAACGCAAAGGGGAGCTACGATAAGTTCATATCCATCGGCATGATCGAGCACGTGGGAAAGGAGAACTACCGGGTCTTTACGGATTTGATCAAGAGGACCTTAAAGGAGGAGGGAAAGGGAATCGTCCACTTTATAGGCAAGGTCACCCCGAAGAGGGGAAATTCGTGGATATATAAATATATCTTCCCCGGCGGATACTCCCCCTCCCTCTCCGAGGTACTCTCCCCCTTTGAGGAGAAGGGCCTTGTCGTGAGGGATATTGAAAACCTGAGGCTCCATTATGCGAGGACCCTCGACCATTGGGCGGAGAGGTTCGAGAATTGCCTGGACAAGGTCGGTGATATGTTCGACGAAAAGTTTATTAGGATGTGGCGCCTCTACCTCAACTCCTCGTCGGTCAGCTTCAAGTGCGGGGGACTCTCCCTCTACCAGATTATCTTTACCAACGGACCCGATAACCGCGAAGAGATGACGAGAGAATCCTTATATCTGCCCGATCTTGAAGCCCCGAAATGGAACTACACGATGTAATTGTTGTGGGAGCGGGGCCGGCCGGCGCAATCGCCGCCGGTGCCCTTGCGTCTCATGGACTTAACGTCCTGGTGGTGGATAAAGACACCTTCCCGAGGGAAAAGCCGTGCGCCGGCTGGATATCGCCCCTGGTCTTCGAGCTGACCGGGATATCCCCCCAAGAATATATGAAGAGCGGGACGCTGATTTCGTTCTCATCCCTCGTAGTGTGGGACCTGAAAGGTGTGCCGAGGGAGGTTGAGTTCAAGAGGACGATGGGTTACGGCATAATCAGGTCCGAGTTCGACTCGTTTCTCGTAAAAAGGATGCGGGGGGCAGCGCTCAAGGAGGGAGTCCGCGTCTCCTCCGTCGAGAGAGACGGCCACGGCGTGGTGATCAACGGCTCCCTCAAGGCGAAGGTAATTATCGGGGCCGGGGGGCACTTCTGCCCCGTGGCGAAGAGATTCGGCGAAGAAGGCACCAACGAAAAAGCGGTGGCGGCTGTGGTATCGGAGACCAGACTCGATAAAGAAACGATAATGGGCCTCACCCCGAATCCTGACACACCGGAGATCGTCTTCAACGAAGATTTTTCCGGCTACGGCTGGTATTTCCCCAAGGGGGAGTATCTGAATATCGGGGTCGGCTCCACCTCCCCGAAGGACGTAAACTCACACAAGGAACGCCTCTTAAAGAGGCTTGGCGATCTGGGGAGGCTCCCCGATCCTGGCAGGTACCCGCTGTCGAAGTTCTCGGGACATGCGTATAAGCTGTTTAAGGTCGCTCCAAGAAGGCTGGTGTCGGATCGCGTAATCCTCGTTGGGGATTCGGCCGGGGTGGCCTACAACATGACCGGGGAGGGGATAGGGCCGGCGATATTCTCGGGGCTGGCCGCGGCAAGGACGATCATCGATGCCGGAGGCAACTACTCCGCAGAAAACCTCTCCGTATATAGAAAGCGGATATACTCCAGATTTGGCAGGCCCTATTCGCCCCTGTTTTTGTCCATCGCTCCGTTAATCCCCAAAAGTGTTATAGGGCTTCTAAGGAGAATCGCTTTAGGGGGCTCCTTTGGGAGAAGGGAGATAGTGGCCAAGAGGTGGTTCTTCAGGGATTGAGATGATTTTATGGGCTCGTTGGGATTTTGGCTTGTATCTTCTTAAATCGATGTAAGGGCAAAGGATATTTAAATGTTTCATCAAATAGTATTTGCGATTGTAAATATTGCAATTATAATTAAGCCATTTTAAATATTACTTCTCTATAATAAATTACCAAAAACTCCTTT
>Ga0180432_10009782_pt1 | contig 11620 bp, 9 predicted proteins | sample SS_ome_10_FD_132414 | JGI IMG/M metagenome (GOLD analysis project Ga0180432, IMG submission 132414) | Hypersaline lake sediment archaeal communities from the Salton Sea, California, USA - SS_1_MS_2 metaG | ecosystem: Environmental > Aquatic > Non-marine Saline and Alkaline > Hypersaline >... | reverse complement strand
GCCACCCCTCCTCGTAGTGAGCTTCTCCATCAAGCATGCCATAGTGACGCAAGACATTCTCGAAGGCGCTCACTATCTTGTCGGTGTTAGCCCAGATCTCATCCGGGAGGGTGGTGCACATGCCGCCCAGCTCAATGGAGATTGCAGCCCCGCCCTTTTCGAGCATAACAGCCATAGGGCTGCCGGACACGTGGGGACTGAGCAGAATCAAGGACCATCCCCTGCCCATCGCCTTACCCAGCTCAACGGAGGCGTCATCGCCGCCGCAGAATAGAGTAGAAGAAAGGTAACTGTGCGAACCCCCGGAATGAATCGAGATTTCCAGGTCCGCCGTGGCCTCGAGAGCATCCTTGTGCGCCCACGCCAGTCGCTCCGTCAGTCGCCCGTCAGGCTTGCCCGGGTAGATACGGTTCATGTCATAGGCAAATGGGTCAAGAGGATTCCCACGACTGGCAGCTTCGAGTCCGGGGAGGTTCATCGCGGGCACCGCCACCACGGCACCTCTCAGCGCCTCGGGATCCAGCTTTCGCGTCAGACGGATGACCGACAGCGCCCCAATAGGCTCATCACCATGGATACACGCATCAATCCACAGCACTGGCCCGGGCTCACTCCCTCGAACCAATATGACGGGAATCTCCACTGCGCCCCCGCCGGGATGATTGGTGACCTCAATCGCGCCAAAGGCCCTGGTCCCAGGCGCAGCGACGGCTGTACCAACACGCAACTCTGACATAAAGACCTCCTTGTTCACATCGTCCATAATAGACATAGTAGACCTTGCCAACCGCCCGGGCCAGATTCGCCGACGTGGCCTCCAGCCCGGATACTTCGAGAGAGGAACATCCCTCGAGCGAACGCTACCTCAACCCCGCTCGGCCTGCGGCCGATACCCTCGGCTCGTCGGATAGGGTTCTATCAACTCCATGGTGACGCCAGAGGTGTGCTCCGGGTAGACGAAGGCCTCGAACCCATCCTCTCTGTTGGTGAATATCTTGTGATCGTGGATCGGGATCCCAGCACCAGTTACGCGCACCACCGCCTCTCGGATATCGGCAACCTCTATGCAGAGATGCTCCAATCCTGGCCCCGTCTCATCCAAGAACCGTCTGACCCGCGCGGAGGGACCCCAGCTTTCCGTGGCGTGCAGCCACAGACGATCGTTTCCGGGCTTGACCATCGCATCCATCTGCTCGCCGCCGTGCTGGTCATCCCGCACGTCCTCGGCCCGCAACCCGAAGAGGTGCTCGAAAGCGTGACACGTCTCTTGGATGTCCCTGGTAGCGACACCGACATGCTGCAGACCAAGGACCCCAGATATGCTAGAAGGGGCGTCGTGCACCCAGTGCCCTGAGGCTGGCTCCAGCAGCTCGACCCTGACACCAGCTACTGACTCCGGAGATACGACCAACCGGCGGCCCGAAGGCGTCTCGACCACACCGTCGGTCTCCAGCCTCGCCTCTCTCCCGCGAACCCGCTCCAGGGCCGCCTCAACATCGTCAGCCAGCAGGACCACCCGTTCCAGTCCCGGCCCTCTCAAGTCGATGTGCTGACGTATGGGAGAAGACGACTGCTGACTGTCCATCACGTGCAGCCAGCATCCATTGGGAAACGCAATCCGCCCCTCGTGAGCAGACCCGTAGAACCCATCCGCGTCCAAACGTTCACCGGGAAGCCCAATCGACCTGTCAAAGATGTCCAGCGTCTCAGCGGCACTCTCAACCGCGAATGTGACATTCAGCAATCCTATCACCATATAGACGGTCCTCCACACACCTGAACCTGTGCTCTATTCGTACCGAACGCAAGGCGACCTGGCCCGTGGAGACCGCCCTCTGTTCCAAGCAGCCTTCCTTCCCGAGGAATCACTACTGAAGAGAGGGGTCCCGTCCCCATCTTCGCCACCCTGACGCGATTCACGTGTGCCTCTCCAGGACGCCACGGATTCGATCAAGGCCCTCTTCGATGACGTCCACGGGCTGCAGGAGGCTGATGCGCATCCAGTCACTCCAGCGTTCGCCGAAGGCCGTGCCCGGGAAGATGAGAACGTGCGCCTCCTTCAAGAGCAGGTAACTGAATGCCAGCGCCGAGAGACCCACCGACGACACGTCGGTGAAGACGTAGAAGGCGCCCAAAGGCTCTCCAAAATCAAACCCCAGATCCCGCAGCCCTCTCATCATGACCTCACGCCGCCGGCTGTACGTGGCGTAAAAATCATCAACGCACTGCTGCGGCCCACTCAGCGCTTCAAGAGCAGCGTACTGACTGACCGCTGCCGTGCCTCCGCTGATCGTTCGCTTCAGACCAGTCAGGTGGTCTGTGAACTCCGGGGTTGAGGCCACGTAACCGACCCGCCAGCCCGTCATCGCATAGGTCTTGCTCACTCCACCCAATGTGATCGTTCGCTCGAAAAGACCGGGCAGAGAACCGACGCTCAAGTGCTTCCCGGGAGGATACACATATCTCTCATAGATCTCGTCGCTGATTAGCACGAGGTCGTGCTCGATCGCCAGCTCTGCGATCTTCTTCAAGTTAGCTGGGCTGACGATCCCCGCCGTCGGGTTGTTCGGTGTGACCAGTAGGACCGCCCGAGTACGCGGCGTAATCGCCTCCTCGACGACTTCGGGAAAGAGATCGAAATCCTGCTGGCGGTGAGTCGGCACCAGGCGCATCATCCCGCCAGCTCGCTCGATGGCTTGATCATAACTCGTGTACCGCGGGTCGGGCACGATGATCTCATCGCCGGGCTCGATCAATCCCTGGATGAGGAGGAAGAGACCCTCCTGACTTCCGCTGGTGATCAAGACGCCATCGCCGTCGACAGGTATGCCGTTGTCCGTCCGAAGCTTATGCGCGACAGCGTCCCTGAGATCTTTGAGCCCCGCAGCGGGCGCCGGCAGATCCGCCCTGCCATCCTCGATGGCCCGGCACGCCGCCTCCACGATGTGACCTGGCGTCTTCAGGTCAGGGTCGCCGCGGCCCAACGCAATCACGTCGTCGATCTCGGAACCCATCTCCATCAGTCTATAGCGCAGCTTCGTGCCGTCGGCGGCTACCGCACGTAGTTCACCGGGGCTGACGATCTGACGTGGTGTTTCTGAGGCCGTTTTAGTCACCCGATCCCCTCCCCTTCCTCATTTCTTTCAGCGTGCGCTCCAACCGCGAAAGTCCCTCGGGGAACTCGGGCCCGGTGCATGTGATTCGAATCTGATCCGGGCAGCCGAAGTGGTTTCCACTAAGAACTCTGACCCCGTTTCGCAGGCAAGTCCTCGCCACGGGCCTACCACCCCCGAGCGCACTGACATCCGCCACCACGTAAGCCACAGTCTGCGGTATGAGATGGGGAAGTGCCAGCCTATCCAACAACTCCACGACCGCATGAACCCGTTCCATGTGCAGCCCGGAGCTTCTCTCTGAGTCGGCGATCCCCGCGAGAGCGGCGAACTGGCTCGGCGCTGGCGAGCAGATCGTCAAAGCTTGCTTGAGTTCGCGCACCCGTCCGACCAGCTCGGACGGCCCGGCCAACCAGGCCACCCTCCACGCTGAAAGTCCCGGAATGTGTGCGAAGCTGCCCAGCGTCAGCGTCCGATCCTCTGCGCCGGGGAACGTGGCGAAGGGTCTATGAGAGAGTCCCGGTCTCAACAGACCCGCCGTCGTCTCATCGGCGATGACGGTAAGATCCAACCGCCGCGCCCAGTCCGCCAGACGATCCAGGACCTCCGGCTCGTACGCTCGCCCGGCAGCCGGATTCGGATTGACCACAAGGAGGACGTCGGCCTCCTTCGCCTCGGGCGCGATGCGTGCAAGCGAAGTATCCAGGCCAGTCACGGTCGCGCGGGCTGCCGTCGCCAGAGGCTGATAGTGATCTCTGATCCACGGAACCGTCACGGCAATGCGTGCTTCCGCCGCCAACTCGCGAACCGCGGCGAACCGAGTCTCCTGGATCCCACCGGTAATCACGACCTCATCCGCCGGATCGACAGACATTCCACGGTGTGCCAGTCTCTCGGCAACTGCCTCACAGAGTGCCTTCAAACCCGCGCGGCGTACGTAATGATCTGCGTCGTGATGCATCAGTCGGCCGATCGTGGCAGCTCTCACTGACTCGCGCGTCGAGTCGTTCAGATCATCGTAGCTGAGGTCAATGACCCCATCCTTGCCCTCCACCAGCGGCCTGGTGTGGTGATACATGCGCCCCGTCCGAGCGCGGCTCAATGCCGGGCCTACCATAAGGACTGATCTCCCCGTCTCAGCATACTCCCTCCCAATAGGTGCCTACCTCGCCGCAGCACCAGCCGACCGGATGGCGTGCGATCCTCACACCCGTGAGCCCGGGGCCCGGCCAGGGCCCGCGCGCTCCCCGACCCGCCGCCGAGGCCCCGTCAACAGCCGGGGTGCTAGAGGTGTACGATTCCCCCCGCTTCCGCAGCGCGGTAGATCGCAAGCACCACCTCCAGCGCCCGGAGTCCATCCTCGCCAGTCGCCGGAGGCTCACAGTCATCCTTGATGGCAGCGATGAATGCTTCGGCCTGCCGAACAAAATTGTAGCGCTCTCCCAGTGGCGTGCGCTGGCTGTCTGCTGTCACCCGCTCCGCTCGATGATCCGTGGAGACGTCAGCCCACGCCCCGTTCCGCACGCGCAGCCTCCCACGGTCTCCATAGATCTCCGTATCCCAGTGAGCCGGCTGCGCCGCGTAGGCCGGGGCATTGGCGACCAGGGCCGCTACGGCCCCGTCTGCGAAATGAAGCATGGCCGCAGCGCTGTCCTCGAGTTCAGAGGCCGGATCATAACGCCTCACCTGTGCCGAGACGGTCGTGACCTCGCTTCCCAGGAGAAGACGGAGCCGGTCAACAGCGTGGATGGCGTTGTACATCAGGACTCCACCTCCAGCCACCTCTCTCTTCGTCACCCACCCGGGCAGCTCGGGCCTCCGCTGACCGTTCATGATCGCGGCTGCCACCTGGGCTCGACCGATGAGACCATCAACCATCCACCTTCGCGCTGCCTCCACCTCGTCGCGATAGCGGTGGACGAAGCCGGTCCCCAGCTTGACGACGTGCTCCTTGCACACGGAGACGATGCGGCGAGCATCAGCCAGCGTGGTCGCCAGCGGCTTCTCCATCAGGACATGAACACCGCGCACGGCAGCCTCCTCTGCTGGCTCCCGATGCATACTGTGCGGTAGACCAACAACCAGAATGTCCAATCCGCAATCTAGCATACGTTGGTAATCCGAGAACGCAGCTCCCCCGTACCGAGCAGCCAAGGCCTCCGCGCGCTCAGGGACGGCATCCGCGAATCCTACAATCCTCGCCTCCTGAGCATGCGCGAACCCGATAGCGTGGCGTTCTCCGACTTGTCCAGCCCCCAAGATGCCTATTCGGAGCACCGCGCGCCCTCCTTGAACGGCCTCATGCGACACGGTGCTCCGGGGTGCCGCCCTGCGCAAACTCGGCCACATTCTCGAGTACATCCACCATCTGCTTGACCCGTGCGCCCCCGGTTCCACCTCCGATGTGAGGCGTGAGAATCACGTTGTCACATTTCAGGAGTGGATGGTCGTAGGGAATCGGCTCATACACGAACACGTCAAGCCCAGCGCCGGCGATCTTCTCGGCTTTCAGCGCGTCGACCAGGGCATCCTCGTCGACAACGCCGCCCCGGCACGTGTTCACCAAGAAGGCCGTGGGCCGCATCAAAGAAAGCTCTCGCGCCCCAATCATCTTCTCCGTCTCAGGAGTCAACGGCGTCGAAAGGTGGATGAAATCAGCTTCGCGTAGGAGCTCGTCCTTGGTCGCATAGCGCACCCCCTCGGCGGCCTCTGCGCTAGGTGACAACCGGGTGCGCTTGTTGTACAGGACCTCCATCCCCAGCGCCCGAGCGCGCCGGGCTGTCTCCGTCCCGATCTCTCCAAAACCGATGATCCCCAGTTTTCGCCCGTAGACCTCTAACAGCCCCGGAAGACTCATCCACTGGAAGTTGTGTCGCCGCTGAGATGTCTTCATCGGCTCCACCTCTAGATCTCGATAGGCTCCGCTGACCGTAGCCCGGTGTGCCTCGATCAGGTTTTTGCTTAGGGCAAGCACGAGTGTGATGGCCAACTCTGCCACAGCAATGCAGCCGCGCAGAGGCATTGTGGCCACCTGCACACCGGCCTTCCTCGCCGCCTCAAGATCGACGCCATCCGGGCGCGTGCCGTATCGTTGAATCAGCTTAAGTTGTGGCGCCGACTCGATCACAGCAGCATCCACGGACCGCCGCTGTGTAACAATGGCATTGGCGGTACGCAGCATCTCCTCCAAGACCTCGCGGCTATCATTTTCGGGGGCGGTCACCTCCAGTGAGCTGACCGGCTCCAGCTCAGCTATCCACTCCAGCTCCTCGGGTGTCTTTGGGTCGACGAATACCACTTTGAACTCGGACATGGCATCTCCTCCATTCCTTCGCTCGCTCGTCATCGCCAGCTGGCGCTGCGAGGGTGTCAAACCCGTTCTACAGCGTCGATCGCTGGCGCAAGACGATCGCAGCTAGATCGTGATCCAGCACCATTCTTGGGTGAGAGGCGTCCTATTGAGGATCTCTCCTTCATCCTCTCCCACAAGGACGGTGTTCGAATGGTTGTAACCCCAGCCTTCGCGGGGATTGTATAGACCTGGCTCGTTGCTGAAGATCATGCCCTTTTCAAGGAGCGTCTCATCCCCCAGGCTGATGTACGGAGCTTGATGCCCCTCCATACCAATGCTGTGGCTTGGCCGATGGTAGACATAGTCCTCCATGCCAGCGTCCCGAGCGAGGGCCAGCACGTCGCCTGCGACCTCGTTGCAGCGCGCGCCCGATCGACATAGTCGAGCCTGGAGCCTGGTCATCTCCGTGTGCACCTCCCACACCCTCTTCTGCCGATCGTTGATGGGCTGAATGTGAAGGGCTCGATACCCTTCCCCTACATAGCCGCCGATATGCGTGAAGGTCGCGATCTGAACAGCATCGCCCCGTTGGATGCGGTGGTAGGGGAACTGATTAGGGTGCGGGAAACCGGTCGCGCGTCCCGCCCGGCAGAAGGGCGTCAGCCGGATGCCGACGCCGACGTGCGGCCCCCCGTCGACCTCGAGCCAGTCCATGAGCAGATTCGTCGTGTATCGCTCTGTCTCCAAACGCACGTCGAAATCGGTCAGGTCGGTTCCATGCTCAAGAATGAGGGCCCGGGCATAGGCCAGCATATGATCCTCAAGCGCAACAGCCTTCCGTATCAGGTCAACCTCTTCGGGGGTCTTGACGCACCGCATCCGTTCGCAGACTTCCCCCACAGCTTGAAAGGACGCCTCCGGCAGCGAATGGGCCATTCGCTTTGCCAGGGTGGGTCCAACCTCTCGTTCAATCCCTAGAGAGGCACGCCCGTAGCCGCGCGAAGCCAGCCCTCCCAGCATCCACTCCCAGAGGTCCGCGGCAGGGCCCGGCTCATAGACAACGCGGCCGTAAGGACCGTGATGTGGATAGTCGAAATACCACTCTCCGTCCTCGATCCACCAGCCGTCCACGAGATCGCGATCAAGACCGGGATAGAAGATCGTCGGTTCTCCTTCGGCAGGCACAAATACCCAGAAGGGACGCTCCGTGCTGGAGTGGAACAACCCCGTGAAATAGATGATGTTCCACTGGTCACCCAGAATCATCCCGTCCAGGCCACGATCCGATAACTCCTGCTGAAGACGCCGGGTCGTATTCCGATACCAGGACTCTGGTAGTCGAAACGGGGGTTCCAAGGGTTCCATAGCGGGAATCGAAACAGACAACGTCATGATCACGCCTCCAGTCTAGCCAAAGTACGGATGACGAGCTTCCGCTGGGCAGGGCTTACGTGCGGGCCCACCGGAACGGAGAGTAACGTTGCACAGGCCTCCTCGGTGACAGGATAGGCACCTCGCTTGTGGCCCAGCCTCCGATACACAGGCTGAAGATGAAGCGGAGGGACGTACACCTGTCCGCTGGCTATTCCGGCGTCGGCCAGCGCCCTCTGGGTTCTCTCCCGTCGGGAGACACGGATGATGTAGTTGCGGTAGGTATGACGACATCCAGGACGCTCAATAGGCAAGCGTATCCCGGTCGCACGGAAGGCGTCGGAGTATGCCCCTGCATTCGCACGCCTCGCAGCCACCCACTCACCAAGACGACTGAGTTTCACGCTAAGAATGCTCGCCTGCAGCTCGTCCATCCGTTCATTGAACCCCTCTGCAACATAGTGCTGAGACTGACCGGCTTTGCCGTCGCAGGTCTTACGTTGGCGCGACTCGCCGTAGCCGGCCAACAATCTCATCCGTTCAGCCAGAGATTCGTCGTCCGTGACTGCCGTCCCGGCGCTGCCGCAGGCACCCAGGTGCTTGCTGGGGGCGTGACTGAAACAGCCGACATCGCCCCATCTGCCCACGGGTCGACCATCGATGGACGCCCCGACCGCCAGACACGCGTCCTCAATGACGAACAGCCTGTATTTGCTGGCGAGTTCGCAGATCGCCTTCATATCTGCCGGATGGCCGTAAAGGTGGACCGGCAAGAGCGCCTTGGTCCTCTCTGTGATGGCCTCCTCGACGAGGACAGGATCCATTGTCATGGTGTCCCGTTCGACGTCCACCCACACGCTTTTCGCCCCAACGTGATGAATGGCGGAGGTCGTGGAGATGTCGGAGTTAGGGACAGTGATCACCTCGTCACCAGGACCAACACCCAGCGCCTTCAAGGCCACCTTCAGCGCCGCCATTCCGGAGTTGAAGCCAACGGCGTAGGCCACGCCCGACCAGCGGGCGAATGCTTCCTCGAATGCGGGAACCTCCGGTCCCCAATCGAGTAGGCCCCGCTCTAGTACCCCGGCGATAGCGCCATCTATCTCACGCTTCAGGCTCCGATATTCCCAGACAGGGTCCGACATCAGGACACCATCCTGGGGGCTCCTCAGATCGGTTCCCTTACGCCTCTCACTCGTCATCCTCAATGATCCGTCTACCCTCCAGTGTTCAGGCGTCCATACCGCTTCTGTTGCTCTATCCGCCCGGATTTCGGGTGGCGGTCCCTCGGCCGTGCCATCCCTGCCTAGTCGGGAAGCACGGCTATGACTTCCACCTCGAGCCGGACATCAGGCCCGCCCAGGCCCGCCACGATCAAACCCGTGTGCGGAGGTCTGTGATCCCCAAACATCTCCTTCCGAACAGCCGCCACGGCAGCTCCGTCGGATCGATCGACCAGGAATGTGGTGATCTTGACAACGTTCTTCCAGTCCGCTCCGGCCTCCTCGAGAACCCGACCGAGGTTCGCGAACACCTGACGCGCCTGACCCTCCGCATCTCCGGGCGACACCAGATCCCCATTCTCATCTCGCGCGACCTGGCCCGCTACGTAGATCGTATTGCCGGCCCGCATCCCGTGAACGTAGGAAGAGGGTTGGTAAATCCCGCTGGGCTGGATCATCTCAAAGAAAGAAGATTTGCTCATATCACACCTCCTTATGCTATTGCGCTCGTTGATTCGTCCATTTCGCGAGCTTCGACGACTGCTCGTGAATCACCCCTTGCCTCATTGAAGGGCCTACGTGGCATCCCAGACGGTCGGTCTTCCAATGCCTCACGTGCCCTGCTACGCGTAGGTTGCTGCCCGACGACCTGGCACCTGCTTTCCGGACTGGCACCGTCCTCTCCGGCCGATTAGCCCGAAGAACGAACTCGCCTGTCCATACTCAATACCTGGCACCGAGCCAGAAGTCCTGCCCCATCTGGCAGTAAGGCTTAAGGTCTACTCGCTCGAACGCGCGAGCCGCCTCCTCGCGTGCAAGCGCCTTCACCTCTTCGACGTCAACTGTCTTGATGGTGCGATCCTGCATCAGAACAACGCCGTCCACTATCACCGTGTGCACATCGTGCCCGGTGACGTAGTAGGCGAGCTGCTGCGGCAGGAAGGTCCTGGGGACCAGATGGAGCCTGTTGAAATCAACCAGGATCACATCCGCCTTCTTTCCGACCTCTAGAGAGCCTACCTCATCGTCCATGCCTAGTGCCTTCGCAGCATCAATGGTGACCATACGCAGTGCCTTGCCTGGCGGCATGACGTGCTGCGTCCCATGGATCATCCACTGGTGCCACATTGCGCGGACAATATCCTTCCAGAGGTCAAAGGAGAACCGTGGCGCGGAGCCATCCGTCGCGATGGCGACATTCGCCCCTGCCTCCAGCAACTCCACCACCGGTGCATAGCCATAACGAACGTTCTCGGCGGTGGAGGGTGCCGTGGCCACGTTTGACCGGGTGGACCCAATGATGTCCACGCCTTCACGACTGATCCCGTTTCCGTGCGCGATCACCACATCAGGGCCCAGCAGACTCTCCACCCGTCGCCTGCCAAAATGCTCAAGCGCGAAGCTGACGCCGCCCGTCATAATGTGCGTGTGAAGCTGGACCATGTATTGGTCGGCCAGGTCACGCATCTCCTCAGCCTTTTCGATCATCACCCTTACGTCACCGGGCTGATACACGTACTCAAAACGGCCGTGAAACGCATGGCGACCAAATAGGTACGGGGGAGCCAAGGCAACGCGAATCCTCCCTTCTGCGCCGCCGTGCCAAGCCTCGATCACAGCGAGGGAGTTAGTCAGCGCCTGATCATACGTGAAAGAGCGCTCGATCCATTTACCGTCCTCCAGGAAGCTCCCACTCCAGGGCCGCGGGAGATGAGGAACAAACGGGTCCGGGGGTCCCACGCCAAGGACAGCTCGGATGCCGACTTTCTCGTAGGCCGCGGCACAGCGCATCGCGAAGACAGGACTATCCGTTCTGGCCGGTGTGGAGCCGATGATCGACGCACCTGTGGTCACCCCAAATCGAAGCCGCTCCGTCGCAGCCAACTGACTCTCAGCGTACCACCATTCCTCCGTTGTAGCGTGCCAGTACAGCCGACCCGCCGGCCAACCCGCGTCCGGGTGGTAGAAGCCGCCGATCATACCGTGTCCGGCGTGGGCGTACGTGTCAACGAGCCCAGGCATCACCACCATATCGTCCCCGTCGATAACGCGATCGGATGCATACCTCGCTCTAAGCTCTTCTGTCCGCCCAGCCTCAACGATCCGGCCGCCCTGGATCGCCAACCCACCGTCCTCGATGATCTGGTTATGCTCATCGAAGGTGACCACGGTACCACCGAGTATCAATAGATCGACGTTTTCCCGCATCCCGACTACCCCCTTATCTGCGCTCGGGCCACCCGATTCCTGGCGAGTGCCTATCCCATCTCAAGGTCCAACGATACCTCAAGACCCGCTTGCCTGACCCCGAGACCGTCCACACGATGCCCTTGCCCAGAAGCCAATAGGCCCTGGAAATGGAGTGCGCTCTGCCCTCCGGCTCAATCGTGCCCCTGCCCAGCTGATAACAGCCTCAACCATGGTAGAGGCCGCGCCCCCTACGCAATCTTCGCTCTACCTTCCTCTTCCACCACGTGGCAAGCACAGTAGTGATCCGGCTCCACCTCAATCAGCTCTGGATGGCTCTCGAAGCACATGTCCCGCGCCGCCGGACAGCGCGTGCTGAAGTTACATCCCTCTGGAGGGTTTGAAGGACTCGGAATGTCCCCCTCCAGGATGAT
>Ga0180432_10009780_pt1 | contig 11620 bp, 19 predicted proteins | sample SS_ome_10_FD_132414 | JGI IMG/M metagenome (GOLD analysis project Ga0180432, IMG submission 132414) | Hypersaline lake sediment archaeal communities from the Salton Sea, California, USA - SS_1_MS_2 metaG | ecosystem: Environmental > Aquatic > Non-marine Saline and Alkaline > Hypersaline >... | reverse complement strand
TTTTGTAAGTTAATGTTTTGTTTACGATATTCGGGGAAGGCAAAATCTACTTAACAGACCTACGGACTTATATATATTGTACATGTGAGAACTAGGTTTATCTTAAGAAATAGTTCACGACCTACGCGCGTATTGTCAATTTGATGATTGGTTCAAGAGAACGAGGACGCTTGTGAATCCCTAGTCGCTATCGCTCCGTACGGGATTTAGAGAAATCGACAAAGTTTCTTAGACCGACATGGATGTCATACTTAGCTCTAAAACCAAAATAAACGCTTGCTGAATCGATTTCAGCTTTGGAGATTAGAATATCACCCTCTCTTTTTGGAAGTTGTTTAATTTGGCTCTGAGAGCCTGAGAGAGATTTGATTTTTGATGCAACGTTCACGACACTAATAGAATTGCCAGTCCCAATATCAAAAACCTTCGTTTCTGGCCAGTCGATGCTCATTTCTGCAACAGCGGCCAGAATATTAGCGTCAACCACATCATGAACATGTGTAAAATCCCTGTAGCAATTCCCATACACTTCGATGTCATTACCCTTAATAGCCCTATCGATGAAAATCGGAATTGCAGCTCTGTTTGCTTGATATGATCCATATACGTTATGGTATCTGAGGCCAATCACATTCTGATAAAAGGTAGAAAAATCCTCGATAGTTTTTTTTCCAAGGCCATAGGGACTGATTGGATGCTTTGCAGCTGACGACGATGCCCACACTACCCGCTTATTTCCGTATTTTTTTGCAAGATCGAAAATATTGATGCTACCTAGTATGTTATTTTCAGCATACTCGACAGGCTGTTCAAATGATCTCGGTACATTTCCAATCCCGGCTTGATGTAGGATTACATCAGAATCTTGAATAGCTTGATAGACTTCTTCTTTGCGAACGTCTAATAAATATTTTCGTTTGAAACTCATCATATCGTAGACAGATTTACTCTCATCGCCACATGATGCATAGCTGTCTAATGCAATTACTTTTTGATTCAATCTAAAAAGTTTCATGCAAAGATTGACACCAATAAACCCGGCGGCTCCTGTGACTAACCATGTTTTAGGGTTTCTCATTAACCGAATTTCAACTTCGTCTATAACTGCCATACATCAAACTCCATATTTTGTTTGGGATCTAGCGCAGATTTCACGTCAACAATCAAAGATTCAACGGCTATTGCATCGAGGATAGTATCGATGTTTTCCATGATTTTATCGTGCGGTACTGAAAGTATAAGACAATCGTATTCAGTAGTCTCAGTTTCTAATTGCTCAAGAGATACATCAAGGTCTTTTTGATAAGGATCGTACAGATAGATACTCATACCTGCATCTATCAGCTTTTCGTATATCTCTAGTGCTTTCGAATTTCTATCGTCGGAACAATTTTCCTTAAACGTATAGCCACACTGAAGAATCTTGTCCCCTTTTTTGCAGCGACTAAGTACTTTGTTGACTATTACATCGACTATAGAATCATTAACTCTCCTGCCAGCGTCAATTATCTGAGGATGAAATCCATGTTTTTTAGCTGCATGCAAAAGATAGTATGGATCTACTCCGATACAGTGACCCCCGACTAGACCGGGACGATAATCGTGGAAATTCCATTTCGTTGCAGCTGCATCTAAAACTTGTTTTGTGTTGATACCCATCTTGTCAAAGAGTAATGCTAGTTCATTCACAAGAGCAATATTGACATCTCTCTGTATATTCTCAATGACCTTTGCAGCTTCTGCGACTTCAATAGACTGGGCTTTGTATACATTTTTAACTACCTTAGAATAGACACTAGCAATATATTCCGTGTCTTCTTCAGTTTCGCCAGCTACTACCTTTGTTATATTTTCGAAAGTATGAACTTTGTCACCTGGATTGATTCTTTCAGGACTATAGCCTATTCTTAATGTCGCATTGTCTGGGAGTAGTTTTTTTAATTGCTTGATCGCTCCTGGATAAACAGTACTCTCAAAAACAATAGTGTCATGTTCTTTGAGATTAAAAGAGAGGCTAAAACAAGCTTTTTGCATGTATGTTAGGTCAGGAACATTATAGTCGTCTACTGGAGTTGGCACACAAATAATATAAAAATTAGCTTGATTTTCGATATTGGCAATACTAGTAGTTAATTGTAATTTAGATTTTTTTATGGTGTCGATGCTAAACTCACCGTTGGCATCAATACCATCTCTCAATTGATCTATTCTTCGTTGATCTGAATCAAAACCTATTGTCGGAAATTTCTTTGCAAAGCTCAAAGCTACTGGCAAGCCGACATAGCCTAAGCCTATCACGCATATTTTTGGTTCGTTCATTTTCTTTTCCTATCATTTGTCATGGCCTGAGCCCCCAGAGCAAGCAAACAGTTCTTTAGCTTATCAATTAATTCTATAGGCATCTTTTCCCTGAGAATAAGCTCATTTTTATTCATTTCGAGTTTCCCTAAAAGATTTCCACAAGAGTAATAGAAATCTATTATATCTTTTGATGGTTCGCTGTTCAAAATACTGCCCCGAAAATTAGTAAACAACATTGTATCATGTTGTTTTGACTTGATTGATATTACCTCTCAAAAGAAAGTTTTGTCTGTTCAAAAAAGACCTGATTTTTGAACACTATCCTTCTGTTAGAGATTTCAAATTTTCAATTTGTTTTTTTATTTCTATAACCGATTCTTTCATCTTAATTTCACGATCCTTATTTTCATACATAGCCGCTAATTCAGCTTGAAAATTTTGATATAATTCTTCTATATATCTACACAAATTAAAAAAATCTTTGCTTACCTCGACCTCACACCCTCCTGGATATTCTTCTTCTTCAAGAGAATACCAAGGATATAGCTCATCTTTCCATATCTTGACTTTTACTTTACCCATAGCTTGTACACCTTATATTCAATCAACCACCCAACCAGCATTAATTAATTCTTCAATACTTCCATATTCCTCAAGAACGCGTAGTTTTTTGAGAATATCATTTTCTTTTTCTTTAAATTTTTCTTCTTCTGCCTTTTTCTCATCTAAAAACTTTTTTTTAACTTAATATTCAATAGGACAAATCGTATTTTCATGAAAAACCCACAACCAGTATATATTTGCATCGTCAATCAACCTACTCTGTCGCGGATAAACCTCAAGTGCTATTCTTTCAGGACCAAAGATCTCGTTTTTTACCCTTTGTAGATCTTGCCAACTATGTATAGGTGCTTCATCATTTCGACGTATCAAAGCTTTTTTCATCGGCCCCCATGATGTGTCTTTGTTGAAAACTTGAACTATGTATATATTGTTTTTGTATACCTTATCAGGACTATTTGAAGATAAAGGAATTTCATGATCGGGTACAACTGTGAAGTTGTTCCAGCCTTTTTTCATCAAAAATCGCCCTTCTCTCGCTGATAACCTTCTTAGTTTTCTATTCATTTACAAATCCATTACTTTTAGAAACGCTATTCCGAAAATAACCAAAGTTATTACTCCAGTTACCCACATGCCTATTTCGCGTATCATTTCTACGGACATTCTATAAAAAATCCTCATCTATTGATTTGACTTTTTCGACCCAGTTATATTTCTTGCCATGTTTTATAATCCTGTATGCTCCGCATGTATCGCATATCTCTTTTAAAGCATCATAGTCATTATGAAGTCTTAATTTTTTTGTTGATAAATGTAAGCATGCTGTATGACCTTCTTGAATTGTTTTCTCAATAAATTCGTTATTTTTTTTCATTTTATCGCTCTGCTATTTCTTGAGGTACTTCTGAAGTTTCTATAGCTTTCTCAGGTTCTAACCCTACAGGAGCAAATACATCTAGTTCTTGAGATTCACCAACCTCAGCTTTGTCCTCAATCTCTTGTACTCGCGCCATTTCAGGGGACTTGGGAAGCAATTTGAACAAGCGTCTTACAGCTGTTTTTCTAGCCATCTCATCGTAATGAGTAGACCATGAACTGTAATTACTCTTTCCTGATTTTGATGAATTTCTAGCTTTTTCTATATCGCCTTGTGATAGTACTCTGAATTTTGTGCGACCATCCGAGTACCTTGCAACTGCATATGCTCCCTTGACAGGTCCTCGATCACCGTCTCCGAAGTAAGGCTTGTGACTAATAGTAGGACTTAAACCTAGTTCAAAATCAAACTCATCATTCTCATACACTACATGAGCATCAATCGTGACTTTGCCAGATCTTTCAGCTAGATCAATCATGCCTTGATAGCCTACGATAAGTTGAACTTCCATATTGCCTTTGTTTCGATATGGCAATAGATATGCATGGCCTAATCCTGTACCTGGCTCAAGACCTAGCTGAGCGCACTGAATCACGCTACCGAAAAAGCTAGCTCGATCACATTCAGCTAGTTGAGGGTTCTTTCTAACTTCTGTCATAATGATGCGAGTCATTCTTTCAGGAGTAATATGCTTAGGCAATGCTGCTCTAATTTGAGGTTTGAAATTGTCAATAAGCTTGACTAGATCATTTGTTTGATTGCTTACAGCTGGTTTAGGTGCTGGTTTGTAACTCATTTTTAAAGCCCTTTGTCATAATATTTGTTAGCAAAATAAGGTAATCCGATTTTTTCGATTTCTTTGGAATAACCGTCCCAACTATCTGTTTCTAAGCTTTCTATCAATCGATTGAAAGCATAATGCCAGTCTCTCAAACCGGCTTCAATCAGCTCTTCAGAAGCTTCCTTGATAATAATATGAGGGCATGGTGTGCCAGTTGAAACAAAGATCCAGCCCCATGTTTCGACTTCAACGCCGCATAATTTCATGACTTGCATGTGATGTGCAGCTGAAAAATGATAACCATTGTTGAAAATAACTTTCGAAAGAGAATCATCGTCAATGTCTTTTGAACAGCTTTTCACGTCCCATACTGATTTGTAATCAGGACACCATAAATCCTCGCGTGATTTGACAGGGACGCCATCGATGTTGGTGTAGAATGAAACCTCAGATTTCGCATTGCTCAGAATGTCTTTAAGCGGTTCATGATCGTCCATTTCACGATTAAGTCTCAAAGCAAACTCGCCGTCTTTGTATTTGATAGGCTTTTTACCTTGCTCCTCTGCATTTTGCTTAAACTCTTTCCATAAGCTATAACCAGGATTTTTGGTCAATGGCCCCCAATCCTCTGGCTGTATCATATACTCGTCTTTCATCAAATGACGTTCGAGCATATACGTGTGAATGAAAGTTCCGAGCATTTGCGGTTTAGTTTCTTTCTTCGGCATTTCAAGTGCATATTTGTAATCCCTAGGGGACGACAAAATATTTTTGAGTGTGCTACTGCCTATACCTTCATGAGACAAATACTCGCTCATAGGCTGGTTTTCTTTTATTTCGCTCATGATTCATCCTCTTCTGTAACCTCTTGCTGGCATTGATCGCAGCATATTGAATTAGTTTTTTTGTCTCCTAGAAAATACAGGTTTTTCAATGAAGGGTATTCCACTTCTAGCCCTAAAATTAGATTGCAAGTATTGCATCTTTCTTCGCTCATGCCGGATCTTTCAGTTTGATGTTATGTTTTTTGGCTTGCTTTTCAGCAAATTTCTTCATCATGTTCTGCAATTCTTCTGTGTGCTTTTTGTCCAAATGGAAGCAGACAATACGAAAATTTTCATAGATGTCTTTGGGGACGTTAATAGTTGTTCTTTTCATCAAAATATACTCCTTATAATATATGAAATATATTTATATACAAAATAGAGGAATAGGTATACTATTATTTTCTTGTCGCAACGATATTTTTCTAAGGGATTTAATAATATGTTTATGTGGCATAATGATATCAACAACATAGTCGATGGTAGATGTTATGCAAAAGGCTGGCGTGGTTCTAAGGCAAACTCTGTAGATGAGGTATCAAAGATAGTTTCAACATATGTGAACAGCCCCTGCATGTGGGCATATGGAATTCGAAACAAAAATAACTTTGTAAGAGCCGACTGGCTAGGACTTGATTTCGATGAGGGTATGAGCCTTAAAGATTCTTTAATTGAGTTTGAGCCTTTTCTACATATTATAGGTACTACAAAATCACATCAAGTCGATAAAGGTGGTAAGGTCTGTGATCGCTTCAGAGTACTCCTAAAATTCTGCTCACCATGCGAAAACTATAGAGATTATGAACACACCGTCAAAACATGGGTTAGTCAACTAAAAGCAGATAAAGCTTGTGTGGACGCAGCCAGATTTTTCTGGCCTTGCAAAGAAATTGTTTCTGCAAAGCATTATGGAGGATTAATCAACGTTTTTAAAGCTCCTGAAATTGCAAAAAAAACTAAACAGAATTTTGCAAAAAAACGAGAAGCCTCTCAAAACCACCATAAAAAACATGGCACATATCCGTCATGGATTGATGGGAAACTAGAGGATGGCTGCGCGATTGGAACGCGAAACAAAACCACATATATGATTGCAGCTGAACTTTCAAAATTGGGATTTGGAAAAGATTACATAGTAGATATGATAGAAAAATCCTCAATACCATCGTGCGGCAATGACGATTTTAGCAAAGCTGAAATTACTAGAACGGTGGAAAGTGCAATGAGGAGGTAGTGGTTTACCCCCTCATCAACCTCTCAGTTAAGAAAGGCAAATACTTATGTCCGATGATATAGATCATAGCAAAAATAAAGGCAACCTCAAAGCGTTAGAAGGTGGAAAAAATAAGAGAAAAAATAAAAACAATGACAATATACCAGAAATTAAAAACCTGGGAGTTAAGGAACATTTGTTAATCAGGCATTTCATTACTGGAAAGATACAGACTAGAATGCCTGATAACACTCCCAACAAACCTTTACCTATCAAAGTTCATAAACCTGGCTATGATTCCGATAAAAGAATACTCGTCATAAAAAATGACATATGCGAAGAAATTGACACCAAGCAAGTATATGAAATTCTCGAAAGATATATTGGCAATCACTTTTCAAATCCTGATCAAAAAAATGATTTCAGCTTGAGCGGTAAGCAGATTGAAAACCTTACTCGAAGGTACATAGCTAGAGCCCCCTCACTTTCTGAATGGCCACATCCCATTGGTTTTAAATCAGATAAGGGATACTTTTTTGAAAGACATCCCTTCGATCCATTTAGAGGAGCTAGCAAATCACAGTTTCCAACTATTGCAGGGTTTTTAAATCGCACAGAAAACTCAGAACAGCTTTGTCAAATCATTGGATCAATTTTAGCGGGAAAACCAATTAGAAAGTTATCGCCGATTTTGTGGGGAGATCAAGGAACTGGCAAATCAACATTTTTCGGAATTCTCAAATTATTGTTTGGCAAGTACTCATGGAGAAATGTTCCACCTGATTTTGCAAAGGATAAATTTGGCGGCACATTTGTAAAAAACACAGCTGCTTGGTTTGCTGAAGAAGTAGACAGCAATCTTATAAACAGTGCTAACTTCAAAATACTTACTGGATCAAACTCTTATGCTGTTCGAGGTGTCAACAAAGATTGGATAGACGTAAAAATACACGGAGTCCTATTTCTTAATGCCAACACAGAAAAACTAAATATTAGAAATGAAGCAGCAATTGTTCAAGAACGCCTTCTTTCCAACAAAGTGGAAGGGACTTTGAAAGTGAGCGAAAGACTTTCAGAGCAGGATGTTTATGCGATCGCCATGAAAGAACTGGAATTTTTTTCTGGTTACTGTCTCGATAGATTTGACGAGAAGGGACATAGGGTCGAGAGAGAGTTTGAATCAAAGCTTATAACAGAAGTAATCGGAGAAGCTGAGAGTGATCTTGAAGCTGTGTTTGAAAGATATCTTGAGAAAGATGTGAGTCACTCTGGCAAGAACACGTCGATCATGGCGGTTGAATGGCAAGCGTTATGGGAGACTATTTGCAGAAACAACATGTCTTTTGCCAAACAAGTGTCTAGGAGGGATTTCAATGCTTTTGTCGCCAGAAAGATGGGGCGAAAGTCTCATATGGCTGTCTTTAAGCGTGATGGCAAAACATACAAAGGGGTAACCGGTCTTAGGATTAAAAAGATAATTCAAGATGATTTGAACAGGGTAACCTAAAAGGTTACCAAATTAGGGTAACTTTTTGAAAAAAGGTAACCCGATTTCATTAATGATATTAGTCAGGTTACCTATAGTTACCTAGTTACCTTAAAAATAAGAAATAGTATAAAGGCATTTTGGTTCTTTTCTTGCGATAATAAAACATATCTCTTATGGGATTTTTCAAAAATTAGGGTAACCAGGGTAACCTAGGTTACCTCGTTGATATTATTGATGTATTAAGGTTACCTAAAATTAAAAGGTTACCTAAAAAAGGTAACTTTATGACATCTAAACACACTCTCAATACCCTCTGTAACCGGCGATAAAAATATGCTATCAATATACCAACCTCTATCGTAATCTCAGTTTAGCCGGGCGGCTTGAGTCGACCTAGGGCAATAAAGGGTAATTTTGATGAACCAACAATACAATCTGGTCTCAAATGCCTCTAGCCGCTGGCTGTTAATGTTTCAGAATGAATACAAAGAACATAAGAAATCCCCCTAATGGCTATGCTTCAAAGCCTTGAATACTATCGCCGAGATTGTCGGAATAAGCACGATGATGGCAGTCCCGAATATCATCATTTTTGTATTAAGCTGCGCTAACATGATGGCGTGATTGTCTATATCATCTCGGTTTCTCTTGATGTCATGTTGCTGCCCTTGCCGTGTAGCCATGGCGACTTTTATGTCGTGCAGATCGGCGGTGATTTTGTCGATTTTTTCAAACAAAATTGCTATCTCATTCATGCCCCAATAACCCTCAAATTTTTTTATCGCCAAAATTCGCGTTAACAATTCACGCCGTTTTTATCACTTCATTAAATTATGGTATCGTGCAATGGACGACCGAATCAAAATATTAGAGGCAAAGTCATGTCCACAAGCAACTTACGCGGCACTGAAGAAACTGTAGACACTGAAACGAGTGAAGGTGACCCCAGTCTTATTACAGCTACTCAAGTGGGAGACAAAAGAGGCCTTGACGTTGTTATTCAAGCGGATATGGCAGCAAAAAATGAAGTTATTCCTCTGCTATTTCAAATATCAGAATTACTAATGCATATAAGAAATCAGCTCGAATTTATTACCGACGAAAAAGGTTTTTAACATATGACTCTATTAATAATACAATCTGGCGATAGCAATAGTTTCAAGGCCGCCGTTGATAGTGGTGCGAGACTTTATACAAGAGCTATCACTCAAAGCTTCGAAGAAAACGCCGTGGAAAATGGGGATGCCTACAATTTGAATACTGGCAATATAACTTTTTCATCCTCTGGAGCTTCTGGAGCTACATACGTCAAAAACAATGAATCAACTAATCTTGTGATCACTTCATTTGTATACCTTTTCGGCAATAGTGGAATAACAGGTGAGGATGCAGAGATTGACGTTATCGAAAATCCAACAGGTGGAACACTTCTTAGTTCAACGACCGGAACTCCTAGAAACAGAAATGCTGGTCTTCAATCAAAAACATTGGATGTAGATTGGCGAATTGGAGCTGAAGGTAAAACTATTTCCGGTGGTAATGACTTGATTAAAAGCCTTTTTGGTAGTCCGTTAGGCAGAAAAGTCGTTGTCATAAAAATAGCACTGACAAAAGGTTCATCGATAGCAATTAAGTACACTCCGCAATCAAGCATAACATCTCAAAATGTACAAATAGCAATGTCAGTATACAGAGATGTTTACAATTAAGGAAAAAAAATGTTTATAGAAGACCCGATTACCGGAAACAAAGCTGAAGTAAGCAAAAAATATAGGCTAAAAGTATCTTCAAAAAGTAATCCTAGATCTTTCTACGTATCAAGAGACGAAGGGAAAGTATTCAACTACGTATCGAGTTTTGATGCTACGACCGGAGCTATATTATTTAGTTTAGAAAATAACTCATCAACAGATCAATGTTATGTCTCAGGAATAACTTTTAGCGCATTGACAAATTGTTCGTTCGATATCCATAAAACTCTTTCATCGGATACACCGTCAGGAACAACTTTGACAGCGGTTAATATGAACTTTGGATCTGCAAACGTTTCTGAAGCTGAGGCATTTGGAAATACGGCAGTATCAGGAATTACAAATACAACCACAACAAAATTAATGACTGCCAAATGCTCTGCTTATAATGATACAAAATTGGATTTTAATGACTCACTTATTTTGCAAAGAGGAAATGGACTTAACATTGCTCTAACAGGAAATGGTGTCGTAGATGTATCTGTTAATGTACATTTTGAGGACCCCACCGCAGGATAAGTAAAATGATTTTTTTTGGTCTAAAAGATTCTAGAAATGGATACAAAGCAAGAGTGACTAGACAAAATCAGCTAGTCACTTCCCCTTTAAGCTATTCAACGCCTATCGCAAAAACTTTCGATACTGCTAACCAGGCTGTAAACATAGTATCTGCAAGAACATCATATAGAATAGTTATAACCTCAGTATATCTGTATGGTGACAAAAACATCGATTCAGCAACCGATGCTACAGTTGAAATATATGAAGCGACGAAAGCCAGCGAAACTACAGTCTCAAAATCAATCATTTCAGTTGAAATACCGAGACGAGGTAGCGTTACTCTTAACGATTTAAATTGGGTAACAAGCGTTGGCGTGTATCTTAATGGAAAGACAAATGACAATATAGTTTATGGCGTGATTGGGGCGTACTACATTCCAAACGAAATCGACACAAATTTTCTAATTGAATAAAAAATATTACCCTTCCCTTTTTATAATGATAAAAATGAAATCATGATTAAGTGTACAGCCATTATAGACACGCGAGAACAGCGTCCAGTGACTCTGGAATATAAAAAAGGGGTGGTTATGCCCTCGGAGTCAGGAACGCTCTATACAGGCGATTACAGCCTCAAGGGCTTTGAAAATTTTGTCGCTATCGAGCGTAAGTCTATCGATGATTTGATGGGATGCATTGGCACTCATCGTGAGAGATTCAACCGCGAGATAATTCGGCTCAAGGGCTATGAGGTCAAGTGCATCGTTGCAGAAGCTACTTGGGCAAGAATAGAAAAAGGGGATTACAGATCCCGGGTTCACTCAAGTGCTGCTATTGGAACACTCATGGGCTGGATAGCAGAGGGTATTCCAATATGCATGGCCGACAATCACAAGCGCGCTGGCGTGTTCATTGCTAGGATGCTCTACATTACTGCGCGGCGATATCAATTTAGATTGAAGGGGTTACTATGAGTGGTCGATTTGATTATGTACGGTATGACGAAAGTGCTAAAGCAGATCAAGAAATGTTCAAGCTTACCTGCGAGAGTTTGGAATACTCAATAAATTCAATACTTAAAAGCCCTAGAGCAAAAGCTCGTGCCTTGACTAAATTAGAAGAAACTTACATGTGGATCGGAAAAGCCATACGCGACGATCAAATTGCACGTGGTGGTAGTGCAGAACATATAGCTGAAAGGACTAATGAATAATGAAATCTGTTCTATTCAAATGAAACAGGAGTACATCATGTACACATATGAAAATCTATCTCTTGATAATATAGGCAATGGATCAGCTAATGAACTCTTTCTAAGA
>Ga0180432_10009779_pt1 | contig 11621 bp, 8 predicted proteins | sample SS_ome_10_FD_132414 | JGI IMG/M metagenome (GOLD analysis project Ga0180432, IMG submission 132414) | Hypersaline lake sediment archaeal communities from the Salton Sea, California, USA - SS_1_MS_2 metaG | ecosystem: Environmental > Aquatic > Non-marine Saline and Alkaline > Hypersaline >... | reverse complement strand
CTTAGTGATAAACCGCCGTGACCGATGTCATCGGCTCCGTCAGAGATACCCTCGACCGGGTCCCAGTAGGCGAATGTGTAGGCCTTGCCGGTGGGCCGGAGCTTGCTCTTGAAGAAGCGGGCCATCTTCTCCGCAATATCCCGGTAGTGATCTGCCTCGGGCTTGTCTACAACGTCGGCCATTACCAGATACGTGCGGCCCAGAGCCAGGTACTGGTTGTGCGGGATGGGCTTGGTAGTCGTGGGAATCTCGTCCGTTGGTATGTCACGCAGGTACGGGTTCGCCACGATCGGCTCCCACTTCAACAAACCCATTCCGGCTGCCGGCTCGATCCAGACGTACTCCCATTTCTTCAGAAAGTTGTCCATGAGCAGCTTCGAGTACTCATCGGCCTTCTCTCCGTATTGCTCCTGTAGGGCGTTGTCTTTCTTCACCGTCTCGATGAACAGAGCGATAGGATAGGTGATAGTACCGTCATGGACGGCCCACTCAAGGGGTAAAACCTGTTCGGTGCGCACCTGGAATTCATCCCCCTGGGCCGGCTGTCCGGATATGGTTACCTTGATGCCCGGGATGGCGGTGATGGGTTCGCCGGACTTGTAAGCCTGACGGCGGATGAGTAGCTCGGCGGTGTCATCATCAGCAATCTGGAATTCGCCTGGAGCAGTGAATTCGATGGTGTAGGTGTGGCCGGTGACGTCGGTGTTCTTGCGGGCGCGGACCAACTCCGGCTCGATGCGGGCGTTGCCTGTGTTGGCCGGGTCAGCTGTGGGCCGGCCGAGAGCATCGGAGTATGTGATGGTCTGCCAGCCGCGGTAGCCGTCGCCATCCGGGTCGGAAAGGCCGGCAATCATCCGGTCGAAGTGGTCAATGATCTTGTCCAGCCAGTAGGTGTCTTTGAGGATAGTGTAGGCTTTGATGTAGGTGAGCAGGCGGGAGGCCTCACCCCAACCGAGGTCGCCGGAATCGGCGCTGTCGGAGTAGCCCTTCCCGCCTCGGAAAGCCGCGTCCAGCGCTTTGAGGTCGCTGTTGGTCTCCTCCATTGTCGGGATTATGCGGCTGAGGTCTTCCGCAGCCGGCAGGGGATTGGCGGATATTGCGGCGAGAGTGTTCTCCACGATCTGCTTAGCGAAATCCACCCCGTCGGCAGCCATTTCGGGAACCGGCAGTGTGAGCCATAGGCAACTGCCCTTCCCGTACTCATTGTGAGTCGCCAGCGCCACGGGCTCGGGTTGCTGGTTCTCTGCGGTGGTCTGGGGGACGCCCGATACGATCGGCCGTGCGCCGACTGCGGGGAAGTAGTGAAGGGGTGCGGAGAGATAGGGCTTGCCATTGGGGCGCTTCGGCATGTCGAGTACAACACCAGTCTGCGTGCCGTTGGTCAGTGCGCTGCCGGCGGCGATCCGGAGCTTGGCGATATCCAATTCTGCGCCCCCGGCGCCGGCTCCAGTCGCCGGCAGAATGCCGGTGCGGCAGGCGCCTTTGTCCAGATAGATGATGACCCAGGCGTATTTTCCTTTCTCGAAAATATCCTTACCGCTCTTGTCGAGAGCGGTGGCGGAGTACCTGCCTTGCAGCAGTAGCCAACCGCCTGCCGCAACGTAACGCTTCAGGGCTGAGAAACCGGCCTCCGTGAAGGCGATCGTGTCCGGCACGTAGAGAGCGTTGTAGCGGGCCACTATCGCGGCGTCGAGCAGCTCGGTGGTCTTGAGTAGCTCGACGCTGATATCGGCCTCCCGCATTGCTTTGACCCACGCGTCGTCATCGTTGATCGCCGGGCGCTCGGCACCGCCATAGGTGACATAGCCTACCGTAGCAGCGCCGGCTACTCCGATGCAGAGCACGAAAACGAGTGTTAGCAGGATCGGTCGCATTTCCAGTCCTCCGTAGGAACGGCGTGGACCGGATGGCTTTGCCATTCGGCCCCTGCGAACGGCGAACGGCATGAAGAACGGCATTGACAGGCAAGGATGCCTGTCCTCCAACGACATGCAACATACGGCAACGACGAACGACAACGACACTGTCATCATCCCATATGGAGTTCTGCAAGCAAGTACCAGGTGTCCAAGGCCGGTCGGTCAGTCCACATACCCCTCGGCGCGCAGCCAGTTCACGAATTCATTGACGTTTGCGTCATCTACCCGCTTGACCGGCATGCGCGCATCACCGATGGCAAAGCCGATGGCCTGCATCGCCTGTTTGACGAGCCCGAGTCCGCCGAGCCTGATTCCCCAGCGGATGGCTGCGTTGCCGCGCTTCTGGTATTCGACGGCCGTCTCCCAGTCGCCCCTACTGCGTGCGTTGAAGGCATTGACGAAGACCTCGGGGAGGAGGTTGTACCATGTGCCGACAGCGCCTGTCGCGCCCATTAGTTGAGCAGGAATCATCATCTCGTCAGAGCCGGAGAGGATGATAAAGTCGTCGCCCTGATCCCTGCGCATCTGCTCCATGAGGTAGAGGTTGTGGTCGGTGTACTTAAGGCCGGCGACGTATCGAATCTGCGCGAGCCTGTCTATCGTAGCCAGATCCAGCCCGAGACCGGTTCTGACGGGGATATGATAGAGCATTGTGGGGCGCTGTGCGATCTCGGCAAGAGCCGTGTAATGAGCGACCAACTCGTCGGCTTCCGGAACGAAATAGCTGCCGGGGATTGCAGCGATTGCGTCCACATCCAGTGCCGCCGCATGTTCCGCCAGGCGGTAGGCTTCCAGAGGGCTGGTGGACCCGATATGGGCGATGATTGTCGCCTCTCCACCCACCTCCTCCATGACCGCTTCGAGCACGGCTTTGCGCTCGTCTTCGTGCAGCAGCAAGCCCTCGCCGGTGCCGCCACAGACGAAGAAGCCCTTGCAGCCACGGTCGAGCAGCCAACGAGCGACTTGCTTCTGGACCACACTGTCCACCTGGCCGTCGCTGTTGTAGGCCGTAACGATGGCAGGGAAAATGCCCTCATATACTTCAGTCATACGGGGTTTCCTTTCACTTGCGATTGCAGATGATGTATTGGGACAGTTCAAAGTGAGTTTCACCGGCGCACCAGTGGATTCCTGCATCCGGCCGTGCCGCTTGCTGTTACGGCCGGCCCGCGCTCACCGCAGGAAGTATCCCTGCGAGGTGGGGTTGCCGTCGGTAGTCACAGCGATCCCCAGCTTGCGGAAGCCGTTCTCATCGCCGAGGCCGGGGTCGTGGGTCAAATGCATCTGCGCGCCACGCAACTGGGGCAACATCTCGACGCCGGCCTTCGCCGCCGGGTTGCTGGCCGCACTGATGCCGAGCGCGATGAGGACCTCCTGGACGTTGAGGCTGGGAGAATGTGAGCCGAGGTAGTTGGTCTTCAACTGCGTGAGACTCTCGATGATCATTGCGGGAAGCAGGTGCATGGTGGGCGGAATGCCGGCCAGATGCTTGATGCCGTTGATGATGGCGGCGGATGCGGAATGAAATAGCTCGGAGTTCTTGCCCAACACGATGGTGCCATTGTCGAGCTGAAGCGCCGCGCCACAGTAGAGGCCATCCTTGCCACGTCCGGTCTGTTCGGCCTTCTCGGCGGCGCGTCGTGCAGGCTCGACGACCGGGCGATCGAGGACGCCGACGCCGAGACGGCGCATCAAGGTTTCAGCGCGCTCCACAGTCTGGCGTGGTGTCAAGCCTCGGCGATGCTCAGAATAGTACCGGAAATAGCGCCGGATGACTTCCTGGGTCGAGGCTTCGCGGACGATATCATCGTTGATGATTCCCGCGCCGGCGCGGTTGACGCCCATATCGGTCGGGGATTGATACCTCAGCGTTGTCTCATCCTCTCCCGCGATGCGCTCAATGATACTCTTGAGGATGGGGAAGTTGTCCACGTCACGGTTGTAATTGACAGCCGTTTCGCCATAGGCATTAAAATGGAAGGGGTCCATCATGACGATATCGCCGAGGTCCGCGGTGGCTGCTTCGTAGGCGATATTCACAGGATGGTCCACGGGGAGGTTCCATATCGGGAAGGTCTCGAACTTGGCGTATCCCGAATGCCGGTGTTGGGTGTGATCATGGCAGAGCTGAGAGAGGCAAGTGGACATCTTCCCGCTGCCGGGGCCCGTGCCGGTGACCACCACAATGGGCGCATCAGTCTCGACGTAGGGGTTGCGACCATAGCCATCAGAGCTGACGATGAGCTCCACGCTGTTGGGATAATCCGGAATGGAGGGCTGTGTGTAAGTCCGAATACCCTGGCTATCGAGCCGCTTCATGAGACGTTCGGCGGCGGCTTCTCCATTGAAACGCGTCAGCACTACGGCGGAAGTTCTGATGTCCCAATCGCGCAGGTCGTCTATGGCCTTGAGTGTGGCCAGATCGTAGGTGATGCCAAAATCGCCGCGAATGCGGCCCTGCTCCAGATCACCGGCATAGACGCAGAATATAACTTCGATCTGGTCTCTGAGGCCGTGGAGGAGGCGCATCTTTACGTTGGGGTCGTATCCGGGCAACACGCGGGCGGCATGGAAGTCAAAGGTTAGCTTGCCACCGAACTCAAGGTACAGCTTCCCCTCGGAACGCTCCACCCGCTCGAGAATGGCGGCGCTCTGCTCTCGGAGATACTTGTCATTGTCAAAGCCAACTGAAGCCATGTTCTCTCCCTGAGATACTGCACATTGGGCTTTAGGTCTCGTCACGTATTTAGTGTGTAGTAGATGGCATTTTGGCGCATGTGAAGATGACAGGAGTGGGCCGCTACTCCACCGTCGCTACAGCCGCACGGGCACTCCGCGCTCGCGCAGGTACTCCTTGACTTGGGCTATCGTGAAGGTGCCGAAGTGGAACACGGATGCCGCGAGTAGTGCGGATGCCTTCCCGGCGGTGGCAGCTTCGTAGAAGTGCTCGAGCTCGCCCGCGCCGCCTGAAGCAATGATAGGGAGTCCGGACTCGTCAGCGCAGCCGGCGGTCAGGGGGATGTCGTAGCCGGTCTTCACGCCATCGGTGTCCATGCTGGTGGGGAGAATCTGACCTGCGCCGAGATCCGCGACTTGTTTCGCCCACTCGAACGCATCCATGCCGGTACCCCTGGTGCCGCCATGGGTCACCACCTCGTATCCGGACGGCATGTCGTCGCGTCTGCGACCGTCAATGGCGACGATGACGGTCCCGGCTCCGAATGCTGCGGCCGCCTCGGAAACCAGGCTGGGATTCCTCACCGCCGCTGAGTTCATTGATACGGCGGCCACGCCGATCTCCAGCAGGGCGGCCATGTCATCGAGTGAGGAGATGCCCCCACCAACAATGAGCGGCACGGAGATAGCGTCCGCAACGCGGCCCACGAGCTCGCGCGTCGTCTCGCGGTTCTCGAGGGTGGCCGCGATGTCGAGGAACGTTATTTCATCGGCACCGCCGGCGTCGTAGGCAACCGCGGCCTCAACCGGATCAGCGGCGTCAACCAGGTCCACAAAATGTACGCCCTTTACCACACGACCGTTCTTCACATCCAGGCACGGGATTATCCTGCAATAGTCCATTGTCAATTCCTCTTTCCACGGGATATGATCAGCAGCGCCGCGCTGCCGACCCTATTGCTGCTCATCTTCTTCGTCGAGGTCGGACAGGTCAATATCCAAATCGTCATCGGCGTCCTCATCTGCGAGGCCGTTGTCTTCTGTTTGGGGTTCATCGTCATCAGCGAGTGGACCTGCGGCTGTGTCTTCCTCCGGTGTTTCGTCGTCTAGGTCGGCGAAGGCACCACTCGTATTGACTTCGGCGACGGGTTCGGCAGCTTTGTCGTCTTCTGAAACAGTGAGGAAGCCGGTGTCCTGAGGCTGGTCAGGTTCGGTGTCCAGGTGAGCCGCGCCGGCCTTGATGACCTGGATTTCGTCCACCAGCTTCCCTATCTCCGTAATGATTCCATCAATGCTCTGACAGCTTGGCAGCACCTCGCTGTGACGAACCTTGCCTTTCTTGTGCAGCTCATAGACCTTTTCGCCGATGGCATAGAGTAGCTTGCGGCGTTTTCTTTTGAGGCCCCGAATGCGCGAATTGAGGCGCTGGACGCTGAAATGTCGCTGAGCCTTTTCTGCAGCGTTCTCTCCGCTCCGCTTCACATATTCCCATATATTGCCGGCCACGTTCCCGGGCTGTTGGCCTGTGTCTTCGCTCATGGTGTCGGCCTCCTGTAGAGCATTGTGTTTGTAGCTCACATGCGCACGCGGTCATCGAGGCGAGTGAGCCCGGCATCGAGAGCCGCATTCACCGCGGCCGCGTATTCGCTCGAGGTAATTCGCCGCCCAAGCACGCTGTGCCCTACCGCCTCGTGGCAGGGATGATGCTGGTCCATGATATTGACGTATGTGGCCGGGCTAAGCGAGGCGACAAATTCCATTATTTGGGCAGTGCCCGCCAGGTCATCGGGGAGCACGAGATGGCGAACGAGCAGCCCGCGCTCGGCTATGCCTTCGGCATTGATGCGAAGGTCGCCGACCTGCCGGTACATCTCTGTCAGCGCCCTGTACATATGGTCGGGATAGTCGGGGGCATCGGACAAGTCGGCGGCGACAGAACTATCTGCATACTTGGCATCGGGCATGTAGATATCAATAACTCCGTCAAGCAGTCGCAGGACCTCGAGGCTCTCGTAGCCTCCACAGTTATAGACAAGCGGCACCACCAGACCCGCCTCGATGGCCAGAGCGAGTGCAGCTAGTATCTGGGGAACGACGTGCGTAGGTGTAACGAAATTGATATTGTGACAGCCGGCGTCTTGGAGTTGAATCATGCAGGCCGCGAGCTGTGCGGCGGTAAACTCGCGACCATGGGCGAAATGGCTGATGTCATAGTTCTGGCAGAACATGCAGCCCAGATTGCAGCCGGAGAAGAAAATGGTGCCGGAACCGTGGGTGCCGACGAGGGGCCGCTCTTCACCGAAGTGGGCATTGAATGAGGCGACCCTGGCGCGACGTCGGGTGCGGCAGAAGCCCTGTTCCTCGGCCAAGCGCTCCACGCCACAGGCACGCGGGCATACTTCGCAGGGCGAGAGCAGCTCCATGGCTGCCTCAATCCGCTCCGGCAGTTGCCCCGATTCGGCCAGGCCCAGGTAGCAAGCAGTCACTCAAATCAACCCCCACTCAGTTTGCAGATCTCCTAGGCCATCCCAGTGGCTGTCGCTGGTGAGGTCGAAATGCACGAGTGTGATGGATATGCGGTCCTGCGCGACAGCATGGATGTCGGTGCCCGCAACGCTGTCGCTTTCCTCTGGCGAGCCCTTGAACCAGTAGTAGGGGCGACCATTTGGGTCAGTCCGCTTGATGACCACGTCCTGGTACCTCCGGCGCCCAAGCCGGGTCAAGGCGATACCTCGGATCTCGTCGGGCTTCACGTTGGGTACGTTGACATTGAGGATTGTGCCGGAGGCCAGAGGGAACTGGGCAAGTGCCTGGACCAGGAATGGCGCGATACGCTGGGCTGCGTCGAGACGGACATCCTCGTAGGCACAGACGGAGATAGCAAGTGCGGGGATGTCGTGGAGAGCTGCTTCCAGGGCGGCGGAGACCGTGCCGGAGTAGAGGACCTCTTCGCCGAGGTTGGCACCGGCATTGATCCCGGAGACGACAACGTCGGGCCGGCCCAGCTCGCCCAGCGTACCGAGGATCACGCAGTCAGCGGGCGTCCCGTTGGAGCTATACGCAGGTACCTCGACCCCGATGTCCATATGGCGGAGGCGCAACGGCTTGTGCAGGGTGATGCCGTGTCCGACCGCGCTCTGTGGCGACTCGGGCGCGACGACGGTGACCTCCCCTGTGTCGCGGAGCGCTGCCGCCAGAGCCAGCAGACCCGGGGCCATTATCCCGTCATCATTGGTTACGAGTATCTTCACAACTCAACCCCCTGCGCATGTGCAGCGGCCAGTGACTGACATGTTGTTTCGGCCGGCGTATCCGTGTCGGCGGCCTCAGGCGATGTCCATGTCCACGATCTCGACACGCTGAACGCCGGGGAGAGAGCTTATCCGGTCGCGCACCTGGGCCGAGATGGAGTCACTGACCGTTACGGACATGAGGCCGACGCCGCTGACACTCTGAGCTGCGACCTGGATGCCTGTGATATTGATTCCGGCACTGCCCAGGAGGCCGCCCAGGCTGCCGACAAAGCCAGGCTTGCCCGACTCGCTGTTCCAGATGAGGACAACCAGGCCGCGTGGAACCAAGTCAAGTTGATAGCCGTCGAGCCGAACGATGCGGACCTCGGAACGGTCGAACAGAGCACCGGCGACGCGGAATTCGTCCTTAGCTGTAGTGACACGCACTTCGAGGAGCTGTGCATAGCCGCCGCGCTGGTCAATACGTGTCTGAGCGATTTCTATGCCGCGTTCGCGCGCGACCGAACTCGCATTGACGAAATTGAGTGTGCCATCCACGATGCCCTGGAGGACTGCAACAAGCAACCGCCCGGTGAGATAGGGGAGGTGCTCGCCGGCCACGTCAGTGGCAGCTACCAGTTCAATGCGGCGGGGTGCGCCGGCCATCAGACCGCGACCCAGGACGCCCAGCTTCGTGACGAGGTCCACATAGGGATCGAGGGCAGCGAGGGCCTCAGGGGATAGCGCGGCGGCATTCACAGGCCAGCGCGGAAGCTGTCCGGCAAGTACGTCGGCGACTTGCCGGGCTGCGTCCACTGCGACACTTGCCTGAGCCTCCTCAGTAGCGGCACCGACATGCGGAGTGGCGATGAGGTTGGGCAACTCGAGTAGCCGTCTGTTGCCGGTTGGCTCATCGGCGAAGACGTCAAGGGCGGCTGCGGCAATCGTACCGTTGGTAAGTGCCGCAAGCAGTGCCTCTTCGTCAACCAGCTTCCCGCGCGCACAGTTAATCAATACGGCATCCGGCTTCATCCGAGCGAGGAGCTCGGCGTTGATGATATGCTCGGTGTCGGCGGTCAACACACAATGGAGGCTCAGGAAATCTGCCCTCGCCACGAGTTCGTCGAGATTCTCCACAAGTTGCGCGCCGGCAGCCTCCACCTGTTCAACAGAGACATACGGATCGTGAGCGAGAACCCTCATGCCGAACGCCAGGGCGCGCTTCGCGACTTCAGAGCCGACCTTACCGAAGCCCACGAGCCCTAGGGTCTTGTCGCAGAGTTGACGACCCGTGTATGACTTCCGGTCCCACTCGCCGGCCTTCAGCGAGGCAGCAGCCTGTGGTATGCGGCGGGCGATGGCCAACATCAGTGCGATAGTGTGCTCGGCGGCAGCCAGGGTGTTGCCGGCAGGTGAATTGACGACTATTACGCCGCAACGAGTGGCGGCCGGAATATCTATGTTGTCCACACCGATGCCGGCACGGGCGATAACCTGTAAATGCGCCGCGTTGCCTATGACCGGGGCAGTAACGCGTGTGCCACTGCGCACAACGATCGCATCCACATCGGCAACTGCGGCGATGAGGCCGATTTCGTCGAGCTCGGTGGCAACGACGACGTCGCCCGCCTCGCGCAGTATCTCCAGGCCGGCTTCGGCGAGGGAATCACAGACCAGTATCTTCGGCTTAGCCATCTGAGTTCTCCCGACAGGTCACGAAGGCATCGCGGGCCGCGGTCACCGCACTTGCGGTATCAATGTCACAGCCCATTTCCGCCAAGTTCTCAGCCACTGCTGCAACTGTGGCGACAAGGTCGTCAAGGCGACATGTACCCAGATGGCCGATGCGGAATATCTTGCCTTTGAGGTCGCCCTGTCCCCCGGATATGAGGATGTTGTCGCGCTCGCGAACGCGTCGTACCAGTTCGGAACTATCAAGGTCATCGGGCATTCGCACAGCGGTAACGGTCGCACTGGCGCGGCGCTCGTCGGCGGCAAGTAGCTCGAGGCCGAGGGCAATGCTTGCAGCGCGACACGCGACCCCCAGGCAGTGATGGCGGCGCAAGACCTCGGTGACACCCTCCGCACGGATCAGCCGCAGAGACTCCTGCAGGCCTGAGAAGAGATTGACTGCGGGCGTACAGGGCGTCTGTCCCTTATCCAGCGCATCGAGGGCACGCGACAGATCGAAATAGTAACTGCCGCACGTGATCTGCTTCATCTTGAGTTGTGCGCCTGCGCTGAGGGCCACAAATGAGAGGCCGGGCGGCAGCATCAGAGCCTTCTGCGAACCGCCCACGACCGCGTCGAGAGCATTGGCCTCCATGTTGATTGGCATGCCGCCGATCGCGCTGACAGCATCCACAATCGTCAACACCCCGTGTTCGGCCGCGGCTTTGGCAATGCCTGACAAGTCCTGCGCGACGCCGGTCGAGGTCTCATTGTACGCGAAACCGAGGGCATCGAACCGGCTCTCAGAAAGAAGTTCTCGCAGCAAGCGCGGGTCGGCTGCTTCTCCGGGACAGCAATCCCACCACGTAACTTCCGCCCCATAGCACTGCGCGATCTCGCCAATGCGGAGGCCGAACTTACCGCTATTGATGGTCAGGATACGCTCACCCGGGGCGATCAGGTTCGCCACCGCAGCCTCGACACCGCCGGTCCCCGACGCCGAAAGCGTGAGCACCGGATCAGTCGTTCCGAAGCAAGCCTGCAAGCCGACCTGGCAATCAGCCATCAGCTCAGCGAACTCCGCACCGCGATGGTACATTGACGGCTCTGCCATCGCCCGGCGAACGGAGGCAGGCAGGTTCGTGGGGCCCGGTATCATGAGCAACAATTCTTCATTAGGCATCAGAGGGCATGATCACCTCTCCACTGCAGTAACTATGGGCGGGCACCGACGCTTCTGAAGCGACGATTGTATCATTAAGCTGAGCTCCCGCACCAACCAGGGAATAAGGCCAGAGCATCGAGCGGCGTATGACGGCATCTGCATCTATGCAAGCTCCTTCGCCAATAGCCACATCGGGACCTATCCGGCAACGTGGGCCGATCGTCACACCGGGCGCTATGGCTACCGGCTCTACAATACTCGCAGTCTCGTGGATCCCGGCACGGCTAGCGTCGGGCTTGATCCAACTGATGGCGCCATGCAGTAAGCTTATATGGGCCTCTAGATATGTCTCGACGCGTCCCACGTCCGACCAGTAGCCGGGCTGGATATCTGTCCAGCCGTAGAGCGGCTCATCTCGGGCGAGCAACTCCGGGAAGAGATCGGTCTCGTTGGAGTACACCTCATTGTCCGGAATGTGGTCCAGTACTTCCGGGTCCATTGCATAGAAACCGGAATTGATAGTATTGCGACCGCTCTCGTCGCTATTGACCTTTTCCTTAAAGGCCCGCACACGGCCGCGCTCATCGCATTGTATCAGCCCATAGGCCGATATTTCATCCACCTGCCGCAGGCAGAAAGTGACGAGTGCAGACTCCCGGAGGTGAGCAGCAGCCATGGCACTGAGGTCCACTTCATAGACAAGGTCTCCGTTGCATGAGAAAAACGGCCCATCAATGAGCCCTGCACAGTTCTTGATTGCGCCGGCGGTACCGAGACGTTGCTCTTCCTCAACATAATGGAGGCGCACGCCCCATCGGCTGCCATCACCGAGTTCAGCCTTGATAGCTCTCGCCTCGTAAGAGACCGCCATAACTAAATCGGTCACGCCGTGGCGGGCAAAAAGCTCTATCTCGTAGGATATCAGCGGGCGGTTCAGTAGCGGCAGCAGCGCCTTCG
>Ga0180432_10009778_pt1 | contig 11622 bp, 16 predicted proteins | sample SS_ome_10_FD_132414 | JGI IMG/M metagenome (GOLD analysis project Ga0180432, IMG submission 132414) | Hypersaline lake sediment archaeal communities from the Salton Sea, California, USA - SS_1_MS_2 metaG | ecosystem: Environmental > Aquatic > Non-marine Saline and Alkaline > Hypersaline >... | reverse complement strand
GTCACGCAAGTGGCTTCGGTCCGATGTCTCACTCTTATTGGTGTCCTTGCCAAAGAACGCCACCCTAACCTCGTCCGCCTCCTCGAAGTACTTGTCCGAGAACTCGACCCAGGACTTCATGATCCGCTCCAGCTCTTCCTCGCTGGACTTCGTATCTTCCCGGACCTGCAGCGTCTCTATACACTGCTCTACAATCTCCCGGATATGCTGATCAAGATCCGCTCTGGTCTTTACGACATAGTCGCACGGCTTGATCCGCTTTTGGTATAGAACCCAGTTATCGAAATAGATAATCTCGACGCTGTCTTCGTCAGCCTCCGACGAAGGGTCGACAAAGAACTTGGCAGTCTCCTCAGGCGGGTTCTCCAAGCTCTTAAGGTACATATTGATAAAGTGAGTGGCCGCCAAGCCTACGGCGTAGTGCTTGTTCTTCAGCGTGCTCACCTTATTACTGTCCCACAGCTCTGTCTTCATACCACCAGAGACAAGATCATAACGACTCGTAAGGTCCCCAAACGCGGGCATGACGACGCAGTCGCTCTTGTGCTTGGACCCGTCCTTCATACCGCCGATTGTGCCATACGCCTCGTCATGCATCTTGAGTAAAGGCGCCAGAAAGGTACCCGTCGGGAAATCTACCATCTCCCCTCCTCGATTTGATGCAGCATTTCTTCCGTAAAGATTTCACCCGCTGCTGCATCTGCGGGGGCGCTGGGGACCCTCACTTCTGCGGCTTCGGACTCTAAGGTATAAAGATCCTCTTCCGTAAAAACGTCTCCTGCGTTCAAGGTACTTGTAACAGAAGACAACTCATTTGGCTCTACAGGCTCGTCCTCTACGGGCTCCTCGTCCACGGGAGTCTCCTCAAGGGGGGTATCTAGAGCCTCATCGGAAGGGACGTCCTCATCTTCCGATGGTTCTTCCTCCGCCCCTGCTATCAACGAACGGATAAAGCCGGTAAGCTCCTCCGTCCCTGCGCCCTCAGACGAAAACAGAATAAGAAGCTCACCCGTGCAATGCGAGCAAGCTAAAATCGAAGCTAAGAAGCGGCCCGGGCCGTGGTTGAGCTTCAAACCCACGCCATGAACAAACGCCGGGTCCTCATCCGGCGATACGTACTCAGGATACTCAACCGTAAAGGTGCGCCCACAGATGGCGCACCGGGACTCGCGGCTTGTCACCGCGCCTCCACCGGACAGCGACGGCAACGCCGCAAGGGGAGCATCTCCCCATCGAACCGGAGGGCGACCGCCTTGACCACGCCCACGGGGGCGCGAACGATCTCCTCCTCGGGGCGCCCAGCCAGGTCCGCACCACAACGGGCGCAGTACCCGATCCCGGGCCTGGTTCCACGGGCAGCGAGCTGCACCGCGTACCATCCCTTATACCGGGAGATGAGATCCATCTCCCTATTGACCCTCTCCTCCTCCTGGGCCTGCTGCCGCGCGACCCACCTCTTGTGGGCCTTGGCCCGGCTGGCTCGGGCCGCTTGCTCCGGGGAAACCAGATCCAGAGCTACGAACTGATCCGCTATTGTCTTCGGCATGGCTCTCGGCATAACGCCTCCTTTCTATCTCTCTTATAACGTAATTTATGAGTTAAATTACCTATAACTTACCCCACACACCGAATGTTTAAGCTTCGAGTAATTAACATACCCCAATCAAGGGGGCGAAGCCCGGTTACATATACTCGCGCAGACACGTACCCCCATCACCAGGGAATTTTCCAGATTTTTGTATGGGTATTCTTAACTAGTATCTTAATAAATATTTAGTAATTAATAAATTATTATATTAATATATATTATATCTTAAACACCTTTAAGATATAAATCTGGAGAAATTCCCACTCCCCATAAAAAGTTCTGCGCGAGTATATGTAGCTACTCTTGATGCCAGGGGAAGTTAAAGAGTTCTCTTATGTTAGATTCCTCTTCGTTAGAGGACTCTTCGTCTTCTTCCTCTTCGGTAGACTCTTCTTCTTCGGAGGATTCGTCCTCTGTTGAAGTTTCTTCTTCACTATCCTCGAAGATATTATCTCCGAAGGTGTTCGTTAACTCTTCTATGCAGGCTTCATACATCTTAAGGCATGTCTTCTCGAAGTCTTCCTCGAACTCTAGACCGAGAAGGTTGGCTTCAGTGAACATGGCCTTATATATAACGAAGTGGTCTGAGCCGTCATCCGCGATGATGGCTACCACAGCCTGCCTCGAGATACGCTGGTTACCGTCAGGAGTGACTCCGAACTCCGCGTCCGTATCGATTAGGTAATCGATGTCTATGTCGGCGTCAGCTACCTCATCCTCTAAAAGAGCAACTACAGGAGCTACGATAAGGCCCACGAGCGTTCGAAACGCGATTTGCGGCCCTTTCCTATCAAACACGTCTGTATAGATAGATCCGGCTCGCGTACTACTGTCTATTGAGTACGCGCGCATTACCACAGAGTTGCCGAAGATGTCCTTACTCAGCTCCGCGGCGTATTCGTAGAACGGGTGGTCTCCCTTCATTCCTCCGCCTCGGCCAAAGGCCTTATCTGTTCAAGTAAGCTCCTAATCCTAGTCGCTGCTTGGGCAGGATTAGAAGGCATAGAGTACAATTCATTTAGCTCATGTGGGCAGGAAACCGCCACTTCTCCTGCCGGGTTTACATCCGCGATCCCTATTCGACAGTTATCACAAGGAAACGCCGAATACTCTGCCCTGTGAATCTGGCACATAGGCAAGTATGCCTGGAAGGAGGAGGGAGCGGACGTAGCCTCCCCAGCAATACGTGTGTCCTCTTCATAGAGTACGCGTAGCAGGTTATATGTGGTTCTTAAGCCCGAAAGCTGCCTAGCGGGAGCCGACGAGATCAGATCGCGATATACAGCGTGCGGGGAATTACGGTTCGAGAATCTGACATCGCCGAACTGAGGCGCATCGTCAAACATGTCCGGTAGGCCAGAGTTCGACCGCCTCATTCGAGCCGCCCTCTGTTGTCTCCGCTGCTCTGCCCGCTTCTCCTTTACGCGGAGACCATTACGTATCGCGGTCTCAACAGGCGTCCCCTTGATCCTACGCTGAGTACGGCGGGCGTAGTCGATGACAGTCCAAACCCGTACCTCCGGATCTCCTAGACCCTTATAGATCAAATTTATGAGGCATTCGTCGCGGAACTTAAGCGGGCAGTCCTCGCACCCATCCACCACACAACCTAATAGCTCCTCACAATACGGGAAAGTGCCCGGCATGAACCAGTTCGCGATCATACGGATGCTATACCGATAGCGTAGTACTGGATGAGCCTCTCGCAAACTACGCAGCCCATCTACCAAGATCTGTAGACGGACTAGAGAACCTTCCGCACTGTTCTCTCCTATGGATTTTGATATACCGCTAAGCTGGTCCCTCGTCGGGATCCTCTCCTCGCTCATAGGTCTCCTTTGTTTTGATTTCCTCGTCTACAGCTACAACTTCGGCGCTTCTAAGGTCGAAGTCTGACAGCAGAGTCATAAGCTTGCAGTTCTCGCACGGACCGAATCGGCATGTAGACGCCTTGTAGTCCGACAAGAAACACTCAGCCAAGATAAGCATCCGGCGTCGTGGGACGCTCTTTCCACTTCGATTATATGGTAAAGGCATGTTGTTCTCCTACCCACAGAATTCCTTTGTTGAGGTCTCCGCAGGCACGCCCAAATCTAAAACAACGTCTACCGTTATACTTAGATTTTCACCGTCTTGCGTTACCTCTACAACCTCGAGATGGTGTTCTGGCATGAGCCAACCTTCTACCAGGCTCTTTAATGAGTCAGAGGAGAGGTCTTCCAAGCCAGACACCTTCAGCTGTCCGCTAGCGGTTAACTCGATGATCTCATCTTTGAACCGCCCATTCATGTTTGTTATCTTCATCCCAATGTGTTTGCCCTTCATGGGGCCTTTTGTTTCGGGGCGACCCCGGCGCCAATGTCTAGACAGTATCCGACACCAGCACCGGGGCCGCCGAGAAGACTAGAGAATCTCGAAGTCCATCGGGGTCACCCGACGGACCGTGAGTCCGCCCGTATCGCCCAGTACGAACTCGTCCGCGTCCTCTAGGGCCGCGGCGTACTGCACCTTACGGCGCAGGGCCTCAGGGGTGACCCCCGAGGTCAGGGACCAGAGCCCTGTGAGCTTCCTCCCGGAGGCCTGGCGCCACCGGCCGGCCATGGTGAGGTAGGGAGCTCGGTAGCTCTCTCCCTCGCGAGACCCTGTCTTGATCTCGCAATCCCTGATCACCTCGCCATCCTTGGACAGGAGGGACCCGTCGGGGAACTCGATGGCGGTCTTGGTGTCGCCGTCGACCTCGACGACGACGATGTCCCGCCAGACGGACGAGTCACCCGAGTCGCAGCGCTTGAGTGCTCGCTTGCGCTCTCGGACTTCGTCCATGGCCTCCCACTCAATGACGGGAGTAAGAAGCCGACCCTCTCCCTTGACCATGCCGAGGGTCCAGAGACCCTCCCTGCTCGGGGAGATCGTGATCGGGTCCTCGCGGGACGTGATTTCTTCCCCGAGGTTGTTGAACATCCGGACACTGAACGGCTTGAACCCATTCTCATCCTTGTTGAGGGTCAGGTCGAGTACGACCTTACCGCCCTCGACTCGGCGCGCCATCTTCTGTCCAGCGCGGTCTTGGTTATGGTGAAGAACGAACGGCCGTTCCTCACCGATCTCCTCGTCCTTCTTGTTCAGGACGAGGAACTTTACCATCTTCGGGACTCTCTTTGCCATGTCGATACTCCTTTGTCTCCGAGGCCTAACAACCCGCGGCCACGGGATTTGTTAAGTAAGATTACTTTAGCGGGACTCCGTAAGCTCACTCTCCACAGCGATTATCTTATAACAATATATCAGCACTCTTTGCACCACTGCGCGACCGTGTGCGCAGGGTTAAAACGCCGTGATATATGAACGACTTTCGCTTTGGTACGTTGCCGCAAACGGAGATTTTCTCGCAGCAGCCGGACGTGTTTACGAGAACGCGCTAAACGCCCAAAAGAGTTTACGCAATACAAAGAGTCAGAATGGATAACAGCGCCGCTGTAGTTTAGCCTGTGTAAGAACTGCAGCGCTTTATTTAGAGCAACAAGCTCAGCGAAGTTACTGCTGCCGAACCCGGACCTACCACAGAAGCGCAACGACCAAGTATCAGCTTCGACGTATACGCCCCATGTGGTAAGTCCAGGGTTAGACCTTATGGTCGCCCCATCAGTCCAGATCCTTAACATCTAACGCGTTTACGCTGGCCTGGAACTCCTCATACGTCACCTCACCAGACCACATACCCAGTACCGTGAGAGCGTTGTATACCCGATCGATCTTCTTATACAGCGCGTTCTGTTTGTTCGTAATAGACGAGATAGCCCGGTCCAGCTCCTTGTACGTGTCGGACACTACCTTGCTAGTCTCAACCTGGCCATGCTCGATCCGCTCTAAGGTCTCGACGAGCTCTTCTGGGGTCTCGCCGAAGGGCTTCCCACCAACAAGCTCTTCATGGATACGCTGTATCCCATCCGAGAACTTCGTCTGCGATGCAACAAACCGCTCGTAGCGTTCATCGTTTTCTTTCTGGATCTGGTTAACCAGGCTCTCTAGCGAAGCCTTCTCTTCGTCTACCGCCGCACTTTCCTCGCTCTTCTCTACCTCGACGTTGTCGGCGCCCACGTCATGAGCAACCTCTACAGCGTCCTCAACATCAGGGTCTGGCTTCTTGTCTTCTTCCGGCGCTGTCTTGCTAGCAGCGCTGTCTAGATCATTAAGCTTGATCCCTCTCCGGCGCCTACGGGTCTTGGTCTTGGGCTCACTCTTTTCATCTTCCTTGCTTTCCGCGCCTGACTTACACTCAGACAAAGTCTGCAGCAAAAGCTCTCCGACCTGAGTCTTGCTTACCTCTAGCCACTCGGGGGAGCCAAGAGCTCTCTGCGCGTATTCTTTGTCAGGCTTACGTAGGAGCTCAATTGCCTTTATCCGGTTCGGCAAGGAAAAACTAAGTAGGAGATCTTCAGGCAACGAGAGAACGTGATCCCGTGCCTCTTCGTACTTTCCTTCACGGGCGAGAGCATTAATCTGCTTCATCGCATCCATCGATTTCATCTGCATCCTCTTTCGTTATTTTGTTCTTGTTCACTGTGTAACAGGCCGCGACCATACCGTCCGAGCAGGTATAACACTTATCGCCAGCCTCTATGAGCGGGCAGTCGGCGTAAAAACGCACGACCTCCCAGTTCTCTCGTGCCCATGCGATTATCTGGTCTCTCAGATGATCCATGGCGTTACGCATATTCGGATACTCTGCGGGATCCTTCAATGCACTTATAGCGTATTCTCGGTCAGCCCTAACCTCAAACTCAGCTAGATACGCAATTAGCTCGGAGCTTGAGTAGGGTCGTACGGGAGTGCTCGAACCCTCACACAAACGTACGGTTCTTTTTGGGACTCCCACTTGGACACCTCCATGTGTACGACTTGGGCGTCATCGATATCAAGAACCTCGCAGACCGCGTCCTCGAGGACCTTGACTCGGTTGCTCGCGTCCAAGCGACGAAATCTTGTCTTGGCTTTCTCGGGATACCCTTTGTTAACAACGGTATTGAAGAAGAATATGTAGTCGATACTTACCGCGGTGTTGCGCCCAAGAGGTTTGTACCTAAGTAGCTGCTGAGCTAGCTCTAGCCGTAACCTGTTCTTGTACGCCCGCCCGTCACCGGTAAGAACCTTCCTTCCTCGAACGGTTGTATACAAGCGGTTGACCGAGGGAGGCATAGGAGCAATAAGGGCTATGTGTCCCTGGTCTTCCATTTGATATCCTCTTCTGAAGCCGCGCGAAACGCTCCGCGCCCAATGTTCCCCTCGCGCCGATCGCTCTCGAACGCTATTTTACGTAGCTCTATGTTCCTCGATACTGTGGCAAGGTTCTTATTCAAGACCTTACTCAAAGCTTCTACCATGAGGAACCTTTGCTCTGCCTCTTGGGTAGCGACGAGCGTCTTTAGCATGAGGGGGTGTGTCTCAATGTCTTCTTTTTTACTAAGTTCTTTCTTGAGTTTAGCTTTTACATATGACAACCGATTCTTTTCCTGGATATGAATAGCGTGTACGCGCGCCAACTCTGTAGCGATGAAGTTAAACCAAGCCAGCAGTTCTGAGTACAGCCTACCCAGGTTTGTCGGATCGAGGCTGCCGATATCAGACGGCATCTTTGGCATGTCATCCCCTGGGGGCTCCATCACCGATAGGTTACGCTCTTTCATCTCGTTTAATACTTTGTCGATAGTCATGAACCCGTCGAGGACCTTTCCATCGACCTCTACAGGGTCCGCATCGCCAATTCTTAATGTCACAGTCTTGACCTCGTTGGTGGTTGACAGATTGATGCATAACGGCACATGTTTCTACACACAAAGTAGTCCACCTTCCTTGGTGGCTCTTCACCTTTAGCTATACACTCGTTTATGTAGTTAATCTCACTTACTATGCTATCCCAAACTGACTCATCATAGACAATAGGAAAAATAAGCTTGTTAGCCATGTAGCGTTTATTGATGTATACAAGTAAAGACACAGGACAGAAAAATCCACGCATATAAGCAGTCAGCTGTCTTACGTATTTATCTTCCGCTTTAGTTAGCCTATTAAATGTTCCATCAGCTATGAATTTGTAGTCAATAACAATAAGAGGCCTGTCTGAGCCTAGCGAGATCAACGTGTCACACCTACCGCGTATACCAAACTCCATGAACGCGTCTGAGTCTTTAGGTATTGGCAGCTCATGCTGCATTGTGAGCTGATCAGAAGGCACAGCACTCATCTTCTCTTGTATCCAACTATGCATGATCTTAGACATCTCTAACTTCAGCTTAAAGTTGGCGTCTACTTTAGGTGGAGGCGCCTCTATGCCTTGCACTTCATAATAAAGCTTCCTAGGACACCCACCTAGGGACGAGGGGTGTACACCAGGACTAGGCGTGTAGGGCTCCTCACACACCATAATCTGTGTGAGTAGCGAGTTTAGCTCTTCTACTCGTTCCTCTGTAAATCCAGATAGTCCGCGTACGAGATTATCGCGTAACGCTCGTCCGACCTTCTGAAGTTCACTATCAATACTGGAGTCTCGTTCCATCTGCATGCCTCTGCAATGCTATGAAGGTCGTCTAGCTTCAACGTGTACTGGCGTGCATCGGTGTACTTAGATTCAATCCTATGCCCTGACGGCGCATCACGAATGTCACCCTTAACAAACCGTGTGGCTCCCGAATTAGGAGTTAGCCTGCCTCCCACGTCTTTAGCGATCTTCTGCTCTTCTTTAGTCGCCTGTTTCCTTTTGGACTTCACGATATAGAAACCTAATACCTTTCAGCTCATACACGTCTTTTTTCACGCTCTCGACCCAATCAGGGTTCGCCATCGCGTGGTCGACTAGCCGCTTCTTACCTTGTACACGCAAGTCCTTCTGGTTTCCCAACGGCACCGTAAACCAGGTACCAGACCGCTCACAGAAAGGCAAGATCGTCTCTACAAAGTCTTCCTCGATCTCGATTCCTGTTTCGTACTTATAGTTTAAGATACCCAACGGGCCCTCGTGGAAGCCTGCCTTGCCTTTCGAGATATGCCACCTAAGCTCCTTGCCAATCCGAACCTCACCTTCTTTGATAGCCGAGCCCGATGATATCTCTATACGACCAGCGATCCCGTGCCTGATAGCAAAAGGCTCTGATAATTTGTACTTAGGAACGTACTGCGCCGGGCCTCGGTATCCTATAGGCGCCCTTACTTGATTAAGCGCGATTACCATCGTCTTGGTACGGCTCATAAGAGGGTGGATTTTCTGCATGAAGCGGGTGAGCATAGACGCCCGAGCCGCTACCTGTGCAGACTCATCTAACCCCTTCTTGATCTCCTCATCAGGGATGAGGTTTGCTAACGAGTCAATAATGACTAGCTGTATCTCACCAGAGCCCATGAGGGTAAGAAGGGAGTCTATAAGAACCTCGGCCGGGCCTTCCTCGACAAGATAAAACTCACCGACTTGCTCCTGCAAGGCTTTCTTCTCTTCTTCTTCGAGAGGTTCGCCCTGTGCAGCCTCTAGCTCGGCTATCTCATCGTTAGTAAGAGCTATCTGAACACCATTCTGCCTAGCACGCAGCTTATCATATTTATATTCTGCGGTTAGTATTGCACAGTTGAAATCGTCGCCGAAGATCTCTTGTGTTTGAGCTATGTAAAGATCTGCTAGTAGGTTCTTGCCGGCACCCTCTGGCCCAGCTATCTCGACCATGGTTCCTACAGGTAACCCACCGCCGGTAGCTAGATCGATAGAAAAGATGCCGCACGGCCTACGATATATGTAACTCGTATTAGCTTTAGAGCCAATCTGGACCGCTTGGAAGCCCAGCTTCTTGTTTATCTGCCTTACCAGCTCTTTCAGAGGAAGCTTCGTTTCGGTCTTTGCTGCCATCTAAGTCTCCTTCAAACAGCTCTAGCTGCTCCCCTCTCTGGGGGGTCTCATAAACCTTTAGTTGAACAAGCTTAGCAGCCATATACCAAGCACAATCGATCAGCTCTTCTAATGTCTCTTCTACGAAATCTCTAGGGTCTGTCTTAAGATTAGTAGTTCCAAACCGCTCACGGCCCAAAGCGTACCGCTTCTCAGCAAGCACCTTCAGCTTCTCTAATACCAAAGCGTCTACAATATCGGCGTCATCCCTCATCCGCCTTCTCCTCGAACGGTGCGGTCCCACAGTTTGGGCAGCAGGGCACGTTAACGCCTGTGTCTAGCTTAGCGCCACATTTAGGGCAAACAGCTGCGTATGCCCCCTCTTTCTCCAGGTCTTTGTGTTTCTTCTCTGTATCTACACCTAGTTTGTCCATATCATAGATCCTCTTCGTCCGGATCGCTCGCCTTTATAGTATAATATTCTTCTTCGTTGGCGCTCTCGACAGTGTTAAAGTGCTCTTCAATACGAAGAACCGCCTCGTCTAGCGTGTGGAAACAATAATGGCTGGGTCCGTATCTTGTAAACCCTAGCTCTATGCTCCCGTCGTCCCATAAGCTTACAATATAACCGTTAGTGATTTTAGTTATGGTTACCTCGTCTGCACCTGCATTCCAAGACATTTTTCTCATAAATGGCACCTTAGCCCGTCTCATGTGTTCCTCCTAGTGGACGTCCGTCCAACGTTTTCCGATCTCTGGTGTTGCGGTTATGTCAACCGTAAACTCGTCCTTGTAGGGAAGCTGCATGTTTTCCTGGACATACATTTTTGCTTCCTCAGCCGTATCTTCCGGACACTGGAACAGAAGCTCGTCGTGGATCTGCAAAAGCATCTGTGCCCGACAGCGCTTAAGCCGCGGGTCGTTATGGCAATATATCATAGCTAACCTAACTATATCAGCTGCCGTACCCTGCACGGTGGTGTTTACGGATTGGCGCTCTGCTCTAGCTAACTTACCATAGTCTGCTCCATAAGATAGGTTTCCCGCAGACAGCTTACGGATCCTGCCCGAGAAGGTGTATACCTCTCCATTATTATGAACATGATCGTGCACTGTAGATATGAAAGCACGAACATTAGGGAAGGGCTCAAAGTACTTCTCGATCTTCAGGGCAGCTTCCTGCTTGGTACACCCAAGCGTCTCGGCTAATGCTTTAACCCCTTGGCCATAGTTCAGTCCGAAGCCAATAGTTTTTGCGTCTTGCCTATACCCTAGCAAGGTTAATAGACTATTAGGCACAGGCTCTCCTGCTTTTTCCAGAGCACCCTTCTCCTTCTTGGCGCCTATGATGTCGTCGTAAGGAACGTCATACATCAGGCTCGCATTTGCCGAATGGATATCCCACCCTTTGTTGATCATCTCGATCATCTTCTCTTCTTGAGCCAACTCAGCCATGATGCGCATCTCGAGCTGATCATAGTCTGCGCCTATAAGGACATACCCATCAGGGGCAATAAAAGCGTCGCGCAAACGATAAGGGTCCTTCTTTGAGTCCCCTGGCCTGGGGACATTTTGCAGGTTAGGGTCTCTACTACTGAGCCTCCCTGTATCAGTCCCACCCTGGTTTAGAGTCGTGTGGATACGACCGTTAGGATCAGCGAGCTTTACCCATCCTTGAAGGTACGTAGACAATATCTTTTTGTGCTTACGATACTCTAGAATGATTTGGGCAAACACATCTCCGTCCTCGGCCCATCCTTTAAGGACATGGACATCGACAGATGGCTTTTGAATACCTGACTTCCCCCCATCTGTCTTTTTCTTTACAGGCCTTCCTTGAACTTCGTAGAAGAAGTTCACCAGTTGAGGCGTGCTGTTCATGTTTATAGGCATACGAGCTCGAGTATTGAAGTCCACCGCGAGCTCTTCAATACGCTTCGCCGCCTCAGCCGATTTCTCTTCAAGAAACGGGATGTCCAGAAGAACACCATTACGCTCACACTCGTATAAAGCGTGAGTAAACGGCACCTCTTCAGAGACAAACAAGTCCCAGACCGTAACTCCGTCGCGGTAGGTATCCGTGGCCATGAGACGCTTTCTGAGCTCAAAGAACACGTTGAGCTCTGCGTAGGCGTCCATAGATGCATAATTAGCTGTGGCGTCTAGG
>Ga0180432_10009776_pt1 | contig 11622 bp, 5 predicted proteins | sample SS_ome_10_FD_132414 | JGI IMG/M metagenome (GOLD analysis project Ga0180432, IMG submission 132414) | Hypersaline lake sediment archaeal communities from the Salton Sea, California, USA - SS_1_MS_2 metaG | ecosystem: Environmental > Aquatic > Non-marine Saline and Alkaline > Hypersaline >... | reverse complement strand
GACCGGTTTGCAAGCCGCGTTCAAGGATATTTTCCCCGTCTCTGATTTTAAGGAAACGACCCAATTGGATTTTATCAGTTATTCCATCGGAAACTGGGAGTGCAAATGCGGGCGTCTGAAGGGCGTGGAGAACTCCCGGCGCCGGTGCAACGGTTGCGGAACACTCCTGCCTCCCGATGTTGAATTAACCGATAAGGAGATCTGTCCCTATTGTGGCGCAATCAAGAAGATTGAAGTTCCCCTGTGTGAGCACTGCGGGGATAAAGTCGAACTCAAGATGAAGTACAGTCCCCTTGAATGCTTGCAGAAAGGATACACGTATTCTGTCCCCCTCCGGATCAAGGTGAGGCTGATATCCTGGGAGAAGGATCCGGCTACCAAGGCCAAACGACTGAAACACATCAAAGAGCAGGAAGTGTACTTCGGAGATTTTCCGCTGATGACAGGTAAAGGGACTTTCATCTTCAACGGAATCGAGCGAGTCGTGGTCAGTCAGCTCCAAAGATCGCCCGGAGTCTTTTTCCGGCCCGGAGATAACAAGGGGTTTTTCATCGGTAAGATCATCCCGTATCGGGGAGCCTGGGTAGAGTTCGAGTACGATAGCAAAGGCTTCCTGTATGTTCGATTGGATAGAAAAAAGAAGTTCCTTGCCAGCGTGTTTTTGAGAGCTCTGGGATTCAGCTCCGATGAAGAGATTGTGCGCCTGTTTTATGAAACCAGCACGCTTGTTCCTTCCAACGGTCAAGTTAAGTGGGAGTTGAACGAGAGCCTCGTCGGAAAGACCGTTGAGGAAGACGTGATCGACCCCAAGACAAAAAAGCCGGTGATTCAGGCCAAAAAAAAGTTGACCAAAGAAATTTATCAGAAGTTGAAGAGTCTCAAGATCAAAAGCATTGCTTTGGCAAAAAAAGAACTTGACGATGCATTTGCTGTGAGCACAGCCGAGGATGTGGTTAACGCCAACGATGAAATCACAGCAGAGATAATGGAACAGCTCATCAGCCGCGGTGAGGCCTTCGATGTCTTTTTTCCCAAAACAGACAAGATAGAGGAGATAATCTCCAACACCCTTAAGCGCGACTTGAACAAAGACACGAACCAGGCCCTGGGAGAAATCTATAAAAAATTGAGACCTGGGGAACCCCACACCATGGAAAGCGCACACAATTTGTTTCACAACCTGTTCTTCAATCCCCAGAAGTACAACTTTTCTCGGATTGGCCGCCTCAAAATGAATATTAAACTGGGCTTGGACACTTCACTCGAGGAAAAAACCCTGACGCCGATGGACTTTGTGGAGGTTATCAAATATCTGTTGAACCTTCGTCAAGGCGACGGAGATGTGGATGATATCGATCATTTGGGCAATCGCCGTGTCCGTTCTGTCGGGGAATTGGTGGAAAATGCGTTCAGGATCGGTTTGACGCGAATGGAACGAACGATCAAGGAAAAGATGACGATTGCCACGGATCTGGCTTCAGCCATGCCTCAAGATTTGATCAATTCAAAGCCTGTTATCGCTGCGCTGAAGGAATTTTTCGGGAGCTCCCAGCTCTCACAGTTCATGGATCAGATAAACAGCCTGGCCGAAGTCACCCACAAACGAAGGCTGAGCGCCTTGGGTCCCGGCGGATTGAGTCGGGAAAGAGCGGGCTTTGAAGTTCGTGATATTCAGTCATCCCATTACGGCCGTATCTGCCCCATCGAGACGCCAGAGGGGCCCAACATCGGGTTGATCTCCTCTTTGAGCAGCTATGCCCGGGTTAATGAATTCGGTTTTGTCGAAACGCCGTACAAAAAAGTCAAAGATGGCCGGGTTATTGAGTACATGAAAGTTCTGCACCCTGGGAAGAGTAAATTTGATGTCGGGGAAATCATCGAGAAGGATGAGCTTGCCAGGGAGATAAAGACACTGGAAAAAAAGGGTGTCAAACATTTACCCATGGCCGAGCCTCACTGTTTCTATCTGACCGCTTGGGAAGAAGAACAGTACAATATTGCGCAGGCGAATGCCCCTGTAGATGACAAAGGATATTTTCAGCGAGATCTCATCAGTGCCAGACAAGCGGGGAATTTCAAGTTAATGCCCAAAGACCAACTTGACTATATGGATGTCTCTCCCAAGCAACTGGTGTCGCTATCGACATCGCTCATACCCTTCCTCGAACATGACGATGCAAACAGGGCCCTGATGGGATCCAACATGCAAAGGCAGGCTGTTCCGCTTCTCAAACCGGAATCGCCCCGGGTTGGTACCGGGATCGAACACATGGTGGCCAAGGGTTCGGGAGATGTCGTTATCTGCAAGCGATCCGGCGTCGTCGAGTTTGTCGATGCCGAGCGGATTCTTGTTCGCGTGGACGAGAAAGAAAACGCCAAAGAACATGATGTCGGAACCGATCTCTATATTCTGACAAAGTTTCTCCGCACAAATCAGAATACCTGCCATACCCATCGGCCTATCGTCCGCAAAGGCGACAGAGTCGAGGCCGGGCAAATCCTAGTGGACAGCTCCTGCACTGATAATGGAGAGCTGTCTCTGGGAAGGAATGTCCTCTGTGCCTTCATGCCCTGGCGTGGCTATAACTTTGAGGACGCCATCATCGTCAGTGAGAAGCTGATTAAGGATGATATTTTCACATCCATCCACATCGTCGAGGAATCCCTGGAGGCTCGAGATACAAAATTGGGGCCGGAGGAAATAACCAGGGATATTCCCAACGTGCCTGAAAACCTTCTGCGAAATTTGGATGAGAATGGCATCGTTCGCATCGGCGCCCATGTCAAATCTGGGGATATTCTGGTCGGCAAAGTGGCTCCCAAGGGTGAAACACAACTGTCACCCGAGGAAAAGCTGCTCAAAGCCATTTTTGGAGAAAAAGCGCTGGATGTGAAAGATGCCTCCCTCTACTGTTCTCCAGGTATCGAGGGAACGGTCATTGATGTCAGAGTGTTTTCAAGGAGAGGCATTGAAAAAGGGCCACGGGCTAAGGCCATCGAGAAGGATGAAATCGCGAAGATGAAGCGGAACTTGGATGACGAAATCACCATTCTCGAGGGAGAAAAAGAGCGCAAGATCAAAGCTGTTTTAAAGGGAGAAGAAGTTACCAAGGATCAGACTGTCTCAGCGTTGAGCCTGAAAAAGGGATCGAAGCTGACAGAGAAAGTGCTGGATGGTGTGTCCCTTCAGGAACTCCGGAAGATCAAACTCAAAGCCAACGCGGACAGAGATGAAAAGCTCAGCGATATCGAAAAAAAAGTGAAGCGCCAGATAGAGGCACTCAAATCCGTTCACAAAGAGAAAGTGGATACACTGAAGAAGGGCGATGAACTGGCCCCCGGCGTGATTCAAGTGATCAAGGTTTATATTGCCATGAAGAGGAAGCTGTCCGTTGGAGATAAAGTGTCCGGACGGCACGGAAACAAGGGAATTGTCGCCAAAATTGTTCCTGAAGAAGACATGCCAAGTCTCCCCGATGGGACACCCGTCGAAATCGTGCTGAATCCGCTGGGCGTTCCCTCTCGTATGAATGTGGGCCAAATTCTTGAGACGCATCTTGGCTGGGCGGCAAAAGAATTGGACCTGTGGATCGCCACTCCTGTTTTTGACGGCATCTCTGAGGATGAAATCAAAACACTGCTCGAGAAAGCCAATTTGCCGAGCTCGGGTAAAGTCCCGCTTTATGATGGCATCACGGGTGAATTGCTCGACCATGAGATCACGGTCGGCTACATCTACATCATGAAGCTCTATCACCTTGTCGATGACAAGATCCATGCCCGTTCCACCGGACCCTATTCGTTGATAACTCAGCAACCTCTGGGAGGTAAGGCTCAGTTTGGAGGGCAGCGGTTCGGAGAAATGGAAGTATGGGCACTCGAAGCCTATGGTGCGGCGTACACGCTTCAAGAGCTGCTGACCGCCAAATCCGACGACGTGGAGGGACGGGCTAAAATCTATGAGTCCATTGTCAAGGGAGATCTGGACTTCACGCCAGGACTTCCAGAATCGGTGAATGTTCTCATTCGCGAGTTGCAGAGCTTGTGTCTGAATGTGGAATTGGAAAAGGCCGAGAAGGAAGAGATCTTACCCTGGGGAATCGATGTTCCCCAAATCCTTAAAGGAGAGCAATGATGGATACCAGGCATACCATGGGCGGCAAGCCGAAAATCGATTTTGATCAAGTCCGGATCAGCATCGCATCTCCTGAAAAAATCAAGAGCTGGTCCTGGGGTGAGGTGACAAAGCCTGAAACCATCAATTACCGGACCTTCAAGCCGGAGAAGGACGGTTTGTTTTGTGCCAAGATTTTCGGTCCGATCAACGATTACGAGTGTCTCTGCGGGAAATACAAACGGATGAAATACAGGGGCATCATCTGCGAGCGATGCGGTGTGGAGGTGACCCGTTCCAAGGTTCGAAGAGAGCGGATGGGCCATATTCAACTGGCATCCCCGGTGGCCCACATTTGGTTTTTCAAAGGAACACCCAGCCGGATCGGTCTGGTCCTGGACCTTTCGATCAAAGATCTGGAAAAAGTCCTCTATTTTGAATCTTACATTATCAGTGATGCAGGCGACACTCCCCTCCGGGAGAACCAGCTTTTAACTGAAGAGGAATTGAAAGATGCCCAGGAGAAGTTCGGAGACAAGTTTGAAACTTCGATAGGTGCCGAGGCGATAAAAAAGCTTCTTGAGCGGATCGATATCAACAAGGAGAGTGAACGGTTGCGGAAACTGATGAAAACCGAGACCTCACAGCAGAGAAAACTCAGGCATGCCAAGAGGCTGAGGGTGTTCAAGGCACTCAAGAATTCGGGCAACCGTCCGGAATGGATGATTCTCGATATCATTCCTGTTATTCCGCCCGATCTCAGGCCCCTTGTGCGGCTTGATGGAGGACGGTTTGCCACATCTGATTTGAATGACCTTTACCGAAGAGTTATCAACCGGAACAACCGCTTGAAAAAACTCATAGAACTCAAAGCTCCTGAGCTCATCATCCGGAACGAAAAGAGAATGCTGCAGGAAGCTGTCGATGCTCTCTTCGATAACGGCAAACGGGGGCGTGTCCATCTCGGTGCCAACAGAAGACCGTTGAAATCCTTGAGCGAAGCCCTCCGTGGAAAACAGGGGCGGTTTCGTCAGAACCTGCTCGGAAAAAGGGTTGATTACTCCGGCCGCTCGGTGATAGTGGTCGGGCCCGAGCTGAAACTGAATCAGTGCGGCCTTCCCAAAAAAATGGCTCTGGAGCTGTTCAAGCCCTTTATCTTCCATAAACTGGAGAAGGAGGGTCTGGTGCCGAGTGTCAAGATAGCGCGGGAATGGCATGAGCAGGAAAGGCCTGAAGTCTGGGATTATCTCGAAGAAGTGGTCCATGAACATCCCATTCTCCTCAATCGAGCGCCGACCCTGCACCGGCTTGGGATTCAAGCCTTTGAACCCATTCTTGTCGAGGGAAAGGCCATCCAAATCCACCCTCTCGTCTGTGCCGCTTTTAACGCCGATTTCGATGGGGACCAGATGGCGGTCCATATCCCTCTTTCTGTGGAAGCCCAAGTCGAAGCCAGGACGCTCATGCTTTCCACGGAAAATATCCTCTCTCCCGCTCACGGCAGACCTCTGGCCATCCCCAGCCAGGACATGGTTTTGGGGTGTTACTATTTAACTTTGGAGAGGAAAAGACAGAAGGGAGACGGCCGAATGTTTTCTTCAGCGGATGAAGCACTCTTGGCCATGGAACATGGAGAGATAAGCCTGCAGGCGCGCATCAAGGTGAAACTCAGAGGTCCCTTGATGAATCTATCGACATATTTTGATGATCAAGCTGTGCTGACATGTCCGATTACGAATGTTGATAACAAGCTCATCGAGACAACTCCGGGACGGATAATATTCAACACCATCCTCCCCGAGGGAATTCCTTTTATCAACGGGAAACTGAAGAAAAAAGGGTTGGAGAGCCTCGTCTACTATGCCTATCTGAAGGTTGGTCATGATTCGACGATCAAAATTCTTGATGATATGAAGGAATTGGGCTTCAACTATGCCACCCAGGCAGGATTCTCTCTCGGTATTGATGACTTCATCATCCCCAAAGAGAAAGCGACGCTGGTCGAGAGAGCCCAGAAAGATGTCCAAAAGATCGAGAACAACTACCAGGAAGGAGCGATGTCGTCCCGGGAGCGCTTCAATCATATTGTTGAAATTTGGAACATTGTCACGGATAAAGTGTCCAAAGCGATGATCGAACAGATGCGGGAGGTCAGTTTTGAGGGCGATGCATTGAATCCGCTCTTCGTGATGGCCGATTCCGGATCAAGAGGAAATAAGCAGCAAATTCGTCAGCTGGCGGGTATGCGCGGTTTAATGAGCAAACCTTCGGGTGAAATTATCGAGAGACCCATCATCTCGAATTTGCGGGAAGGTTTGGATGTGCTGCAATACTTTATCTCGACAAACGGCGCACGGAAAGGATTGGCAGATACGGCTCTCAAAACCGCCAATTCAGGTTACCTCACGCGAAAACTCGTGGACGTAGCCCAGGAAGTCATCATTGATGAAAGAGATTGTGGGACTCTCAAAGGGGAAAACATTACGGCCATTGTCGAGAACGGAGAATTGATCGAGCCCTTTGTGGACAGGATAGTGGGGCGGATTTCCTTGGAAAAAATCGTCCACCCGGATACGAATGAGGTCATTGTGGATGTCCATGAGGAAATCACCGAGGAAGTGGCCCAAAAACTGGAAGATCTGGGGAGGGAAAAAATTAAAATCCGTTCGCTTTTAACCTGCGAGTCCAAGAGGGGCGTTTGCCAGCTCTGTTACGGAAGAGATATGGCTACCGGACGACCGGTAGAGCTCGGAGAAGCCGTCGGCATTATTGCCGCTCAATCCATCGGAGAGCCAGGAACACAGCTCACGATGAGAACGTTCCATGTCGGTGGAATTGCCATGGGCGCAGCGGAGCGATCGAGGCTGGAAGCGAAGAATGATGGAATTGTACGATTCAGCGACAACCTCAAGTCTGTCACAAACAAGGAAAATGCCATCATCGTCGTCAATCGGAATGCGAGCATAGCGATAACCGATAATCGGGGAAGAGAAGTCGAGCACTACCAGGTTCCCTATGGGGCCAAAATCCTTGTCGATGAGGGTGAAGAAGTCAAGGCCCGACAGGAGTTTGCCGAGTGGGATCCTTTCAACGCCTTCATCATCAGCGAAGAAGCGGGAATCGTCAAGTTCCAGGATGTCGTGCTTGGCGCCACGATGGAAGAAGTCCTGGATGAGCGAACCGGAAAAATCTCACAAGGTATCATTGACCCCAAAGACGAAAAGATGCAGCCCCAAATTCTTGTTACGGATAAAAACAAAAAAACTCTCCGGAAGTATTTCCTGCCATCGGGAGCTAACCTCGAGGTCAAGGATGGTGACAAGGTCTTTGCCGGAGATGTGATGGCCAAGATCCCCCGGGAAGCCGCCAGAACCAAAGACATAACAGGAGGCCTTCCGAGAGCTGAAGAGCTTTTTGAAGCCAGGCGACCTAAGGCCCCCGCCGTCATATCAGAAATAGATGGCGTCGTGAAATACGGCGGACTTGTCAGGGGACACAGGAAGATGACTGTGCACAACGAGAAAGGTGGCGAAAAAGAGTACTTCATACCCAAAGGAGCCCATTTAAGCGTCGGTGAAACTGAGAGGGTCAGAGCAGGAACTCCACTCATGGATGGGCCTGTTAATCCCCATGATATTCTGAAAGTTTTGGGTGAAAAGGAGCTGGCTGAATATTTGCTCCGTGAGATTCAGGAAGTGTACAGGTTGCAAGGTGTTTCGATCAACGATAAACACATCGAGATTATCATCCGCCAGATGCTGCGATGGGTTAAAGTGGAAGAGGTGGGTGATACAGAATTTTTAGTGGATGAGCAGGTGGATAAGTTCATCTTTCAGGCAGAGAATGAGAGAATCATTAAAGAGGGCGGAAAGCCTGCCAAAGCCCGGCCTCTCCTTTTGGGCATCACGAAGAGCGCACTGAGCACAGACAGTTTCATTGCGGCGGCATCTTTTCAGGAGACAACACGGGTCTTGACGGAGGCTAGCCTGTACGGGAAAGTTGACTTCCTGCGGCGCCTTAAAGAGAATATCATCATGGGGCGTTTGATACCCGCGGGTACAGGTTACAAGTTTTACCGCGATGTCGAAATCAAGGAGCCTATGGAAGAAGGCTTGGCCGAGGAAATGGATATTCAGCTCGGGAGCTCCGAGCAGAGCTAAATGTTGTAATTTCCTTGACATAGCAGGGTAATTTTTGCTATTATCCTGACATTCGTCCCGGGGCATATATCCAGTGCGGGACGGATAAACTGAGCGTACATTTTGAACAAGGAGTTTATTCATTGCCGACAGTTAATCAATTGGTGAGAAAAGGCCGAAAAACAAAAAAATACAAAGGGAAATCTCCGGCCTTGGAAAGCTGCCCCCAGAAGCGAGGAGTCTGTACGCGTGTGTTCACAACGACACCGAAAAAGCCGAATTCAGCTATGCGAAAAGTGGCCCGAGTGAGATTGACCAATAACATCGAGGTCACAGGATATATTCCTGGGGTTGGACATAATCTGCAGGAGCACTCGATTGTCCTCATCAGGGGAGGCCGAGTGAAAGATTTGCCCGGAGTTCGCTATCATGTCGTGCGCGGAACTTTGGATTGTGAAGGTGTTACGGAAAGAAACAGAGGCAGGTCCAAATACGGGAGCAAGAAGCCGAAGGAGAAAAAGTCTCGAACCTAGAGGAGTTATCCATGCCCAGAAGAGGAACGATTAAGAAGAGGAAGTCAAAACAGGATCACTTCTACAACAGCTCGCTCATTTCTAGGTTTGTCGTGGCCGTGATGAAAAAGGGCAAAAAGAGCCTGGCTGAAAAGATCGTCTACAGTGCCATGGAGCAGGTGAAGGAGAAATCCAAAGAAGATCCATTGAAAATGTTTGAAAAAGCGGTCGAAAATGTCCGCCCTACGCTGGAGACAAAATCCAGAAGGGTTGGAGGGGCCACTTATCAAGTGCCGGTGGAAGTTTCTATCAACCGGGCTAATTCTTTGGCGGTGAGGTGGATTCTCAGATACGCGAAGGAAAGGCCTGGAAAAAGTATGATCGAGAAGCTTTCTTCGGAAATTCTCGATGCGGTCAACAACCGGGGTGGAGCGATAAAAAAAAGAGAAGATACGCATAAAATGGCAGAAGCCAACAGAGCTTTTGCTCACTATAAATGGTAGTTTTCCCTATTTGGTATTTAACTCGGACAACAATGGAGAGAAGTGGTGGAGCGAAGAACGCCTATCCAGCAAGTCAGAAACATCGGTATCATGGCGCATATCGATGCAGGGAAAACTACGACCACAGAGCGCATCCTGTTCTTTTCGGGTATCACCCATAAGCTGGGAGAGGTCGATGAAGGCACAGCTGTTATGGATTGGATGGCCCAGGAACAGGAGCGTGGAATAACCATCACTTCAGCAGCTACAACCTGTAGCTGGAACAGTACCCAGATCAACATCATCGATACTCCCGGGCATGTGGATTTCACGGTTGAAGTGGAGCGCTCTCTCCGCGTTCTGGATGGAGCCATCGTCATTCTGTGTGGCGTCGGTTGCGTCGAGGCGCAATCGGAAACGGTCTGGAGGCAGGCGGACAGATATCGTGTCCCCCGAATTGTCTATGTGAATAAAATGGACCGGGTTGGAGTGGATCCTGATAGGGCTGTGGCAGAGATCAAGGCAAAGCTGGCCGCGACGCCTCTCGTCATACAAATGCCTCTGGGTAAAGAAGAAGAATTCAGAGGAGTGATCGATCTGGTTGAGATGAAGGAAGTTGATTGGGGGAATAACCTCCTGGGAACATCCTATGAGGTTAGAGATATTTCACCCGAAAACAAGTCCGAAGCGGAACAGAAACGCGTTGAAATGCTTGAGCAACTCAGTGATGTGGATGATGCTTTGATGGAGCAGTACCTGAATGAAGAGGCCATTTCTCCTGCTGAAATAAAGAAGGCCATTCGCAAAGGAACGATATCCCTCCAGTTTGTCCCTGTCCTTTTCGGGGCTTCGTTCAAAAACAAAGGGGTTCATCCTTTGTTGGACGCGGTTGTGGATTATCTGCCTTCACCCTTGGATGTCCCCCCTATGATCGGGCACCATCCGCGGTCTCTGGCGGAGGAGACGAGGCATGCTACAGATGATGAGCCTTTTGCTGCCTTGGTATTCAAGATTATGAGTGATCCCTATGTCGGGACTCTTTCCTTTGTTCGTGTCTATTCGGGAAAGGCTCGAGTCGGGGCCTCGGTTTTTAACTCCACGAAAAACGAAGACGAGCGTATTATCAGAATTTTAGAAATGCACTCGAATAAGCGAAAAGACATAGGTGAGTTATTTGCCGGGGACATCGCCGCACTCGGATCCATGAAGAATGTATCCACGGGGGATACACTGTGTGCGAGGAATAGGCCGATCGTGCTGGAGTCGATCAAGTTTCCCGAGCCCGTGGTGTCGGCCCACATTGAACCTAAATCCAGGAGCGAACACGGGAGATTGTCCGAAGCGCTCGGCAAGCTCACTAAAGAAGATCCCACTTTCAAAGTCATGCCCGATCCCATGACAGGTCAGACTCTTGTTCATGGCATGGGAGAGCTTCACCTGGAAATTCTCATGGACAGGATGGAGAGAGAGTTCGGGGTCAAGGCCAACCTGGGCAAGCCGCAAGTGGCGTATAAAGAAACAATAGCCCAACCCTCCCGGGGTGAAGGGGAATACGACCGGACAATGGGAGGTAAACCCCAATACGGGCACTGCGTGCTTGAGGTAGAGCCTATGAACAGGGGGGGGAAGTTTGTTTTCGACAACAGGGTTTCTGGGGGAAGCCTACCCGAGGAGTTCGTTCTTGCTGTTCAAGGCGGTGTTGAAGAAGCTATGGAAGCGGGTATTCTGGCGGGTTTTCCTGTGACGGATGTGAAAGTATCCCTTTGTGACGGATCCTATGATGAAGACAATTCCACGCCGATCGCATTCAAGATCGCTGGCTCATTGGCTTTTAAAGATGCTGCATCTAGAGCCGAGCCCACACTCCTCGAACCTATTATGACTCTTGTTGTGCTGACGCCGGATGAGTATCTCGGCGACATAGTGAATGATATCAACACGAGGCGGGGCAAGATTGAGGAAATGGGATTTTCCGGAGGTTCGCGCGTAATCAAAGCACACGTTCCACTGGCCGAGATGTTTGGCTATGCGACAGCGCTCCGAACTCTATCCCAGGGAAGGGGCATTTTTTCGCTGGAGTTTAACCGGTACGACGGTGTGCCGGAAAAGATTGCGGCGGAAATTGTGGCCAGGATTGAAGGACGGATTCCACTTCGCTGACCGATGGTGACACTATGAATAGCGACGCAAACTGTTTGGGTATACTAAAGCCGAGCATAATGCCGGTTCTTTTAGGATTATTGCAATCGCCTAGGAGGTAAGGACAGATGGCAAAGGCAAAGTTTGAGCGTACGAAGCCGCATTTGAACATAGGGACGATTGGGCACGTGGATCACGGCAAGACGACATTGACGGCGGCGATAACGAAGGTGTTG
>Ga0180432_10009774_pt1 | contig 11623 bp, 6 predicted proteins | sample SS_ome_10_FD_132414 | JGI IMG/M metagenome (GOLD analysis project Ga0180432, IMG submission 132414) | Hypersaline lake sediment archaeal communities from the Salton Sea, California, USA - SS_1_MS_2 metaG | ecosystem: Environmental > Aquatic > Non-marine Saline and Alkaline > Hypersaline >... | reverse complement strand
TGTCTCAGAAAAACGTTACGTTTCTCGATCGTGGCGAACGAGCGGTTCTCTGGCCATTTGGGCTCCGCGCGAACTGAAGTTCGCGGCTCGTTACGATGGCGTATTCATGAGACGGCACACTAGGGCTGCCGCCACGGCTTCGTAGCGGCCGCACCCGGGCAGGCTCCTGCCGAGCCCCGAAAGAGGACATGGACGTCACGACGCTCGCATCACAGCTCCCCACCCTGCTCGCCCTGGCGAAGCCCTCCACCCCCCTCACCAACCAGCAGATGGTCACCATCCTGCTCATTGTGGCCGTATCCGCGATGCTCCTGATCCGCACCCGGCGCAGGGTCCGCGAGGGCCGCAACTCGCCGCAGGCGTACTCGCGCGAGCAGCTCTCCCGCCTCCGCGACGAGGAGGCCGTCGTGCAGGATATGGAGCAAACCATGGTTCAGCTCCAGGAGGTCTCCCGCGAGATCCAGGCCCAGATCGACACCCGGTTCGCCAAGCTGGAGTGCTGCATCCGGGACGCCGACCAGCGGATCGACCGGCTGGAACGCCTTCTGCGCCGCTGCGAGGGGCAGCCGACCCTCGACGTAACCGTCGGAGACGGGCAGGTCACCCCGACCCCCGCCTCCCCAGGCAATGAAGACCCGGTCCGCCAGCGCGTCTTCGCCCTGGCCGACGCCGGTACCAGCCCCGTCGACATCGCCCAGCAGACCGGACACTCGACCGGCGAAATCGAACTGATTCTGGCCCTTCGTCGGACCGCACCCGCCAACTCGCCCTGACACCGCCCTCGGGGCCCGATTCTCCTCCTCTTGGCACACCCAGCCCGCTGGACCGGGATTATCGGCATTGCCGGTCCCGCGGTAGTCTCGCCTCCCTGCCCGGCGTAGAATCGTAAGTTGGCGCCGCTTCTCGCGGATCACCCCGGTTCGCCCGGGCGCTGCCCTTGTGAGACAGCCATGGGACTGCGCACAACTTTCGTCAGCGGACCGCGTCGCTCCGGCAAGAGCACCATCATCCAGACCATGCTCAACGAGCTCTACAAGGCCCCCCCCCACTACCTGCGTCTGGCCGCCATCCGCGGGGACAAGAAGCCCCCGCCGCCCCCCGCCAGGCCTCCGGCCGACTGCCGGGTCCGCTCCGCCCGCTGGCTGAACTACGATCAGAACCTGATCTTCGAGGTGCTGCCCGAGGCCCTGGACCGCATCCACCGCCAGGACCGGTCCGGCTCGGTGCTCATCGAGGCCGACGCCGATCCCAACCTGCGGAACGCCTACCCCTACGACCGGCGGGTCTTCGTCATGCCGGCTCCGCAGTCGCTCGAGGAGGTGTTTCGGACCATGCGCCAGGCCGCCCTGGCCCTGCGCGACGTCCTGGACGACACCGCCGCGTTCGCCCGCGAGATCTACGGCATGATGGACGACGACGAGTGCGAGGACGCCTGCGGCCACGAGGCGCGCCCGGCCCTCACCCTCAGCCAGCTCCGGGGCTTCCTGAACTCCCCCCTGGGCGACGAACTGGCCACCCGCATCCAGTTCCAGCCCGACTACCACGGTCTGGTCGAGAGCGACATCGTGCTGGTCAACACCGGGGTGGGCGGGACCACCGAGGTCGTGGACGAATGCTCCCGCCGCCTGGAACGCCTCTTGGCCCGTCTGCGGGGCCCCTCGGCCCGCAAGAACGTCCTGTTCTGCTGCGACCCGGTCGATCCCCAGGATCCCCAGCGGGCCCGCCTGTTCAGCCCGCTCCAGGAACTGCTCGCCGACGACCGCCGCTGGCCCGCCGCCCCCGCGGACCCACCCCCCTGCCGATTGCCCGCCGGCCCGTTCCGCGGTATACCAGTGCCCGGCTGACCAACCCGCGAAGCGCTCGTAGCTCAGCAGGATAGAGCACCGGTTTCCTAAACCGAAGGTCGGAGGTTCGAATCCTCCCGGGCGCGTTGCCGCAGAGTGCCGCAGCATGTCGTTCTCCGCCCGACGGTGCGATGGGCACCGGCGCTCCGGTGGCGTAGCCAGTCACCCCCGTCCGATCAACGCCATATCGGTTGAGCGGCCACTATGGCCGACGCCGGTCGCCGGCCAGTTCCGGCGTTGCTCACCAGGCTCTGACCGCAGGGGCGCAGGGCAGATAAAGAACGGCTTTATGGGCGAGGCGGGGCGGTGCCCCGGGCCTGCCTCCGCCCGGCACCGCCGGATATCCCCATCCCTTTGACCACACATCCACCATCGGTGTACAATGCGGGTCCATTTCGAGGCTGACGGCACAAGTGAAAGCAGGCCGGCAGGTCGGGCCGGGTGGGCGATAACGGAGGTGCCAGCATGAAGCGCGCGAGCGTCGTTCTCATGGTCATGGTGATGGGCTGTTCCGAGTCACGCCCCAGTGCCCTGACGCCGGGGGCGGCCAAGAAGCACATTCAGCCCGGGGTCACCACCCAGGCCGAGGTGGTCGAGATCTTCGGCACGCCCAACGTCATCACGCGCAAGAACGGGCAGGAGATGTGGGTTTACGACAAGGTCTCCAGCCGAACGACCAGTGCCGCCTTCGGCGCCGGAGGACTTGGGGGCGGCTGGGGCAGCAGCGGCTTCGGCGGCGGCGGCCTTGCCGCGGGCGCGCGTTCCACGGAGCGATCGGAAACCACGGTCATGCTGATCGTGTACTTCGACCCCAACGACGTGGTGCAGGACTACAAGATCACCCAGGCCAAGTTCTGAACAGGGACTGTGATGAAGCTACGCACGGCCAGATGGCTCCCCCGGATGCTCGGTGTTGTCCTGCTCGCAACCGGCGCAGGCTGCACGCAGTTGACTCAAGCAGAGATCAAAGCCCTCGAAACCCGCGAGCTGGACCTCCCTTTCAACGAGGCTTATCAGGCCGCGGCCAACGGTCTGTTCTCCCTGGGCTTCACGATCGCGCACAGCGATAAGGAGTCCGGCATCGTCAGCGGCACCCGACACGATCCGTGCACGGGCGCCAAAATCACCAACACCATCTTCTTCGGGGCACTCGGCCTCGCCGCGACGTCGGACCGCAACGAGGCGGTCAGTTTCATGCTCAGCCGGATCGAGGACACGGTAACGCAGTTGCGCATGAAGGTCGTGGTGAACGGGAAGCCGGTTGTCGATCGGAAGCTGATGACGCAGATCTGGCAGCAGATCGAGCGTGAGGCGATGCTTGACGCGGGCCCGCCGCAACCACCCGTGCAACCGGCAGCCATGCGCGAGCCGGCGGCGGAGGCCGGCGGTCCCTCCCCCTGATCGGCGTTGACTATATCTTCCCCCCGCACTCCGGGCAACGGGGCGCGGTGATCCCGCGCAGGATGTAGCCGCACCGTCGGCAGCGGGTCTCGGTGTCGTCCGACTTGCGTCGGCAGATCAGGATCGCGGCCACAACACCGGGCAGCGACAGCACCTTGGACGTGACCAGCCACGCCGCGAATCTCCCCCAGCCTCCAGCCAGTCCCGTCAGCGCGTATCCCAGGGCCCAGACGCTGCCATACATCAGCTTCGCCCACGTCGTGAAGCACAGGGCGACTACGCCACAACCGACCGCCAGTGCCCACAGTCCACGCCGCGTGGCGGCATTCCAGCCTCGGGCTTCATGAACGGAAACCGAGAACAGCCGGCCCGGCGGCAGCGACCAGACCGCTCGCGACCACGCCGCAGGTGGTCCGGGTCGGCCTGAACCGGCATCGGCTCTCTGCGGGCGTTTCCCCAGGTACACGACTGTCCGAACTCGCGGAGAGTTCCGGCCCCCGTTCTGGTCGGGCCTGCGGGGTGCAGGGACAGGAGGCAAACAGACCCTGCCGGGACGATAACCCCGCCGCCACCGCAAGTGTCCTGATGGCGGTTGCTGTTACGCAGGGCCGTGTGCCGGCCGGCGAGCCCCCTGAGTTGTCCGGCCCCGTGCTGGCCGTCGGAACCCGGGTTGCTGGCGGCCGAACCGTCGCCGGCTGGTTGGAGCGGGCCTGACCAGCCGGGTCCACTTCCGCGATCCGCCTGTGGTGCACCCGCGGCCGGGTGACGTCGTGTCGAAAAAGGGGACAGGAACCTCGCAATGCGGCTGTTGCGATGCCCTGAGGGGGCCTCCGCTCCGAGCCAGTCCACTTTTTCAACGGGCTGCTGGCACTCGGCCAGCGACAATCGCCATGTGGCCCCCTTGATTCCCCTGGGGCACCGGCTGTAGACTCAACAGCGCGCTACGCACCTCTGCGTATCGGCGTCGCAGTGGCGGAGTGGCCGCCACCGTCTGGGAGGGGTCGCACAACCCCCTTCCTCACACCTTCACAGAACTGGGGCGGATCTTCCCGGTGGAGAGCATGGGATGACCAGGCAATCGAAGCACGCGATCGGGATGTCTCTGTCCATTCTGGCGGCCACACTCCTGGCCGCTGCGTCCGCCACGGCCGACACGCTGCACGTGCCGGCGGAGTATGCGACCATCCAGGCGGCCATCGACGCCGCGGCCGACAGCGACGTCGTCGAGCTCGCCGACGGCACCTACACCGGCCCCGGAAACAGGGACCTCAACTTGCACGGCAAGGCGATCACCGTCCGCAGCGCCTCCGGCGAGCCGGCGCTCTGCATCATCGACTGCCAGGAAGCCGGCCGGGGCTTCCACTTCCACAGCGGAGAGGGACCCGACTCGCGCGTCGAGGGGCTGACCATCACAAACGGCAGCGGCTCGTCGGGAGGCGGCGCTGTGAAATGCGCCAACGGAAGCCCCACGATCGTCAACTGCACCATCACCCGGAATCGTGCCGACGACTGGGGTGGTGGTATCCTGTGCTCCTGCGAGAGCACCGCGGTGTTCACGAGCTGCACGATCAGTGCGAACCGGGCGTATCACGGCGGTGGTGTCTACTCCGGCGGTGGCGAGCCCGCCCTGGTCAACTGCACGATCACCGGGAATCACGCCGATGATCAGGGTGGCGGCGTGTATTGCGGCTGCTCCCTCGCGCCGCCCATGCTGGTCAACTGCGCCATCACCGCGAATACCGCCGCTTTCGGCGGCGGTGTCTTCTGCGACACCTGTGATCCCACACTACGGAACTGCCTGATCGCGGGCAACAGCGCCGAGAACAGCGGCGGCGCCGTCCGCTGCTGGGACTCCCAGGCAACCCTGACCAACTGCACGCTCACCGGGAATTCCGCCGGCAGTGGCGCAGGCGGCATCCACTGCGCGGGTGCCAGCCTGGTGCTCACCAACTGCATTCTGTGGGGCGACTCACCCCCGGCACTGGACGGCGTCGCTGACGCGACCGTCACCTACTGCGACGTGCAGGGCGGCTGGCCCGGCGAGGGCAATATCGACGCGGAGCCTTTCGGCCTGCCCGGGGACGTCTATCCGGCCGCCGACTCGCCGTGCCTGGACGCGGGCACCAACGACCCGCCCGGCGGGCTGTCGCCCGAAGACCTGGACGGCAATCCCCGGCTGCTGGACGGCGACGGGGACACCGTGGCCGTTGTCGACATGGGCGTCTACGAGTTCAATCCCGCCATGCCCTCAATCGGTGTGAGCCCGCCGGAAGTCGCGTTCTTCGGGTTGCAGGGCGGCGAGGACCCCGCCGACCAGGTCCTGTCCGTCCGCAACTGCGGCGGCGGCACGCTGAGCTGGCAGATCAGCGGCCAGCCGGCCTGGCTGACCGTCGAGCCCGCCGCGGGCGACTCCACCGGGGAAGTGGACGAAGCCACGCTGAGCGTGAATACCGGTGGGCTGCCGCACGGTGCCCACACCGCCGTCCTGCAGATCAGTGACCCGCAGGCCGTCAACTCCCCCCGCAGCGTCGTGGTCACGGTCTCGGTCTTCACCACCCTCAACGTGCCGAGCGAGTATCCGACCATTCAGGCGGCCATCGATGCAGCTCTTCCTTCGCACGACGAGATCGTCCTGGCAGACGGCACCTACGCGGGACCAGGCAACAGGAACCTCGACTTCGGCGGCAAGGCCATCGTGCTCCGCAGCACCTCCGGCGACCCGGCCCTGTGCACCATCGACTGCGAGGGCAAGGGGCGGGGCTTCCATTTCCACAGCGGCGAGGGACCGGACTCGGTCGTCGAGGGTGTGACCATCACCAACGGCTCCGCCCTCACGGGTGGCGGCGTCTACTGCTACAACGACAGCAGCCCCACGTTCAACCACTGCCGGATCACCGCGAGCTTCAGCCACGGCGACGGAGGCGGCGTCCGCTGCCAGAAATGCTTCCACAGCAGCCCGACATTCACCCGCTGCACGATAACCGGGAACAGCGCCGACGACGACGGCGGCGGGGTATCGTGCGACGGGAGCAACCCGACGCTCACCAACTGCACGATCAGCGACAACTCCGCCGGAGGATCGGGCGGCGGCTTCGCCAGCGAGGGCGTCTACGGCTTCCCGCCGACGCTGGCCAACTGCCTGCTGCAAGGGAATTCAGCCGACGAAGGTGGCGCCCTCTACTTCTCCAACAGCGAGGCCACCGTCACCAACTGTACCATCGTCGAGAACATGGCCGCCGATGACGGAGGCGGTGTGTACACCGACGCGGGTAGCGCCCCCACGCTCACCAACTGCATCCTCTGGGGCGACTCTCCGCAGGAGCTTCACATCGACGGCGGCGACCTCGTCGTGACCTACAGTGACATCCAGGGCGGCTGGCCGGGCGAGGGCAACATCGACGCCCAGCCGTTCGCCCTGCCGGGTGAGCTCCGCATCGCCTTCGACTCGCCGTGCATCGACGCCGGGACGAACGAGCCGCCGGGTGGACTCCCGCCGGAGGACCTGGACGGCGACCCCCGCCCGCTGGACGGCGACGGTGACACCGTGGCGGTCGCCGACATGGGCGTCTACGAGTTCAACCCCGCCGTGCCGCGGTTGGCCCTGGATCCGGTCGAGTTCCTGTTCTCCGCCGCCCAGGGTGGCGAGAGCCCCGCCGGCCAAGCCCTGTCGATCCGCAACTGCGGCGGCGGCACGCTGGAATGGCAGATCAGCGGGCAGCCCGGCTGGCTCACCACCGATCCGCCGTCGGGGGAATCGAGCGGGCAGATCGACAAGGCCACGCTGCTGGTCGACACGACCGGCCTGACCCACGGCCTGTACACGGCCGTCCTGGAAGTCGCCGACCCGCTCGCCGCCAGCTCCCCCCGGGTGGTCACGGTCACGCTCTACGTGACCTCCACCCTCCAGGTGCCGGCCGCCTACCCCACCATCCAGGCGGCGCTCGACGCGGCCCTCCCCGCAGGAGACGAGATCATCCTGGCCGACCAAACCTACACCGGCCCGGGGAACCGGGATCTTGACTTCGGCGGCAAGGCCGTCGCCCTGCGCAGCGCTTCCGGCGACCCGTCCCTCTGCACCATCAACTGTCTCGGCCAGGGACGCGGCTTCCATTTCCGCAGCGGCGAAGGGCCTGACTCCATCGTCGAAGGGCTGACCATCACCTGCGGCAGCGCGGCCAAAGGTGGCGCCGTCTCCTGCGAGAACGCCAGCAGCCCCACGTTCAACAACTGCGTACTCACCGACAGCATCGGCGCTGACAGCGGCGGCGCCCTCTACTGCCACGACCACTGCGACCCGACCTTCACGGGCTGCGCCCTGACCGACAACGCGGCAACGGAAGGCGGCGCCGTGTACTGCGATTCCCACAGCCGGCCGAAGTTCGTCGCCTGCGCCATCACGGACAACTACGCCTACGGCAGCGGCGGCGGCGCCCTGTGCACCGGAGGCAGCTGGCCGACCCTCACCGGCTGCGCGATCACGGACAACACGGCCCAGGTCGGCAACGGCGGCGGGCTCCGCTGGGCCATCGCCACGCTGACCGACTGCACGATTCTGCGCAACCAGGCCGGCAACTCCGGCGGTGGCATTCACGGCGGCAGCAGCAGCATCACCGGCTGCACCATCAGCGGGAACGAGGCGGGAGGCCACGGCGGCGGCGTCTACGGCAGCAGCGCCGTCCTGACCAACTGCACCATCGGCCAGAACCGGACCGTGTACCACGGCGGCGGTGTGTACTGCTTCGGTGGGAACGCCCGGTTCATGAACTGCCGCATCACCGGCAACCAGGCGGACGACGACGTGGGCGGCGTCTATCTCCATAACAACGACGCGACGCTGGTGAACTGCACGATCCGGGCGAACACGGGAGGTTTCCTGTGCGGCGGCCTCCACTGCGAGAACAGCAGCCCTGCGGTGACCAACTGCATCTTCTGGCACGACACGCCGCTCGAGATCACCGTCCAGTGGGGCGATCCCGTCGTCACCTACTGCGACGTGGAGGGCGGCTGGTTCGGGACGGGCAACTTCCAGGCCCCGCCGTGGTTCGTCGATCCGAAGGGACCGGACGGCATTCCGGGAACGGCCGACGACGACCTGCGCCTGGGCGTGCGTTCGCCCTGCATCGACGCGGGCGACAGCACGGCGGTTCCCGCGGACACGGCCGACCTGGATGGCGACGGCGACATCGACGAACGGACGCCCCTCGATCTGGCGGGCGGCCCGCGGTTCCTGGACGACCCCACCAGCGAGGATGCCGGCGTCGCCGACCCGCCCGAGTACCCGGAGGTGGTCGACATCGGGGCGTACGAGTTCGTCCCCGACTGCAACACCAACGGCGTCCCCGACGCCTGGGAGGACTGGCAGCTCGAGGCGGTGAGGGCGTGCAGCCGGCTGGAACACGGCGAGGCCGGGGATTTCTGCCTGGAGTTGCTCGACGGGCCGGACGCCCCGGCCATCGAGCCGCGGGTGGCCGGAGTGCGGGAGCTGCTCTGCCGCATGAACGTCTCGGCGGATCCCGCCACCGTCACCGCCGATCACGTCCACATTGACTGCGTGGAGGCCGATTATGCCGGCATGATCACGACGTCACTCGACGACGCCGCGGACTGCCCCGGCAGCGTGGTGGTCGTCACCTTCGACCCGCCCCTGCCGGACCAGGACTGCTGCCGGATCACGCTGGAGGGCATGACCACGGCCTACGGCCAGCCGGGCACGATCGAGTTCGCGGTCCGGACCCTGGCTGGCGACGTCACCGGCGACGGCGTGGTCAACACGGAGGACTCCGCGGCCGTCAAGCCGCGCTTCGGCGGGACGCCCGACGAAAGCGACTACCGATACGACGTGGACGCCAGTGGCCGCATCACCTCGGTCGACGCCTCGACCGTCAAACCGCGCTTCGGCCACACCGCGCCCGACTGCCCCTGAGGCACGTTCCGCCTGGTTCGGCCGGCCAGGTCAGACTGCTCAGTTCGTCCGCGTTCAGCACCGCACCGTCGGGGGCCGGAGCGGGCCGGTTATGCCTTGCGGAGCTGGATGCCCAGCGAGTGACCCGCGATCCTGACCTCGCTTGCGCCGGCCGGGGCGTCGAGCGGATCGCTGGGCATCTCGGTCGCCAGGGTCTCTCCGGCGATGTAGTCACCACAGGCGTCGATGGCCGCCCGCAACTCGTCCGCCTCGGTCTGGAGGCTGAGCACAATCCGGTCCTCCAGTTCCAGACCGGCCTCCTTGCGGGCCACCTGGACGAAACGCACGACGTCGCGGGCCAGACCCTCGCGCTTGAGGTCGTCGCTCAGCCGCTTGTCCAGCAGGACCACGACGCCCATCTCCTCCGCGGCCGCCCAGTCGTCACCGTAGGATTTGGAGACCGTGATATCCTCGGGCTGGAGGACGAAGGGCTGGTCGTCCACCCGAATGGTGACGGTGAAGCCGTCCGCCACGCGGGCGGCGACCTCGGCCGGATCCTCGTCGGCCAGGCCCCGCGTCACCGCGGCGAGGTCCTTGCCGTACCTGGGGCCGGCGATCTTTTTGTTCAGCCGGATGGTGATGGTGCACCTGTCCGCCACGCTCTCGTGCACGATCACCTTCTTGACGTTCAGCTCCTCCAGCAGGTGGTCGCGGAACTGCTCGACCGCCACCCGGTCGTCGTGTTCCGGCGAGGCCACGATCATCTGGGCCAGCGGCTGGCGCACCTTCAGCTTGGAGGCCGTCCGGGCGGAGCGGCCCAGCGACACGATCCGCAGCAGAGCCGCCATCCGCGCCGACAGGCCCTTGTCGATCAGCTTCTCGTCCACTTGCGGATAGTCGCACAGGTGGATGCTCTTCGCGCTGTCGGGCACCTGCCGGGCCACCAGGTTCTGGTAGATGTGCTCCGTCACGAAGGGGATGATCGGGGCCATCACCTTGCAGAGCGTGACCAGCGCCTCGTACAGCGTCTGATAGGCGGCCAGCTTGTCCACGTCGCCCTGGGTCGCCCCCCGCCAGAAGCGCCGGCGGTTGCGCCGGATGTACCAGGTGCTCAGGTCGTCCAGGAAGCGCTCCACGTGGTGGCAGACCGGCGGGAGGTCGTAGCGCTCGAAATGGTCCCGGGCGTCGCGGATCAGGAGCTGGAGGTCGGACAGAATCCAGCGGTCGATGTCCTGCCGCCTGCCCAGCGGGACCGCCTCGGCGGTGGGATCGAACCCGTCCAGCCGGGCGTAATTGCAGAAGAAGGCGTACGAGTTCCACAGGGTCATCAGGACACGGCGGCGGGTATCGTCGGCCGGCCCGGAGGTGACCCTGCACAGCGGCTGGCCCTCGACGGTGGTGCTGATGGTCTCGCCGTCCGGCCCGGTCACGCTGACCGTCTGGCCCGGATGGCGGATGCCGAAGGGCAGGTCGACCGTCGGCGGCTGGGAGCAGAACATCCAGCGCATGGTGTCGACGCCGATCTCCTCGGCGGCCTCCTCGAACCAGATGGCGGTGCCGTCCGACTTGTGCATCACCTGGCGGTTCTCGTCCAGCACCATGGCGTGGCCCAGCAGGTTCCTGAAGGGCGGGCGTTTCTCGTCCTTGCCCAGCTCCATCATGGTGCTCATGGCCAGGATGGCGTAGAACCAGTTGCGGAACTGGCCGGGGAAGCACTCGGTGATCAGGTCGGCCGGGATCCACCTGTCCCAGTACTCCCGGTCGGTGTTGTACCGTGTGGTGGAGTAGGCCACGATGCCGGCGTCCAGCCAGGGGTTGCCGACGTCGGGCACGCGGGAGACGATCGCCCCGCACCGGGGGCAGGCGATCTTCACGGCGTCCACGTAGGGCCGGTGCGGCGAATGGCCCTCGAACTCCTCCCAGCCGGCGACGGCCTTCTCCTTCAGCTCCTCGTAGCTGCCGATGACCTCGAAGTGCCCGCACTGCCCGCACTCCCAGATGGGCAGGGCCAGGCCCCAGTAGCGTTTCTTGGAGATCATCCAGTCCTTCATGCTGCCGAGCCAGTCGAGCTCGCGCTCCAGGCCCCGCATGGCCGGCGGCAGCCAGTTGACCCGTTGGGCCATCTCCTTGATCTCGTCCCGCCAGTCCATGGAGATGTACCACTCGTCGACCAGCCGGAAGATCAGCTCGTCGCCGGTGCGCCAGCAGTGGGGGTAGATGTGCGGGTACTCCTCGGTGGCCACCAGCAGGCCCTTCTCCTTGAGATCGGTGATGATGGCCTGGGCCGTGGCCCGCTCGCTGGCCCGCAGGCCGGTGAACCTGCCGAAGCCCTCGATGAAGCGGCCCTCGTGGTCCAGGGGGGCGATGGCCACCAGCCGGTGCTCGGCACCCCAGACGTGGTCGACGTCGCCGCAGCCCGGGGCGGAGTGCACGATGCCGGTGCCCTCGCCGGCCACCACGTAGGACGCCCCCTTGG
>Ga0180432_10009773_pt1 | contig 11624 bp, 7 predicted proteins | sample SS_ome_10_FD_132414 | JGI IMG/M metagenome (GOLD analysis project Ga0180432, IMG submission 132414) | Hypersaline lake sediment archaeal communities from the Salton Sea, California, USA - SS_1_MS_2 metaG | ecosystem: Environmental > Aquatic > Non-marine Saline and Alkaline > Hypersaline >... | reverse complement strand
GCCGCCTGCGCAAGGCGCTGCGCATCCGGCCCACGGGCCGGTGGCGGGTGCTGGCCCAGTTCCTGGACACCCGCGGCCGGGCGACCGCGCCCGCGGTGGTGGCCGCCGAGAAGGGGGGCCGGCGGATCGTGGCAACCTCGGTCCCGCTGGACCTGAGCCGAATCTGGGCCACGGAGACGGGCCAAGCGCTCATGCACAGCCTGCTCGGCTGGTTGCGCGGCGGGCCGCTGGCCGCGCGCGTCGTCGACGCGCCCGACCTGGCGCCCATTCTGCTTCAGGCCCCGGGCGAGCGCACGCAGATCGTCACGCTCCTCAACGGCTCATCCGCGCGCTACGCGGGCTGCACGCTCGCGGTGGCCGCGCGGCGCGCCGCGAACCGGTACCGGGTCGAGTACCTGACGGACACGGGAACGGCGAAGCGCATCACGCCCCGGTACCTGTCCAAGCACAAGGGCGCGTTGCACATCCGCCTGCCCGAGGACGCGGCCGTGGGCCCGTACCGCGCGCGGATGCTGCGGATCGCGGAGCGCTGAGAGAGGTCAGGCGGGCACGTCCTCGCCGCAGGAGATGGCCACGAGCCTGCGGCGGTGCGCCCGGCTGCGCAAGACGCGCGCGGCGAGCAAGAGAATCGCGACGAGCGCAAGCCCCGCGGTCACATACACCGCGCGCCGGCGGCCGGCCACGTCCACCGCGCCGGCCAGGCGCTCGGTCGCGCGCGCGCGGCCCGCGGGGTTGGGCGACAGGCGCTCGCGCGCCCCGTCCCACCCGCCGGCCGCGGCCACGGCCGCCTCCAGATCCACGCTGCGCACATGGCGCTCGCGGATCACCGCGCGCGCCTGCGCCAGGTACGCGCCCGCCCGGTCATGAAGCCCCGGCGGCACCGCGGGCAGGGCGAGCACGATCTCTCGCCGCTCGCGCGGGGCCAGGGCCTGCGCGCGAGAGACGAGCGCATGCAGCGCCCGGCCCCACAGCCGCGGGGGCGTGCCGAACAGGATGTCCTCGCTTCCCGCCGCAATGAGGACCATGGCCTGCGACTGAGGCGCGACCCTCCCCGCCGCGGCCACCAGGCCCAGCACCGGCGCGCCTGGCGCCTCCCTCGAGCCGGGGCGCACCACCCAGGCCGCGCGGCCCTGGGCCCGGAGGCGCTGGGCCAGCCGGTCGAAGGCGTCGTCCGGCCCCGGGCTCGTGGTGAGCACGAGCACCGGGGCTTCGGGGTCGAGCGTGAGCCACCGCTGCACGGTCCGGGGCACGGCCCAGCGCCGATGCGCGGACGCGCCCCAGCGCGGGATGAGCAGCACCACCCGGTCGCCGCGCTGCGTGTACAGATGCATGCCGCGCGCGCGCAGGTCGTCGCCCGGCGCGCGCGCGGGCCGCACGCGCAGGGTCTGCCCCGCGCTGTGCCCGTCCCAGCGCAGAGTAAGGAGCACCGTGCCCCCGTCGCGCAGCGGGGCCGGGTCCAGGGCGAAGCGTACGCTCGCGGCCCGGTCCGCCGAGGGCCGCAGCGTGAACTCGACCGGCGCGAGCTCGACCATGGCCTCCGGGTCCGTGGCGGGCACGAGCGCCGGGGACAGGGTCGCGGTTACAATCCGGTTCGCGGGCGCGCGCGCGTTCTCGGGCTCCAGCGTCGCGCGCAGGCGCACCTGCACGGGCCGGTCCGCGAACACGATGTCCGGCGCGCCGGCCACGTGCACCACGGGCCGCGGTCCCTCGGCGGCGAGCGCGGCCCCTGACGCGGCCAGGGCACAGCAGAGCACAACCATGACCGGCGCCCGCATGCGCGTCTCCTATGCCTGCGCCGGACCGGGTGCGGCGCCCGGCGGTTGGACCGCGGTCAGGCCGTGCTGGGTCTTCTCCCAGTAGAAGGGGCGAAAGAGAAGCTGGAGCATCCCCTTCCACGCCCCGGCGCTGATAAGCACCCAGTACAGAGGCGATAGGATCGCCTGCGGCAACAGGCGCTTGAGCCCCCGCCGGCAACAGGCCAGCACGTTGATCGCCACGAACGCGCCGTTGGCCAGAAACAGCACCACCGCGATGCCGAAGAAGACCCAGGAGAGCTGGCTCCAGGTCGTGTAGGTGGGGTCGACGTCGCTGACCCGGTCGAAGTAGAGCATGCGCCACGGCGTGGCGCCCAGGCCGGCCAGCTTGCCGATCCACAGTCCCGCGTACACCAGGAGCACCGCCCAGAACACGGGGTTCAAAAGCAGGGTCAGGGTCAGCCCGCCCACGGTGAAGAGGAAACTCAAGAACCCGAACGGCCCCAGCTCGCGCAGGGTACCCAGGGTGCGGCGGGTGTGCGCGAGGTGGGTTTGCAGGTACCCCTTGTTCCACCGGCTGCGCTGGCGCAGCCAGTTGCCCAGCCGCTCGTTGGCCTCTTCCCAGGTGGTGGCGTCCAGGATCCGGGTGCGGTACCCATGGCGGTGCAGCCGGATCCCGAGGTCGCAGTCCTCGGTCACGTTGAACGGGTCCCAGCCGCCGAGCTGGCGCAACGCCTCGGTGCGGAAGTGATTGCTCGTGCCGCCCAGGGGGATGGGCGCGTCCAGGGCATGCAGGCCCGGCAAGAACAGGTCGAACCAGGTGGTGTACTCCAGCGTGAACCACTTGGTCAGCCAGTTCTGGTCCGGGTTGTAGTAGTTGAGCTTGACCTGCAGGCACACCACCCGGTCCTCCACGCGCTTGAACGCGGCCACGGCCTTGCGCAGCTGGTCGGGCTCGGGCCGGTCCTCCGCGTCGTAGATCACCAGGTACTTGCCCCGCGCCCGGGCCAGGCCGTGGTTGCAGGCCTTGGGCTTGGTCTTCGGGTACGCGTGGGGCACCACCACGATCTCGCACCCGGGCGGCAGCTCCAGGTCCGTGCACGCGCGCGCGGTCTCCACGTCGTCCTGTTCGAGCAGGAACTTGACGTCCAGCTTGTCGCGCGGGTAGTCGAGCCCCTCCACGGCGCGCACGATCTTGTCCGCCACCGCGCTCTCGCGGTACAGGGGCACGAGCACCGTGTACACGGGCAGGTCCTCGTGGCGCAGCGCGGCCAGCTCCCGCGCGTCCACCCGCAGCTCCGGCCGGCGCACCACGGACAGGAGCACGATGAGGAGCTTGTACAGGATGGTCGACAGGTAAAAGGCGCTCACCGCGAACAAGAGCCCGGCCCAGAACACCTTGTAGTCCCAGGCGAAGAGCACTCCCGCGCCCGCCAGGAGCGCGAGGAGCTTGACCGTCTGCCAGGGGCGCAGGACCGAGACCGCGCACGCCGCACGGTGTTGGCGCAGGAACGCGCGCACCGTGGGGTCCGGCCGGTACGCCAGCGGGCGCAGGGGCGGGCAGGCGGGCCCGTCGGAATGCGGGGCGTGTGTGCGCGCGCTCACGGATGCGCCCTCCTGCACAACGCGCGCGGCGGGCCGTCGGCCGGGCGCCGCCGCGTCGCGGACCCTACCCCGTACCATGAACCCGCGGGTCGGGCAAGACTCTTTCGCCCTCAGCTTGCGCCGCGGCACCGGCGGGCCCGCTCGTGCAGGGCCCGCAAGAGCGCCAACGCCTCGTCCCCGCCCAGGGCCTCGGGGTCCAGGCGCGCCAGGTCCGCGCACAGCCGGTCGCGGTCCGGATCGTCGAAGAGCCCGGTCTGCACCTCGCGCGCGGCCGCGCGCAGAGCCGCGCCTTCCTCCACCAGCGACCCCTGGCGCTCGCGGGCCTGGAGCTCCAGGCCCTCGAGGATCGTGCGCGCGCGTTCGATCACCGGCCGCGGCACCCCGGCGATCTTGGCCACGTGGATGCCGTACGAGCGGTCGGCGCTCCCCGGCTGGATGCGGTGCAGGAAGATGACCTCTCCGCCCCAGTCGCGCACGGCCACGTTGCAGTTGGCCGCCGCGGGAAGGAGCACCCCGAGCTCGGCGAGCTCGTGATAGTGCGTGGCGAACACGCACCGCGCGCCCACCCGGCCGTGGATGTACTCGGTCAGGGCCCAGGCGAGGCTGACTCCGTCGTAGGTGGAGGTGCCTCGGCCCACCTCGTCGAGCACGATGAAGCTGCGCTCCGTGGCGTTGTTGAGGATGTTGGCCGCCTCGCTCATCTCCACCATGAAGGTGCTCTGCCCCCGGGCGAGCTCGTCGGCCGCGCCCACCCGGGTGAAGATCCGGTCCGCGAGGCCGATGTGCGCCTCGCGCGCGGGCACGGGCGCGCCCATCTGCGCCAGCACCACGAGCAGCGCGCACTGGCGGATGTAGGTGCTCTTGCCGGACATGTTCGGTCCCGTGACGATGAGGATGCGCGAGGCGTTCGGGTCCATCTCCAGGTCGTTGGGCACGAACTTGCCGGCCGGCAGCATGGTCTCCAACACCGGGTGGCGGCCCTCGGCGATGCGCACGGCCCGGCCCTCATCGACCCGGGGCATGACGTATCCGAGCGCGTCGCCTGTCTCGGCCAAGCCCTGGCAGGCGTCCAGGCGCGCCAGGGCGTCGGCCGCGGCCTGCACGGGCCCGAAGCGCGCGGCCGCGGCCTCGCGCAACTCCACAAAGACGTCGTACTCGATCCGGGCGATGCGCTCCTGGGCGCCGAGGATCTTCTCCTCGTGCTCCTTGAGTTGCGGGGTGATGAACCGCTCGGCGTTGACCAGGGTCTGCTTGCGCTCGTAGGCCTCGGGCACCCGGGCCAGGTGGGTCTTGGTGACCTCGATGTAATAGCCGAACACCTTGTTGAACCCGACCTTCAGGGACGGGATGCCCGTGCGCTCGATCTCCGCGGCCTGGAACTCGGCGATCCATTGGCGCCCGTTGGCGCGCAGGTCGCGCAGCTCGTCCAGCTCGGCGTGAACCCCCTTGCGCACGAGCCCGCCCTCGGTCACCCCGGCGGGCGGGTCCTCGACGAGCGTGGCCGACAGGCGCTCGGCCAGGTCCTCGAGCCCGCACAGCGGCGCCTGGAGCGCGGTGAGCTCGTCGCTTTCCGTTCCCTGTAGTGCGTCCACCACCGCGGGCAGGCGCCCGAGCGTGCGCCCGAGCGCGGCGAGGTCGCGCGCGTTCGCGCGGCCGCACCCCACCCGCCCCATGATCCGGTCCACGTCCGCGGCGTCTGCCAGGAGCTCGCGCACCCGGCCCCGGCGGGCTCGGTCGGCCATGAGCTCGGCCACGGCCGCCTGCCGGGCGCGAAGCGCGTCCAGGTCCGCCAGGGGCCGAAGCATCCAGCGGCGCAGCAGTCGCGCGCCCGGTCCGGTGCAGGTGCGGTTGATGATCCCGTACAGGGTCGCGCGCCGGTCGCGGCCCAGGATCGTCTCCACGAGCTCCAGGTTGCGCACGGTGGCCCGGTCGAGCACGAGCGTGCCCTGCGCGTCCACCTTGCGCGGCGGACGCAAGTGCGCCACCCGCCCGCGCTGCGTGGCGGACAAGTACCGCAGCACCGCGGCCGTCGCGCCGACGGCGGGGTCCGTGTCCGCGAGCCCGAACCCGTCCAGCGCAGCCACGCCGTAGTGCTCGCGCACCACGCCTGGCGCGTTGGCGCGCGAGAAGTCGCTCTCCGGCCGGGGCGTGAGCACGCCCCCCACCCCGCGTCCGAGCGCGGCCAGGGGGCCGTCCTCGTCGCCGGCCGTGTCCTCGGGCACCAGGCACTCGGCCGGGCCCACGCGCTCCACGGCCTCGGCGAGCCCCTGCGCGGGCACGGTCTCCACGTGCACCTCGCCCGTGGACAGGTCCGCGTACGCCAGCCCGCCCGCGTCGCGCCACACGCACGCCGCGGCCAGGTAGTTGTTCGCGGTGGCCTCGAGCGCGCCCTCTTCGACCAGGGTGCCCGGGGTCACCACGCGCGTCACCTCGCGGGGCACCAGGCCCTTGACCGTGGACGGGTCCACGGTCTGGTCGCACACGGCGACCCGGTGGCCCGCGCGGATGAGCTCGCGGATGTACCGGTCCGCGGCGTGGTAGGGCACCCCGGCCATGGGCACGGCGTCCTCGCCCTTGCTGCGGCTGGTCAAGGTGAGCCCCAGCGCGCGGCTGGCGGTGACCGCGTCCTCGTAGAAGAGCTCGTAGAAGTCGCCCATGCGGAAGAAGAGGAGCGCCTCCGGATGCGCGGCCTTCGCCGCGTGATACTGCTTCATCATGGGCGTCTTGGGTTCGGGCATGGAGCTCTCCGGCGGGGCGGCGCAGGGGAACGCGCGAAGCGCGCACGAACGGGGGCGGGCCGCCCCGAGCGGGCTAGGGCTTGACGATCGCCTGGAATCCGTGCTGGCGCAGGGCGCGCGCCCGGGCCTCGGCGCGCGCGCGGCTCACGAAGCTCCCGGCCTGGACCGCGTAGGGCGCGGAGGGATGGTCCTGCTCGTCCACGAACGCCTCGAACCCGCTGCGGCGCAGCCGGTCCACAAGCGCTTCTGCCCGAACACGTTCGCTGAACCGCCCCGCCTGCACGATGTGGCGGCCCTCGGGCGCCACGGGCTCGGCGAGGGGCGGGGCCGCGGGCGCGGCGCCGGCGGTGCCGGCGCGACGCTGCGCGTACTCGCGGGCCGCGGCCTCGTCGTTCTGCCGCCGGGCGCATTCCTCGAGCGCGGTGAGCACCTCCGTGGTGTCGACCGCGTCCGCGTACCGGCGCAGGAGCCGCTGATAGGTCTCCTCCGCACGCGCCCAGTCGCCCTCCACCGCGTAGCTGCGCGCGGTCCCGCGCACGGCCAGGGCCTGCACCGCGCGGCTCGTCTGCGGGTCGCCGGCGAGGTTGTCGAACAGGTCCCGCGCGCGCAGGGGCTGGCCCAGGGCCAGCAGGCTCTGGGCCTGCCAGTACCGGGCCATGTCGCCCTGCTCGGACTGCGGGTACGCGCTCGCGTACGCGCCCATGAGCCGCGCGGCGGCCGCGTAGTCCCCGTCCGCGTAGGCCTCCTGCCCGCGCTGGAAGTCCCCCGGCTGCGCGGCCCGGGCCGGCTGCGGCACGCCCGTGGGCGTGGCCACCGGCTCCCGGCCGAACGGCCACCGGCACCCGGCCCCGAGCACGGCCATGCACAGGGCCAGGGCCAGGACGCGCGAGGCAGCGCTCATAGGCCGGCCTCCCAGGGGCGGCGTCCGGCGGTCAGGCCCGGGTCTCGATGCGCGGCGAACCACCGCTGCCACGCGGCCACGTCGATCTCGCCCTCCAGGGTCCGGTACGGACGGCTGATGCGCGCGATGCGCATGAGCTGCTTCTCGGCGAACTCCGCGAGTTCGGGCGCGCCCTCCCGGGCCTGGGCCATGGTGGAGATGAGCGCGTTCACCGCCGCTTGGCGGTCGAACACGTACGGCACTCCACCCAGCCCCATGATCGCGATGCGGCGGACGTCCTCGGGCGCCTCGGCCATGGTCGCGACCGGCGCAAGGAAGTTGTTCACGATCCGCTGCGCATTCTGGTGGGCCTGCTGGCGCTGGGATCCGTTGCCTCGGGCCGCCTGGACCCGCAGCCGGCCGAACAGCTCGATCACGCCCTTGAGCAAGGCCTCGCGCACCGCCGGGTTCTCCGGGGCCTGGGCGAGCTTGCTCATGATCGCGTCGGCCACCCGGGTGTCCTGCGTGCGCAAAAGCGCCCGGCTGGCGGCGATGATCTCGTCGTCGGCGCCGTTCTGGAGCCGGTCGATGAGAAACCCGACCGTGCCCCCGCCGCTGCCGCGGTCGGGCTGGCTGCCGTTGGCCAACAGCTGCTCGATGGCCTGGATGGAGGCCAGGCGCAGCCCCGTCTGCGCGGCGCCGGTCATCTCCTGGGCCATGGTGCGCAGGCGATACACCAGCCGGTCGTCGCGCGAGTTGCGCGCCCGGATGTAGTTGCTCAGCCCCTCCATGGCAGACCGGCGCACCGCCAGCTGCGGCGCGACGGCCGCCGCCTCGAACAGCACCTCGCTCGCCCCGTCCGGCGCCAGCCGCCCGAGCACGGTGCAGGCCTTGGCCCGCAGCGCCGGGTTCCCTTCGTTGCGCGCGATCTGCATGATGAGGCCCTCGACCCGCTGGACCATGCGTTGGTCGGCCACGGACACGGCGTCCACCCGCCCGAGCCGGGCCAGCAGGTCCAGAGCCTCCACGCGCACGTCCAGGTCTTCGTTCTCGTTCTCGAGCACGTCCTCCAGGTCGCGCACGATGCGCACGGGCTCGACGATGCGCTTTTCGGCGAGATCCACCAGCGCCTGGAGCGCCGCGCAGCGTTCGTCCCATTGGGCCTGTCGGCTGCGGGCGATGGACACGATCCGATCGTCAAGGCGGAACTCGTCGACCAGGGCCTTGTTCGTGAGGCCGGCGGCCTTTTGAACGCCCTCGATCCGCTCGACCCGGTACGGGCTGCGCAGAAGGTCGAGAATCTCCACGATGTCGCCCCGGTGGGCCTGGTCGGCCGCGTGCGCGGTGGCCCAGAGCAACAATGCACCCAGGATAGCACGGGACCCGAACCGCATGAGTGGTCTCCTTCGCGCTGCCGCGGCCGGGAACGTCCCCGGGCCCGCGCGCTGGCCGCAAGCGCGCCGGGCCGCCGTCAGTCTTCCTTGAACAAATCCTCGGGCCTCTCGCCCTCCTCCCCGCCGGGCACGACCAGCACCGCGCGTCCGTCCGATTCGAGCACATTGCGCTCGTCGGGCAGGATCGTGTGCACCTTTCGGGGCCCGCGCGCGGGGCCCTGGTCCTCGCCCTCTTGCGCCCCTTCCTCTGCACCTTCCTCTTCGCCGCCGGCCTCCTCGCCGCTCTCGGCGGCCGGGGGCGGGGGCTGGGCCTCGGTGACCACGGCCCACCGCCCGGTCAGGGCCCGAGTCACCAGCCACGTGACCGTCTTCGGCGTCTCCTGTTCCGGGTCCCCGGGAATGGCTTCGATCCGCGCGACCGCGGCCGCGGGCACGAAGCGCTCCATGGGGTCGAAGGCCTCGTGCACCAGGATAATGCCTCGGGGTCCGCTGAACAATATGATGCCCGTGAGTTCCTCGCCGTTGGTCAGGTGCACCTTGCACAGCCGGGGCACGGCCGCGGCCTGTCCGGGCGGCGGAGGCTGGGCCTCGCCCGCGCGGACCGGACCGGCCAGGCCCCACGCCAGGCAGCACAGTCCTACAAGAACGAGCCGCGTACGCATGTCCAAGACCCTCCGTGCGCGTCAGTAGCTCTTGGCGAACAGGACTCGCCGCTCGCTTGCCGCCCCGCACACGACGCACTCGCCCTGCTCGGCCGGCGCTTCGGCGGGAATGCAGCGGATGGAGACTCTGTGCTCGGCGGCCTTCTCTTCGCAGCGCGGGTCCGCGCACCAGTGCGCCAGGGCCCAGCCGCCGTGGATCTCGGGCTTGTCCGCGTTGCGCGGGGTGAAGTATTCCACGAACGCGTCCCAGTCGTCCACAGCGCGGGTGTGCTCGTCCTGGTGCGCCCGGGCGCGATCCAGAAGGCCCTGCTGAATCTCGGCCAAGAGCGCCGGCATCTCTGCGGCGAAGGCCTCGCGCGGGCGCGCCTCGCGCTCGCGCACCGGCCGGTCCCGGCGGCCCATGTACACCGCGTTCTTGTCCATGTCGCGCGGGCCGACCTCGCCGCGCACGGGCACGCCCTTCTTGACCCATTCCCAGGAGCGCTCGCCCGCGTTCATGTCCCGCGCGTCGACTTCCACGCGCACGGGCGCGCCCTCGTAGGTCTGCGCGCGCACGGCGGCGGCCACCTCCTCGCAGTAGCGCATCACCGGCCCGCGGTCCGATTCGCTGCGCACGATGGGAAGCAGCACCACGTGCGCGGGCGCGAGCCGCGGCGGGCACACCAGCCCGTCGTCGTCCGCGTGGGTCATCAAGAGCGCCCCCACCAGGCGGCTGCTCACCCCCCACGAGGTGGTCCACGCGTGCTCCTCGCGGCCCTCCTGGGTCTGGAAGGTGATCCCGCTCGCGCGGGCGAAGTTCTGGCCCAGGAAGTGGCTCGTGCCCGCCTGCAGGGCCTTGCGGTCCTGCATCATGGCCTCGATGGAGAGCGTGCTCACCGCGCCCGGGAACCGCTCGGAGGCGGTCTTCTCCCCGGTGACCACGGGCATGGCCATCCAGTCCTCCGCGAACCGGCGGTAGACCTCCAGCATCTGCCGGGTCTCGGCCCAGGCCTCCTGCTCGGTGGCGTGGACCGTGTGGCCCTCCTGCCACAGGAACTCGGTCGTGCGCAAGAAGAGCCGCGGACGCATCTCCCACCGGACCACGTTCGCCCACTGGTTGATCAACAGCGGCAGGTCCCGATAGCTCTGCACCCACTTCGCGTACGTGGCGCCGATGATCGTCTCGCTCGTAGGCCGCACCACGAGCGGCTCGTCCAGGGGCGCGGCCGGACGCAGGGCGCCCTGCTCGTCGGCCTCCAGCCGGTGGTGGGTCACCACCGCGCACTCCTTGGCGAACCCCTCGACGTGCTCGGCCTCCTTCTGCAGGTACGAGAGGGGAATGAACAGGGGAAAGTACGCGTTGCGGTGGCCGGTGGCCTTGAACATCCCGTCCAGGGCCGCGCGCATGTTCTCCCACAGGCTCCAGCCCCAGGGCTTGACCACCATGCACCCGCGCACGGGCGAAGGCTCGGCCAGGTCGGCCGCGCGCACGACCTGCTGGTACCACTCCGCATAGTCCTGCGCGCGCGTGGGCTGAATCGCGCTGCGTTCGGTCTTGGCCATCGCGCTCCTCTCGGGCCGCGCCCTGCCTGCGGGTTCCCGTCGACCAGTCCCCCATTATAGGCAAGCGCGCGGACTTGAAAAGCCCCTGTACGCGGGTTGCGCTCCCGAGAGGACCTCCTACAATGGGCCGGGCTTCGCCGCCGAAGCGGCGGAGCGGCCTTGTCCGTGTCCATGCACGCGGCGCCCCGGCCGCACACGCGCGCGACCAGAAGGGAACCGGCCATGCATGCACTCGAGGGCCTTGCCCGCGAGCTCTTCGAGGAGATCAGTGCCTTTCCGGTGGTCGATTGCCACGAACACCTGCCCTCCGAGCCCGAGCGCGTCGCCGAGCCGATGGACGCGATCCAGCTCTTCAAGCACTACTGCCCGGCCGACCTGGCGGCCGCGGGCATGCCGGTCCGGGAGCGCGACGAGGTCTTCGACGCGTCCAAGCCCCTGGAACCGCGCTGGGCCGCGTTCAAACCGTATCTCGACGCGATCCGGTTCGGCAGCTACGCCTACCCGGCCTTCGCCTATGCGCGCGAGGTGCTCGGCTTCGAGACGATCGACGACGCCACCGTGGGTCCGATCTCCGAGCGCCTGCAAGCCGACAACCGCGCCGGGCTCTACGACCGGGTGCTGCGGGACCTGTGCGGCATCGACACGGTGCTCGAATGCGCGGGCACCATGGTGCCGGAGAACCCGCGGTATTTCGCGCATCTGTTCACGACCTGGAGCCACAAGCTGCGCGCGCCCCTGATCGCGCGCCTGGAGGAGGAGACCGGCATCGCCGTCCACAGCCTGGGCAAGTGCGTGGACGCGCTCCAGGCGCGCGTGGCCCGGGAAAAGGACAAGGGGTGCATCGCCATGAAGGTCGGCGCGGCCTACAGCCGGAGCCTCGACTTCGCCGACGTCACCCCCGCGCAGGCGCAGCGGGTCTTCGCGGACCTGCGCCGGGGCGTGGACACGGTCCTCTCGCGCGAGGACGACTGGTGCCTGGAGGATTATCTCCTGCGCCGAGAGATCGAGGCCTGCATCGACCTCGGCCTGCCCGTGGCCATCCACACCGG
>Ga0180432_10009772_pt1 | contig 11624 bp, 10 predicted proteins | sample SS_ome_10_FD_132414 | JGI IMG/M metagenome (GOLD analysis project Ga0180432, IMG submission 132414) | Hypersaline lake sediment archaeal communities from the Salton Sea, California, USA - SS_1_MS_2 metaG | ecosystem: Environmental > Aquatic > Non-marine Saline and Alkaline > Hypersaline >... | reverse complement strand
GTGCTGTACAAGCAGGGGAAGTTCGAGGCGGCGCGCCGGATCTTCGACCAGACGGTCACGGCCGAGGAGGAGCTGCTGCACGCGGTCATCCTCGATCACGCCGGCGACACGCTCTGGCGTCTGGGGCGGACCGAGCGGGCGGTGGCCCTCTGGAAGCGGGCGCTGGCCCTGGCCCGGAAGGACGAGAGCCCGGACCGGGAGACGCGGGGCGTGCTGCGGGGCGCGGCGGCGAAGATCAAGGCCGCGGAGGCGGGCAAGGCGCCGCCCGTCGCCCCGCTCGGGAAGGGCGTCCCGGAGCCGGAATAGCCCGGGTGGCTCCGCCCGCCGGAGCGCCCGGCGGGCGGGAATGAGGACAAGCGCATGGCAGGTCATTCGCACTGGGCGAGAATCAAGCGGGCCAAGGCCACCGTGGACGCCCGTCGGGGCAAGCTGTGGTCGAAGCTGGCGCGCCGGGTCATCGTCGCCGCCCGCAGCGGGGGCGGGAACCCCGACGAGAACCTCCAGCTCCGCTACGCCATCGACGAGGCCAAGGCCGCCAACATGCCGAAGGACACCATCGCCAACGCCATCAAGAAGGGCACCGGCGAGGTGGGCGGGGAGAACTACGAGCGGGTGATCTACGAGGGCTACGGCCCCGCCGGGGTCGCCGTCATGGTCGACTGCCTGACGGACAATCGCAATCGCACCGTCCCGGAGATCCGCAAGATCTTCGAGCGGGCCGGGGGGCAGCTCGGGAGCACCAACTGCGTGGCCTGGATGTTCACCCAGAAGGGGACCTTCACCGTGGACGCCGCCGCCGTGGAGGAGGACGACCTGCTGGAGCTGTGCCTCGACGCCGGGGCCGACGACGTCAAGCGCGAGGGCGACGCCTTCGAGATCACCTGCGAGGTCGGCCGCTTCGGCGACCTGAAGGCGGCCCTGGCCGAGCGGGAGATCGAGACGGTGGCGGCCGAGATCGCCATGGTGCCGGAGAACACCGTCCCCGTCGGCGCCGAGAAGGCCCAGCAGGTCCTCAACCTCCTGGAGGCCCTCCAGGAGCACGACGACGTGCAGAACGTCTACGCCAACTTCGACATTCCCGACGACGTCGCCGCCGGGCTTCGGGCGTAGGGCGGCGGCGGGAGCGGGGGGCGTTGAGGGCACCCGGGGCGGCGTCTCCTCCGACGTTCCGGCGCGCTGGCGCGGCGGGCGGGCCGGCGCGCCGCCGGCGCCGGGGGCGCCATACCCTTGGGTGACGGATGCGGCCGGGATGACCGAACGGGTCGACGACAAACCGCTGTGGGGCCTCGGCGAGGTGCTGTGGCTGAGCCTGCCGGCCGGGGCGACCATGCTCACGGCCACCCTGATGCGCTTCGTGGACGCGCTGATGGTGGGGCAGGTCGGCCCGGCGCCGTTCAGCGCGCAGCTCTACGGGGGCATGACGGCGTTCGTGCCCGAGAGCATCGCCGTGGGCACGCTGACGGTCGTCAGCACGTACGTCAGCCAGAACCTCGGGGCCGGGCGGCACCGCCGCTGCGGGCAGTACGCGTGGGCCGGGGTGCTCATGGGCCTGGCGTACGGGCTGCTGGTGTTCCCGATCGGCCAGGCGGCGGCCGGGGGCATCTTCCGGCTCATCGGGCACGCCGAGGCGGCCCTGGAGACGATGTACTTTCGCTACATGCTCGGGGCGGTCGTCCTGGCCCTGCCGACGATGGCCCTGCAGCAGTTCTTCTACGGGGTGCACCGCCCGCGCGTGGTGTTCCTGGTCTCGCTGATCGGGAACCTGTTCAACGTGGGGGCGAACTACGTGCTGATCTTCGGGAAGCTGGGCTTCCCGGCGCTGGGGCTGCAGGGGGCGGCGATCGGGACGGTGTGCGGATGGGGGCTGATGCTGGCGGCGCTGCTGGGGACGTTCCTGTGCGGGCCGATCCACCGCCGCTACCGGACGCGCCGCCCGCGGGGCGTCCGCTGGCGCCACGCGCGCGATATCCTGCGCGTGGGCTGGCCCGCCGGGGTCCAGCTCGTCGGCGACATCGGGCCCTGGTGGCTGTTCATGGTGGTGCTGGTGGCGCCGTTCGGGCTGGCGCACCGGACGGCGGGGGCCGCGGTCTTCCGCTACGTCCACCTGAGCTTCATGCCCGCCATCGGCGTGGGCATCGCCGTGACCGCCCTGGTCGGGCGCTACATCGGCGCCGGCCGGCCCGACCTGGCCCGCCGCCGCACGCGCGTCGGCGTCGCCGCCGCCACCGTCTACATGACCGGCTGCGGGGTGGCGTTCCTGCTGGCCGGGCGCGAGCTGGTCGACTTCGTGGTGCGGGTCGGCCCGTCGCCTGGTGCGGCGGCCCTGGCGCAGCGGCAGGAGGTCCTCCGCATCGGCGGGCAGATGATGATCTGCGCGGCGGCGTTCCAGCTCTTCGACGCGGTGAACATCGTCTACAGCCGCGGGCTGCGCGGCGCCGGCGACACGCTCTACCCCATGGTGATGACGATCGTCCTGGCTTGGGGTATCATCGTCGGCGGCGGGCTGCTGATGGTGAGGCTCCTGCCGCGGTGGGAGAGCCTCGGCCCGTGGCTGGCGGCCAGCGCGTACGTGATCCTGCTGGGGGCGGTGATGGCGCGCCGGTTCGAGGGCGGCGCGTGGCGGCGGATCGACCTGCTGGGGCGTCGGGGCGTCGCCGCGACGGCCCCGATCGCGCCGGGCGCCGAGGCCGAGGGCGCCTTCGCCCCGCCCGCCGACGTCAGCGAGCAGACCGAGTGAAGCGGACGGACATGCCATGAGCCAGAGCAAGAGCTACAAGGACACCCTGAACCTCCCGCGGACGGACTTCGACATGCGCGCCGGGCTGCTGGCCAAGGAGCCGGCGATCCAGGAGACGTGGAGGCGGACGGACCTGTACGGGCGGATCCGCGAGGCCCGCGCGGGCGGCCCGCGCTTCATCCTCCACGACGGGCCCCCGTACGCCAACGGGGACATCCACATGGGCACCGCCCTGAACAAGGTGCTCAAGGACATGGTCGTGCGCTGCCGGACCATGGCCGGGATGGACGCGCCCTACGTCCCCGGGTGGGACTGCCACGGCCTGCCCATCGAGTACCGCGTGCAGGGGGAGGTGGGCGAGGCCCTGGCGGGCATGTCGCACGCGGAGGTCCGCCGCCGCTGCACCGAGTACGCCGACCGCTACGCCCGCGTGCAGTCCGAGCAGTTTCAGCGGCTGGGGGTGCTGGGTCAGTTCGACGCCCCCTACATCACCATGAGCCCGGGATACGAGGCGGCGGTGCTGGAGGTCTTCGCCCGTCTCGTCGAGCAGGGCCTCGTGTACCGCCAGCTCAAGCCGGTGCACTGGTCCATCGAGAACCGCACCGCCCTGGCCGAGGCCGAGCTGGAGTACCACGACCGCGACGACGACAGCATCTTCGTCCTCTTCGACGCCGCCGACGAGGCGGCGCTGAAGGCGGTCTTCGACCTCGGCGGCGAGCCGGCGCCGGCGTCGCTGATGATCTGGACGACGACCCCGTGGACGCTCCCGGCCAACCTGGCGGTGGCGGTCCACCCGGACTTCGAGTACGCGGCGGTGAAGTTCGGCTTCGGCGGCGGCGACCGGGTGGCGGTGGTGGCGTCGGAGCTGGCCCGGGCGGCCCTGGCCGCCGGGGGCGTGGACGACTTCGAGGTCCTCGCCACCTGCCGGGGCAAGGCCCTCGCCGACGCCGACCGCCTACCGCCACCCGCTGCTGGACGGGAAGGTCTGCCCGGTGGTCGAGGCCCCGTACGTGACGCTGGACGACGGCACGGGCCTGGTGCACACGGCCCCCGGGCACGGGCTGGAGGACTACGGCACGGGGCTGAAGTGCGGGCTGGAGATCTACTGCCCGGTGCGCGACGACGGCACGTTCGACGAGACCGCCCCGGAGTTCCTCCGCGGGCGGAGCGTGTGGCAGGCCAACCCGATGGTGGTCGACCGCCTGCGCGAGGCCGGGACCCTCTTCCACCACGCCCGCGTCACGCACAGCTATCCCCACGACTGGCGGAGCAAGACGCCCACCATCTTCCGCGCCACCGAGCAGTGGTTCATCGGCGTGGACCGCGAGCTGGCCCGCGGGGGCATGCTCCGGGCGATGGCGATGGAGACGTGCCGGCGGACGGCCGCCGACGGGGGCATCGACTTCGTCCCCGGCTGGGGCCGGACGCGGCTGGCCGGGATGATCGAGAGCCGGCCCGACTGGTGCATCTCGCGCCAGCGGAGCTGGGGCCTGCCCATCCCCGCCTTCTACCGCCCCGACGGCGAGGTGCTGATGACCCCGGCCTCGGTGCGCGCCGTCGCCGCCCACTTCGCACGCGAGGGCTCCGACGCCTGGTTCACGGACACGGCGGCGGCCATCCTGGCCGAGTACGACCCCGCCGCCGACGGCGACCTGCCCGAGGACGCCGAGGTGGACGTCTCGCGCCTGACCAAGGGCACCGACATCTTCGACGTGTGGTTCGAGTCCGGGTCGAGCTGGTTCGCCGCCGCCCTGCGGGGCGGGCTCATCGACGACGTCCCGGTGGACCTTTACCTGGAGGGCTCCGACCAGCACCGCGGGTGGTTCCAGCTCTCGCTGCTGCCGGCCCTCGGGGCCGTCGGTCGGCCCCCGTTCCGCGCCGTCCTCACCCACGGGTTCGTCGTCACCGAGGACGGGCACAAGATGTCCAAGAGCCTCGGCAACGCCGTGGACGTCGTCGAGCAACTGGGCAAGCGCGGCGCCGACGTCCTCCGCCTGTGGGTCGCCGGACAGAACTACCAGGACGACGTCCGCTGCTCCGAGAAGCTCATCGCCCAGGCCGAGGACGCCTACCGCAAGATCCGCAACACCCTCCGCTACTGCATGGGCGCGTGCTTCGACTTCGACCCGTCCGCCGACGCCGCCGAGCCCGAGGAGCACTCCCTCGACCGCTGGATGCTGCTGGAGCTGCACCGGCTCATCCGCGACGTCCGCGAGGCCTACGACGGCTACCAGTTCCATCGCGCCCAGCGGCTGATCTACGAGTTCTGCACGGTGCAGGCGTCCAGCGTGTACATGGCGGCGGTGAAGGACCGGCTGTACTGCGAGCGGGCGGAGTCCCCGCGCCGGCGGGCGACCCAGACCGTCCTCCACCAGATGCTCCTGGTGCTGGTGAAGCTGCTGGCGCCCGTCCTGCCCCACACCGCCGAGGAGGCCTGGGAGCACGTGCCCGCGCGCCCGGCCGACGAGCCCGACAGCGTCCACCTGGCCCTCCTGCCCGAGGTCGACGCCGAGGCCCTCGAGACCGCCGAGGCCGTCGGCGCGGGATGGTGCGAGAACATGAACTTCGAGGTCGACACGGTGACGCCCTCGCCGGTGATGATCTGGGGCCGGCTCATGGAGCTTCGGGCGGCCGGGCTGGCGGCCCTGGAGGCCCTGCGCGGGCGGGGGGTCAAGAACCCCCTCGACGCCGAGGCCGTCTTCACCGTCGCCGAGGGCGACCCCGGGTCGCGGGCCTTCCTGGAGATGTACCTGGCGGAGCTGGAGGACCTGCTGGGGGTGGGTCACGCCCGGCTGGAAACGGCCGCGCGCGGCGACGTCGAGCCGGTCGCCGCCCTGCCCATCGGCGTGCGGGTCGAGGACGCCCGCGACCGATACGCGCGCTGCGCTCGCTCCTGGAAGCGCCGCCCCGACGTCGGGTCCGATCCGGACTGCCCCGACCTCTCCGCCCGAGACGCCGCCGTCGTGAAGGCCCTGCGATAGCGACGGGCGCCGGGGCGTGTGTCCCGCGGGACACGCCGCGCCCCGGGGCGGCACAGTGAAATGAAGGGGACAAGGCCATGAAGAGACTGCTGGCGACGGTTCTGGGCGTGTGCGTGGCGGCGGGCGCGGCGGGCGAGGGCGGTGACGCCGCGGGCGAGAAGCCCTTCGCCGAGCTGCTGGCGTCGGTGGCCCGCACAAGCTGGAACCAGAACAACGCGGAGAAGGCCCGGCTGTTCCAGGCCGAGCGCGACCGCCTCGGCGACCGCTTCGAGGACGAGCTGACGGCCTTCATCGCCGGCGACCTCGAGCGGCACTACTGGACCTCGGCGTACCTGTCGATTGACGATTATCTGCACGGCCGCCGGCCCCGGCTGCACCTGGCCCTGGCGATCATGCAGCAGGGCGTGGCCCTGGCCGAGGCCCGCCCGGGACTGAACGCGCTGATGCGGCGGTACAGCCTGCACGTCCGCCTGGTGGTGCTGTGCCGGCGGCTGGGGCTGGACGCGCTGGCCTCGGCGCACAAGGGCCGGGCCGAGGCGCTGCGAGCGGCCGAGGCGACCCTGGCGGGCGGCTGGCCGGCCATGTCGCCGGCAATGGCCAAGCTGTACGAGTCCACACCCTTGCTCAGGCCGGCCGCGCCCGACAGGCCGGGGGCCAAGAAGGCCGACGTCCGCCTTCAGGACCTGATCGACAAGGCCCCCGACGGCTCCACGCTGAAGGTCCCCGCCGCCCGCTATGTCAGCGCCAAGGGCGTCGTCGTCGAGGGCCGACGGGGCCTCAAGATCGTCTGCGAGCCCGGCACGGAGGTCCTCGTCGAGGACGTCAACGCGCACGTGCTGAGCTTCCAGAACTGCTCCGACGTTCGCATCGAGGGCGCCCTGCTGCGGCACGTCAAGCCGCGGAAGGAGTACGCCTGCCACGGCGCGGTCGTCCGCGCGGACGGCTGCAACGGCCTGACGATCGCGGAGTGCGAGCTGAACGGCTGCGGGGCCGTCGGGCTGTCGGCCTGGCGATGCCGCAACGTCGCCGTCACCCACTGCTGCATCCGCGAGAACAGCTTCACGGCGTTCTACCTCGACCATTGCGAGACGGTGAAGATCACCGCCAACGTCATCGCCGACAACCGCTCCCTGCTGGCCGCCCACACCTGCGACGACGTGGAGATGTACGACAACGCCATCCGGCGCAACGGCGGGTACTGGGAGAAGCGCGACCCCGCCCTGGGGCCGGAGGACCGATGAAGGCCCTCCTCACGGCCCTGCTGCTGTTGTGCCCGGCCGGCGTGTCGGCCAGCGCGGGACTGCACGTGGCCGGCGCGCTGGGGCCGGGGCTGAAGCTGCTCCGGCTGTTCGTCGTCCTCCTGGCCGGGTGCTTCGTCGTGGCCCTGCCGACGATCGTCTCCTGCCGGCGGTTCAGCGCCGGGCGGTCCGGGCGGGAGTTCTGGCGCCGCCACGTCTACCCCGCCTGCCCGGGGTGGATGAAGTGGACCTTCCGGGCCCTGATGGCGTACCTGGCGGCGTGGGTGGTCGCCGGGGGCGTGCTGGCGGCGGTCGACCCGGCGGGGGCCGAGCGGTGGGTGGCGATGGTTTTCACGGCGTCGTTCATGGCCCTGTACTTCGGCTGCGGGGTGCTGCTGTGCTTCCGGCTGGGCCGGGAGCCCTGACGGCGCCGCGAGGGTGCTGGACGCGCGGCCCGTCGTCGCGCACAATGGGGCCGGCCGCCGGGTCCGCCCGCGCCGGCCGTGGAGAGAGCCCATGACAACACCGCGTCTTGCCCTGATCGGATGCGTCCTGGCGGCCCTGCTGGCCGGCTGCGGCGGCGATAGGCAGCCCGCCACCCGCCCCGCCCCTGAGGACAAGCAGGCCGTGACGGTCCCCCCGGCCTACGAGGTCGTCGACAGCCTGTTCTTCACCGCCCCCGGGGTGACGGTCGAGGACCGGCTGGAGAAGAAGCTGGGCGACGTGCAGGCGGGCGAGGCGGTGCTGGCGGTGACCGGGGGCGAGGGGGCGCCGCTGCGGACGCTGATCAACGAGTTCGACTGGGTCCCGTCGGAGGAGGTCGCCACGGGCAAGGTCCGCCTCTTCGTGCCCGCCATGGCCGGCGCGGAGATCGCCGCCGTCGTGGACGACGAGACCGTCTGGCAGCACGCCGAGGACGGGACGGACGTCCTCTCCCCGACGATCGACCTGGGCGATGGGCGGCACGTGCTGGTCATCAGCGTGCGGGGGACGGGGTCTTACGGCGTCGGGGGCGTCAGCGACGTGCTGATCCTGCGGTCGAAGGTCCCCGCGGCGACGCGCGCCGCCGCGGCGCGCATCGTGCCCACCGCCACCGTCAAGGTGCGCGTCATCACCCCGACCGCCCCGGCGGTCCCGTAGTCGCGAGGGTGACGGCCATGTCGGATTGCGCCATCCCGTGGATGGGCTGGCAGGAGCTGCTTGTCCTGACTCCGGTCTTCGGGGGTCTGGTCGCGGGCGTCGTGCTGCTGATCGTGGGGCTGGCGCAGGGCCGGCGGGGGCTGTGGGTGGCCGGGCTGGTGGTCGTGCTGGTCGTGCTGTTGATCGTCCTTGTCGTCGTGGCCGGGATGGTCGTTTGGCTCCGGGCGGGCCGATCGGCGGCGCGGGTGCCCCCCGCACCGCCGCCGGCGTCCGCGCCGAGCGGAGGCTACACCTCCACGACGTACACGTCGGAGCGCCCGTCGCGTGCGGCGGTGAAGGAGACGTACTTCCCCGCCGGGTCCGTCAGGGGGTGCGGATGGGCGTACTGCCCCGGCAGGCAGCGCCAATCGGTGCCGTGGACGCAGATCGGCTCCAGGTGGGCATCCGTCCCGTCCCGGTCGCGGTAAAGCCACTGGAGGCGGTCGGGCGAGAAGCACCCGTCGGTGATCAGCGCGGGCCGATCGGCCGCGGGCGTGATGTGCCCGTAGAAGGTCGCCTGGGGATAGCTTCGCTCCCAGCGTGTCCGCCCGTGGACGTCGGCGATGCCGAAGTACCCGCCCCCGCCCGCCGCGGCGGGCAGCCCGCCGTGGTAGCACATCCCCGACCCGTCCCACAGCCACGCCTGGTGGACCTGGAAGGGGCCGGGATACGTCCGCTTCAGCGGGCGGGCGCGCCCCGAGTGCACGTCCAGCAGCCGGATCCGCGGGGTCTTCCCGTCGCCGCCGCCCCAGTATCGCGGGGGCAGGTCGAGGTCGAAGTACAGCAGGTCGGCGTCGGCGGGGCAGAAGGCGCAGTGGGCGCTCTGGGCGCCGTCGCGCTCGAAGAGGACCCGGACGTCCCCGCGGCCGTCCAGGCCCGCGCGGACGATCCGCAGCCGGTGGTGGGGGAAGTCGGTGTAGCGGCGGGTGGGCGTCCGCCCGGCCAGCAGCTCCGGGTGGGCCGAGCTGAGGGCGACGGCGACGGCGTCCTCCCGCGGGGTCAGGCAGGGGGCGCCGAAGATCCACTCGTCCCCGACGTCGTCCAGCAGGACGGTGTGCTCGCAGGTGTCGATGTGAACGGCATGGAGGGCGGTGCCGCAGGTGAAGACGGCCCGCCGCGAGCGCGGGGCCATGCAGACGCGATTGCCGCAGATGCCGCGCCCGTCCACGTCGTCGAAGGTCAGGCCCATCCCGCGGTGGAGGTAGTTGCGGTCGCCCACCCCCGGGGCGCGCCACAGGGCCTTCAGCTCCCCGCCGGCGACGTCGGCGCGGAGGACCCACGTCGCCCCCTCGCGCACGGAGGCGAAGACCAGGTGCCGCGAGTCGGCGCTGAACCCGCTGTTGGTGTGGTAGGTGGGCGTCTGGTTGATCCGCCCGCGCGTGGTCAGGGCGCGGACGGTCCGCCCGGTCAGCCCGTCGCGGCGCGTGCGCGATTCGTTCCAGGTCTCGCCGACGTCCACGTCCGCCTCCGCACCCGCCAGTAGCGCGGCGGCGGGCGGACGGGTCAAGCAAAACACCGCCCGGCGGGGGCCTTCGTGTCGAACAAAGTCGCGAAGTCGACACATCAGCGGCCGGGCGAACGCTTGCGGCGGCGACGGCCACGCCGTATGATCCCGACATCGGCCACGGACGGCCGATGCGGGTGGTTCTGGGGCGCCGCTGTGTGAGCCGGGCGTTTCCGGCAGGGAGCGCAGCCATGGTCGAATGGTGGACCGGTCTGAGCGGGACGGCGCAAGGCTTCTTCATCTTCGCCGCCTTCTTCTCCGCGCTGTTCATCTGGCAGCTCATCGCGGCCCTGATGGGCCTCGGCGGCGGCGCGGAGGACTTCGAGATCGACGCGGGCGTGGACGCCGACGTGGGCGCCGACGTCGACGTCGGGCCCGACGTGGACGTCGACGTGCACGCCGATCTGGACGCCGACATCGCCCCCGGCGAGCACCCGGAGTTCGAGCAGGGCGCGCAGCTCGACGGGACGGCGACGATGGTGTCGTTCAAGCTGCTGAGCTTCCGGTCCATCCTGGCCTTCTGCCTGCTGTTCACCTGGGCCGGGGGCCTGTATCTCAGCGAGGGCGCGCCCCTCAGCCGGGCCCTGCCCTACGCGGCGGGGTGGGGGCTGGGGGCGATGGTGATCATGGCGCTGCTGTTCTACGGCTTGGCGCACCTGGCCGAGACGGGCACGCCGCGGATCGCCACCTGCGTGGGCACCGAGGGGACGGTGCACCTGAACATCCCGGTCCAGGGCACGGGCGAGGCGCGTGTGACCGTCAGCGGGGTGCTGACGCACGTGAAGGCCCGCGGCCGCGGCGGGCAGGAGATCCCGGCCGGCACGCCCATCCGCGTCCGACGGGCGCTCGGGCCCCGCACCGTGGAGGTCGAGCCGGTCGAGACGACAACCTGATCCCCGCGCCCGGGCGGCGGCCCGGCGGAAAGGGGAAGAAAGGATGAGGCGGACATGAGCGTCCTGGCCATTTCGAAGACGTACACCCTGGCGCTGATACTCATCGCCGCGGGACTCGTCGTCTTCCTCTCGATCGTCAGCCGCATCCGCCGCTGCCCGTCGAACAAGATCCTGGTGATCTACGGCAAGACGGGGCGCGGCGCGGCCAAGTGCGTGCACGGCGGGGCGGCCTTCGTCTGGCCGCTCATCCAGGCCTACGACTATCTCGACCTGGAGCCCTTCGTCGTGCCCATCGACCTGACCAACGCCCTGTCGCAGGAGAACATCCGCGTGGCGGTCCCGACGACGGTGACGGCGGCGATCTCCAACCACCCGGGGATCATGCAGAACGCGGCCATCCGCCTGCTGGGCCTCTCCGGCGGGCAGATCCAGGCGCAGGCCCAGGACATCATCCTGGGCCAGATGCGCGCGGTCATCGCGACGATGCGGATCGAGGACATCAATCGGGACCGGCAGGCGTTCATGGCGGCGGTGAACGAGGCGGTGACGGCGGAGTTGGAGAAGATCGGGCTGGCGGTCATCAACGTCAACATCCGCGACATCGAGGACGAGAGCGGGTACATCGTGGCCCTGGGCCGTCGGGCGGCGGCGGAGGCGATCAACCAGGCCAACATCGACGTGGCCGAGCAGGAGAAGCGGGGCGAGACGGGCGTCGCCGAGCGCAAGCGCGACCAGCGGGTGGCGGTGGCGGCGGCCGGCGCGGCCGCGGAGATCGGGGAGGCGACGGCCGACCGCGACAAGCGCCAGCAGACGGCGAGCCTCGACGCCGAGGCCGTCTCCTCCGAGACCGAGGCCGACGCCAAGAAGGCCGCCTATCGCGCCAACCAGCGGGTCGCCGAGGAGCAGGCGCGGAACCGCGGGGAGTCCGCCGCCCGAGAGGCCGACGGGGCCATCCGCGTCGCCCAGGAGAACGCCCAGAAGAAGGCCGAGGACGCCCGGGCGCTGCGGGAGCAGGCCCGCCTCAACGCCGAGGTGGTGGTCCCGGCCAACGCCGACCGGGAGAAGGTCGTCATCGCCGCCGACGCCCGCAAG
>Ga0180432_10009771_pt1 | contig 11625 bp, 8 predicted proteins | sample SS_ome_10_FD_132414 | JGI IMG/M metagenome (GOLD analysis project Ga0180432, IMG submission 132414) | Hypersaline lake sediment archaeal communities from the Salton Sea, California, USA - SS_1_MS_2 metaG | ecosystem: Environmental > Aquatic > Non-marine Saline and Alkaline > Hypersaline >... | reverse complement strand
GCCGATCCAGTCGCCGGGCCCACCGACCCGGCCCAGCGCGGCCCCGATAGACTGCGTCTCGCCGGGGCCGCGGGTGACGAGCTCAAGCCTCATCGCTGCTTGCGGGATACTCGTAGCCCCGCAACACGGAGCCCAGGCTTTCGATGATATCGGAGGCCGCCAGGGCCCGCTGGCCCTTCTGACGCGCGGCGAAGTCGCCCGCCTCGCCGTGCAGGTAGGCTGCCAGGCGCGCGGCCGAAAAGGCAGCCAGTCCCCGGGCCAGGAAAGATCCCAGCATACCGGTCAACACGTCGCCGGTGCCGCCCGAGGCCATGCCCGGGTTGCCGGTCGGGATCACCCAGGCACTCTTATCGGCAGCGGCCACCACGGTCGCCGCACCCTTGAGCACCACCACGCAGTTCGCTTCGCCGGCCAGCCGCCGTGCAACACCCAGCCGGTCGCGCTGCACATCTGCGGTAGTACACTCTGCAAGCCGCGCCATCTCGCCCGGGTGCGGCGTCAGCACCCTCTCGGCGCCTGTCTTGGAAAGCAGCTCCAGGTGCCCGGCCAGGTTGTTCAGCCCGTCGGCGTCGATCACCATCGGCAGGTCGATGCCGGCCACCGCCTCGCGCACGAAATCAGCGGCCTCTTGCGAGGTTCCCAGGCCGGGGCCCAGGGCCACGGCCTGCATCGCCGAACAGAAATCGATGAGCTCCGCGCTGTTTGCCACCGCGACACCCATGAACTCGCATGCGCCCACGACCACCCTCTCGAGCACCCGCCCGGCGGCGGCCAGGGTGACCAGGCCGGCCCCCGAACGCACCGCGGCGCGGCAACACAGTCCGGCCGCCCCGGGCTTGTCGGGCGAGCCGGCCACGACGGCCAGGTGGCCGAAACGGCCCTTGTGGTCGTCCGCGGCCCGCGGGCCGATGCGCTCCTGGACATCCTCGTCGGCCATCAGCCACACAAAGCCCGCGCCAGTGGGAGTCAGGCCCGGCGGAATGCCTATGTCCACCACCGATACTTCCCCGGCGTGGGCGGCCCCCGGGTAAAGAACCTGTCCCGGCTTGGGCAGGCCGAAGGTGACGGTCAGATCGGCGCGTGTCGCCACCCCCATCACCTGCCCGGTGTCGCCGTCGATGCCCGAGGGCATGTCGACCGCCACCACGCGGGCACCCGCGGAGTTGATCGCCTCGATGGCTTTCGCGTAGAACCCGCGCACCGGCTTGGAAAGGCCGGTGCCGAAGATGGCGTCGAGGATGACATCGTATTCGGCGAGGCTCACGGCGGCCAGCGCCTCCTCGTCGCCGACCTGCCTGACGGAGATGCCCAGCTTTCCCAGGATGCCGTAGTTCAGGGCCGCATCGCCCTTGAGCCTGTCGGCCTCGCCGAGCAGGTAGACGTCCACCCCGTGCCCGGCGTGGGTCAGGTGCCGCGCCGCCACCAGGCCATCGCCACCGTTGTTGCCCTTGCCGCACATCACGGCTACCGACCCGGGCCCGCCGCCCGTCAGCAACTCCTCGACACCCTCGGCGCACCCGCGGCCGGCAATCTCCATCAGGATCGGACCGGCTATGCCGATATCCTCGATCGTCTCGCGGTCCAGCTCGCGCATCACCTCTGCCGTTGCAAGTGCAATCGCCATGATCGGCCCCTAACCGCGCGCCGCGGCGATCGCCTGGCGCATCTGCCTCACCGCCGTCTCCATGCCCACGAAGATGGCGTGGGCGATGATACTGTGGCCGATGTTGAACTCGGCGATCTCCGAGATGGCGGCTACCGGCGCCACGTTCTGCAGGTTCAGCCCGTGGCCGGCGTAGACTGAGAGGCCTATCTTGTCGCAGGTCTTGGCGCCGTCCAGGATGCGCTGCAGCTCCTTGTCGGTCACAGGCATGCTGCGGGCGTCGCAATAGGCACCCGTGTGCAGCTCGACCGCGTCGGCGCCCACCTTGTGGGCTGCGCGAATCTGGTCGATGTCGGGATCGATGAACAGGCTGACCTTTATGTCGCCGTCCTTCAGGAAGCGAATCTGCTCCTTGACCGCGTCGCGCGCCAGGGCCACGTCCAGGCCGCCCTCGGTCGTCAACTCTTCCCTCTTCTCGGGCACCAGGGTGACCATGTCGGGTTTGAACTCGTAGGCGATCTTGGCCATCTCCTTGGTAGCGGCCATCTCCAAGTTCAGCCTTGTCTGCACCGTCTGGCGCAGGATACGCAGGTCGCGCTCCTTGATGTGCCGGCGGTCTTCCCGCAGGTGAATGGTGATCTGATCGGCGCCGCCCAGCTCTGCCAGTGCGGCGGCTGTCACCGGGTCCGGGTAGCGCGTGCCGCGGGCGCGGCGCAACGTCGCCACGTGATCGACGTTTACCCCGAGAGTGAATTCGTTCATCTTGCTCCTCCGAATCCGTACCGGGCATCACGCCCCGCAACGGAGATGTCATTTTCCCGGGACCGGCAGACCGGCACCGGAACGGTTAGGCCCTCCCTATTTCCTTGCCGAACGCGTCCGCGATCGCCTGCGCATCACGCTTTATTGCCCTGGCGTCGGGGCCCTCTATCATGACGCGCACCTTGTTCTCTGTCCCCGAGTAGCGAACCAGCACGCGGCCGCGCTCGCCCATCTTTTTCTCGACCTTCTCGATTGCCTTGCCCACCAGCTCGAGCTCTTTCAGTGGTTTCTTCTCGCTCACTTCCCTGTTGAGCATCACCTGCGGTACCGGCTGCATCACGCCGGCCAGGTCGCTGAGCGGCCGGCCCTCGCGCAGCATGACCGAGATCATCATCAGGGCCGCCACCACCCCGTCGCCGGTCGTTGCGTGATCGAGGAAGATGAGGTGTCCCGACTGCTCACCACCCAGGTTGTAGCCGGCCTTGCGCATCTTCTCGACGACATAGCGGTCGCCGACCTGGGTGCGTACCAGCTTGATGCCCATGCCGGTCAGGGCTTTTTCCAGGCCCAGGTTGCTCATCCCCGTGGCTACCACGGTTTTCTTGCGTAACTGCTTGCGGGCCAGCATGTGTCTGGCACAAATCGCCAGCATGTGATCACCGTCAAGCAGCTCACCCTTCTCGGTGGCTATCACCACCCGGTCGGCGTCGCCGTCGAGGGCGATGCCCAGGTTCGCCCCGTGCTTCTTTACCGCCTGGCACATGCGCTGCGGCTGCAGCGAGCCGCAACGGCGGTTGATGTTGCGCCCGTCGGGCTTGACGCCCATCGGAAAGACCCTGGCGCCGAGTTCTTCGAACACGGCCGGGGCCACCCGGTAAGCCGCACCGTTGGCGCAGTCGACGACGATCTTTATACCCTGCATGGTCAGGTCGGCGTCGAAGACGTGCTTCAGTGAAACAATGTAACGACCCACGGCATCGTCGATGCGGAAGGCCTTGCCGACCGAGTGCGCCGTGGGGCGCAGGTGATCGATGTCGCCCCCGAACATCAACTGCTCGATGCGCTCTTCCTGCTCGTCGGGCAGCTTGAAACCGTCCGAGGCGAATATCTTGATACCGTTGTCCTGGAAGGGGTTGTGCGATGCGCTGATGACGATGCCGGCGTCGGCCCGCATCGTGTGGGTCAAGAGAGCTATGCCCGGGGTGGAGAGCGGGCCGACCAGCAGCACGTCGACGCCCATGGAACAGATACCCGAGGCCAGGGCTGTTTCGATCATGTAGCCCGACAAGCGCGTGTCCTTGCCAATCAGCACGCGGTGTCGCCGCTTGCCTTTCTTGCAGATGTGGGCCACCGCGCGGCCCAGTTGCATGGCGATCTCGGTAGTCATCGGGTAGACGTTGGCGGTCCCCCGCACACCGTCGGTGCCGAAGAGCTTTCTCATTGCACACGGCCTCCCTTTATGCTTACAGGTGGCAGTCTCTCACGCGCGATACAGTCCGCCACGGCGGCCACCTGGCGCAAGGGTCCGACGTCGTGCACGCGCACTATGTCGGCCCCGTTGATGACGGCGGCCGTCACGGCCGCACAGGTGCCGAACAGGCGCTCGTCCACCTCGACTCCCAGGATCTTGCCGATGAAGGCCTTGCGCGAGGGCCCCAGCAGAATCGGCCGGCCGAGGCGTTTCAGCTCGGCCAGGCGGTTGATGATCATCAGGTTGTGCTCGGGGGTCTTGCCGAAGCCTATGCCGGGATCGACGATCACCTTGTTGCGCGAAACGCCGCCCGCCGCGGCCCTCTGCAGTGCTTCCTCTAAAAAAGCCGCGATCTCGCCCAGCAGATCTTCGTAATGAATCGGACCGGCCTGCATCGTCCTGGGCACCCCGCGCATGTGCATCACCACGAGCGGTACCCCGGCCGCGGCGACCACTTCTGCCATCTCGGGATCGAAACGCAGGGCGCTGACGTCGTTGACCAGGCTGGCCCCGGCCTCCAGCGCCGCCCGGGCCACGGCGGCCTTGTTGGTGTCTATCGAGACCGGCACCGCCGTCCACTTGGCCACCTGTTCGATGACCGGCACGACGCGCCCGATCTCCTCTTCGGCCGGCACCTCGTCCGAGCCGGGACGGGTCGACTCACCACCCACGTCCAGGATGTCGGCCCCTTCCTCGGCCATGGCCAGGGCGTGCTCGACGGCCCGCGAGGCATCGAAGAACTCGCCGCCGTCGGAGAACGAATCCGGGGTCACGTTCAGGATGCCCATCAGATAGGACCGCGTGCCGAAACGCATGGTCAGGTTGCCGGCCCTGATTGGCGGCGGCACTTTACCTTGTCGATCACTCCTGTCTGGCATGGCATGTAAAGCAATGCCCCATCCGGCAAAGACTGTCAAGCTCCCGTCGAGAGAAGAAGACTGACAGATAAACCCATGAGACCACGATGAGAATGCTCTTCACGGATCCGCCCCGATCATGATATTCGCCAGTGATTACGGTAGTGATTCCGTCTGGACATACCTGTGGGTTGAAGATAGAATTCGCTCAACAGAAGGCGGAGGGCGTCTTGCCGACCGTATTCAGGGAATCCGGATATCGGTTCCATTTCTACTCGAACGAGGGGAACGAACTTGCCGGTAAAAAAGAGTAGGACGTTGGCAACCAAAGAACCGGGATTGTGCCGGAAGCACCTACTCACAAGTCCCGGAGTCGTCATTGTACCCGATATTGATTGCTCCACCGATACCATCCGCTGCAAGCACTTGATCGCGCAGGTTCTCGGCCTCGCATGTCGGTAGATTGGGATTCTTCCAAATGGCAAAGGTGCCATCCACCCGGCTCAGGGAATCCAGCCCCAGGCTCTCGAGATCGTGGTTGTTGTTCACATCGAGTCTTCCACCTATGTACGTCAGGGCGGACAGACCATTCAAGCTCACGAGATGTTGATTGTAAGCGATTGTCAGGTATCCACCGACCGAGGTGACTCCCGACAGACCATCGACATCCAGTAGGGCCTCGTTTTCCTCGATATACAATCCCTCGACGGATGCGATCCCCGAAAAGGCGTCCACGTGCTCAAGAGCGTCGTTGTCATTGATCCAAAGATATCCGGGAATAGACGTCAGACTGGGCAGGCCCTGGAGATTCACAAGGGCCGGGTTAGCCTCTATGCGCAGATCCCCGCCGATCTCCTCGATATTCGACAGACCCTGGAGATCCACAAGGGCCGGGTTTGCCTCCAAGCGCAAGTCTCCGCCAACTTCTTCGATACTCGACAGACCGTCCAAGTTTTGAAGGATGTCGTTGCCGGAGATCTCGAGGTTGCGCCCGACTTTCGACAGGGCCGGAAGGTCGAAATCAGCAAGGCCCGGGGCCGTGATCACCAGGTCTCCAGTGATCTCCGTGTACCCAGACATGATAACGACATCCAGAGAGTTTTGAATGAGCGCGCTTCCCTCGAGGATCCCGCTCCCGCCGATCTTCCCGTTGCATACATACGAGGTGCCGATCACCTCGTCTTCGTCGAGCAGCCCGTTGTCGTCCTCGTCGATGCCCGTTTCGATCGCCGTTCCCCCTCCCGGGCAATTATCGCCCGGCGGCTCCTCGACAAGCCTGACTAGCACCTGGGCGGCGTCGTCACCGTCGGAGACGACCACGCTGGTTCCGTCGGGACACTCTATCGTCTTGGTTCCGTCGCCGTTGTCCGTCAAGGTGCAGTACTCGTACTCCGGCTCGGTGAAGGTAGCAGACGTGCCGTCCGGGCAGGTTATGGTGGTCGTGTCGCCGTTTTTCTCTATCGTGCAGGTGGTGTCCTCGGCCTTTCCGCAGCCGATTGCGGCGATATAAAAAATTATCGCAAACATGTTTAACAAACAGGAAATCCTCATCTCACACACTCCGTCTTCGAGGCGTCTTCAGCAAGAACGCAGACTTCATCACCATGCAACTCAATCACAAGTCCCGGTGTCGTCGTTATCCGTAATCACAACACCACCACCGATTCCATCCGCTTCGAGCACCTGATCGCGAAGCCTTTCGGCCTCGCAGGTCGGCAAATCGGGATTCAACCATATCCAGAAGGAGCCATCCACTCGTCCAAGCGAGTCGAGTCCGAGGCTCTCGAGAACGTAGTTGCCTGCAAACCACAGTTTTCCACCTACGAACGTCAAGGCAGAAAGCCCTTCCAAATTTTCAAGGGAAAAATTGGATTCTACAACCAAATCTCCGTCGACCCGGATAAGATTTGAAAGGCCCTCGACGTCCAAGAGTGCCCTGTTCCCGATTACAAACAACCATCCTGAAACGGTGCTGATCCCTGAAAGGCCGTCTATGTGATCGAGCGAGTCGTTGTCGGTGACCATCAGCTTACCGGGAATAGACGTGAGATTGGAAAGGCCAAGGAGATCCGTCATCGCCGGGTTTCCATCGATCCACAGGTCCCCACCGACATCCTCTATGTTGGAAAGCCCGTCCAGGTTTCCGAGGACGTCATTGTCAAGGATTTCAAGGTTTCCACCCACTCTCGACAGGGCCGGAAGGTCGAAATCAGAAAGCCCCGGCGCCGCGATGACGAGATCCTCCGTGATCTCCGTGTACCCCGACAGGATGGCGACGTCCAGGGCGTTTCTTATCACCGCGCTTCCCTCCAGGACCCCGCTTCCGCCGATCGTGCCGTCGCAGACGTAGGAGATACCGGCAACCTCGTCGTCGTCGAGCACACCGTCCCCGTCCGCGTCCATGCCGCTCTCCACGACCGTTCCACCTCTCGGGCAGTTTTCACCGGGCGGCTCCTCGACGAGCCTGACCAGCACCCGGCCGCCATCATCTTCGTCCGGTATTACGAGGTTGGTTCCGTCAGTACATTCTATCGTCTTCGTACCGTCGCCGTTGTCGGTGACGCTGCAGTACTCCTGGTTCGTTTCCGTGAAGGTCGCCGAGGTTCCGTCGGGACAGGTCATAATCGTGGTGTCTCCTGTCTTCTCGACAGTGCAGGAGGTATCGCGCGCCTTCCCGCAACCGGAGGCGGCAAGAAAAAAGAGGAACAAAACGACATGTTTTCGAAAACCGAAGCTCATCTCGTTCTCTCCATCGGCAATACGATCACTACAATCACTCCAGAGGGTGTGGAGCATCTACTCCATGTCCCTGGCGCACCTGAAGCCCAGGAAACCCCATCCTTCATCGTCACGCATCGGATTCCTCCAACGTTGAGTGATATAAATGTGATGATAGGTATACTTGAGATTTCCGCCGCGCCTCACCCTGTGACAACCTGACCAGTCGCAGACACCGGGCTCCTCCCAGGCGCTCCCGTCCGCAGGCGCCCCCTCGTAGTCGTTGTGATACCAGTCACGGATCCACTCGGAGACGTTGCCCGCCATGTCGCAAAGGCCGTGCAGGGTGGTGTCCGCCGGCTTGCTGCACACCGGCCAGGTGTCGTCGCGCCAGCAGCCGTCGGTGCCCTCGAGATCCCCGTACGCGATCTCGGCGCAGTCGCTTCCCCGGCAGCCGCCGCCGATTCCGTAGCCGTCGCCGTCGATGTCGATGCAGGCAAGGCAACATCGCCCCGAGTGGCAATCTCCGTCGCTGTCGTTGCAGTCTGCTCCGCGGCAAGATGAACCGGTGCCGTAATCATCCCAGTCCCAGTCATTGATGCATATTTGATAGCACGACTGGCCGTAGCCGGGATCGAGGTCGTCGCAGTCGGCGTCGATGCAGCCGTCTCCGATCCCGTAGCCGTCTCCGTCTACGTCGATACACTCCAGGCAGCAAGGACCTGAGTGACAGCCGGGGTCGGAATCGCTGCAGTCGGGGCCCAGGCAGCTCAAGCCCGCCCCGTAGCCGTCGCCGTCGGTGTCCCTGCAACCCGGGGGACAGCACTCGCCCGCGAAGCACCCCGGGTCCATCACGGCGAGCTCGCAGGTGGGCCAGGCATCGCCCCAGGGGTTTCTGTCTTCCCGCCCGCCGTTTCTCGCGGCGTACTCCCACTCGGCCTCGCTGGGCAGCCTGCCCCCGGCCCAGGCGCAGAATTCCTCGGCATCGTACCAGGTCACGCAGTCGACTGGGTGATCGTCGCGGCCAGGCTGCCGCCACTTGCAGTCTGGCCAGTCGATCGGCCCCCCGCAGGCCCCGGCGCCGACGCAGGCCATGTACTGCGAGACTGTAACCTCGGTCTTTGTCATGTAGAAAGAAGGAACGCTCACCTCGTGTACGGGAAGCTCGTTAATCCACCCCTCCTCGGAGCCCATCATGAAGATCCCCCCCGGGATCTCAACCCATACGAGATCCTGAGTTGCTTCTATGCACGTACCGCCGTTACACAAGTAGCCGGCGGGGCATGTCCCGCAGGCTCCGGGCTGGTCGAAACAGCCCCCGTCTCCGCACTGTGCTTCAGAGCAATCGGGCACGCAGCAGCCGGGCTCCCCGGCGTCGGTAAGCCCGTCGCAGTCGTTGTCGATGCCGTCAGAGCACACCAGGCCATGCCCAGAGTCCTCCGGCATGGCCGGGTTCACGTCCGGGTTCTCGTCGTCGCAGTCGTCGAGGCAGCCGTTGTAGCCGTCGAAGTCGAGATCCTTGTCGTCGACGGTGCCGTTGCAGTCGTTGTCCAGTTCGTCGCAGATCTCCTCCGCCACGCCCTCCAGCGGGTCGCACACCTGCTCCCGGCCTTCGATGCAGTTTTCCACCACGTGCTCGCAGACTCCCAGGCCGCAGGTGGTGGTGCCGAGCTCCTCGTCTGCCTCTCCGTCGCAGTCGTTGTCGAGAAGGTCGCAGCTCTCGTCCGACGCGCCTTCAAGCGGATCGCAGGCCTGCTCCCTGCCGCCTGCACAGTTGTCCACGGTGTGCTCGCAGACGCCCAGGCCGCAGGCGGTGGTGCCGAGATCTTCGTCGGTGGCACCGTCGCAGTCGTTGTCGAACAGGTCACAGACTTCGTCGCTGGCACCCTCAAGCGGGTCGCAGACCTGCTCCCTCCCGTCGATGCAGTTGTCCACCTCGTGCTCGCAGACACCCAGGCCGCAGACGGCTGTGCCGAGGACCTCGTCGGTGGAGCCGTCGCAGTCGTTGTCGAGGAGATCGCATTTCTCGGCCGCTCCCGGATTCATGGATGCGTCGCCGTCGTCGCAATCGTCTCCGCCCCAACTTTCTGCCGCATAACCGTCGCCGTCGGCATCGGTGTCAACACAGGCGCCCGAATCGCAGGCGTGTCCATCGCCGCACTCGTTGCCGCAGCGGCCGCAATTCTCGACATCTGAGTCGAGGTCAACGCAATCGCCATGGCAATTGGTTAGATCTCCCCGACAATCGACGTAGTCCTGGCAGGCGGCGCCTGCAATGGCGAGTGCCACTGTTATCAAGAGGAAGATTCTGACGTGAACAGACATTTTACAATCCATCTATTAAACTAACACGAATCGACTCCTTTGCGCACGCCGCCGCGGGATTCAGCGCCGCCACGTGTCGAACGGCAATACCGCAGTCCCCGGCGCGGCGCGGGATCTCGACGGCAACGCCTGCGAGCAGGCCTCCGCGAACGCAACGAGGATGTCGGCCACCTCCTGCGGGATGTGAACGCCGGACTGGGCACTGACGTGGTTGACGAAGGCCCCCAGTATATTGCGCGCCGCGTTGTAGTTGCCCTGCTCGTACTTGCGGCAGGCGTTGGCCGCCTTCTTTGCCAAGGCGTTCTCTATGCCGTGGTTCTGGATCCCGGCCCGGTAGACGAGTCCCTCCAGGTCGCACACTGCGGCCTGCGAGGGATCCATGCCCTCGGACACCTCGAAATCGTCTGCCAGCCCGTCTCCGTCGGAGTCGAACCCGGGCGTATGCTCGTCGAGCTCTCCGCCGACGAACGTAACCTCCTCCAGGGCGGTGAAGCAGCCGCTCTCGTCGCCGTCCGAGGGATCGGGGTCCTCGTAGAAGCGCAGTCCGTGGATGGCTATGGCCAGGTTCCGGGTCTCTATCTGGGGCACGAAGTAGAAGGTCATGCCGGTTCCCTCGGGGACCGGCACATCGACCAGCCGCCTCTCCACCCTGGCCTGGCTCTCGAGAACGCCCTGCTCGAAATCCGGGTTTTCCACCAGGGCGTCGCTCTCGTAGGCGATGAAATCGAAGGCCAGCGGGTACTGGTCCACCCACTGCTCCTGCGCGACTATGGTCACCTTGTAGATCATGGCCGTGCCGACGCCCGAGTTGAACCGGTAGGTCTGCATGAACGTGCCGTCCGGGTATGCGGGAGGCGGAGGAAAGGGCCCGAGCAGGCGGCCGTCCCCGTCGTTGAATCCGCCCAGGCACCCTGTCGGGTCCTCTTCGCAGGTTCCGGTTCCGTAGTAGGGATCCAGCGGCTCCGGGCAGGAGAAGCAAGACAGCAGCTCCGAAAGGTCTGTGAGAAAAGCGCAGTCGCTCGGCTGCCAGGCCGAGCCGACCATGAACCCCCCGCTGTCGGTAGGATGTATGGGACAGCCGTCATCGATTATCCCGTTGCAGTCGTCGTCGACGCCGTCGCAATCCTGATCGGGCATGATGGGTCCCGTCCCGGCGCACTGAAAATAGCCCGCATCGCATACGAGGTGTCCGATGCAGTTGAGGCTGGGCGAGTATATGCCGTAGTGATAACAAGTCTCTCCGACGCCCGGCATTCCGTCTTCCTCGTCGACGAGGCCGTCGCAGTCGTTGTCGACTCCGTCACAGACCTCGACGGCGCCGGGGTTCACACTCGGGTTCGCGTCGTCGCAATCTTCGCCGAAGTAACAATAATCGTCGCCGTAGCCGTCATCATCGGTGTCGACAGTATTCGATACCGGCGTCAAGATCCAGCATGTAGACGTCCGAGTTTCCGTTGCGGTTGTCTTCCCAGACGACCAGGGGACCGCTTATTGCGGGATTCAACTGATTCGCGGGGTCGTCGGTCAGGCGTGTCTCTATCCCGCTGACGAGATCTGTCATGTAGATGTCATAGTCACCGTTGCGATCATCTTCGTATACTACAATGTTGCCACTGATGGCCGGATTGCGTTGATTGGCCGGGTGATCTGTTACCTGCACCTTGTCGCCCGTGGCTATGTCGTACATCACGATCTCGGCGTTCCCCAGTCCGAAATCGGTGTAGACGACAAGGTCGCCCGAGATGTCGTTGAAAAACTGGTCCCCGCCGCCCGAGGTAACCTGCACCTCGACATCGGCCTCGATGTCGTAGAGGTAGACATCGAGATCGACACCGCGCCGGTCTGTGTAAACAGTGACGGCACCCGATATCGAAGGGTCGAACTGATCG
>Ga0180432_10009770_pt1 | contig 11625 bp, 8 predicted proteins | sample SS_ome_10_FD_132414 | JGI IMG/M metagenome (GOLD analysis project Ga0180432, IMG submission 132414) | Hypersaline lake sediment archaeal communities from the Salton Sea, California, USA - SS_1_MS_2 metaG | ecosystem: Environmental > Aquatic > Non-marine Saline and Alkaline > Hypersaline >... | reverse complement strand
CATACTCTAAACGACCTTCTATCGAAAGGCACACACGAGGGTCTGGATTTATTGGATGTTAAGATATGCGTTTTGGAAACATATTTCCTAATTGGATCTTTGATCAATGTCGAAAATAAGTAAATTTTTAAATAATCTCTTTATATTATCAAACCTCTAATATTAGTTTTCTGATTTTTAATGTAAGCTTTCTTCCTCCATGTATCTATGTTTACCTCACATCAAACACCAACGTCTTATACAGCTGATCCCCGATGTAGATCTCCATTACCCACCGCCCGGAGGGGTCCCCCGGGTCAATCCTGTTGACCGAATAGTGGATGGAGCTGTCAACATCAAGCCCCACGGTGGAGGAAACCACCCGGTTTTCTTGAGGCACGTACTCGATATCGGTGGAGCCGTCTATGGTCTGGGCCGTTTCCGGTTCTTTCGGAAGGATCATCTCCCACCGGTGCTCCACGGTCTTTCCCGTGTCGTTTATGTAGTGAAAGATAAAGCCGAAGTGAACCCCGGGGATATTCGGGATCGACTTAGTCTTTTTCGACACGTAATATACGCCGTTTTCGTCTTTTTCCAGCAGGCCGAACTCAAACCCGGTGATCGTTATGCCGGAAATTTGCTCCCTTACTTCCATGTATGACTCTTGGGGCTTTTATTCTTTCTTAAAGATATAGGAGAAAGGTATCGCGATCAGGTCGCCAATGATGTAGGTCGAAAATACTACAACCAGCATTACCGCATACATTTCTATCGTGCCCGCAATAAACAGGGGCACTATCACAAAGATCATCCATATCGATTTGTAGCAAAGCTGCAGCAGCAGGACCGGCGTAAACTTGAGGGGTGAGCGCAGGCCCAATATCGACAGAACCCCAAAGGCCACGTAGATGCTGCCGACAATTCCAAATACGACCGGGTCCTGGGACGGAAATTTAAACAACGATTTCGTCAGCCCGGGCGCAAAGAGCATTCCCAATCCTGCGCCCCCGGCCCCTAAAATTGTATAGATATACATGAACTTAATCCAGCCGAATCTGGCCTTTAATTGGGTTGACATGACAACCTCCTGAAAGATATTGAATAGGTTTTGATGTTCCTATTATAACAAATGTAAGACAGTAAATCACTTTTTTTCAAAGATAGAACTTCTCGGTTTCAAATAGTAGGGATTAGATGAGGGAATAGACACGCATCACAAACTTTTTTCATAAAAAGACTAATTTCAAACACATTTTTTGATTATTTTTTTGACAACGATAAAAAAAAGATTGACAAGTTTCCTTTTTGCTGAGATGTTTTAGGGCACAAAATTGCCATTTACGGGGGAGGATGTAGAAATGTCAAGATCTATATTTTTAGCGCCCCTAAAATCGGGAAAGCTGCACGAGGCCTCGATAAGAGTCCTCGAGCGGACCGGCGTCAAGCTGGACCACGAGGAGTCTGTGGACCTCTTTTTGAGCGCAGGCGCGACAAAAGACGACGAGAAGAGGATCCTCATACCGAAAAAGCTGGTGGACGAGGCGATAGAAAAGGTCAGGACCAGGAGGGGGGAGAAGGGGGGTTTCTTGCTCTACAACAGGGACGGCGAAAACCCGATCAAAATCGAGATGGGCAAAACGTATTACGGCCCCGGGTCCGACGCCATGTATAATATTGATCTGAAGACCAAGGAGCGAAGGAGCTCCGTCCTCTCCGATATCAAGAACAACGTGACGATAGCGGACGCCCTCCCGGGATTCGAGTTCATCATGTCCATGGCGCTTCCCCAGAAGATAGAGCCTAAGAAGCTCTATTCGACCATCTTCGCCGAGATGGCCAAGAACACGACGAAGCCGATTTTCACCACATGTACGTGTCTCGAAGACATCAAGCAGATACACGAGGTGGCGTCGATTGCGAGGGGTGGCGTTGGATCTCTGAAAGAAAGGCCGTTTTTCGTCGCCTATCTGGAGCCGGTCTCTCCCCTGATAATGGACAAAGCCGGGTGCGAGAGGCTTTTATACTGCGTGGAGAACCAGATCCCGATATTGTACGCGGCGGGGGCCAACTGCGGCTCGGGCGCCCCGGTTACTCCGGAGGGGGGAGTCGTCCAGGGGGGGGCGGAGTCATTGGCGGGTCTGGTCCTCGCCACCCTGAAGAGTGATAACGTGAAATTCATCTACGGCGCCAACACCTCGGCGATGGATATGAGGTCGGCCATCGTCTGCTACGGGGACCCGACTTGGTTCAAGACCACCGCGATGTACGCCGATCTGGGGAGGTTTTACAAGCTCCCGACGTGGGGGACGGCGGGCTCCAGCGACTCATTTTCGGTAGACGCCCAGGCGGCCATGGAGGCCTACGAGGGGCTCTCCCTCGCCCTGATGGCGGGCACCACCCTGGCCCACGATGTGGGGTATCTGGCCCACGGGGAGCTCTATGACGCGAGGATGCTTGTCCTGGCCGATATGATGATCGGGAGGGTGAAACAGATACTGAAGCCGGTGGATCTTTCGGAGGACGCTTTGGCTGTTGACGTGATCAACGATGTCGCCAGGAGCGGGGGGCTATATCTCGCCCATCCCCACACCTCGAAGAGTTTCAGGAAGTCCCTCTGGCTGCCGCCGAAGTATATAAACAGGAAGCACCTTACGCTGGAGAAGGAGGACGATCTCACGGACCTTCTGAGCGACGAGGTTGATAAAATCCTCTCGAACCACAGGCCGAAGGAGATCGACCAGAGCAGGGTGAACGAGATAGAAGAATACCTCGACTCCATTTGAGTTTTGGTTGAATTTTTGTGTTCCCTCCGCTCCTTCAATGCATAGGTCGCTTTTGTGTGGTAAGTGTAAAGGCACACCCCGGCCGGTTAAATTGTATTTCTTAACATCCCGTTCCGTTGGATGTCTCTCCTCAAGGAAGAGATTTGTATCGGACTGTTCTTTTTTAAAAAGGATTTCAGGAGTCGCGCCTAAAATTGGTTGAGGCGATGTAAACCGGGAACCGCCGAAGGCCTACGATATTGACAGGCGATTATCAGATTATGACAGAGATTTCAGAAACTCTCCCCACTTGTCCAATCTAAATCAGGCGTGAACGATCGGGTCGACCTTCGAGAGCTCCTCCGTTGGAATGTGGCAGAGGATCCAGTTACCGCGCTTGGACCTCTGCCACGGTGGGTCTTCGACCTCGCATATCTTCCCGTCGTTCGGAAGCATCCCCCTCCGCGGGCAGCGGGTGTGGAAGCGGCACCCCTTCGGGGGGTCTATGGCGCTCGGCACCGTCCCCTCGAGGCGTATCTGCCTCTTTTTGACCGTGGGGTCGGCTATCGGGACGGCGGAAAGGAGCGCCTCGGTGTATGGGTGGTAGGGGGGCATGTATATCGATTCCGAGGGCCCCCGCTCGACGATCTGCCCCAAATACATCACCGCCACGTCGTCCGACAGGAAGCGGACTACCGAGAGATCGTGGGCGATAAATATCATCGTCGTCTTCCGATGTTTCTGGAGCTCGATCAGGAGGTTGATCACCGAGGCCTGGACCGAGACATCAAGCGCCGAGAGCGGCTCGTCGAGCAAGATCAGGTCGGGGCGGCTGGCCAGCGCCCGGGCGATGCCGACCCGTTGCTTCTCCCCACCGGAGAGCTGTCTCGGGAAGCGGTTGTAATAATACTCGTCCAGCTGAACCGAGCGGAGAAGCCTCATCACCTCCCCGGTGGTTTGGCCCTTCGGGACGATATTGAACCTTCTTACCGGTCTCGCGATCTGTTTTCCTACCACGTATGACGGGTTCAGCGTGCTGTCAGGGCTCTGGAAGACCATCTGCATCTCCCGGATGAACTCGATATCCCTGTCCGACAGGGGTAGGGATATGTCAAATCCCATGAAATCCCCGCCGCCGTCCGTCACGTCCTCCAGGCCGATGACCCCCTTGACCAGAGTGCTCTTGCCGCACCCGGACTCCCCCACGATGCCGAGCGTCTTACCCTTGATCGTCTTTAGGGTCACATCGTCGACCGCCTTAACGGATTTCTTCTTTCCAAGGCCGATGCCGTTCGATGCCGACCTGTAAGGGTAGTATACCTTTAGCTTTTCGATGCTTAGAAATATCTCCCCCTTGCCCCGCTTCGATTTCGGACCCGTGGCGGCCGGCTTCTTTCCGGCGGCGGCATCCATTTTCTTCTTGTAGATCTTGTCGGCGTAGAAGCAGCGGGCGATGTGATCCGATTCCACCTCCATGAACTCCGGATGGGAGGCACTGCATTTGCCCGTGGCAAAATCGCACCGTGCCTCAAAGATACAGCAGTCCTTCGATACCTCGCCCGGGGCGGGGACGTGTCCCCGGATCGGTACCAGGCGGGAGGACTCCTTTACGCTGCCCAGCTTCGGGACGCAGTTCAAAAGACCCCGAGTGTAAGGGTGGAGGGGGCGGGAGAATATCTTTTCCACCGGTCCCTTCTCGACCATTACGCCGGCGTACATGATGGTGATGTAGTCGCACACCTGGGCCACGACTCCCAGGTTGTGGGAGATGAAGATAATCCCCGCGTTGAAGTCCCTCTTGAGGTCGCCCACGAGGTCGAGCACCTGCGCCTCCACGGTGACGTCGAGCGCCGTGGTCGGCTCGTCCATGATCAAAAGGGAGGGGTTGTTGAGGAGGGCCATGGCGATCACTATCCGCTGCTGCTGCCCCCCGGAGATCTGGTGGAGGTACCTGTTCATGATCTGCCCGGCGTCCGGAAGCTGGACCCTCTTCAGCATCTCAACAGATTTTCCCCACGCCTCGTCTCTTGATATCTCCCGGTGGTGGGTCAGGACCTCGGTCAGCTGGGTGCCCAGCCGAATCGAGGGATTGAGCGCCCTGGTGGGATCCTGGAATACCATCGAGATATGGTTTCCCCTGATCTCCTGGAGCTCTTTGTAGGGGCGGCCTATCATCTCCCGGCCCTGAAACCGGATGCTGCCTCCCGCGTATCTCCCGTTGTTTCCGAGGGAGCCGACCAACCCCAGGGCGACGGTGCTCTTACCGCAACCGGACTCCCCAACGATTCCAACCGTCTCCCCCCGGCACACGTCAAACGAGACCCCGCGAACGGCGTTTACGTCCGCCTTTCTCGTCTCGTAGACGACGGCGAGATCCTCCACCTCGAGGACGGTCTCTCCCACCTCACACGTATTAATGCTCTCTGTCATTTTCAAATCCTACCGCCTGTTGCCTATTGCTATTGCTATTGCTTTTACTATTGCTTTTACTATTGCTTTCACTATTGCTTTCTACTATTGATATTTTAGCGACTCCTCCCTCAGGCCGTCCGCCAGAAGGTTCAGTCCAATCACGACCGTGGCGATCGCCAATGCGGGCCAGAGGGCCTGCCAGGGGCTCCCGGTCAGGATAAACTCCCGCCCCTTGGCCACCATGCTCCCCCAGTCGGGGGACGGGGGGGGCATCCCCAGCCCCAGAAACCCGAGGGTCCCCATGGCGAAGATGGCGTAGCCGACCCTCAGCATCGCGTCGATGATTATCGGCCCCCTTGCGTTGGGGAGTATCTCCACCGCCATTATGTAGAGGGGCCTCTCCCCCCTCGTCTCGGCGGCGCTGACGAACTCCCTCGTCTTGACGTCGAGCGTGAGGCTCCTGACGAGCCTCGCTATCCCCGGCGTTCCCACGATGGCGATCGCCACTACAACGTTTACGGCCGAGGCCCCGATCGCCGCCACGATTATCAGGTAGAGAAGAATGAGGGGGATCGAGATCATGGCGTCGAGAACGCGCATTATAACCTCGTCGACCCACCCGCCGGAGTAGCCGGAGGTAAGGCCCAGAATCGTTCCGAAGAGGAGGGAGAAGAACACCCCCCAGATCGCCGTGCCCCCCGGTATCCAGGCGTTTTCCGACACCGGGAGGATGACCAGAACAATTCTAGCACCGTATATCAATCTCGCCCAAAGGTCCCTCCCCAGCTCGTCGGTGCCGAGAGGGTGCACGGAGTCGTAGTATTCGTAATCGGTGTTAGCGTAGGCCCTCCTGATCCTATCCTCCAAGGCGAAGTCTATCTCCTCGCCCGATTTCAGCTCCTTCTCCAGGAGTCTATGGTCTTTTATCGCGTAAGGCGTGAAGGAGGGGCTCCTGTTGTTGTACTTCCAGTCCTGCTCGGTGGGGGTGTAGGGCGTCAGTATCGGGGCGAATACCGCCACGAATATCCAGAAGAGGACGATGAAGAGGCCGATCGTGGCCGTCTTTGAGTCGAAGACTATCGAGACGTTGTTCCAAAGCCTTCTTATGAGGTTCGGCCTTACGTCGGTACTACTTGAACTGTCTGTCTGATCCATGATATCGAATTGCGAATTGGTTTCAATAAAATATTTATAAGTTGCTTTCTAATTACAAGTTGTGTTCCCCTTCGGCGGTAAAGTCATGCCGCCGGTTTATTAAAAAGCTACCTGTAGCGAATCCTCGGGTTCAAAAAAGTATAGATGATGTCGGCCAGAAGCTGTGTGGTAACGGCCACGATAACCATAATCATCGTCCCCGCCTCGAGGGCGTTGACGTCCTTGTAGAGGGCCGAGTCGAGGAGATATTTCCCCAGCCCCGGGTACCCGAAGACCACCTCCACGATGACGATCCCCCCGAGGAGCCAGTTGACGTGGAGCATTATCACTGTGATGGGGGCGATCAGGGCGTTTTTCACCGCGTGAACCAGTACCACCCTTCGGTGGGGGAGCCCCTTGAGATATGCGGTGCGTATGTAGGGCGTCTTCATCACCTCCACCATACTGGCGCGGGTGATCCTCAAAACATACCCAAGCTCGATTAAGGTCAGCGTCAGCACGGGGAGGATCAGCATATCGGGGCGCTTCCACGGCGCCGCCTCTCCGAAGACCGTGGCGCCCGGGGCGAGCTTAAGCCAGAAAGATACGATCAGTATAAGGAATATGCCGGTGGCGAACTCCGGCGTTACGGAGAACATTATCCCCCCGGTCGAGAGGACCCTGTCCCTTATGGAGCCCTCCTTCAATCCCGCCACAAAACCCAAAAACAATGCCAGGGGCATGACGATGACAAAGGCGATCCCCGCGAGAACCAAAGAGTTTCTGAAGCGGATAAATAGGCTCTTGGATACCGGCCTTCCGGTTCTCAGGGATATCCCCGGATCCCCCCGGATGAAACCCTTCTTGAGCGGGATATACTCGATGGGCCCCCCCGACGTCTCCACCCAGCCGGTTCCCACGACGAACGTCCACACATTCCTGTCCGATCCCTTCTCCCACAGGACGACGCTGTTGTCCTTGTTTACACCCCAGAAGGTGGAAACTCCCTCTTTGTTGACCGCCCACCTCTCGTTATCCAGGTATTCGATCGTGTTGCCGTCGGGGTTCCTCTCGACGGCGACCAGGTCGTCCCCCCTCAACTTCCATCGTATGAGGCCTCCCTCTTTCTCTACCGCCCACCATTCGTAGAAGCCGTCCTCCGTCTCTATCCGGTTAAGCGGCAGTCCCACCTTCGCCCTCCCGTTGAGGTCGCTTCCGAAGAGCCAGTGGAGGTAGCGCAGATATACCGGCTTGTCCATCCCCAGCTGCGCCAGAAACGACTCCTCCTGCTCCGGCGTTATGAAGGCGCCCAGGACGTTTCTCGCCACGTTCCCGGGGGAGGCCTCGGTGATTGCAAAGATGAAGATGGATACAAGAAAGAGGGTTATGAGGAGAGTGAGCAGGCGTCTGACGATAAAGAGAAACATATAAAGACTTTCAAGATATTATTCGAGATTGGATAAAATTAGTTGATTGATTAATGGGGGGGCCGCACAAAGCGGCCCCCCACGTTTGTAGATACCTTTAATGAGATCTCGGCATGAAGGCTGCCTCTACCCCAAATCCGAGAGCGTTTTAGGCCTCGCCCTCTTCACCTTCCAGCCAGACTTCGTTAAACAGCATGTAGAGGGTCGGGTGGGGCTTGATGTTCTTGACCTTTTTACTGGCCGCAAACCAGACGTTCTTCCAGAAGGCGATTCCGATCGAGCCGCGCGTCATCTGGATCTCCTCCAGTTCGCAGAATATCTTTTCCCTCTTCTTTACGTCCACGGTTCCGTTCGCCTCGGCGAGGAGCTTGTTGAACTCCTCGTCAACCCAGCGGGTCTCGTTCCAGGTGACAGGGTTTCCCTCCGAATCGGCACTGTATCCGAGGTTCAAGACCATTGTCCCCAGCGGGCGATGCGTCCAGGAGGTGATCCCCAGATCGACCTCCGTCCACTTCTCCCAGTACTGGCTGTTCGGCATGGTCTGGATGTTGATGTTGAACCCTGCAGGTTTAGCGTCCTCCTTCAATACCTCGGCGTAGCGCACGACCTCCGGCCAGCCGCTTCCCACCGCAATGTTCACGTCGAGGCCGTCCGCATAGCCCGCCTCGGCAAGGAGCGCCTTGGCCTTCTCCGGATCGTATGCGGGGATGTCCTTCTTGCAGTACTCCGGGTGCTTCGGGTATACGTGGAAGTCCTGTCCGAGGAGTCCCTGGTCGAAGTAGGCGAGCTTCAAGATCTTCTCCCGGTTCTGGCAGAGCCTCAGGGCCGTTCTTACGTTGTTGTCGGTCCACGGATCGACGTCCACGCGCATCCTGAGAACAACGGTCATGGCCGAAGGCGAGGGGACAAGGTTGATGTTCGGGTCGACCTTCAGCGCCTCGTATACGTCCGGCCTCGTGGCGTCCGAGAGATCGATCATGTCTATCTCGCCCGACTGCATGGCGGCGATCTGCGGGGCCATCTCCTCTCCCAGGTCGATAAACTCCATTCCGTCGAGGTACGGAAGCGCTCTCCCCTTCTTGTCCTTCTGCCAGTAATCCTCCCTCCTCTTGATCTTGCAGATCTCCCCCTCCCGGTAAAGCTCCAGCGTGTAGGGGCCGGTTCCGTGGGGTGCGCGTAGGAAATCCCCCTCGAAGGTCCTGTGGTTCAGGATGAGGGCGGGATAGTGGAAGAGGTGCTCCGGCACCCCGATCTCCGGCAGTTTCAGGTTCAGCACCACCTGATAGTCGCTCACCTTTTCAATGCCGTTCGGATCGAGGTAGGATTCCATCAGTCCATGCATTGAAGATTTGAATTTCTTGTCCAGCCACTGGTTCATAGTGAAGATTACGTCGTCCGCGTTGAAGTCGTCCCCGTTGTTGAACTTGATCCCCTCTCTCAGATTTAAGGTCCACGTCTTAAGGTCTTCGGAAACCTCCCAGTTCTTCAGCAGGTAGGGGTGGGTTATGTTGTCGCCGTCCGTGTAGGTCAGATACTCCGCAACCTGACGGAGCTGGTTGGACGGGCAGACCCATGAAAACTGTGCGGGGTGTGTAACCTTGTGTACCGCCGCCGATACCTTTAAGGTGCCCCCGAGCTTTTCGTCGGCTACCGGGGGGCCTTCCGACGGGGCGCACCCGACTATCTTCGAGGCGACGGTGGCCGACATCCCCAGCAGAACGGCATACCTGACAAACTCCCTCCGGTTGATTTTACCTCCCTTTAGTTGATTCAGCAGATCTTGAATGAGCGGGTTGACATTTTCCGTGTCCATGACTCCTCCTTTTTTTAAATTTTTAACCAAACTCTTTATATGAATGAGATAAAGAGCTACTTACGCGATGACTTCTTCGACTCGACCGATTTCAGCCACTCCTCTATCTTCTTTGCCGCAATTTCTCTTCCCCCGATGCCAAATGCGATCGCAAAGGCAACGGCCAAGGCCCCAAGGACAATCCCGAAGGCCAGTGTGATTATCTCGTCTGCAAGTCCCATCTGGTTCAGCGCCATGGCTCCGGCCAAAACCATGATAGCCACGCGGGTTACCGTTGACAGCAGTCCTGAATACGCCTTGTTTGCGGTGGATATCGCCTTTCCCGCAAGATTAGCGAGATAGAAGCCGACGGCGAAGATAATAAGGCCCAGGGCGACATTGCCCGCCAGAACGAGGAACTTGGTGAGGAGGTCCGCAAGAGATGTGAATTCGACCAGCTTTAGGGCCTCTATGGTGGCGAAGATCATAACGGCGACCAGAACGACATACCCCACGATTCCGGACGGCGACCACTTGCCCTCTTCCGGCTCCTTGACCAGCCCTATTTTCACCATTATGTTGTCGAATCCGGCTCCGGAGAGAAGATTAGTGATGAGCCCCGTCAGCCATCGCGCCACCACATAGGCTATAGTGAGAAGCAATATGGCCGCAAAGATGGAGGGGGCGGCGGTGAGGATCATGTTGAGCATGTTGCTCGCCGGCGCCGTTATCGCCTCAAGCTTGAGGGCGTTAAGGGCGGCGACAAGGATAGGTATTAAAATAAGGATGTAAACGACAAGGCCCAGTACTCCCGACAGTTTCTGCTTGCCCAGAGCGCTGTCCAGACCTATCTTCTTGGACAGCTTGTCTGTGCCGACGGCCGCCAGCAGATTTGATACCATCCGCTGAATGATGCGGGCGAGAAACCAGCCGACAAGCATGATGACGAAGGCCACAAAGATGTTAGGCAGAAACAACAGCACCTTGTCTATCATTCCGCTTACCGGCTCTAAAAGCCCGCCCAGCTCCAGGGCGTTTAACACGGCTGGAAGAAAGAGGAGAATGATCAGCCAATAAACGGCGTTGGAGATAGATTTTGTAAGGGGGGTTTTTTCCTCCTCCAGGTCCGAAAGCTCTCCCAGTCTCTCATCCAACTTTGCGGCGAGCATCGCCTTGGAAACAGCGAGCTTTAAGATCACGGCAAGAAACCACGCAACAAGGAGTATCAATCCCGCCGCCAGCAGCCTTGGCGCAAAGTTAAAGACGAGCGTAAGGAGGCTGTTTAGGGGCTCGATTATGAGGGTAAGTCCCAGGGCCTGGAAGAAGGCCACCAGAACCAGGATCATAACGATCCAGAAAAAGAGCCTGCCGACCAGGCGTTCAACGTTGAACGCCTCGGTTTCTTTGCCCCCCCACTCCGCCAAGCGATCCGACAGCTTTGTCTTTTTGAGCAATCCCCGGACAATAGCGGCGATCATCAACGCCAGCACCCATCCCAGGACCAGGATAATGAGGGCGCCGGCGAGGCTGGGGATGTAAGTTCCCAAAAGCTCCGCTATTTTTTCTGTAATCATTCCAAAAAATTCCTTCATTTCTACCTCCTCGACAGGGCTAAAGCCGAATAAATCTCGGACTGAATCCCCTCTATTTAAGGTATGTTAATAACCACGTTAGTTGATTTCCCGTGGATGACACCGTATCCTTTTTGTCATAGAACCTCCTTAATTCGGATTCCTATTTATATTTTTTTGGGACAAAAATTCCCCCTCCGGAGGTATCCCAATACCCGAATCCATTTCTTTGAACCTTCCGTCAAGCGGTGAATATCTCAATTCAAGAGAGGGGTGTTTCCAATAGGTTCAAAACAAGTAAGAACTTGTTTGCGAAAGGGCATGTTTAAAAAATCACTCCGAGCCAAGCGGAAACCGAAAAGAGAAGTGCGGCGCAGTCCCTAAAAGTCACGCAAATATTGTGAAATTATATATATTTTACCCCTGTTTCAATAAAAGCCCATTTTTTAATATTTTAACTTAAATCTCGATAATCGCGGATTTATGTTCCTCCCAATGATCCTCTCTGTTAGTTGGGCAGAAAACTTAACTGGGTTGTCAGACAATCT
>Ga0180432_10009766_pt1 | contig 11626 bp, 7 predicted proteins | sample SS_ome_10_FD_132414 | JGI IMG/M metagenome (GOLD analysis project Ga0180432, IMG submission 132414) | Hypersaline lake sediment archaeal communities from the Salton Sea, California, USA - SS_1_MS_2 metaG | ecosystem: Environmental > Aquatic > Non-marine Saline and Alkaline > Hypersaline >... | reverse complement strand
ATGGTGCGGGAGCCGCCGCGCAAGGAGTCCACGATGGATGCCTCGTTTCTCCGCGACAAGCAGGCCCGGGAACTGCGCGCCAACCGCGTGAAGCTCGTGCTCATGGTCGTCGGCCTGGCGGTGTTGGTCGGCGCCATGGTGCGCCTCGCCCAGCGACGCGGCACCGGCCAGGCCGAGGGCGAGGACAAGCGGCCCGTGAGCAAGCAGCTCGCCCCCGAGAAGCCGCCCGTCGCCTTCGGCCGCGAGGCGCCCGCGCCACGCACCCTCGCCGTCGGCGACGACGTGATCCGCAAGAAGTTCCCCTACCTCACCGACCCCAGGGTGCTCGAGCAGATCAGCGACCAGGACACCACCCTGGAGCCCGGCCCCTTCTTCCACATGCTCTACCGCGTGTTCCACGACAAGCACGAGGCGATCCAGGCCGAAGCCAAGCCCGACGTGCCGTGGGAGAGCTTCTGGAAGAGCCCCGGTCCGCTCCGAGGCCAGGCCGTGCGGGTGCGGGGCACCATCGTGGGCACGTGGCCCCAGCCGCTGGGCGACTCGCCGCTGGGCCTCAAGCAGGTGTGGGCCTACCGCATCCGCGCCGAGGGCGCCCCGCAGGACAGCCCTGGCCACCTGTTCGACGTCTACGCCATCGACAAGCTCTTCGGCGCGCTCCGATACGACCAGGTGACCGTCTACGCACGATTCCTCAAGGCCCAGATCATCGAGCCCACCAGCGAGCGGTTCCTCGAGGACCCCGACCTCCACGTGGCCGTGCTCGTGGCCAGGCGCCTCGAGCCCCTCACCTACCTCGACGCGCCCGAGCTCCCCGGGCCGATCCTCGACGGCAGCAGGCCCGAGGCCCGCGCCTTCCTCTACCTGCTCCACAGGGCTCGCAGCACCCCCTTCGAACAGCTCCAGGCCGCCGCCAGCGACAAGCCCACCTACCTCGACTTCACCAACCACCCCGACCGCTACCGCGGCAAGCCCGTCGTGGTCCAGGGCGAGCTGCGCCGCGCCGTGCGCATGCCCCTGCCCGAGAACCTCCTCCGCGTGCCCGACGTGTTCTACGGCCAGGTCGTCGACGCCGACCGCAAGATGAACACCTTCTACGTCGCCCACATCCCCGAGGGCATCCACCTCAAGGACAGCGTGCTCGTCTACGGCTACTTCCTCAAGAACTGGAGCTATGTCAGCCAGAGCAATCGCGTGCTCTCCTGCCCCGTGATCGTCGGCCAGCGGCTCGTGGTGCTCGAGTACGAGCCCAGCTACACCATGGAGATCATCCTCGGCACCATCGTCGTGCTCACCGTGGCCGTGCTGCTGATGGCCCACCGCCGCGAGCAGGCCCGTCAGGCCGCCGTGACCGAGGCCCGCCGCGCCCGACAGCTCGCGCGCCTGCCCAAAGACCTCAACGAGGTGGGCCGCCGCCTCTCCGCCGACGCTCGGGGCGAGGCCCCGCCGCCGCCGCCACCGCCACCGCCGCCGCGGGCATGACTCTCACAAGCGGGCGATGGCCTCTGCTCCGCACCATCGTGCTCGTGCTCGTCCTCGATTCCCGTGCCTCGAGGCGTCCGCATCGAGAACGAGGACGACGACGACGAGGACGATCCGGATCCAGGGACCAGGGGCCAGCTCGGCCGCCCCCCGCCGATTGACTCCCCGGTGCCCCGCCCCTATAATGGTCCTCTGGGTCGGGGGCATCCTCACGCCAGCCGCGAGGTGCGTCATGGACGATCCCGTCTGCGCATCCTGCCACAGGGGGCTGTCGCTCGAGGAGATCGAGCGGGGCAGCTTCAAGCACCTCGGCGGGCGGCTCTACTGCGCCGACTGCGTGGCCAAGATGCGGCGCGTGGGCCCCATCACCTGCCCCCAGTGCGGCGCCCACGACACCCCGCTGTACAACGGCAGCACCTACACCTGCCGCAAGTGCGGCGCCGAGCTCTCGCGCCACCCCCAGCCCACCAAGACCCGCACCGCCACCCCCAGCCGCAAGAAGCCCGTGAAAAAGTGCCCCTACTGCGGCGCCGTGCTGCCCGTCGAGAGCATCAAGTGCCGCTACTGCGGCTCCCTGCTCACCCGCGAGGCCCACGACCTCGAGGCCCTGGCTCAGCAGAACCTCCATCTGCGCTTCTGGCTCGGCTGCTGCCTCACGGCCTCGGTCTTCCTCCTCGTGATCCTGGCCTACGCGCTGCTCCACAGGCCGACGGAGCCGGCCGAGCCGCGCGCGGCCGCCGTCGCCCCCGCCCCCGCCCCCGCCAAGGCGAGCCACGAGCCCGAGCCCGATCCGCGCCTGCTGCGGGAGCTCGCCGCGCTCCGCAGCGAGATCGAGAGGCTCAAGGCCCGGCCCACCAGACCCCGGCCCAGCCCGCCGCCGCGCGGCTCCGCGTCGAAGGGCCGCACCCCGTCCAAGCCTGCCGTCGTGAGCCCCGCCCCGTCGAGGCCCACGCCCAAGAGCCGCCGGCCCAAGCCGCCCACGGCCACCCCCAGGCCCAAGGTGGCGGTGGCGCCGCCCAAGGCCCCCCCGACGCCCCCGAAGCCGAAGGCGGCGAAGCCCGGCACCGCCAAGCCCAAGGCCAAGCCCACGCCGCCCAAGCCCGCTGAGCCGAAGGGGCCCACCACCGCCCAGCTTGCCTCGGCGGCCTACCCCGCGGTGGCGGCGAAGGTCAGGACGCTCAAGGCGGGTCGGAAGTATGGCGAGGCGATCGCCCTGTGCCGCCAGTTCCTGGCCGCCTACGTCGACACGCCGCACGGCAAGCGCGTGGCGGCCGACCAGAAGGCGCTCCAGGCCCAGGTGGAGCAGGTGCGCAACGACCACGTCGCCCGATTCCGGGGCGCGCTCCAGCGGGACGACCTGAAGGCCGCGCGAGCCGTGGTGGCCGACCTGGGCCGCCACGACGGGCCAGGCATCCGCGAGGACCGCGAGCGCATGCTCGCCGAGCTCGACGCCGCCGAGCACAAGCCCCAGCAGGACAAGGCCCGATACCTCACCCAGTGGCAACTGCCGCCCAACGCCAAGCGGCTGGTCGCCGAGCTCGAGCGCAAGGGCGACGACAACGCGCGATCCCACGCCGCCAAGGAGCTCGGCCGACTCGGCCACCCGGCGGCCCTCAAGCCGCTGCTCGCCGCCGTCGACGACCCCGACTGGTACGTGTCGATCAGCGTCATCGACGCGCTCGCCAGGATCGGCGACCCGATCGCGCTCCCCGTCGTCGCGCGACGCACCAAGGCATCGTTCCCAGGCATCTACCACCGAGCGGCCATCGCCTGCCGACAGCTCGCGGGCGCCGACCGCAAGAAGTACGCCCCCGCCTGGAAGCTCGTGGACGCGCCGAAGGTGGCCCAGGAAGTGGCCGAGGCCCTCACCCTGATCAGCAAGGAGCCGTCGGGCGTCACCTCGCGCTTCCGCATCGCGCTCATCGACACCCTGGCGCTGCTCGGCACCAAGCAGGCCGCCCCCGCCGTCCGCTCCGTGCTCCAGACCGACGACCCGGCCGTCCGCGCCGCTGCCGCCGCCGCCATCAAGAAGCTCACGGGCGAGGACGTAGGCCCCAAGCCGTCCCCCGCGCCCAAGCCGCTCCCGCCCAAGGCCGCCACCCCCCCCAAGCCCAAGACCAAGACCCCGCCCGCCAAGCCCCCGCCCCGCCCCGCCAAGCCCGCCGCCCGTGCCGCCTCGCTCGCCGCCAAGATCGAGCCAGGCGGCGACGCCACGTCCATCGCCTTCCGCCTCCCGGCGCCCCACGGCCTCCACGCGGGCGACAAGGTGCAGCTTGCCACCGGCGGCAAGCCCGTGTGCGTCGTCCAGATCGTGCGGGCCGACGCCACGCGAGTCGTCGGCAAGGTGGTCAAGCTGCTCGTCGCCTCGGCACCCCCCACCGGCACCGCCGTCACCGTCACCCTCGCCAAGTAGCGCCCGTTGCGGAAAGCCAGCCAGCCGCTCATGGCCCCTGCGCCACAGGCTGGAACCCTACGCTACCACCCATGTGCGGGGGCAGCACAGGCATCTTGCCTGTGGACGCAGCGGCGAGCCGTAGGCTCCTGCCGCCCTTGGCGCACCGCGGCCCGAGCCGGCGCGTCGCCAGCCCGGGCCGCGGGTCGCTCGTGTGCCGCCAGTCCGCGCGGGTGCTACAGGCTGTCGATGCCCACCCGCCTGGGCGCGTGGTCGCGGGCCGAGTCGTTGGCCGCCAGGGACACGGCCAGGCTCTTCACCGCGTCGTCGTACGGCGTGAGAATGGCCGAGCGGTCGCCCGTGCGCACGGCCTCGACGAACACCTTGTCGATGCTCGGCTCCCCGTCCTGCGAGGCCGCGAACTCGGGGCACTCGGGGGTGAACGTGGCGCCGCCCGCGCTCCAGTTGAGCCGGTACTTGTCGAAGAAGATGTCCACGATGTTCCCGTCCCAGCCCTCGAAGGCCCAGCAGGTGGTCAGGCACCCGATGGCGCCGCTGGCGAAGCTCATGAGGGTGGCCGAGTGGTCGGAGCAATCGATGTCGGTGAGGGTGCGGTTGACCTGGGCGCTGTAGACCTCGACGACGTCGCCGCACAGGAAGCGCATCATGTCGATCGTGTGGGTGGCCTGCTCGACGACCTGGCCGCCCGACTGGGCGAAGGTGCGCAGCCAGCCCTTCTGCCCGCGCCCGGTGGGGCACCAGTAGCGGCCGACGGCCATGCCGACGGTCTTGTCGGCGAGGAACGCCTTGGAGTCGCGCGCGGCGTTGGTGTAGCGGAGCTGGTAGCCCACGCAGGTCAGCGTGTTGGTCTCGCGCACGGTGGCGGCGATGCGCTGGGCCAGCTCGAGGTTGATGGCCACCGGCTTCTCCACGAAGAAGGGCAGGCCGGCCTCCATCACGTCGAGCTCGGGCTCGCCGTGGGCGAACACCGGGATCGAGATGTACACCGCGTCGAGCTCGCAGCCGTCGAGCATCGCCTTGTGGCTGGTGAAGGCCTTGGCCCCGTGGTCGCCGGCACTCTTCTCCGCCAGCTCCGCCACCACGTCGCACACCGCCACGATCTCCGCGTTGGGATCCTCGCCCACCCGGCCCATGTGGCCGCGAGCGTTCCCACCGCACCCGATGAACCCGACCCGAACCCTGTCTGCCATGGCCCTGTTCCTTTCGCAGCACAGTAGGCACGCGGCCCCGCTCCCACACCAGGCGAAGCATTATACGCCCCTCGATCGCCCTGTCAAACCCCCACCCCCCGCGATGCCGTGCAGAGAAGTGCGCGATCCCGCGCGTGTGCCGTTCCTTGACTTGGTTTTGGCTTTCTGCTAGCATTTCGCGTGATCCACGGCTGCCGCCGAGACTGGCCTACGGCAAAGGAGGTCCCCCCCATGGCTGCGGGCGCGCCGCGAGGCGACTTCAAGCTGGTGCTCACCGCCATCAACCAGGCTCAGCTCCCCGCCATCGTTGCCGAACTGATGGACATCTTCCAGCTCGACCAGCGGACGGCCACGGAGGCGGTGCAGCACGCCCCGATCGTGTTGATCGGCGGCATGAGCCGCGCCCAGGCGGCCAACGTGCGCACCTACCTCACCCGGCTCACCAGGCTGGGCGCCCAGCTCAGCTTCACCGCCGAGCCCCTGGGCAAGCTCAAGCAACTGCGATGGCAGGCCCTGCCGCCGATCGTGCGGCGGCCAGCCTGCCTGTTCGTCTGCCCCGCCTGCGGCGAGCGATTCGTCGTGCAGCGATGGCGGCCCGCGCCCGCCGCCCAGCCGGCCCAGGCGGCGCCTGCCCCGGCCCCCGCACCTGCTGCCCCCGCTCCCGCGCCCCCGCCGGCGCCGCCCGCTCCCGCTCCGGCGCCCCCACCTGCTCCTGCGGCGGCGCCCCCGCCGGTCGCCGCCGAGCCACAGGCCCCGGCGCCCCCCGAGCCGGCCGACGACGAGATCCCCGAGGCGGAGCCGCTCGAGGCCGAGCCCGTGGAAGCCGAGCCTCTCGACCCCCACGCCCTCGAGGCCGAGGCCCTCGACGACGGCGCGGCGGCAGGCGAGGTGGAGGTGCTCGAGGCGCAGGAACTGCCTGTGGCCGAGCCCGAGGAGGTGGCCCTGGCCGAGGAAGTGGCCGAGGCCGAGGAAGTGGCTGAGGCCGAGGAAGTGGCCGAGGCCGAGGAAGTGGCCGAGGCCGAACCGCTGCCGGCCGAGCCCGCGCCCGTGGCACAGGCCGCGGAGCCGGAGGCCCTCGAGGTAATCGAGCTCGACGAGGAGCCGCCCGCACCCCCGCCACCCGCTCCCGCACCGCCCGCGCCACCCGCTCCCGCACCGGCTCCGCCCGAGCCGGCGGCTCCCCCGCCGGCTCCTGCTCCCGCGCCGCCGAAGCCGCCGCCGGCGCCCAAGCCCAAGGCGGCCGCGCCCGCGCCCCAGCCCAAGCCGGCCCCCGCCAAGGCGGCTCCCGCGGCCAAGCCCGCGGCCAAGGCCCCCGCAGGCCCCCGCTACGACGTGTCGGTGGCCCGCGTGCCCGACGCCAAGCAGGACAAGCTGGCCGAGCTGCTGGTGAGCCGGCAGGGGATGAGCGTGGACGATGCGGAGAAGCTGGTGGCTCGCACGGTGGTGTTGGTGTGCAAGGGCGGGTCGAGCGCCGAGGCGGACGAGTGGCGCAAGGCGCTGCTCGGGATCGGGCTGAAGCCGCGGATCCGCAAGCGGTCGGGCTGATCCCCCGCCGGGCCATGGGGGGCCGCGCGGCGGACGACCGCGGAAGGAGGGCAGGCGCGTGAGCCTCCTCGAGATCGGTCGCGGCCCGCGCAAGGTCCAGCGCCTGACCGAGATCGCCGTGGTGCTCGTTCGCCACGGCCTCACCTACCTGGTCGAGCGTCTCAACCTCCACCGCTATCTGCCCAGGAGCCGGCAACTGCTGCCCCCGGGCAAGGACGCGACGCTGGACCGCGCGGGCCTGGCCCGGCGGCTCACCGTGGCGATGGAGGCCCTCGGCCCCACCTTCGTGCGCCTCGGCCAGCTCCTGTCGGCGCGGCCCGACCTGCTGCCCGACGACTTCATCCGCGAGTTCGAGCGCCTCCAGGACCAGGTGGCGCCCTTCCCGTCCGACGAGGCGCGCGCCACGATCGAGCGGGAGCTCGGCAAGGGCGTGGACGAGCTGTTCGCGTCGTTCGGCGACGAGCCGGTGGCGTCGGGCTCGCTGGCGCAGGTGCACCACGCCACGCTGCGCGACGGCGCCGAGGTGGTGGTGAAGGTGCAGCGCCCCCGCGTGGAGGAGGTGGTGCGCACCGACCTGTCGCTGCTGCGGTCGCTGGCCGACTACGCCGAGCGCCACGTGTCCGAGCTGGCCATGTTCCAGCCCGCGGTGGTGGTCGATGAGCTCGAGCGCACGATGCGCCGCGAGCTCGACTTCGTGACCGAGGCGGCCAACACCGCGCGCTTCTGCCGCGACCTGGCGGGGGTCGAGGGCGCGCGCTGCCCGCGGGTCTACTGGCCGCTCACCTCGTCGCGGGTGCTCACCCTCGAGCGCTTCACCGGCGTGCGGATCACCGATCTCGAGGCGCTGGCCTCGATGGGCGTGGACCGCGCGGCGCTCGCAGGGCGGCTCGTCGACGTGTTCCTCAAGCAGTACCTCGAGATGGGCGCCTTCCACGGCGACCCGCACCCCGGGAACCTGCTGGTGCTGGCCGACGGCGCCGTGGGGATCCTCGACTTCGGCATGGTGGGCCGCCTGACGAGCGACCTGCGGGACAAGCTGGGCGCGCTGCTGGTGGCCATCGCGCGGCGCGACGTCGACGTGGTGACCGAGATCTGCTTCTCGCTGGGGGTGATGAGCGAGGAGGTGAACGAGCCTGCCTTCAAGCTCGGCGTGCTCGAGCTGCTCGACAAGTACTACGGCATGCCCCTCAAGCGCATCGACCCGCGCCGCGTGTTCGCCGACGTCACGGCGCTCGCGCGCGAGTCCCGCATCCTCCTCCCCCGCGACTTCGTGCTCCTGGCCAAGTCGCTGGTCACCGTGGTCGGCACCGCGCGGACCCTGGAGCCCGACTTCGACCTGGCGGCGGCGCTGCGCCCGCGGGCCAAGGACCTGCTCCGCCAGCGCCTCATGCCCGCCCAGCTCGCCAAGACACTGGGCCTCAGCCTCTGGAGCGTCGGCACCCTGCTCCAGGCCGTGCCCCGCTCCTTCCTCCGCATCCTCCGCAGGGCCGAGGGCGGGCGGCTCCAGTTCACCATGCGCCACACCGGCTACGAGGATTTCGTAGGCGAGCTCGACCGCGCGGCCAACCGCTTGTCGGTGAGCCTCATCCTCGCCTCGCTCGTGATCGGCTCCTCGGTGCTGCTGGCGAGCAAGACCCCGCCGTTGCTCTTCGAGGGGGTCTCGCTGCTGGGCGTGCTCGGCTACGTGGCGGCCGCCATCCTCGGGCTGTGGACCGTGTGGGGCATCCTGCGCAGCGGCAGGCTGTAATGCGTGACGCGTGATGCGTGACGCGTGATGCGTGATGCGTAACCAGAGGGAGAGGGCCTTGGCCTGCCTCCCTCCCGATTACGCATCACGGTACCATCTCGGCGAGATGAAAAGGTGGGGGAGACAGCACTTCCGGACCTCCCTTGGAGGAAGCGTCTTCTCCCCCCCGCCCTGTCCGCTGAAGCGATGACATCCCTCACTCCCCCACGTCTCCAAGACGCTTCGCGACTCGTACAGGGGTGCGTTCTCCCCCCACTCCTTGGCTGGTCAGGGCCGCCGGCCGCTCGCCGCGAGCGGATGCTGCCGCCCGCCACGGGCGGTGGCAGTTTGCCCGCGGCGGGCAACCTGCGACGGGCCGCTGCGGCCCGCGGCCAGTCAAGCTGTCCTCGCGGTCATCCGCGAAGGCGATGCTCCGCCCTCGAGCTCGCCACTCGGCCGGCGAGGCCGCGACGACGCGGCCCCCTCGCCCCGCCTTCGCGAGGGGGCCGAAGCCCGGCTTCGGCGGGCGGGGGCCGCTCTACCGCTTCGCGGGCGACGGCTCTGCCGGGGTCTCGAAGACCGAGGGGGGAAGTCCCTCCCGCCGCCGAGCCTGGGTCCACCGCTTCGGCTTCCGTGCGCGGATCATCGCGCGTTCTCCGACTGGGGGACACTTCGTGGACCGCGAGCGGAGTTATCCACCGGCGGGCGGGAGGATCGCCGGGCCTCCCTCCCGCCCGTGGACAACTCCAGCCGGAGTAGTATAAGGGGGCCCGCGTGAGGCAAACTATTAGCGGATTAGCGCTAATAGGTCGGCCAAGGGAGGAGGGCTCCCATCAGGCACCCTCGCGGCGCCAGCGGGCGCGGGCGCTAGGGGCGCCGGCGCCCATCCGCGAATACCGAGGGACCGCGGGCAGAGGCCCAGGGGGTCATGCGGCGCGGATCGCCGCCCCATAGGCGAGCTCTGGCCCAAGGTCGCGCCACCGGGGGCTCCGCACACTGGAGCTTGATGACGGGGAACAGCGGGGTCGGCCGCTCGACGGGCAACCCCGTGACGGTGAGATGGTCGTCGCTCTGCTCGACGGCCAGTTCCTGCCCGGTTGTGAGCAGCTCGGCTCGCTCGACGCGGGTCTCCAGCCCCGCCAGGGTGAGGGTGGGGCGACCGTCCCAGAAGCGGATGACGAGGTAGAGCACGCTGCCGCTGCGGACCTGGCGGCCGTAGGTGACGAACTCGCAGACCTCGCCCGGCTCCGCACCACGGATGACCTCGCCATGGACCTCCATCCAGCGGCCGATGGCGTCGAGCCGCTCGACGAACTGGGGCGGGAGCTGGCCGTCGGGCTGGGGGCCGACGTTGAGGAGCAGGTTGCCGCCCTTCTGGGTGGCCTCGATGAGCATGTCGAGCAGCAGGTCGGCGGGCCGCCAGCGCTCGCCGACGGTGTAGCCCCAGAGCCTCCAGGTGGCGACCTGGCACGATTCCCACAGGCGGTCGCGCTCGGCGGTGATGTGGTGCTCGGGGGTGCCGAAATCGCCGAGGGTGCGGCTCTCGCCGGCGCCCGCGCCGCCGTCGGCCGAGGGCGCGGCGTCGGGCGGGGCGGCGCCGAGGCGGTTGTTGATGAGGATGTGGGGCTGGAGGCCGCGCATCATCTCCACCAGCTCGAGGCTACCCCACGCGCGCTGGTCGTGGGGCCAGGCGCCGTCGAACCAGAAGACGTCGATCGGCCCGTAGCCCGTGAGCAGCTCACGCACCTGGCTGTGCACGTAGCCGCGGAACGCGGCCCAGCCCTCGGGGTCGTGCTCCGGGCCTTCCCAGTAGGCGGGGATGCGCCAGTCGGCCAGCGAGTAGTAGAGGCCCACCCGCAGGCCCGCGGCGCGGAAGGCCTCGACGTACTCCCGCACGAAGTCGCGGCCCGCCGCCTGCGCCGCCGCGGTGTAGTCGGTGCACTGCGAGTCCCACAGGCAGAAGCCGTCGTGGTGTCGGGTGGTGAGCACGGCGTATCGCATGCCCGCTCGCCGCGCGGTGGCCGCCCAGGCGGCGGCGTCGAAGTGCTTGGGCGCCCACGCGCAGGCCCGGTCGGCGTAGGCCCGCTGGTCGAGGTGTTCGCGGAACAGCACCTGCTCGCCCCGGCCGTAGGCCGCGTAGGCGCCCCAGTGGATGAACAGGCCAAACCGCGCGTCGGGAAACCAACGCCACTGCTCGGGCACGTCGCTCATCGACGGACATCCCTCCGAGCTCGGGTCATCGGGTCGTCTCTCCCCGCCCCTCGCGGCGATGCACTGTACCGCTCGATGGGCGACCGCGCAAGCGCCGCGCCGTCCATCTCGTCCACGTCGTCCACGCCGTCCATCCGGAGCACGCGAGTCGTGGACGACGTGGACGGGGTGGACGCGGGTGGCTGCCTCTGGGAGCCGTGGTTTGCCGCAATCGCGCTTGACAACCCCTGCCGCCGGCGCTAGGGTAGTGCGTGCGAGGGTCATGACCGCACGTGGTTGCGTTTGGCGAGAGAGTGGCAGTGTGAGTAGGCACGGGCGCGGCATCTGCCGCGTTTTTTGGGATTCGCGGGTAGCACGAATGTGAGAATCGTATGCGCCGCCGCGGGGCCTTCACGCTGATCGAGCTGCTCGTGACGATCGCCGTGATCGGGATCCTCGCAGGCATGCTCTTCGGCGTGTCGATGGTGGTGCGCGAGGAGGCGTGGAGGTCGCGTTGCGCGGGGCAGCTTCGCCAGATGGGCCAGGCGCTCGCCGTGTATGCCGACGAGTGGCGGGGCTGGTTCCCCGCCGAGGGCTTCTGCGGCAATCCGCAGGATGCGCTTGTGGGGGCGCTGTTCCCCGACCACGTGTCGGCGCGCGAGCTGTTCTACTGCCCGAAGGCCCCGGCCTGCGAGCCCTATGCGCAGAGCGACGATTACGGCGGCCCGGGCGGGGACTCGATCATCGACACGGAGGAGAACTGGGGGCGGCGCTGGATCACGTACAAGTACTTCTCGATCACGCGGCGCGACCCGCGGATGCCGCTGCCGCTGTGGCAGCAGGAGTATCCCCACCTGCTGACCGCGGAGTCGTCGGGCCGCCGGTGGCTGATGAGCGACTGGGTTCGCAAGGGGGTGCCTGTGTTCGCGCACAGGCAGAGGGGCGGCTGGGGCGGCGGGCGCAACGTGCTGTTTGTGGACGGGTCGGTGCGCTTCGTTCGCCATCGCACGCCGGGGGCCTTCACGGATCGGCTATGACGCAGCGCAGCAGGCTGACGACGCGCGAGGTGGTGCTGGCCGCGTT